>Ga0310786_10000886_pt1 | contig 47519 bp, 38 predicted proteins | sample AusTroGonzalo_MG_FD_203881 | JGI IMG/M metagenome (GOLD analysis project Ga0310786, IMG submission 203881) | Bovine rumen microbial communities from tropical cattle in Woodstock, Queensland, Australia - Gonzalo_03 (v2) (version 2) | ecosystem: Host-associated > Mammals > Digestive system >...
ATAGGGTCCTGGGTTGTCCATCTTGCGAGCCAGGGGTCGTAATGCCTGGCTCCGAAGTCGAGGACACCGAGGTCGTTCCCGCCGATGACCTGCTCTTCCTTGCCGGACTGGCGCCAACGGTTGAGCGGGGTGCTGGAGGTGGCGACTCTCGTCCCGAAGGGAAGGTAGTCGCTCTTCTCAAGGATGCCCGTTGAAGGAGGAGTCGAGGCGGAGGTGATGTTCACAACAAGCCTTGTGTTGCCAAGGTAGTCCCTCACGTGCCAGTCGTCCCGGTAGGATGCCGTGCCGGAGCCGCTGTACGTCACGGAGATCCTGCCCTCGTCGCAAGCCACGCTCTCCAGCTTCTCGTTCCCTGACGAATCGACTGAATACACAAACGAGCCACGGTACTTGTACCCGGCACCGCTTCCCGCCGAGGCTGAGAGTTTGCTCCCGTCAGGGAGATATTCGTACTGAGGCTTCACCGTTGTTCCTAGTGGGAATCGTCAAGTTGCTTTTTAAGGGAAAGCACAAGATGAAAACAATAAACTACTAATAATAATGAGACTAAAAGATAAATAACCACCGATGGATTGATGTGGAACCTCATGAATGATAATGCAGAATGATAAGAAACTGCTTGATGATATAAAATACTATTATAAGATATGATATAAAAAACTACAAGAGATAAAAGGTAGCAGAGAATAAAATAGCATAATGCTGACATAAGAATGCGATGCTTCCTTATTACGCATATGGATATAGCCGCAACTTCAAATAATAAATATGAAATAATGAGAACTGCGATCAAATGATACAAGTAATTGAATCCTTCCTCTGAGAAAACTACGCCCGTTAAGTCATATCTTGCTGATTGCAAAAGTGAAAAACAGATAAAACTCTGGATGAAGAAGTATAGAAATAATACAATACTATTGAAAGCTTTACTATTAGTTGTTGTCATTCTGAAACATACTTAAAATGTAGTAAATCGTTGCTTGAGGATACTCCATTTGAATAATGCTCTTGTCATCACTCTGTTCTGAAAGCTTTTTTGCAAATCTTGATGGTTTTATTGAAGGGGAGTCTACGTCAACTCCACCAACTTTTGCGGCCCTTTTTGTAAATGATACACAGTTATTGTCCAATAAAGAATATGTATCTACGACATGAAAAGCTTCATTATTAAACGTTCTCTTATTCGGGTTTGAAGGGCCTTCCGTTCCATCAATCATCGTTGATATATAATTATTAATTCTTTCATCACTTCCTTCTGATAGTACAAAAATATCATAATCGCCTTCTTTCAAAACCTCAGATAGAAAACTTGCGGCATTTTTGCCCTTAAGCACCCCTAATACTCCTTCTCCCACAGGTGTTAAGTTTCCAGAAGTAATGCCGCTGGATATTCCATAAACAGAGCCATATCTACCATAGGTATATACAATAGTTTCACGCCCTTCCCCTGTGGTTATAAAGGCATGACCCAAGCCACGTTTCTGAACGTAAATACGAGGCTTTTTCCCATCCTGATCAACAAGAAAAACCGGATTATCAGAGCAATAAGCATAGGGGCTTAAACTAGTGTACTTCCCGGCCATAGGGTCCTGAGTTGTCCATCTTGCGAGCCAGGGGTCGTAATGCCTGGCTCCGAAGTCGAGGACACCTAGGTCGTTCCCGCCGATGACCTGCTCCTCCTTGCCGGACTGGCGCCAACGGTTGAGCGGGGTGCTGGAAGTGGCGACCCTTGTCCCGAAGGGAAGGTAGTCGCTCTTCTCAAGGATGCCCGTTGAAGGAGGAGTCGAGGCGGAGGTGATGTTCACAACGAGCCTTGTGTTGCCAAGGTAGTCCCTCACGTGCCAGTCGTCCCGGTAGGACGCCGTGCCGGAGCCGCTGTACGTCACGGAGATCCTGCCCTCGTCGCAAGCCACGCTCTCAAGTCTCTCGTTCCCAGAGGCATCAACTGAATACACAAATGAGCCACGGTACTTGTAGCCGGCTCCGCTTCCAGCCAGGGCCGAGAGCTTGCTTCCGTCAGGAAGATACTCGTAATGAGAGAGCACCGTCGTCCCGGAGGTCACAGTTCTCGGGAGTCCTAAGACATTGTAGGCGACGCTGATGCCCTTCCTTGAGTCGGAGGCCAGGTTGCCGTCCGCGTCATGGGTGTAGGTGTAGGACACGCCGCCTACGGCGTCACTGACGGAGCTCAGGCGGTTCCCGTTGTATGTGAACGTCAGGTTATCGTCCAATGAGGTGCCGTAGCGTTTCAAGGCCGCGATGTTGCCGTTGAGGTCGTAGGTGATGTCCTTCTCGGTGTTTGTGGATGACAGGGCGCTCCCGTTGTAATGAGCGGTGTTTGTGAGCCGCGAGGCGTTGTCATAGAAGTAGTCGTAAGTCTGAGCGGTTCCCCCGCTACCGTACAGCTCACTCTGGTATTCTGATACCATCCCGGACCACAAACCGACGGAACCCGACTTCTGGGGTGAGGCATACCTCAGACTCTCCGAGAAGATGGTCCCGCCGTTATAACTCATGGCCTGGTAAGACTTGGGCCACCCGTGCAGGTCGTAGGTGAACGACTCGACACTCCTGGACGGGGTTGTCCTGCTGCCCAACAGGCCGAGGTCATTGTAGTTATAGGTGAAGGTGGCCAGGGTTGTGCCCCCGATTGTCCTGGCGCAGGTGAGGACCTTGCCACGCTTGTCACGGGTGTAGGTGGTTGTGAGGCTGGTGGAGACACCTCCTGGCGTGGTGTGGGTCTCGACCGTCTTCGTCACGTTACCGAGGAAATCGTACTTGGTGGAGTACCTGGCCTTCCATCCGTCGGAGTCCACCTCCACGATCTGGATGACCCTGCCGTACTTGTCATAATAGTATTCCCGTCCTCTTGTGAAGGTGTTGTCGTATGACTTGTCCAGTCCGGGGACAGGGGTCATCGTCTCGTGCTTGAGGAATCCCTTCAGCATTGTGGTCGTCCTGTCCGATGTCGCCGCCGCGGCGTCGGCGGCGAAGGCGTATGCGGTGCCGAAGTCAGTGCCGGAGCCGCCGTAATCGTAGTAGTAATAATGTCTGGTCCCGCCCCTCTGCTTACTCTTGTCGAAATCCTCGTACTCGTCCTCGGTGATCCGTCCGTATGAGTCATAGTACAACCATCGGCAGAAACCGCTGCTCGACATCGCGGCGGACCATGTCTTCTTGACAAGGCCTCGATCGTTGTATTCAATGTCTTTCCGGCCTCCTCCAGGATTGGAAGTGCCGACCGGTCTGCCGAACCCGTCACGCCACCAGAGGAAGCAATGGTCAGACGCAAAGGAATCGCTGAACGAGAAACTCGTGATAGAGTTATCCATCAAGTACTTCGTTCCCAATGGCGGGATGACGCACACGAGGCTGTCCCTCAGGTCGTAGATATAGTATGTGTCGGCGTGGGTCCCGGATCCTCCGGCATCGACGACCCTTTGGCAAAGCAGCCTGCCGAGCGCGTCCGTGAATGAGCGGACCTCACGCCCGTCCTCGTCGGTGAAGGACGAGCGCAGGAGAGTCCCTTGCGGGCAGGTTCCGCTTCTCGTCACCGACGGGTTCGAGGAGTTGTGCGTGAAGGAGAACTTCAGCACCGCGTCCCCGGTACTGTTCATCACGTAACCATAAGCCGCGGCGTGGTTCTCCCAACCGCTTCCTTCCTTGGTGACACTTAGCGGTCTGCCTTGTGGAGTCGTCTCGAAAGAGGTGGTAGCGTAAGGTCTGTTGTCGGAAAAGGCTGATTGGTAATAGCTCAGGACGGAGGCGACGGCACCGGTCTCCATCTGGCCGTTTGAGGCTGTCACCGGATAGGGTAAGTATCTTGTCGCGTCCGGGCGACGCATGTTGTCATAGACTATCGGCCGGACCAGTTTCTTGCCGGTAGCGGCCCAGTCGGTCATCACCTCCTGCTCGGGGTATCCCAATCCGTTGTAATAGGTGACATCCTTGAAACTTGTGGTTCCTGCGGTGGTGGTGTAGCTGTCAACCGCCACGTAGTTGTCCCCGCCCAGGCCGCTTGTCGAGGAAGAGGCCGAGTCATGGTTGAGGTAGTAGGTGTATTTTGTGGTAAGGTAGTTACCGCTGTTCCTTACCTTCTGCAGCCTGTTCCGGTTGTCGTATTCGTATTTCGTGTACTGTCCGCCCGGCTCAGTTATTTGGGTCACACCGACGAGATCCTTCCATAGCAGGTTGGTAGGTTTTGAACCGTCCTCCAATATAAGGACGACGTTGTTCCCGGACCATTTGTATTCGATTGTGGCGCCGCCAGGAAGATAAACGTCACTCAGCTTGAAACTCGTGTCATAAGAGAAACTCGTCAGTCTTGACGTGCCGTCGCCCGCCGAGGTCGTGAACACGTTGGAGGGAGTCGTCACCGGGGGAACTTTGATATGGTATTGCGTGTGGCTCGCGGGCTTGGCGTTCTTGCCGGAATAAGTGTAGGTGTCTTTCGAGATGATCCTCTCGGTGGATCCGTATGTCCTTGTCTTGACTACGGCGGTCCTGGCGGCGGGTATGTCCGTGTTGGAATAGCTGTCCGCCTGATACCTGTAATAATTCTTGACAGTCCCGGGAACGGTTCCACCAACCACCGACTCGCATGTCACCTGACCCCTTAAGTTGTAGGTGTAGTTGGTCGTGACGGAGAGACTTCCGTCGCTCTCGTATGACGTCACCGTCCTCGAGGACAACAACGGGCTCCGGGCGGACCAGTGGGTGCGGGCGTAGTATCTGCCTATATTGATGTACAATGAATTCAATGTAAAGCTATCCTCGGAATAAGACATCTGCACGGTCTCGCGGGTCTGTCCGGTAGCGGTGTACAGGTCTGTCCGGAGGAGTTGCCCGCGCATGTTCATCCTGTCGACGCTCACAGGTCGGATGAACGAGGTGCTTACGCTCGCCTCCATCGCGTCGTATGGCGTGAAGACCTTCTTGCCGATACTCTCCTCGTCATAATCGGAGTCGTCGCAATATGCCGTCTGGGCGTTCGACGAGAAAGAGTACTTCTTCCACGACCCGTCCTCGTACTCCTCGATGACGGAGGTGTATCCTATGTGGCCGTCACGGGCGTTGAACCCGTTATAGGCGGCCGAGTAACTGATAATAGTGCCGTTGGCGGAAAAGAGCTCGGACGAGGCGGAACTGTTGGAGTAAGAGAAGGAGGAGGCGATCGCGTATCTGGGCATCCTCGTCAGGATCCCGGAGGTCGGTCCTGTCTTTGTCTCTGAATATTTGTATGTCACCTCATCATCCATCCCGCCGCCAGTTCCGGCGCTGTGCGAGAGCTTTTTCACACGGACACCTCCCACCTCGTATGGCGTACAAGTGGCGGCGTAAGCCGAGTTCGTCCTGCGTTTCCCCACGGTGTTGCCCTCGTACTCGATCGTCGTGGTTCCCCCAGTGGGATAGGTTATCACGGTCATGCCACCCGCTTTCGAATACGTGCTGTTGGCGTCTTTCCACGCTCCGTTGATCTGGTCATACAGGTCGCTCATGGGATAGCCGGAGGCACTTGTCTTGATGATGGAGCGCAAGCTGGTTATCGTCTTCCCGTTCCAGTAACCCCAATGGTCGGTCCCCTTGGAGTCATTCTTCGGCAGGTAGAGAGACAGGTCATAAGTGAACCCGTGATCGCCCTTGACGAGGTCCGTTACGCTCTCAAGGAACATCTTCGGGGTGCCATAGGGAGCGTAAGTTGGAGTCAGGACGCATTCGTTGGCAGTCTGTCCGGACTTGTTGGTGACCTTGATCTTTGAGAGCCGTTTGGCGTAGGCGCACTCGTTCTCAATTCCGGCGGTGAGGACGAAGCCGTTGATGCCGGAAAGATTGTAATATGCCGCGCTCTCCTCATCGGATTCCCTGTTGACATATGTCAGGGAGACGATAGTGGCAGTATCCACCTTCACGGACTCCAGGGGCGAGTAGTACGCCGCACCCACGCAGGTGCCGTCAACATTCATCGAGCCGCCGTATGAAGTGGACTCGGAGGGGGTCTGGTAGGTGTAGCTGTAATTGTTCACGCTCCTGTAGGCCTCTGAGACGGATCTTTCCCTCTGCCTCTCACTGCTGTAGACGAACTCCACCTTGTGGCTGGCGGTGCTCGGAGCCTCTATCTCGTATAGCCGGAAAGCCGTCACGGATGTCGTTGGACTGCCATCAAGCGTGCCGTAACCATAGGCCGCGTGATGCGTGGGATAGGTCTGTGTGGATGTGTTGGTCGAGTGGAACGTCTCCACAGCCTCGATGGACCCGCCGAAGTGGTATCTGGTCCCGTCACCGGTCCGGATGACGATCTCCGCATAGTTGGGGGATCCCACGCCGGGAGTGAGTGTGACCGAGAACTCCCCGAAGGGAGCGCTGGAATTGTACACCCTGATCGAGCCGTCCTCAAGCATCAGGAAATCCCCGCTGTAGCCGCAGAAACTGAAATGGAAAAGATCGGGGGAAGGGTCGCATCTCACCCCGGCGCTGGTGACGTATGCGGGAGTGTCGGACATAGGGTCATATGTGAACACCCTGGACGTCTGGGCGTCGAGTCCGTAAGGACCGACGTCAAGGGAATAGGAGGAACTCCGGATGCCGCTGTCGGAATAGGTGATCGACCTGGTCTGGGCCCAGCCCAGGCGCGTCTGGTCCTGGAAGACGAATCCCTCGTCAGGGAAACCGCGGACCTCGCGGGTTATCACACCGCCGCAGTTCAGGCTCCAACCGTAGCCCACCACGCCGGAATGCTTGTCGGGACGGTAACCGTCAAAATTGTACTCAAGGCTTATCGGTATATGGAAATAAGGATCATGATAGTCGAATATGGGAAGGCTGAACGACATCGCTCCCGTGTACAGGGACGGGGAGACCTGTCCGTATTTTGTCATGGCGAAGGACTCAGCCGAGGGTGTCAGTCTTCCAGACGCGTCGAAAGAGTCGATACTCTGGGCGGAAAGAGTATTGGAGGCAATACATGAAAAACAGATCAAGATATACTTGAGCAGCCTTCTCTCAATGGATCTGGTCATAGTTGTTATATGTTTTGTACAAAGATAACTCATTTTCCGCTCTGTTCAGCCGGATCACTCGGCAAATTTATATACCTTAACGGCATCTCTTATTAAAGGTAAAGTGAGTAGGGGGGCGCATCTCCCAGCGAAAAAAAACTTACGCCAAGTACGTTTGTCTTTACTTGGCGCAAAATAATGTGGCATGGGAGCCGTCGGCAAAAATGCTAACTACTAATGGAATCTACATGAGTTTCTGGATTACGGGAAGCCTATTAAGACACACGTTCTCCACTTGTTGTATGATCTCCAGACATCTGGCTTTGGGGATACGTATTCCAGTCCCCGCTTTCAGTACGAGTTCAAGTCCTGGGTTCCCGTCGTAGAAAAGCGATGTGGCGTGTTCCCCGTTGGATCCTTTCGGGGAATATGTGAGGTCGTATGCCGGAGCCAGCGACCATTTGCCCGCCTCACAGATGAATGAGAAGTTATTCGCGTGATCATCCTTGTTTATTGAGACCAGGTTCATCACCATGCGGCGGAACATCTCCTCGACTTGGGCAGGGTCTTGTGTCAGGTAGCCTGTAAGGGCGAGAAGGTTGGTATAATCGACGTCCTGTCTTCGAAAGTCCGTTTTGAGCAAAGCCGCGGCGGTCAGGACGTGCCTTCTCTTATCATCGGGAGTGATGTCGAAGCGTTCGATTGCGAAGTATTTGCCATTCACGAGCCCGATTCGGGGAATGGTGATGCCGCATTCCCGGGCGGTTGTCATATATAGGAATTCATTCTCGCCGATGTCCTCCGGGTCATACACATGCCTGAACTTGACGATCCAATGCGATCCGTCGCGGCTTCTCATCGCCGTTTTTGGACGGGCTCCGCCTGAGTTGGCGCTGTTATAGTAAAGATAGGACTCGTCTCCCGACTCTTTCTCGGACAGGACCTTGATCGCCTCGTCCTGTATGGAGTCAAGCCGTGTCAAGTCGACGACCTCATTCTGTTTGTCGAATCCGGGCATCATCGGCAGATAAGAGAGGGCGCCCATACCGGCCGTGCCGATTATGGAGAGCCGTTGGAGCGGGGTCAGTTCCTTGAGTGACGAGTTCTGCCTCCGGAGCATCCTGTCAAGCAGATACAGACCGTAGCCATCTGGCAGACTATTCTCAAAGACGGCGAAATTACCGTCAAACAATCCCTTGTCCGCGAAGAACAGCCCGCTTTGAAGCGGAAGCTCCGTGGGTGATAGTGAGAATCCGTTGGCGATCCATTCCTTGTCGTATTCGAACACGCAGACCCCGCTTGCGGGATCCGTCTGCAGGATTCCGACAGTCTCTTCGCTGAAGAGGACCTTTATCTTTTTAATATTGGCTATCATCGTCCTTTCTTTCTATCGCGGTTTTTGTTGATGACTTCAAGTTCCTGAGAGTTGGAATATTTCGTGTGGTCAAGGATCGCTGACATCTCCTCGAAGTAATCGAACTGGATGACCAGCTTGCAGAATGACTCAAAAGATATCTGTCCGGTTCTTTCAAAGTGTTCCAGCGTTGGGGCGGGAATCCCCGTTAGCTCTGACAGTGTTCTTCTGCTGTATCCCATCTCAAGGCGACGCGCCTTGCAGTTGCCTGCCATCCTGTCAAGGAGCATTTGAGGGTTCCTGGAATAATTATCAAGCCTGTATTCCATAAAATGCTATATAATTAAGTGAAATATTCGCCATATTACATATAATAATATGCAAATATAACGAATTCCTATCTTATCCGCAACTTTTTCAAATCGTCAAATTAATAATTCTGGTTTGTTACGCTGTTCAAGACAATTCCGGTTTCAAAGTCGTCTCGTCAAGCTTCATCTCGAAGTGTCGCCTGCGAGAATCCTCCTCATGGACTCGGCGTCGGCACGTATCTCGCCTCCGAGACACAGTCATAATGCGCACGTCCCATGTGGTTCGGTATCAATGGCAGGGTTTTGGCCGTCTTGCCGAGGATCTTGACCGCGATGATGAACTCTCCCGCTCCGGAGCCCTCATACTCTATCTCCTCAGGTCTGGAACACTCGTTCCCGTGGTCGGAGGACAGGAGATCCAGAAGGTCGTCGTAGTCAGGCTCTAACTCGATGCCCCGTTCGCAGACCTCCGTGTCGATGTATCCCCTGAGCTGCTTCAGCGCGTCCTCCGGAGAACCGGAGGTCAGTATCGAGCAGTAGGCGTCGCCCTGCGGGCTGATGTCGGTTATGGAGACTATGATCAGCCTCTCCCGTTCCGGCGATGGACCGGTGACTTTCTCCAGCCAGGCCTGGTCGACGAGGTAAGCGGAGGAGCCGTATTCGTTTATGCCCTCTACGCTATTGATAAGGTGGGAGTTCTCCTTGAATCCGGGCTTGTCCATGAGGAACTGGACATCCGGCCATCTCACTATCTCGAATGTGTCTCTCATATCGGTAAGGATTAATCGTTGGCCCTTGTGGTCATCCTGTCAAGGAACCTGTATGATGACGCCTCGGCGACATGGCGCGGTTGGATATCGTCATCATATGACAGGTCGGCTATGGTGCGAGCCATCTTCAGGATCCTTGAGTATGCCCGGCAGGACAGTCCCATCCTGTCCATGATGTTCTCGAGTGTCTCCCTGGCCTCGCTGCTGAGGGTGGCCTCAATACGGCTTGCCCGGAGATCCTCGTTAAGGCACCCCTGCCGTGCCATCTGTCTTTCCCTTGCCGACGCGACCCTCCCGGCCACGGCCTCGAGCGTCTCGACGGGAGCGCCGCGTCCCCCGGCTGGTGGGGACACCCAGACCTGCGTCGTCAGCCTGTCGTATATTGGGCCGCTGATCCTGGAGAGGTATGCCTCTCTCTGCCCCTGGGTGCAGACGCATCTGCCTCCGTCCCCGTGATGCCCGCAAGGGCAGGGGGCCGCGCAGGCGACCAGCTGGAACGCGGCCGGCATTGTCACTTTGGTGCTGAGTCTTGATATGGTCACCGACCGGTCATCGAGCGGCCCCCGCAGCGCCTCAAGGACGCTCTTTGGCGTCTCTGCGATCTCCTCCAGGCAGAGTACCCCTCCGGATGAGAGGCTCACCTCTCCCGGAACAACCGCTCCGTCCCGTCCTCCGCCCAGCATGGCGGCGAGGCTGGATCCCCTCCAGGGATTCCGGAACGGGCGCCTGAGTGTTCCGCCCGGTTCAGCCGTCCGTAAGCCGCCATTCCCGGCGGCGGAATACACGCTCGCGACCGATAGCGCCTCCTCCTTGCTCATCGGGGGAAGGATGTCCCGCAGGGCCTTGGCCACCTTGGCTTTGCCGGAACCCACAGGCCCCATGAGAAGGAGGTGGTGCCCTCCGGCGGCCGCTATCTCGAGAGCCCGCATGGTTCCTTCGTCCACCGGGACCATAGCCGAGACCGGTTTCTCGGAATCTTGATTCTCTGTCTTCCCATGTGACGGGTTATCCCAGATTGTCCGGACGATTCCCTCTCCGGCTATGACGGAGACCGCCTGGTTAAGGTCTTCCACCTCATAGATGGGAATGTCGCCTTCATTGAATAGGTCCGCGAGCTTATCCACGTTGTGCTTCGGGATGATGACCCCTGACAGATTGTCTTCGATGGCTGTCATGACAGCCTGCACGCATCCGGGTGTCTCGCGGAGGCGGCCGTCAAGTCCGAGTTTCCCCACGGCTATCCAGCCTTCAAGTCCGTCGAGTCTTCCTCCGTCCTGGCCGGAGGCGGCGATAAGAGCCAGGGCGATCGGCAGGTCGTGTCCCGCTCCGAGGTTACGGGGATCAGCCGGGGAGAGGTTGATAACCGTCTTCTTGCCGGGAATCCTGTACCCGCATGCCTGCATGGCCGTGACGGTTCGCAGCAGCGATTCCTTTACCGCCGCGTCCGCGAGACCCACTACATGGATGCCGATTCCCGGGGTCATCTGGCATTCAACGGTCACATCAGCGGCGCTCACGCCGACGGTTCTTGATGAGTGGATGGTTCTTGTTCTTTCCATATTGATTTGTCTATTATGCCCCCTCACGCGGGAGCGGTTTAAGTATGTCGATCTTTCCTTGTCCCTTTCTCTCACACGATGTGGGTCCCGAGTGTTAGTCAGAAAAGGGAGGGCCCCGTCCCGCACGGGTCTCCCTCCCTCGAAGCAAGCGTGTCCCGACCGGGACGGTTCTGTGGTAGAAGCGGGAGAGTTTGTCATTATCAGGATTATATAATTGGATTAATTCCGGTAATTTTGATAATTGTCATAACAGTTCCGGCCTGAACTCGTACAGAGGGAAGACCACCCCTCTTCCGTTCTCGAGGTATCGCCCTGTCCTGACGGCCGCCCCGGATTCCTCAAGCTGCCTCATCAGTTCCGGTACCCAGTGGCTGTTCTCGCCGTACGTCTTGACGAACGCCCTGTTCCCGGTCTGGTCTTCCAGTCCGGTGTGCGGGTCCATGTTGACCGTGACGATCCCGTATGTCTCGTCAGGGTATTCGGTGTTCTCCTCTCTCGCCACTATGGCGAGAGGTCTCTGGTTGTGCGGCATGGCGGCGTAGGTGGCTGTCTGGAGCACGAGTCTCAAGGTCCCGTAGGGGGATTCGATTGTGTATGTTCTCATCGTATGGGTATAAAAGAGTTGGCGCCTAAATTCGCGGTGTGTTTCCGGGGTGGCGGCCATCTTTGGGCGGCGCACTTAGGAAACACATAGCGGAACAGTTGGCGCCAGGGGAGTGTGTCAAGGGTCTGCCCTGAAGAAAGCGATGCGCAGGGAGCTTTCCTCAGGGCCGCAGCGGCGCCCTTGACGCACTATGCGGGAGGGAACTATCGGCGCATGAGTATGCTATACACGAGGAATCCTGCGTGTCTTTTCTTTTTGGTTTGCCGAACAAAATGAAAGTCACTACATTTGTAGTACTTGAAATCAATGATTAGTCATGCTTGAAGAGTATAAGAAATATATTCAAGGGGATAAGGCTTTCATACCATTTGGCGTTTCGGAAATAGAGTGGGGAGCGTTCGCCGGTTGCACCGGCCTGAAGTCCATAGAGATTCCTAACTCCGTCACCAGCATCGGGAGTTATGCTTTCTCTGGTTGCACCGGCCTCACAGAAATAAGCCTGTTTTACGAGGATCCAGCTCTTGCTCCAATTGCAGAGGACACATTCAAAGCTGTCGATTTGTCGCAAATAACACTCTATGTCCCTATTGGGACCGGTTTCGCTTACCGGCATCATCCTTTCTTCAGTCAGTTTAAGGAGGTTAAGGCAGTACTCAGATGAGCTTGGCGGCGTATTTCCTTATAACGCATAGTGCCCCCATCCCGTTTCCCCCACAGGGAAAAGGGCGGGACCCAGGCCAGGACACGGGTCCCTTTTCCTTTTTCACCTTAGGTGGGTGGGTCCTCGTGCGCGTGTATTGCGTGAATGGAACTATTTCTATAACTATTTCCCTTTATTTATTAAGGGTGATGACTTAAGGGCCACCGGCCCCTATCTGACCGCGTCGGAACAGGTGTCCCGGAATGCGTGAGTGAGGCCTTGAGGGCTACCGCCCCGGAAAGCGGGGTCTTGGGTGTGCCTGTCCGTCCCGGAAGTGAGGACTCCAAAGCAACCGCCACCTCACGGGTGAGGGGGTCAAGGCGACCGCCTCCAACGTGTGTGATGACTTCAAGGCAACCGGCCTGACATTGAGTGAGGGCTTGAAGGCGACCGCCTTTCCGGGAAAATGATGACTTGAGGGCGACCGCAGTATAGTGTCCGCCACCTTTTTAGAAACCGAATTTGTCGGAGCTTATTATCGACATGATCCACTTGTCGAAATCCTTCCTGTCCTGGCGGGAGGCGAGCCACATGAGCCGCTCCGCCCTTTCCGTCAGGTCGGCGGGTATCCGCTTCCTCACGCTGACGTACGAGTCGGTCAGCGCCGCCTCGATTATCTTGAGCATCTCCGGGGTGTCCGTCCCCAGCCACTCGAAGAACATGCTCTCACCCTTGTCTACAGACTCGAGATCCCTGTAGGGACATTTCCTGACGAGCTGGTGCTTGACCTCGACGCACAGCACGTCCATCCTCTCGTCTTTCCTCATGTGGGCGGCGTACAGGCTTTCCCCGACGATGTCGTACGGCGAGGGCGTGAAATGGAACACCGGGACGTATTTGTTCCCGCCGCCATCCCTGGTCCACTCGACCTCGAAATCCAGCTCGGTCCTCTCGTTTATCGTCCGGAGGATGGCGTTAAGGTCCCTTTTCCTGTACTTGGGCTCCTGGTTGGGGTTTATGCCGCCCTTCTCGCACAAGAAATCGAACTTCGGGGCCCTGTCCCCGGCGGGGCTGCCGGTCAGCCCCTGCTCGAAGAGCGAGGCCTTGAGCCGGAGGAGGAAATGGTAGAGCTGCACGCCCCCGGTCTTGCGCAGGCTTATCAGGCTGGCCGTGTTTGTCTTAAGGTAGAGGTTGGACGTGTTGCGCACGAAGTCCTCGTCCATCTGGTAGGTGTATGTCACCTTCCCGGTGCCCTTGTCCTGGTTGATGATTATCTTCTTTATCACCCGGATTGGCGTGTAGCTGGTCGTCCTCCTCCTCTCGCTTTCCACCGTCACGGATATGCCCAGGGGGAGGTGCGCCAGTATGAACAGGGCGTTCTCTATCCTTGACGTCATGGAGCTCTCGTCCAGGTCCTCGGGCCTCCGTCTCTTCCTGTCCGTCCTCCCGGTCCCGCCGCCCCGGTTGAGCGCCTCGCAATAGGGACTCCCGTGCCGCTCACGCAGGTAGCTGCGGGCGAACCCGAATTTCCTCGCGAACTCCTCGGGATCCAGCCTGCCGAACCCGAATATGTTGTACTGGTGCTCGTAGCAGATGTAATAGAGTATGGTCTCCGCCACGTAGTCCCCGGAGATCTCGTGAAGCCTCCTCATGTTCATGTGGTTCTCGATGACGCTGCGCTCCATCCTGAAGTAGTCCGAGGCCGTCACCTCACGTTTGTCCGATGTCCCCATGTTCCTGTGCCGATTTCTTTTATTTCGCAACAAAAATAACAAAAACCTTTCATTTAATAACAAAATCATTATATTTGCAACGAAATAATTTTCTTGCAGCGACGGAATGTCGCGGGAAAATGAGACTAGCAAGCGTTTTTGAACACTATCGGATGACTGTCGGGATCTATCGGCTGGCGGGCGCCGTCATATCGCTCGCACTGCTTCTGGGCCCACTCACGGAGGCCTCAGGCCAGAGGACCGTCCCTGGCCAGTGGCTCGGTGACGCCGGGGTGTCCGTCCCCCTGGCGCCAGGCTCTCCGGCCTCCGGCGCCTGGGTGAGGGCGGGCAGGTATCTCGCCGGCTCATACTGGAGCGCCGGGGCGCGGCTGGCGCCGGTATCCCCGGACGGGGAGGCCGGGAGCCTGCTCCTCTCCGGCGGCATGATGTGGCGGCTCGCCGCCACGAGGGACCGTCTGCTGGGCCTTTACGCCGGAGGCGACGTGTTCGTCGGGGCGGATTACACCGCCGGCCTCGGGGCTGCGGTGGGGGATGTTGTGAGCGAGGACGGGGACGAGGCCCCGGAGGACTCCCGGACGGGGCTCACTTACGGCGTGGAGCCGAGGGTAGAGGCCGAGGTGTTCCCGTTCCGCAAGGTCGGGATCGTCACCGGCGTGTCGGCGCAGGCGCGTATGCGGTCCATGAGGCCGGCTCTCGCCGCGATGGTATATGTCGGGATAAGGGTTAATTTCTAATACGTCAATGAAGATGCGTTTACACAAGATTTTGGCGGTCGCCGCCTTTTCCGCGGCCATGGCTCTCTCATCTGGGGGCACGGCGGCCGCCCAGAGCTGGTCGCTCGGCACCAACGTGGCCGGGTGGGCCAACCTGGGCACGGTCAACGCCGAGGCCGGGGTCGCGCTCGCGCGGCGCGCCAGCCTTCACGCCGGGGTGAGGTATAACCCCTGGACGTTCCGAAAGGGGAACCCCGAGGACCGTTTCACGGATCCAGCCGGAGACTCGGAGAGGCAGTTCGAGAACCGTAAGCGGGCTTTCTCCCTGTCCGTCAGGTACTGGCCCTGGTACGTCTATTCCGGATGGTGGGTCTATGGCCGCGGGCAGTATATGGAGTACAACAGGGGCGGCCTCATCCGCCACACGGCCGAGGAGGGTGACGCCTTCGGCGTGGGCGCCGGACTCGGGTACACCAGGATGCTACACAAGAGGTGGAACCTCGAGCTCGGGGCCGGTGTGTGGGGTGGTGTGAAGTCGTACAGGGAGTACCGGTGCGTCAACTGCGGCACCACGCTGGAAAGCGGGCGGAAGCCCTTCGTGCTGCCTGACGACGTCTTCGTGTCGCTCGTTTACGTTTTTTAGGATATGGAAGGTATCGGTGATGGCGAGGGTGGCCGCAGCGGGGGCTTCGTTGACCGGAAGGGTCTCGCGGGCCTTGCCGTGGTGCTGGCACTCGTCGTCGCGACCGCTGTCCGCGCGGTCCGTCCCCGGCCTGAGCCGGGGCGGGAGGCCGGGATCGCGGAGAGCGTCAGGGGGCTGGAGGACCTGTTGCGGTCGGAGCTCTGGCTGGACGCCATCGACTCGCTCATGGTTGTCATGGACACCGCCGATACCAATGATAACAACGGATTATGAGAAAGACTAGCGTACTCATCAGTGTCGCCGCCGTGTGCGCGGCAGCGCTCCTCTCCTGCGGCGGTCCCTCCAAGGCGAGGAGGCTCCAGCGGGATGACGTCCGGGCCGGCCTCGAACTCGCCGCGTCTGACGATATCCCCGAGCTGGAGTACCGCCAGCTACGCCGCGACACCATTGTCGTGAGGGACGACGCCACGGGCAGGGATATCCTCATCATGAAGGCTGTCAGGGATGACCTGACCGGCGAGATGGTGGCCAATGACGTGCTACAGGCCGCTGTCGTGACCGCGCGTTTCCGCAATATCGCGGAGCGTGGCGGCGAGGTAGACCTGCGGTTCCAGATCACCGTCCCCGCCAGGATGCGGGACTCCAGGTGGCAGCTCCGCTTCTACCCGGACATGTTCATCCAGGAAGACAGCGTCCGCCTGGATCCCGTGTACGTCACGGGGAGGGATTACCGCCGCGGCCAGCTCCGGGGGTACGAGCAGTACAACAGGTGGCTCTCCAGGATCATCTCGGACACGACCAGGCTCATCGACAGGACGCAGTTCGAGCGTTTCCTCGAGCGCAATATCCCCGGGGTCTTCGAGCTGAGGACCGACAGCTCCCTCGTCTCGGACGACCAGTTCGTGGCCAGGTTCGGCCGCATCACGGAGCGCCAGGCGCTGGATCACTACACCCTCTGGGCCAGGGTGCGCCGCAACGGGCGCCGCCTGGCGGCGAGGGACCGCGTGTACGCCAGGCTCGTCAAGTCGCCGATCGTCACCGAGGGCATCCGCCTGGACACCGTCCTGGTGGACCGGAACGGCGATTACGTGTACCATTACGTCCAGACCGTCAACACCCGTCCCAGGCTCCGGAAGGTCGACATCGTTCTCTCCGGTGACATATGGGACCGTGACAGGAGGGTGTACACCATGCCCCGCACCGAGCCGCTGACGTTCTACATCAGCTCCGTGTCGGCTTTCGCCGACATGTCGGAGCGTTACCTGACACGTGTTGTCGGGCGCAGGGTGGAGGCCAACGCCTCGTACCGTATAGCCTTCGACCTCGGCAAGGACAGGATACGTCCGGAGCTCGGCGACAACGCCGCCCAGATCGGGCATGTCAAGGACAACCTGGCCGACCTGATGGCCAACGAGGTCTTCGACCTTGACTCAATCGTGGTGGTCTCCCACGCTTCCCCCGAGGGGGCCTGGGCGCTCAACGAGGGGCTGTCTCGCCGGAGGGGCCAGTCGGTCACGAGGTACTTCCGTGACTACATGGCCGCCTGCCGCCGGGAGCTTGACCGGGAGGGGTTCTCCGTCGACGAGTCGGGCTCCGTGAGCCGAAGGGCGGCGCGAACCCCGGAGATCCGCCTCGTCTCCCGCGTCGTGCCGGAGAACTGGGTTCTCCTTGACAGGCTCGTCCTTGAGGACGGCCGCCTGGATGACGCCCAGAAGAGACGGTATTTCTCCCGCACCGTCATAAGGGACATGGACCGGCGGGAGAGGCTCATGAGCGGTGACGACTATTACGCTTATGTCAGGGACACGCTTTATCCCCGGCTCCGGGTGGTGGACTTCGCTTTCCACCTGCACCGCAAGGGCATGGTCCAGGACACTGTCCGGACGACAGAGCTGGACGAGCGGTACATGGAGGGTGTCCGTCTCCTGCGGGACATGGACTATGACGGGGCCGTTAGGATACTCGGCCCGTACCAGGACTTCAACGCCGCCGTGGCCTACACGGGGGCGATGCGCGACGCCTCGGCCATGGTCATCCTCGAGGGCCTGGAGCCCGACGCAAGGATCAACTACCTAAAGGCCATCATCCACGCCCGTCTGGGCGACGAGCGGAAGGCGGTCCAGTGCTATCTCGACGCCTGCCGGGAGGATCCCTCCTACATCCACCGGGGCAATCTCGACCCGGAGATCAGCGGGCTTATCCGCCTGTACGCTCTTAACGGGAAGGACACCTATGACGACACGCTGGGGTATTGACGCGCGGATAATCAAACGCTTCAGACCATATGACACACAATCATCAATTCCAAACACTTAAAGCAATGAGAAAGATTTTCACTCTACTCTCTGTCGCGGCCGTCGCCCTCGCCGGCGCCGTGTCCTGCGACAAGGCCTCCGACGCTGCTCCCGGCGCCGGGCCTGTCACTCTCAAGGTCAACGTCATCGGGGCGGGCGGGACCCGCGCCACCGGTGTGGTCTCCAACAGCCCGGACACCGAGGCGAAGGTCAACACCCTCCAGGTGCTGGTCTTCGACGGGGATGTCCTTGACGGTTACTCCCGGTCCTCCGGCAGCAGGACCGCCACCGTGTCCTGCACGGCCGGCAGCCGGGAGATCTACGCCGTGGTCAACGGGACCGACCTGTCCGGGGTCACCACCAAGGGTGATCTCCTGGGTGTTGTCGGGGATCTCGCCAACGAGATATCCAACTTCATTATGGTCGGCTCGGTCACGGAGACCCTCGAGCGGGACGGCGACGTCACCATCCCCGTCGACCGCCTGGCCGCCCGAGTCGTTATACGCGGGATCAGGAACGGGCTCGGCTCGCCGTCCCTGGCGGGCGACTTCAGGATCCGGTCTGTCTACCTGACCAACGTGGCGGGGGACTGCGACCTCGGGCTGTCATCCTCACGCGTGCCGACCAAGTGGTACAACCGCCGCGGTTACGAGGCCTCGAACAACCTCGGGGACTTCACCTTCGACGCCGTTGACACCGCCGTGGCGGCGGGCGCTACCTACGGTGAGGCTCATTTCTTCTACTCGATGCCGAACTCCGCCCCGGGGCGTGTCGGTCTAGCTGGAGGTGACACCGGGTTCACGCCCAGGGCCGCCCGCCTTGTCATCAGGGCGGAGATAGCGGGGAAGCTGTACGACTACCCGATCCTCCTTCCGGCCCTGGAGGCCAACCACTCCTACGAGATCAACCTCGTGAACATCACCCGGACAGGCAATCCCGACGACGGCTCCCATGACCCGGACGATCCCGATGACACCGACGAGGAGAGGCCCGTGGAGGGTGTCGAGCAGGGGTTCGAGATCACCGTCAACGACTGGACCGTCGTCCTTGTGGGCGGCTCCGGCGACATCGAGATCTGACTCGCCGGGGGGAGGCGCCGCCTGTCCCCGCCGGTCCCTCCCTCCTCACTCGCCCAATTCCCTTCTCAGGGGATACGCGGGGACTTCTGTCCGGGCGGGCCTGGCGGCCTTCCCGGGCGCCGAGAAACCAACGTAATCATCTTATCGACATGAAAGGATTAGCTAACAGATTCATGGGGTCCCTCGCGGCCGTCCTGGCCGCGGCGCTCCTCGTGCCCTCGTGCGGGGCTGACCCCCTGCCGGGGATCCCGGACGAATGGCCGGTGTCCGTCCGGCTGTCGCTCGGCGGCACCGCCACCAGGGCCCTTGGGGAGGCCGGGAGCGGGGAGGGGAGAGTCGCCCGCTGGGCGGTGTTCGTTTTCGACCGCTCCGCCTCGGGGACCCTCGTCACGGCCGGGACATCGGACTCGGACGGGCCGGTCACCGTCAGTGTCGCCCCTGGCGTGGAGTATGACATCGCCGCCGTGGCCAACTACCCCGCGTCGTTCGACCCGGCCTCCGTCACCTCGCTCGGCGGACTGCGGGGGACGGCCTCCGTCCTTCCGGACAACTCCGGGGGGGAGCTCGTGATGTACGGCTCCGTCCGGGCGGCGTTCACCGCCTCGTCCCCGTCTGGGGAGATAGCTGTCAGCCGTCTCGCCTGCAAGATCGTCCTCGGGACGGTCACGCTCTCGATGGCCGACCCCTATCTCGCCTCCCTGCCGTTCCGTCTCACGGCCGTCTTCCCGTCCAACGTGTACCTTCCAGGATCCCTGGGAGCGGACCACACCGCGGCCGAGGCCCTGGCCTCCGGCGGGTCGTCCTGGATGAACAGGATGGGCGTCACGGAAGCCGGGGGACTCAGGGACGAGGTGGACGCCCCGCTCGGGCAGGGCGGGAGCTACACGACTCCGCATTACTTCTACGTCTATCCCAACGCCATCCCCTCCGGCTCCGACACCCGGGCTGAGCCCTGGTCGCCCCGCTGCACGCGCCTGGTCCTCGAGGCGAGGGTCGGGGACATGACACGATATTACGCCGTCACCATACCCGCCATGGAGCGCAACCACTCCTATGTCATCAACACCCTCACGGTCAAGGGCCTCGGCTCGCCGACACCCGAGGGGGCGGATGACGGCTCGGTGGATGTCGTCTTCGACACCGAGACGGGGGACTGGGATGGCCCGGTCACCGTGGGCGAGTCGGACGCCGGATGATCAGAGAATCCAAACTCCAATAACAGCAATGAGCACTTTCGTTAAAGCGATACGCGCGCTGAGGGCCGCTGCCCCGGCGCTCATCCTGGCCCTGGCGGCGGGATGCACCGTCAAGGAGGACAGGGTACCCTGCCCTTGCGTCCTCCATGTGTCCCTGGCCGGGGGCGACTCTCCCGCCTCCCTTGTCGGTCTGTCCGCCTGGGGCCCGGCGGCGGAGGAGTTCCGCGCCGAGGTCGACCTCGCCATGTACGATCCCAGCTGGGACAGGGCCGTGCATAAGGGGTTGTACACGCTGACCGCCTGGGAGTCGGGCGCCAGGGTCTCCGGGGCCGGGCATCACGTGATCATACCGGTCGGGGCCGAGGCCGACTCCCTTTACGCCTGTCATATACCCGTCGACGCGACCGGGGAGGAGGCTTGGGCCGAGGTGTCGCTGCGCAAGCAGTTCGCCACCGTGACCGTCCACCTCCGCCGGACGCCGGACCAGATGGCCGCCTCGACGTTCGTCGTCGAGGGCAACACCTGCGGCTTCGACCTGATGGACTTCTCCCCGATAGCCGGGACGTTCCGGCACGAGCCGAGGCCCGCTCCCGGGCAGGGTTCGGTGTCGTTCCGCGTCCCCCGCCAGGCCGACAACTCCCTCACCATGCGGGCCATTGTGCCCGGTGTCGACCTCGGTGACATCCCGATAGGGGAGTACATCGCCCGTATGGGCTACGACTGGAGCGAGGAGAGCCTCAAGGACATCACCGTTATCATCGACCTTGTCATCGGCGGGGTGATGATCACCGTCAATGACTGGGAGGAGGGCGCCTGGTTCGACCTCGTCACCCTGTGACGGGAATCCGTTTGACCTTAACAGATAAAACACAATGTCAGCACGTAAGCATATAACCAATACACTTCTGGGCGCGGCTCTGGGCCTGGCGGCCCTTTGCGCCGCGGTGTCCTGCGGCAAGGCGTCCTCCGTGGACGCCCCCGTCCCGTCCTCTTCCTTCACGGTTGACGACGGCGGGGCGATGGGCTCCCTTGGGCTCGCCACCCGCTCCGTCCTCTCTGCCCCCGACATCGAGACCAGGAAGACCAGTGTGACCCTCGCGGCATACTCCGGGGGCGTCCTTTACGCCTCCGGACACTTCACCTCCGGCCTCGACGTGATGCGCCTGGACCTCCAGGAGGGAGAGACATACGATGTGGTCGCCCTGGTGAACATGGGTGACATGCGCTCGTCCCTCCCTTCCTCGGAGGACGGCCTGGCGTCCGTGACCTATACCGTCCCCGGATACGCCGAGGTCAACTCCGCCGGGATCCCGATGTCCGGCCGTCTCGACGGGTACAGGGCCGGGCCGTCCAGGGGGACGGTCCCGGTGCGCAGGCTCTTCGCCAAGGTGACGGCCAACCTGGAACTGGACTGGCCGGGGGCCTCGTTCGCGGGCGCCTCCGTCCGTAACATGAACGGCGTCCTTGTCCCGTTCGGCGAGTCCGCCGTCTCCGGCGCCTCGCAGGTCCTGTCGTGGAACGACTCCGGCCCGGGATCCGGGACCTCCTGCTCCGTTGTCCTCTATGTGCCCGAGAACAGGCAGGGCTCCATCGGCGGCGGCTCCGTCCCCAGGGACAAGAGCCACGAGAGGATCCCCGCCATCGACGCGGTCAGGGAACGCCTGACCTATATCGAGACGCGTGTCACCGCCTCAGGCCAGTACGAGGGCGGCGTGACCTACCGCAGCTATCTCGGCTCCGACGCCGTCAGCGACTTCGACGTGATAGGGAACACGCATTACATCTGGAACCTCCGCTATACCGAGGAGGGGCTCGCCTACGAGGACTGGAAGACCGAGAAGGACCTGACCGACAACCGCTTCCTCAGGTGGAGGAGCGACCCCATCGAGGTGTCCCCGGGGCAGGCCGTGACGTTCGCTGACTGGTACTCGACGAACATCACCTCGGGTGTCCGCGCCTGGAGCGTGAACGCCTCCCCAGGCATGGTCTCATCCTCGGACGGTAACGGGTTCACCGTGTCAGCCTCCGCCGTGAACGGGATGGAGCTGACCGCCTGGGCCAGCCCGTCGGTCAACCCGACGGACGCCCTGACGGTCTCGACGGTGTTCCGGGTGAGGGTGGATGACGTGGTCACCTGGGTCGAGAGGCTGGAGCTCAGCCCCTCGAGCGCCACCGTGGCCGTGGGCAACAGCCATGACTTCAACTCTGTCACGCTGGTGACGGAGAGGTACGTGAACGGCGCCCTTGACTCCACTGAGAGGACGCCCGTCGCCCTCGGAGCCCCCGGCCTGACGTGGACCAGCGCGGCCCCGGCCATAGCCGCCGTGTCATCCGGCAGGGTGACCGGCGTGTCAGTGGGGGAGACCGTCATCACGGCAACGTACGCCGCCCCCCGCGGCGGCAACCCGTCCGCGACCTGCGCCGTCACGGTCTACAGGGCCGACCAGACGGGAGGCGTGACGGTTGACACCGGATGGGACGACGCGGGGAGCGAGACCCTTGATCCTTAGCCGATATGAGTGATACGAACGATAGACAATAAATCTTTTCCGATATGTTATTCAAGAGACATCCTTTCATCGCCGCGGCGGCTCTGCTCATCGGACTCGCCGCCTGCCTCTCCTGCGCCGGTGATCCCGAGGCCGAGACCCCCGAGGCGGGTCTGGCCGGTACCGGCTCCGGCAGGAGGACCTACCCGTCCCACACCGTCGACATCACCGTCGGCGGGTCACAGGCGGACGGCCAAACCCGCTCGATGGTCTCCATCGACGATGACGCAGTCGAGAAGGCCGCAGTGTTCGTGTTCGACCGGGCGACCGGATATATTCTCCTCGGGGACGGCGGCAAGCCGTACGCGACCGAGCGTGACTCCGGCTCGTTCAGCTGGGCCCTTCCGTACGACCCGTCAGGCCCGCTGGAGACGAATATCTACACCATCTGCAACTACGGGGACACGGGGCTTCCCGTCACGGATCCGGACCTCAGGGAGGAGGATCTGCGGAAGCTCACGTACTCCATCAGGACCATCGACGAGCTGAAGGCCATGCCCATGGCCGGCGTGAGCGCCGAGAGCCTGACGGCCCAGACCAAGGGCGTGACCCTGGCCGTGGACAAGCTGTACGCCAGCTTCCACGTGAATTTCGACCTTAGTGACGTCAGGTCAGCTGGTTACGAGATAGACGCCCTCTATCTGACCACCCACTCCGTCAACACCACCGTCCACTGGATCCGTCCGGAGGGCGGCGACAGGGCCACGTCCACCACCAACCTGGACAGGGCCAACAGCGAGGAGCTCCGGCTTATGGAGGACGGCGCCTCGGCGTATGTCTACGTGCTGGAGAACATGCAGGGCACCATCACCGGGGCGTCCTCCTGGCGCGACGTCCAGAGGGATCTCGGCTCCAAGGTCGCCGACTGCACGTACATCGACCTTGGCGTGAAGGTGCGCAGGGGAGACCGCAGCTGGCAGAACTGCTACTTCAACATCTACCTCACGGACGGGGATATCGGCGGCGGCAGCTCCTTCGACATCCCCAGGAATGTCACCAAGACGGTCCGGATCAGGATACCCGCTAACGGCATCTCGGTGAACGACCCCGGGGGGCTGGTGCCCGATTACCCGACGTTCGTCTGGACGACAGAATCGCTGGAACTCGAGCCGGGCGCCTCAGCCAGGGCGGAGTTCGTCTCGCATAACATCCCCCTGGCCGATATGACCATCACCGCCGGGGATCCCCGGCTCTCGGTCAGCGACATCCGTCTTGACGGGAACGGCAAGGGCTCTTGCCTTGTCACCGCCTCCGGCTCCGCCGGCGAGTCCTTCGGCTCGTACGTGCTGGGCGGCGACCCGGAAGGCAAGACGCAGGACGATCTTCCGGTGACCGTGACCAAGGCCGGGCCGGTCGTGACGTATGAGCACATCCATATCCTGTCACCCTCCACCGCCTCCATCAAGGTGGGAGACGTGGTGGAATACACGGTCACACTCCGTAAGAACACTTACACGGACGGTGTGTTGACCGGGACGGAGGAGACCCCTCTCGCCGCGTCGGAGTTCAGCTGGGCGAGTGACAAGGCCTCCGTAGTGACCGTCTCCGGCGGCGTCGCGACCGGCCTGAAAGCCGGGACCGCGACCATAACCGCGACGAAGAGGAGCGATGGTGACGTCAGGCTCTCGGCGTCCGTCACCGTGTCCGACGATGTCACCTCCAGGGACCGTTACGAGATCAGCCCCACCTCGTCAAGTGTCAAGGTGGGCAAGACACAGGCCTATACCGTGAGTGGCTACAGGGACACCTACACCAACGGCGTGAGAACCGGTACGGAGACGATATCTGTCAGCCCCGCGGACTTCAGCTGGGCTAGCGACAAGACCTCTGTCGCCACCGTATCGGGTGGGGTCGCCACCGGGGTCGCCGCCGGCTCCGCCGGAATCACGGCCACGCTGAAGGGAGACACATCGGTGAGGCTCCAGGCGGCGCTGACCGTCGAGGCCCCTTCCGTGACGCACGAGTACAGCTACACCATCACCCCCGAGTCGTCAACTATCAAGGTGGGTGGGACCCAGTCCTACACGGTCAAGTGCACCGACATCACCTACGTTGACGGTGTCAAGACCAATACCGAGACCTACACCGTTACGAGCGGAATCTCCTGGAAGAGCTCCAGCGTCGCCGTGGCCACGGTCTCCGGCGGGGTGGCGACCGGCAAGAAGGCCGGCTCGGCGACCATCACCGCCACCGTGGGCGGCAAGAGCGTGACGTCCGCCCTGAAGGTGGAGGATGTGGTCGAGCACAGGTACAGCTACGAGATCTCGCCCGAGTCGGCCATCATCGAGATCGGCGGCACCCAGACCTATACGATAACGAGGATCGACGAGACCTGGACGAACGGAGTCAAGACCGGCACCGAGACCACGACCGTGAGCAACAGCGGCGTGACCTGGAGGAGCTCAAGCGCCTCGGTGGCGACAGTGTCCAGGGGCACGGCCACGGGTAAGGGGACCGGCACGGCCACCATCACGGCTACCGTGGGCGGCACCAGCCTGACCTCCGTCCTGGAGGTGACCGACCCCTACACATACGAGTACTGGTATGAGCTGGATCCCGCCAGCTCCACCATCAACGTGGGAGGCACCCAGCGCTATACCGTCACCGGGCATAAGGACACCTTCAAGAACGGGACTAAGGTCGGCACGGAGTCGTTCACCGTCAACAACGGCGCCGCTGCCTGGAAGAGCTCGGCCACGTCGGTCGCGACCGTGTCCGCCGGCACGGCCACTGGCAAGGGTTCCGGCACGGCCACCATCACGGCGACAGTGGACGGCAGGGACGCCACCGCGACGCTGAGGGTGGAGGATGTCGTCACGTACCAGTACCGTTATGAGATAACCCCGGAATCGGCCTCGCTCGAGATAGGGGACACCCAGGCCTTCGTCATCAGGGGCTACAGGGACACCTACACCAACGGCGTGAGGACCGGCACGGAGACGATATCCGTCAGTCCCGGAGACTTCAGCTGGTCGAGTGACAAGACAGGAGTCGCCACCGTTTCGGGCGGCACGGCCACGGCGACGGGTGAGGGAACAGCCACGATAACCGCGACGAAGAAGGGCGACAGCTCCGTAACGCTGACCGCGACGGTCACCGTGACAAAGCCCGCAGACGTCATCACCTACTCCCTGGTCGTGACGGGCGGAGGCAGGACAAGCCACTATGAGGAGCAGAGGTTCAGGGCCGCGCTGGTGACCTACACCAACGGCGCGGAGACCTCAAGAAGGGATGTGACCAGCACCGCTGGCTGGACCAGCGACTGGTCATCCGCCACCATAAGCGACGGCGTCTTGAGGTCGGCGTACCACAACCGGGACAAGGGCACTTTGGCCAGGATGAACGTCAAGGTGACAGCCACCTACACTGTTGACGGGACGACATGTTCCGCTTCCGGCTACGCGGAGTTCGCCAAGACGTACAATGTCGAGACCACGGTCGTGACGCAAAAGAATGTCAACAGCGACCTGTACTACTATGCGAGGACGGAATACAAGTCCGGCGGCTCGTACGTCACCCTGCCGGTCAGGGTATCCTCGGCCTTCAGTGTGACATTCAACTGGTCGGAGGCCACCTCATATAACCAGACGAGCTTCTGGAACGTCACCGCCACGGGCGAGTCCGGGAGCCAGTACAGCGAGTGGTACAGGTGGGACCAGCACCAGTCCAATTATGTGACGGGGGTTTTCGTGAACGGCGTGACGACCCGCACCTGGGACAACAAGACCGTGTTCTACGAGGAGGGCGACAAGGAGTACTACTACTTCAGATAACGTGGGAGATGTCGTCGTGAGACGACCGTTAACGCATGTTTTATAATTAATTGATTTGGTGGAGCGGGCCGGCGTTCGTCGGCCCGCTCGTTATGATTGATAGCGGATGGAGAGTGTCTGTTAGCTGAGCATTACAAGTACCTTTGGTATAAGTATTTCCACAGCGGTGCCGCCATCAGTGACTGGAGGATCTGGTTGTCAACCAGCAGGTCCCTCACGAACTCAGGGGAGTGAAGGGAGACCTCAATGTCCTCCGTCGCGTCAAGACTCTGGCCGGCGACCTTCTCCACGCCCGTGACGAGGAAACTGTGCGTGAGGTTGTTTGTTGAGCTGGCGTTCCCTGTTAGAGTCATCCACTCGAACCACTGGCCTCCGGCGTAGCCCGTCTCCTCGAGCAGCTCGCGCTTTGCCGCCTCCAGCGGGGTCTCACCCTCCTCGATGACGCCGCATGGAAGCTCGTAGCAGGTCTTGCCCAGTCCGTGACGGTACTGGCGCTCCAGGATCATCTGGCCGTCACCGGTGAGTGCGATGACGTTCACCCAGTCGGGATACTCGAGGACGTAGTATTCAGGATTGACGCAGCCGTCCGGGAGCTTGACGACATCCTTTCGTGCCGTCAGCCAGGGACGCCGGAAGAGGTACTCGCTCGAGAGCACCCTCCATTTCCGGTCTTCGTTGATAGTGTTCTTCATGTCATACTGCTCTTTTGATGCGGATTCTGTTGGATTTACGCTAAAACCCCTTTGAGAGTATTAAAGAAGAGTGATATATAAATAACGAAGATTGTCTGCGTTATAGGAACTACACGTCCTCTTCGTCTCTGTTGAAGTTGTTGAAAAACTCTTCTTTTCCTTGCGACAGACCAGATATCTCCTGATACATAAAACGGCAGGTCCAGTCGTAAAGTGGAATAACTGCGCCATGTCCTACGGCATCGGTAAAATGCAGCGTTCGATAGTATCGGATCAAACTCTCATCATCAGAAGTATCAGCTGCAAACAAGAATAAATACTTGCAGCCAATGTGTTTTTTGACTTCCAAAATCTTTGGAACAAGGAAGTGCCAGAACACCACGGCCCCGAAATGCGGGAAAAACCCCAAAGAGTCGAAGAACTTACGGTAATTCTCATTGGCGCAGAACTGAACAATCTCCACTCCTGCAAATGTTTGTCCTACCCTTTGAAGATTATCCGTGAACATATTTTCTATGTCTGAAACGGCTTTGTTGTCTTTTTTTTGAATCTTCTCAAGTTCCTCCTTAGATATACCTTTGCTGGTTCGTACGCTTTCGCGGATTTCTTTAATCAACTTTCGGTCTTCTTCGCTGGTACTCTCTTCCTTTTCTATTTCATCAAAATACTGGAAAAGATTCTTTATCAGACTGAGCTGCTCTTTTTCAATCAGCTTGTCATACAGTTGACCACACTTCAATGAGAAATAGAATAGAATGCCTCCTTTAGGATTCTTAATAATGTAATAGGCGACAGAACCATTCTCGTCTTCTTCATAAGCGTCAGACTGAATTTTGTTTGTAAGACTGTCGCTCTTGGGATTATAGAAATCCCCAACCAAACGTAGATTAATTTCTGAAGAGGAGAGTCTTTCAATAGAAAAACTCTCCAATACTCTTTTCTGCTGCTCTGTAATCCTAGACATAAGACGTGTCTTAAAGAACAGGCTGAAGGTGACTTAAAAAATACCGGCGAAGCTTTATATGGCGCGCGTCCTGCCTGATATCATTCAAATCTATCAAAGCATCACTGTTTTCTCCTGCAGGAATACCCACTCTTGCCTTTTGCCAAGAAATCTCGCCGTGTGTAATGGAGCTGAGACTCCAAGCATCCTTTGGGGCATATTGCTCAAAAACCTTGTCAAAAACAGTTTGGTATGGAGCTATTTCCTCGGGTGTTACTTTTTCGGTAAGTTTACCCTGCTTGTACAGGCTTCTTATCTGAACGAGAACGGGACCATATTTCCAGGCCTGAAAAGCTGTCGCAAATAGAGGTTGATCCAACTGAATAAGGGACTCACGCTGAGCGAAGTATAATAGCTTATGTAACTTCATCTCGTCGATTGGGGAACCATATTCCCTTTCATACCGGCGAGAGATGTATGAAGCAACTTTTACGACATCAAGCATAGTATCCCAATTTTTTCAAAGGTGGCATTTTTTTTTGTAAATACAAAATGTTTGCCATTAGTGACCACTAAAAACTCATAATAGTCCTTTAAAAATATTGAAAGTTAGGCAATTACAAATGAATTATAGTTAAAAACTAAATCATAACCAGCCAAATATCCTTCAATAATGCATGTTGTGGCTGAAAATGATGAAATGCTATTTCAAATCTTCCTCCGAAACTGGAAACTCAAGAGCGGATAACTATCTGATCAGATAAGTACTTACCACTAATCAAAATGTTGGGGCATGGGGAAATTGTGGTTTGTATCTATGATATACTGTTGAGAGTGGATTCCGAAGCGCTATTCTCAGGTTAAAACCCAAAAGAGGGGTGCCAGCGCCAAACGCTGATCCCCCTCTGTCTTCAGCTGGAGGGTGTTAACGCCCTCGCTCGTGAGGGATCAACCCGAGCAGTTCCAGAGTATCCCCGATGTCCTCAAGATTCTCACCGGACACTGGCAATCCGCGCAGTCTCCTGTCCTCGATGGCGGCTTGGAATGCCACGTGGTATATGAGGGTACGCGTCTCGCTGTCGAGGGGCGCGAACGGGCTTTGCCCTGTCAGGCGAAGCATTCCGCTGTACGTCTCTGTCGCCCGGAGCAGGACGTGGCAGACGCCCATCGCCGCGTATGGCGCCGCGGTCATTGCCTCGTGCCATTCCTTTTTGGTCTCTATGGCCTTAAGCTTGTCGTTTGGGATTCCAAGGTCCGCGAGTTTCACGGACGCTTCCTCGGAAATCTTGTCCATCTCCGCTTCCTCGGACTCTATCGTCAAGTCACCCTGTTCTTGAGATTCGTCTTCTTCCGGGCGGCAGATCTCCAGCGCCGCGTCGAAGGCGATCCGCAAGGCGTCTGGCCTTGCTCCGGCCAGGTCGCCCGCCTGGTCCCCGCCGGCGAGGATCCAGATGTCAATAAGCGAGACGAGCGAGGCCCCGAGACGCAGCATCAAGCTCCTCATCTCATCAATGAGTGTATATTCGTTGTTCATGATAATTCAGATATTATCCGCCGGAGGCGCACCCGCTGCCTTGAGGGGGATCCCGGGCGGAAGTCCAGCCCGGATCCGGCCGTCGAACCGGTGCCGCATGGCGCGCTTCCTTTGGTTGTTTTATTAAACTTGTTTTATTGGTTATCATTGATTTGTGGTGTTTAGTGAGGGTGGAACCCTCATGGAGGGTTTCCTGGAGGCCCCCTTGCTCGGGTATAGGTTATTAGCGGGGATGTGTCGTTAGGGTATGGCTCTGTTGTGGCTGGGCATGTCTGCCTGTCTGCATTCTTTCCAAAGTTCCCCCTTTCTGGCTCCTCCCGCATTGTGTCTGCCTTATTGTGGAAAGCTTCCCGCTTTGGGGGATGTCGGTCGACTCATCGCTTTCCCAGAGCGGAACGTGTTCAGGGAATGTGGTCAGTTTTAAATCCCTGCTAATTGAAAATCTGCGAAGTTACTCTCTTTGCCGGATATGTCGCCGTTTTACAATGGGGCGCGTGCCGGGAGGGGACGGGACCCCGGGGGACGACATGATCAGTTGTCGAGTCGTTTGGGACTCGACAACGGTGATCGTGCCGACAGGACATGGCGGTGGAGTACCAGGGGTGGCCCCTCGTGACCGCCGCCTCGGACCCTTAGGACCGGGGCCGCGGACGGGACGCGTGTCGGGCGGCCAAACAGAAAGCCCGCCCCGGTCTGGCCGGGACGGGCTTTGGAAGATGGGTATCGTTACCCCGTTAACCGAAATAACAACGGGCGGAACCTTGTCCCGCCCGACGCTCAATGCGTTCTACCAGCCGCCGTCGAACTCCTCCGGCATGTCGCCTCCTTGCTGGTTCTGGCCGTCTTGGCCGCTCCCTGTGTCCTTGGCCTCGTACTCGATCATGCGCAGGTTGCCGAGGATGGGAGTCGCCTGTGCCAACTGCTCTCGGTCAAGGCGCAGTCTCTCTCGGTTGGCCTTGCCGACCGAGGCTTTCACCATGTGGCTGCTGCCGTACCTGCTGTTCGGGGTCTCCTTGATCTCGATGTCGAGGCTGATGACCTTCGTGCCGTCCTCCTTTTGCTGGAAGAATATGGAGGGGTTGTCTTCGATCGGGAGGAAGATTCCTTTCTTCCCGCCATGGATGATCGTCTCGTGAACCAGAGACGTGAGGGCTATTGAGCCCAGGATCGCTGTCTTTTTCATATGCTTGCGTGTTAATTAGATGGTTTTGTTTAATTTTTTGTTGCTAATATAATTGATTCGTTCTTGAAAACAATGAATCCGTTGTGTAATTCTTCGGATCAAATAGCCTGGACGCTGAACCGTCTGGCGCCTTTGCGGGTGGTGGAGTATCTCTTGAACCTGTCCTTGTCCTCCTCCTTGAAGAGTTTCTTGTCGAAGTACCGTCGCATGTACTTGGCGTACTCCTCAGGTTCCTCGTCACGGAGCCTGTCCTCGTCGAGGACGGTCTCGTTGACGCTTTTGAAGCGGGCTATGGTTGTCATCTCCCCGGTGTCGGGGTCGATCCAAACCAGCGCCTCGGCGTCCCGCATCCGTGCCTTTATCTCCGTCCCGACCGACTCGAGGCGCTTGCCCAGGTCGTCCATCTCCCTCTCTAGCTCGTTGTAGAGCTTGCAGGTCTCGACATCCTTGACGGTGGCGGCCTCATGTCTCGCCTCCGATCTCGGGAAGAGGATCCTTATGTCCTCCTCGTCAACCGCCTCGGGCGGGACTCTCTGGAGGATATTCACGTTCCAGAAACGGTCGAGAGCGTCGGTCAGTGTCTTGTAGAACGCGGGGTTGAACCGGACCCAAGTGTGTCCCATGGACAGTCTCGGCTGACCGGTCACCCACGCTATGGCCGCCATGTCGATCCCCATCACCCCCATCTGGTACTGCACCTGGCAGATCCAGTAGAGCGGCAGGTTGCCGGGGTCGACTATTTTCGATGTGGACTTTATCTCGAGGATGCATCTGTTGGCGTCGTCCCGCTCGGCTCCCTCGGGCCAGAATATCCTGTCCGGCGATACCCTTAGGTAGGGCCGCTCGTCGTCGACCGCCAGCCAGTCGCCGGCGGAGTCCGGGTCCACGCGCGAGGCGGTCTCGTTGGCGAACCACTCCGCCACGGCGGCCTCGAGGTAGTGCCCGTTTCGCATCGCGTCCGTCTCGGGAACAGGCGGGTCCAATCCGAGTTTCTGCCTCCATAGGCGCAACGGTGATGAGAAGGGGCTTGCGCCCAGTATCGTCCCGGCGTCGGACGACCCCAGTCCTTTCTTGCGCTCCTCCAGCCATTCGGCCCTGTCTTTGGGCCTGATGATAGTGCAACTCATGTCTTGTTCCTTTTGTTTGTTGATGTTTGGATTGTTAATGGATTCTACTTCTGTCCGTTCCGGCCATTGACGTGCCGGATGTCTCCCGGGCGTGTCATCTCCGGCGCGCGGGCTCCGTCTCCTTGCCTGCCTGCCTCATCAGGAGGGCGAAGTCCTCGTCCGTGATGGAGTACTTCGCCTCTATCCTCTCCCGTATGGCTTTCGCGTCATCGGGGAGCGACGCCGCCCTCGCCACGCTGGGGTACCAGAAGGGGCTCCCGGGTCTCATCGCTGGCTTGGCCTTGGCCGCGCCAGTACCCTTGGACGCCGTCTTTCCCTCTTGGGATCTCCCGGTGTGGCCGTCCTTCTGCCCGCTGTACTTCGACACATCGTTGTCGAAGTACACGTCTGCCGCCAGGCCCAGTCCTCTCGCCGCCGTCCCGATGGCGTCCGAGAGCGCTTTCTTGAAGCAGTCGTCGTCGACGTACACCTTGCCGGAGTTCTCCATCCTCTTGAAGACGTTGCCTCCGGTGCCGGGTATGGCGGCGGACCATTCACCGGTGTCGGGATGCTTGACGAAGAGGTTGATCTTGACGAAAGCGGCGGCGTTGTACTCGTCCGCCCTCTCGATCCTCTCCTCCAGCAGTTCGTATCGCCAGCCGAACCCCTGCGGGCCGAACAGCTCCGTGAGGCGCTTGATGCGCCATTGGGTGTTGATGTCCGACTTGCCTTTCAGACGCCCGTCCGTGATGGGCTTGAGAGCGTTGGAGGGGACCTCCCGCAGCTCGTTGTAGATGCGTGTGTTACGCTCGATGTCCGTCCCGCCTGAGGGGACGGCGCTTTTGTTCTTTTCCATCTCTGTGGTGTTTAATTGGGTTGTGATTGTTATATGTTGTGATGTCTGACCGAGTTGCGTATGATCGCCTCCTTGACTGTCCTGGCCAGCCTTGACGCGAGGTCGGGCAGGTCATCCATCATTATCCAGTTGTCGTACATCCGTCCCAGACGCTCCTGGTCGAGGTCTGAAGAGACGCTCACGCCGATCACCTCGATATTCATCCTCCTTATCCCGTCCACGGCCTCCCTTACCGGCCCTGGCCCGGTGTCAGCGTTCCCGTCTGAGATGACGAGCATAACGGTCTTGTCACCGTTTCCCCGCGCCCTGACCCGGGCGGCGGCCTCGAGAATCGCCTGGGCGGTGGGTGTGCATCCCCTTGAGGTTATCGCCCCGAGGCGGTACTTGTTGTCCGGGGCCGCTCCTTCCCGGTAGGGGTAGAGCTCCGCCCCGTTACCACCTGACGAGTAGCCGTAGATGTGCAGGGTGACCCCGGGGATATTCCCCACGGCCTCGTTGACGAGGACCGCCGTGTCGCGCGCCAGCGTCTCGCGGGTTCCTCGCATGGAGCCGGACTCGTCGATGACCATGGCTATACCCGTCCTGTCTGAGGACATCCTCCCTTTCCTCATGTGGACGGTCTGGACCCCTTGCCTCGCCTCCGCGAGCCTGTTCGTGTCCAGAAGTCCGCTCCGCAGGCCGGTGATGTTATACCGGTAATCATCGTTGTTAAGGCGCAGCGCCGCCGCTATGGTGGGGATGTGGCGCCTTACCCTTGACAGGGAATCCATGTATCTCCCGCGGTCCGGCTCCTGTCTGATTATCACCGTTCCCGGGGTCTGGCCTGTCTCCAGCTCACCGTCGCACTCGCGCGCCAGAAGGTGTCCTTGGGCTTTGGCCGCACTTGCCATGTCCTCGCTCCTTAGCGGGTTCTCTCCTTCCCCTGCGGGGTCGCCCGTGAGCTCGGCCGCGGCTCTAAGTATTCCATCCAGGGCCTTCTCCATATCCTCGTGCGTCGGCTCGCTCCCCGGGAGCGCCCCGGGATCCGGCTCGGGGTTGACGGGGCTATTGTCTGTGTCGCCGCTTTCCCCTCCGGGGGAGCCGGTTCCCCGGTTGTCCTCATCTGGGGTCCCGCCGCCGCTACCTGGACTCCCGTTGTCCTCGCTCCCTTCGCCGTCGGACCGGTCCCTGTCGGGTCGTTTGTCCTCTCCGGGTTGCCGTTGTCCGTCCTTGCCGTCCCCGCCTTGTCTTTCCTGCCGCTCCGCCATGAACCGCCTCATTACCTCCAGTATCTCCTTGGCCTTTTCCATCGTGTCGGCTGTGCGCTCCGGGTACGGTGTCAGGATATCCCGGATCTCGAGGAGCTCCGCTCCGAACTCGTCCCTCATCTCCTCTGTCAGCGCCGAGGGATACCGTACCGTTGCGAGGATGGCGTTGAAGAGCCTTGTGACGGGGTCGGAGGGGACGTTCTCCTCCTCTTTCCTCCGCTCGTACCTGCCGAAGTGATAGTACTTGGCCGCCGTGAGGAAGTTGGCGAGCCCCGGCTTCCTCTCTCCCAGCTTCCGCTCTATCATCTCGTCCTCCAGTATGTTCTGGATCATGCGTGTCAGCTTGTCGGCCTTCTTGTCCAGCTCCTCGAAATCGGTGTACAGGAGATGTGAGCCCTCGTGTATCGCGAGGCCCAGGAACGTGTCCAGTTTCTGGCCGAGGGAGAGGTCTCCGTCGTCGAACACCTCCGTAGCCACGAAGACCGACCTCGAGTCGGTGAGAGACTTGTTCGAGTTGATGTAGACGTTCACCCTGTAGGGCGTGTCCATAGCCGTGATCATCTGTCGGGCGAGCCTCGTGGCGTTTGTCAGGAGCTCCTTGTCTGACTTGGGGCTCATTATGGCGGAGGAGTAGGCCGCGCCCTTTGGAAGGGAGTCCTCCCAGCCTATCCGGCCCTCCTTGCGTATCCGCACGTAGGTCTCGCCGTCCCTGTCCAGGAAGTCCCTCTCCAGCAGTTTCGCGCGTTCCTCCCTTGTCATATCCTTGTATCCCATGGATCTTGGTGTTAGTTGTTTGACCGTCATCTTGACAGTATCGTTTGCCAGACTATCGCCTTCGGCCCGTCCGAGCGGGTGCCCTCGTATCTCTCCAGGAACGCGAGCTCCATGGCCTGCCTGGCGGTCCAGCCCTGGGCGACCCTTCTGGCCGCCCTCAGGGTCTCTCTCGTGGACAGGGTGTCCTGAAGGTCTCCCTTGTCAACCAGGTTCCTGACCGTGGTGGCCACGTTGACTATGTTGACGGCGTCGGCTTTGGGTATCCTGAATCTCCTGGTCAGCAGCCCGATCTCCACGTCCGGCGGCATGTATCTCATCTCGATGATGTCGAAGCGGTCCTTGAGCGCAGGGTCGAGCGGGTGGGTGCCGTTGTACTCGCCCCCGATGTTGGCGGTCGCCACGAAGCGGCACTTGGGATGGACGGGAATGCTTCTGGCGTCCGAGCCCCCCGCCATCTCGCAGGGGAGTGTCCTCCTGTCGTCCAGGCAGGGCATCAGGATGTTGTTGACCCCCGGCGTGGCGCGGCTCAGCTCGTCCAGGAGGATGACGCACTCGGTCTGTATGTCTCTCGTGAACCGGGCGTAGTCAAAGACAGATCTCCCGTCGGACGAGATCCTGTGCACTCCCAGCATCTCCGACAGCGGGTCGTACATGCTTCCCATGTCGTAGACCCGGCACGGGATGCCGATCTTCTCGCAGGCCTTGCGGACGATCTGTGTCTTCCCCGATCCGGTGGGTCCCTTGAAGAGGGTGTTCTCGTTGTCAATGAGGTTGGTGACCAGCCCCCACCAGATGTCGTCCTCGACGTAGAACCCGTCATTCTCTACGGACGGCTTCTCGTACCTGGGGTTGCTCCGCAGCTTCTCGAGCAGCGACAGCGGCCGTCCTTTCGCGGTTCCCTCACCGGACGCTCCGTCGCTCACCCCGTTGTCCTTCCCCAGCTTGTCGCCGTTGACGGCCATATAGGTGTTGTAAGCCGCCGTCATCTCCGGTGACGGCTCGTGCCTTGGGTCGGCCAGGTCGGCCCTACGGACGCTCACGGGGAAGATGTCCCCGGCGGCGTAGAAGGGTGTCTCACCGCCAGTCCGGATCTCGATGGTCTCCGAGGCGAAGACTGTCCCGATGGGGTAGGTCTCCCTCATCTCGGTGCTTCCCTGGACGTTCAGTCTCGTGAATATCGCCTTACCGGCCTTGTCTTTCTGGAAGGGCATGGGACGCAGCCTGTTGCGGCTGCCCTCCTTGATGGTGGTGAAGAGGTAGATTTCTTTTGGCATTCCTTGTATTTGGTTGATGGTTGGTTAACGTGTGTCTCCCAGCGCTCCTCCGGTCGCGGGCGCCTTGTTTCGCGGATCTGTTTCCGGGGACACGGAATCCGTCAGGAGGGCGTGTCCCGAAGGAAACAGGCAGCTTACAATAAGGCGCGCGCCGCCGGTGTCAAGGGTTCGCGGCGAGGAAGACGGGCCGGAGGCCGGCTCTCACCGCCGTCCCCGGGAGTGGCCAGCAAGCCGCTCAAGGGGCCCTTGACGCCATGGCGGGAACCGGAGGTGGCATGGATGAGTGGTTGGTATGCCTTTTATATCATAACGAATATCTTTTGAACAACAACGAAAAATATTTGTTTATTCACTCTGTATTGTTATCTTTGCGCATACATATTCGTTTTGATGTGTAATTATTTCGTTATAAAGAGAAGTGTTTTGTTAAATTTATTGATAATGCAGACGGTTATTGTTATCCTCCTCCTTGTCATCATCTCACTGGTCGGCGCCGGGGTTTATCTCATGTATGTCAAGAACCCTCAAGTGACCCCGGGACCGGTCGGTCACGCTCCTTCGGGAGTATCTGTTATTGCCGTCCGTGACGGGAGGGCCGGAAGGCGGTTCCTTCCCGCGGACATGGACGGTTTTGTCGGCAATGAGCCGGGCGGGTTCAATCATGAGATTGAGTCGGTGGCCGGTGATGATGACGATCCCAGGCTCGCGAGACTCCGGGACCCGGATATATCCGGTGAGGAGCGCCTGGCCCTCGAGGAGGATCTGCGGTCTTGCGGCTATGTGGTCCGTGGGAAAAGCCGCTACGCTCTCGGTGACGGCTCGGGCCTTGTCGCCGAGGGCGATGTCGATCCTGACACCCTGCTCTCGGAGAAGGGGGAGGGGATCAGTGGCTTTACCCCCTCGGACTTGCTGGCGGAGCGGTCCGGTGACCGCTTGCCCGAGCTGGTGGATCTCGAGGGAATCCAGGCGGGACTCCGCCTTGACGACATCGCGAGGATTGACACAGCCAAGGCCACGCCCTTGGAGGACATGACGCTAGAGCCCGGCTTGAGCGGAGCGGACTATGACGATGACGCCGAGTCCCGCCAGGCCATAGAGCTGATGGGTTTCATAGCCCGCGCTTTCCGTGAGGGGCTCATCTCCCCGGAGCTTGTGCGTCTGGCGGAGAACAGGCTCAACATACGCGTCAACCCCTCCCTCTGGAGCGTGGATGACGAGCGAAGGGCGAGGCTTGGGATGGCCGTGTACGGGCGTGACCAAGAGATGGGCTCCATGCCGCTGGAGGCTTTTGAGACGCGTGTCAGGGAGGTCGTCGCGGCGGCTGGGAAGGCTGGCGGCGGTACCCGTCCGGTCACGGTTTTCCCTGACCGCCATGGCGGGAAGGACGATATTGTCTGGAGCCGTCTCGGGGGCGATCCCGGCGGCGCCTCGTGACCGGCGGCTTGATCTGGTGTTGTGATGTTTAATTATAATCATTTCCTTATGAGCACTTTTCGTGATCCCGGAATTATCCGGTTAGCCCTTCCAGGGCTCGTCATTTTGGCTCCAGTCCCGCTGGCCGCCCAGGCGCCTGACGCCAACTCCATCCTTCAGGGCGCCTCCACGCAGCTCACGCAGATGGCGGGGCCGATCATCAATATCGTGTCACTTGTCCTGGGGCTTGTCGGCGCCGTGATGCTCGGATACGCTTTCTGGAAGCATTCGAAGGGAGACCCGTCCAGCCAGGACGCCCTGACGAAGATCGCGGGCGGGCTCCTTATCGCCGTCGTCATCCTGCAGGTCATCCGAATGACCTTCCTCAGCGGTATGGCTTAGTGGTATTTATTGTCCGTGTTTATGAGACGCGCCCTTTACCGCTCACTTGACAAGCCCTCGGCGTTCTTCGGGATCCGCGGCCGCTTCACGACCTGGCTTGGCCTGTTCCTCGGCGTGGCCCTACTGTTCGGCTTTGTCGTCGGGATGATGACCGATTCCATCGTGGGTATCGTCGTGTTCCTCGGCGCCGCCGTCACGGGGTATATGCTCGTCCTCTCCGTCCAGGGTAGGATGAGCGACCGCGGCTTCGCCATCAGGTCGCAGTCGAGGAGGTACGCCCGCTTCGTGCGTGTCGCCCCCGGGGCGTTCCGCCGCGAGTGGCGCGGCGGCCGGCGTGACTTCAATCCCGCCCGTCTATGGAGATGACCGCCTCATATAGGAGACTCGGGGAGGTTATCCCGGTAATGGGGCTCGCGGATGGCTGTATCATCTCCAAGCGCGGCGATGTCACGGTTGGCTGGGAGATCACCCTCCCCGTGGCGTACTCGATGACCGAGGAGGGTTATGACGAGATAGTGTCCTCGTTCGCCTCTGCCGCGAGGCTCCTGCCGCCGTGGACGATGATACACCGCCAGGACGTGTTCCTCTATGAGAGGTACCGGGGCGAGTACGGGAGGGGATACCTGTCCGATTGCTTCAACAGGCACTTCGAGGGCAGGCGTTACCTGACCCACCGTCAGTACCTTTTCGTCACTATGGCGGGCAAGGCCTCCGCGACCAGGAAGATAGCGTCCACGGCGGCGTTCGGCATCCGTTATAACGCTCCCGTCCCGGATCCGGAGGATATACGGCAGTTCGGCGTGAAGGCTGAGGAGTTCATCACCGTGGTCACCGGAGGAGGGCGTGTCAAGGCCAGGAGGCTGACGGAGGAGGATATGGAGGGACGGGGGACCCGGGCCGGGCTCATCGACCGTTATCTCATGCTCGGCGAGGACGGGCCGCTGCGGAGTGACATCGAGACGCAGCCCGGCGAAGTCCGCGTCTCCGACAAGGTGATGCTGGGGTTCAAGATATCCGAGGCGGAGGAGCTCCCTGGCGAGGTGTCCGATGTCATCAGGGTCGAGGAGCTGTCCACGGGGGCGTCCTCGCTTTACCTGTCGTACGCCTCGGCCCTTGGCATAAGGCTCGACTGCGAGCATGTCGTCAACCAGTATATCCTCATGCCGTCGCAGGCGCAGGTGCTTCAGGACCTGGACGCGAAGCGGAAGAGGATGGTGTCGATGTCCAGCTCCGCCGAGAACCGGGTGAACGCCGGTCAGATACAGGAGTTCATCGACGCTGTCCACAGGGACTCGCTCACCGCCTGCCTGTCGCATGTCAATGTCCTTGTCTGGGGGCCCGGGAGCGAGTCGCTTGAGCTGAAAGGGAAGGTGTCGTCCGCCCTGTCGTCGATGGGGATCGTGGCGACCCAGTCGCTTTACGACTTGCCGACGCTTTACTGGGCCGGCTGCCCCGGGGGCTCTTGCGAGATATCCGTCGAGAACCTCATGACCCAGGAGCTTGGCGGCATGCTGTGCATGGGGATCAATGAGACGTTCGACCGTCCGGTGCCCGGAGGGACGCTCAAGGTTGTGGACAGGCTGCGTAACGTCCCCATCGCCATCGATATCCAGAGGAGCGCCCGTGATCAGGGCCTCATCGATAACTATAACGTGTTCCTGCTCGGCCCTTCCGGGTCGGGAAAGTCGTTCTTCACGAATTACTTCCTTAGGCAGTGCTACGATAACGGCGAGCATCTTTTCGGCATCGATGTGGGTGACTCGTACCAGGGTCTCGCGGCTGTCATCAGGGAGGAGTCCCGCGGCAGGGACGGCGTTTATATGTCCTGGGATGACGAGCACCCCTTCAGCTTCAACCCGTTTGTCGGCTGGAGCGGGTGGGTGGACAAGGGCGGTGCCCTGCGCCAGGACGACAGCGGGGTGACGTTCTTCCTGGCCCTGCTCAAGGCTCTCTGGAGACCCCGGGGGGGCTGGACGTCGGACCTGCTGTCCATCCTTGAGACGATAGTCATCGATTTCGTGGTCAGTATGAGGTCGGCAGGGCTTGACAGGCTTCCGGTCTTCGACGATTTCTACCGGTTCCTCGGTGAGGAGATAAAGCCCCGTATCATGCCCGTCTACGACGACAGAGGCGATGTCAAGAGCATGCCGAAAGACCCGTACGTGGTGGCTTTCACTCCCGTCACCCCAGCCGATTTCGACATAGCCGGTTTCCTCCGGGCCCTGAAGGCCTACTCGGCCGAGGGAGGTTACTCGTTCCTCCTCAATGAGAGGGATCCGCGCGACCTCTTCGTGAGCCGATTCACCGTTTTCGAGGTCAGCGCCCTCAGCCAGTCTGACCGCGACCCGCTCTTCTACTCGGTCTGCGTCCTCTGTATAATGAACGCTTTCGACCATAAGATGCGAGGCTCCGGCGGGTTCAAGCGGATCTTTATCGACGAGGCGTGGAAGGCCATCGCCAACGAGACGATGGCCCCTTACCTGAGGGAGATATGGAAGGTGAGCCGCAAGTACCAGTGCGGCGCCATGGTGATCACTCAGGAGCTCGACGACATCCTTTCTTCGGAGGTCATCCGGGAGGCCATCCTCCAGAACTCCGACACGAAGATCCTGCTCAACCAGCAGAAGAACATGAACAGGTTCGGGCAGCTGTCGTCCCTTATGGGACTGTCCGGCCATCAGAAGGATCTCATCCTTTCGATGGAGCTCGCCCATAATCCGGATTACTATTATAAGGACTGCTATATCGGTATGAACGGCCGGTACGGGGTCTATTCCATCGAGGCGTCCCCCGAGGAGGCGATGGCTTTCGAGTCCGACAAGGTGCGGAAGCGGCCAATGCTCGACAGGGCCGCCGAGCTGGGCTCCATCAGGGAGGCGATCGACGAGCTGGTGGGTTCGTCAGGCCGCCGGAAGTGATATTGATTATTTCTAGCTATGTGTAAAATGCTCTCTCATTATTGGCGTCTCGCCGTCGCCCTTTTTGCGTTTCTCCAGTTTTCCGGTCACGTGTCGCTCGCCCAGGTCGCTGTCATCGAGGCGAATTCCACGACGCAGGTGACGTTGTTGAATCACCTGAACGGGCTTGACAAGGATCAGCTTGACAAGCTGAGGGACTTGACGAGGTGGTTCAACGAGTCCTACGGGTCAGGGACAGCGTACGCTGACGTTTACTCGTTCCTGCGGGACCTGGGTCTCGCGGAACGCCTTACCGAGGTCTTGAACTACCAGGTCAGGGCCACCACCGTCTATCTCCGCAACTGGAGCAGGATGAGGGACGCCGGTTTTAACCCCGCTGTCATCAGCTCTCTCATGAGTCAGGTCAACGGTTGCCTGAAGACAGTGAGGCAGCTGTCAGAGTTGAGCAAGAGGATAATGCGTGACGCCGGCCTGTCTAGGAACGAGAAGAAGCTGGCCGTGGAGAAGATCATCGACGACATGGAGTCAAGGGTGCTCTCGAACGGCAGGGAGATGGGCGCTGAGATTGTTTTTCTCTCGGAGTCCCGCGGGGCGCTCGAGTTCCTTAACCTCTTGGACAGCAGGGAGCCTTCCTACGGGTTGTCGAGCCTCGGCGGGGTGCGGCCGGTGTATGGTGGGACGCTGTCAGGTGTCAGCCTTCCGTCTCCGGAGCTGCCGTATGTCCCGGAGGGAGGCGTGTCGGTGGCCGACGCCCTCGGGGACACCGAAGGGTACGAGACCGCCACGTCAGCTTACCGGAACGGTTTTTATGTCGTGTCGCTCCTGTTGGCGTTCCTCGCTCTCGGCAGCCTTGTCACGGCTTTCGTCCGCTACGGCAGGGGAGATTACGGGGCGGAGAGGATATTCGTGCGTGTGGCGGTCGCGCTGGTGACGGGGGCGTTCCTGCTCGCCATACTCACCAGGTTCGTTGGTTTCGGTGTGTGACATTTGATTGTTCGAGGTTATGTATGTTCTCGCTTTGGATGGCGTTCTGGGCGCGCTTGAGTCAATCCGCTCGCAGATAGTCGGCGCCAGGCTGGCGGCTTTCGGTTCGCTCGCCGCCGTGATCGGGGGCCTTCTCGCCGGGGTGGTCCTCCTCAAGACCGCCCATGATTACATAGAGGGGCAGGGCGTCACCCTCTGGACGATAGTGCGGCCGTTCGCCCTTCTCCTCTGCGTATGTAATTTCAACACGTTCGTGGCCGGACCGGTCCACTCCGTGTGCAATATGTTCACCCGTGGCCTCAGCAGACAGGCGAATGTCTCCATGAGCCAGTATATGGAGGCCCTTAAGGATGCCGTGGTGGCGGAGTATAACGCTGGGAACGCTGTCGTTGACAACGATTTGGATATCAGCGGCAAACCCAGCCGGCACGACAGGGACAATGAGGAGGAGAACGGTTTCCTGAGGTTCCTCCAGAAGATCGACAGGGGGCTCGAGCTGGCGGTCAACGCCGTGGCGGCCGCTGTCATGGGAACAGTCCACACCGTCCTTACCGTCACCGAGATGTCGGTTACGATGGTATTCAATTTCCTCCTGTTCTTCATGATGAAGGTTGTGATGTTCGGACAGCAGGTGTACTGTTATGTGTACCTGACGATCCTTTCCCTTCTGGGACCGTTCGCCTTCGCTTTCGCCATCCTGCCATCTTTTTCCCAGACCATCCGTTCCTGGGTGGCGAGGTATATCCAGGTGGCTTTCTGGATTCCCGTGGGGCAGCTTGTCATGTTCATCAATTACCAGGTGCTCCTTCAGATGGCGTCGTTTGACGCGGCTTATCAGTTCGGGAAGGGGTGGGTTTGCCTCGCCTGCACGATCGTCGCCATCCTCAATATACTGGCCGTGCCGAAGATCGCGGCGTATGTCATTGACTCCACCGGGGCCAACGACGCCCACGGCAACGTGAACCACGCCGGCAAGGTTATCGGCGGCCTCATTATCGGCAAGAAGATTTAGGCGCTTATGGAGAATGTCGTTAAATATTTTGACACCATCGAGGGCTCGTTCAAGAGGACGAAGTTCCTGACTGTCTCGACCCTCGTGGCGGCCGCCGTCGTGGCGCTGGGGTCGCTCTTCTACTCGGCCTCGTTCGTCGCGAGGCATACGGATAACATCTATCTCCTGGACGGGAACGGAGGCGCCGCCTCGGCCACCGTCTCCTCATCCACGGCGGTTGACAGGGAGCTGGAGGTGACTGACCACGTCATGCGCTTCCATGAGCTGATGTTCAACCTGTCCCCGTCCAGTGACGGGATAAGGCGTAACGTCGACCGCGCACTGGTCATGTGTGACAAGAGCGCGTACGATTACTATAACGACCTCAGCGAGAAGGGGTATTACTCGAGGATGGTCTCGGCGAATATCACCCAGCAGATCTCGATTGACTCGGTCAGTGTCAACATGCGCGTTTACCCCTATCAGGAGAGGACTTACGGCAAGGTTTATATCATCCGGGAGTCCAATATCACCCAGTATGATTTCTTGTCCCAGGGCCAGCTCATCGAGATAGGGAGGAGCAAGTTCAACCCCCACGGGCTGATGCTTGAGAAGTTCCAGGTCCTGAGGAACGAGAAGGTTCAGACTAGAAGGAGGAATTAGCATGTTCGGCCGGTTAGAGCGTTGGGTGGATACCCTGGGCGACTATCTTGAGAACAACAAGGCCTCGGTCATCAAGGTCGGGGGCACTGTTCTGGGATGGGTTTGTGTTGTCATAGCTGTTGTCTATGCGGTCATTTTCTTCCGTCAGTTAAGCGCTATGTAGATATGGGTATGGATGACAGGAAAAAGGGCATGCTTCTTCTGCTTGTCGCCTCGGTGGTCCTGGTGGTGCTCATCGCCGTGGCCATGGTCTCCGGCAGGCGGGAAAAGCCCTCCGACCCTCCGAGGCTGGAGAACGCCGTGGCGGAGATCCCGGAGGGCGAGGAAGAGGATATCAGCGAGTCGAAGATTGACGCGTATAACGGACGTGGCGGAGACCGCAGGAGCAATATCGAGCGTTACTGGGATGACGTCGCCCGTGAGGACGATGACCCAATGGCCTCCCTCGGTGAGGACAGGAGGCCGAAGTATAGGGAGGTGACGGAGGAGGAGCTTTTCGGGACGGGGGAGGAGACACCCAAGACTGCACCAGCCGGGGCTGGAGGGACCGCCAGGAAACCTGAACGGACGCCCCCGCCGGAACCGGCGCCGGGGTCCGCCCCGAAGGAGGAAGAGGACAGGATAGACGTGCACCGGGTCGCCGTGAGGCGGTCGGGTCTCGTGTCCTCCGTCGAGGAGGGTTTCGGACCAGTGGGATCGTCAGGCGTCTCGTCTCTTGACGGCGGGGACGACGAGCTGACCGAGGACGACTCTTACCCGTTCAAGTGCATGTTTGTCCGTGACGAGAGGATACGCGGCGGGGAGAGGGTGCCCGTGAGGCTCCTTGAGGATATGGTGGTTGGTGGACAGCTCGTCCCTAAGAACACGCACCTTATGGCCTCCTGCAGCGTGGGGAAGAGGCTGGAGATGAATATCGCCAGCATTGAGATCGCCGGTAAGATCTTGACACTCGATTACGACGCCTATGATGCGAATGACGGTGGCAGGGGCATCTATTGCCCCGACGTGGATAACAGGGTGGCGAGACAGGTCAAGCGGCAGGCCGGAAACAATATCTTCATGAGGGCCCGCTCGAAGGCCGGGGAAGTGGCCCAGGACGTTTTGGAGACCGGATCCGTCGTCTTGACGGGAACCGGCAACGAGGTGTCGGTGACTGTCCCGTCCGGGTATCAGTTCTATATCGTCAAGTCCCGTAAGGGCGGGGCTTAACAACCTTCAGACAATACCATATACTGTATACCATATATTAATATTATGACACGGAGATTAACATTGGGCGTACTTCTGGTATTCTGGTGCGCCCTCGCGGCGGGTGAGCGTATCGACACGCTCCGGATATCGGCGGCTTACACGACCCATATCATTTTCGCCACGGATCTGACATACGCCGACCTGTCGAACAACCGTTATGTCGCGGCGAAGATCATCGAGCAGAACAAGAACATGTTGGCCCTGAAGGCGAGGGAGCGTTTCGGGGATTCCTGCAGCGTCTCGGCTCTTGAGTCCAACGGTACCATGCGCACTTTCATTGTCGTTTTTGACGAGCATCCCAAGGAGCTTGTGGTGGATTTGCGTAAGCGGGGGGAGGGGACGAGGCTTCCTGCCTCCGCCCCGGAAGGCCGTGAGCCTTCGCGGTTACGTCCCGGATCCGTTGATAACGGTACAGGAAGGGTGGTGTCCACCTGGAAGACCGGTTCCGCCCCTCTGCTCTCCGATGTCGTGAAACAGCCGCAGCATCTCTTTCATATAGGATGTAAAGAGTACGACATCCAGGTCCTCTGCGAGGACATAAGCTCTTTCAGTGACATCACTTATATCACTATCTCTCTTAGGAACAACTCCGGTATCAGCTACGACATCTCTGACGCCACTTTCGTGGTCGAGAGCAAAAGGTCCGGAAAGCGTACGGTTAGGGTGGACAAGACAATCTTCCCTCGCAGCCGGTACGGGAGACTGTCGGCCGGGCCGGGGGAGTATACCCGTATAGCCTACTCGTTTGATAAGATGACCCTATCGAAGGATCAGGTGTTGAAGATATACATGTATGAGGAGGGCGGCCAGCGTAACCTTGTCATGACGGTCGACACCAAGGATATTAACAGGGCCAGAACGAACGTCTAGTAAAATCTAGTATAGATAATCAAGTATTATATTATTATCTATTCAAATTATTGCTATTGCAAAACCTAATGTCAATGACAAATGTTTGTTTGCTGGGAAAAATGTCCCTTTGTTATTGTGGTGTCAGGAGCCTGGCGTTCTTGACCCTCTGCTCGTTTGTGTATCCGTCAAGGTAATTCTGGGTGGTTTTTATGCTTGAGTGTCCCAGGGCGTTGGATATGAATTCTATCGAGACATTTTTCTGCTGCAGCACGGTGGCGAAGCAGTGCCTGGCTGTATAGGTGGTTACCTTTTCCGGGATCCGCAGGATTGCCGTCACCGCCCTCATGTGCATGTTTATGTTTTTGACTACCTGCCTTATTCTCGCGTGTTCCTCCATCGAGTTCTCTTTTATCCCTTCCAGGTACGGGAGTAGCAGTCTCTTTCCCTTCGAGATCGGTTCGAGAGCCTCGTAAAGTTGGTGAATTAGAGCGACGTGGACCTTTTTCCCGGAGGATTCCTCCGTTTTGTGTCTTGTGAAAACAATCTCTCCATCGCGTACGTCAGAGCGTTTGATCCGGAGAAGATCCCGCGCGTTCATCCCGTTACCGTAGTATAGAGCCCTCCAGTGGAGCAGCCAGAAATATGAGTCATCCGGCAAGTCGGACGGTCCGACGGAGAGGATTTTCTTTAAGGATTCTGGTGATATGGAAAGGTCGCGGCGGCGCGGCTGGGGCTTGCGGATCCCGCTCATGGGGTTTCTGGTTATCATTTTCGCCTCGATCGCCCTGTTCATGACAGCGGTCAGGTTTCTCATCTTTATCGCCACCGTCGTGGGATTGTTGTGCCTTTTGTCCGTGAGCCACCGCACGAAGCTCCTGCATGTGTCCGGGCCGAAGCTTGTTATCGGTGTCGGCTTGCCTTTCAGGAACTCGTTCACGCAGACATACAGGTTGTTGTACATGTCCGCAGTGTTGTGTTTCCCATCTCTTCTCAACTGCAACGTGTGCTCAAGGAGGATCTCCTGTATGTGGTTCCCCCGGCTTCTGTTCGTCGCCTGGGAGAGATTGGAGAACGAGAAGGCGTTGTCCCTGACCAGGGACTTGATCGCCTCAAGGAATGTCCGGTACGTGGTCATGGCCGGATGGTCGGAGTCTGGAGATTTCTCGAAGCGTTTCCACTCGCTCTTTGACATCTCGCAGTGGGTGGAGTAGTACCTGTTAGCGTTTTTGTGTTGTACTCTAATGCAGATCGTGTGTTTGCCGCTTTTCAGCGGCTGGTTGTTTATTGTTAGGTGAAGGGTCACCTCGCCTATTTTTTCTCTCATCGCTTTATTTGTTTGGATTTATTCCAACCTTCAATGTTAAAGAGTCGCCGCGCCTCATACACGTTGAAGAAAACCTTCCTGGCGCTTTGCCGTTTTGTTGTGAGTACCCCGGCTCTCTCTTTGTTGAAGAGTGTCTGTTTGCTTACGATAACCCCCTCGAGCGAGAGGGTCTTTACCACATCGTCAGCGCTCATCCACTTCTCTTCAGGGGCTGTTGTCTCGATTGTCAGCGAGCTGGTGAATATCGGGAATACCGGGTGTTTGTCGAGCTTCAGATCATACGATATGTTTTCCATTTCTTAATTTTTTTATTCTTAAGGCGAAATTACGATTATTTTATTACATAACAAAACAAATTGTTATATTTTATAAATAATCCGTTTCGCAAGAAAAATATATCGTTCTAATGGGGTATTATTTGAGACTATGGACTTTTGTTATTTCGCCCGTTGATATAGATGTTATTTGAAGGTGGGGGAATCAACAAATAAATTGAAAATCCTTTAATCGGGATTTTCCCCTCAGAGAGGCCTTTTTTCTTACTTTGTTGATTTTGAGTTAGTTGGAGAAAAATTTTGGGCATAAAAAAAGGTTCAGAGCTTGTCTGTCAAGCAAGCGCTCTAAACCAACTGAGCTAAGCCCTCGTTTGGGATTGCAAAGATAACACTTTTTTGCGATATCCAAAGATTTCTGGCCTAAAAAAGCGAAATCTATCTTTTAGATTTGAAGAAATCAACCATCAGGGCGGCGCACTCCTCACCGAGCGTACCGGCCATGACCTCGGTCTTTGGATGGAGCAGGGACGGGGAGAACATCGAGTAGCCCCGGCGCGGATCTATGGCGCCATAGACGATCCGGCCTACCTGGGCCCAATTGAGGGCACCAGCACACATAGGACA
>Ga0310786_10000889_pt1 | contig 47419 bp, 35 predicted proteins | sample AusTroGonzalo_MG_FD_203881 | JGI IMG/M metagenome (GOLD analysis project Ga0310786, IMG submission 203881) | Bovine rumen microbial communities from tropical cattle in Woodstock, Queensland, Australia - Gonzalo_03 (v2) (version 2) | ecosystem: Host-associated > Mammals > Digestive system >...
CGGCTGCTTGGCAATGCTCAAGCGAGCTTGGCATTGCGCTGACTTTGTCGACCTCGAACGCGACTCGGCCATTCAAGCAAGCTTGATGGCTCTCGCTGCTTACTCGGTTCGCCTTGCACGAACATTGAAAATTCCATGCGGCAAGGAATCATCCAGTTCCGACATCACTGGAGCAGCGTGAAGAAATTGCAAGATTCTCACGTTAAAAGCGCCGCACCGCAAAGCTTGAGCTATGCTGAGGTGCAGCCAAGCTTATGCAAAAACCCCGAAGGGGACGTCTTGCGGCGCTTAGTGAGAATCGCCGCAATTTTAGCTGTGTAAGTGCAGTCGGCGAGTTTTCTTTTTGATTCTTTTTCTTTTGCTCGTGCAAAAGAAATAAGAATGGTAACTTTCGCCCGTGCGAAAGAAATGAACGAATAACTTAAAAAACAAATTATGAAAACTTAGGGGGAGGGATTATTATACCCTCCCCCTTTCACAGTTCAATTAGGTTCAATTAGTTCAAAAAAAAAAGAATATTATTTCTTGGGGAAGAGTTGCTCTTTGAAATAGATGATGGCGTTCTTTAAGGTAGGAATTTCCTCCTTAATGATGCCAAATACAGCTTCAGAATCTACCTGAAAATAGCGATGTGCAATGATGTCCCTTACTCCCATCAGCCCTTTCCAATCTATCAAAGGATAAGAAGAAAGCAGTTTTTTTTCAGTAAGTTTATCAAGGTTCTTGATACTTTCACCTATTGCTAACAATACCATACAGGCTGCATCGAGTTTTTCCATTCCCCAAGGAGTTGAGACAAAATCATCTGCAGAACGTATTGAATCAGTACGTTCTATGAGCGTATTCACAGCGTTTTCAAGGTTTGTGAGCGTCTCATAAACCATTGCATCAACTTCAGAAGATTCTAATCCCATATTTATTGATTTGCTGTTTGAAAACGGGAGGAAGGTTTGGCCTCATGCGGACAACATCTACATCACACCCTAATAATTCTTCCAGATAGACTTTCACGCCAGCTTGCTTAAGTAGGTTGGGCACCATCTCTACACAAACGTCCACATCGCTGCCCTCCTTCTGTACACCCTTTGCCAGTGAACCGAAGAGCAACATGGAACGTACACCATACTTCTCGTCAAGGTATGATTGTGTACCTTTTAGCTTCTCAATGCATTCTGTTCTATCTAACATGATAATCTGCTTTTCTGTTTACAAAGCTACAGACTTTTACATTCATCTGCAAATTTTCTTCCTCTATTTTGATGAATGTATATGAAAAGCCCATAAATCAATGATGCTCTTTTCCATGGTAACGGGGAGCAAGGTTCAATTAGGTTCAATTAGTTCAAAAAATAATGCACATGCTATTACTCAAACCTTATCATGCCTCGGATTCGTCGATGGTCATCGCTGGGCTATCAGCCCATTGACCCCGATGAGACCCTTGGCTCTTGGCAGCTCTCCCTCATCATCCCTGTGGAGTGCTAATTCCTGCATCAGCTCTCCTCCTTGAGTGGGCGCACCATGCGAGCCAATTTCTACAAATGTGGTGAGGATAATATTGATTCAGACCCCGTACAGAATACAACAACGTTCAGGACGGTTGGGGTATCTTTGGTGCCCTAAGCTATGATTGCCACTTTGTGGCGTATGGGGAGTGAGATTCATAACGAATCTAAGCTAAATTATGTTAATGTTTGCAAAGTTTAAGAATCTCCTCATTTTATTGGAAAATAAACCATATATTTGCATTAATCTAATATGGGAGTAATATGAAAGATAGATCGTTATTAATGTGTATGATGCTGGCAATACTGACAGCTTGCAGCAACGATGATATTCCCCAGATAGAGCCAATAAACATTTAGAATTAAGATATTATGGAATTAGTGAAAAGATTGTTTTTGTCCCTGCTAACTGTCGTCACCTTTATTGGCTGTGCTGAAAGGCCGATAGATACTGACGCTTATCTGAAACAGGTAGTGGAGAATCTGGAGCAAATAAAAACAGCAAGTTATAAGCTGGAAAGTTACGGTTATTTTTGGAGATCGAAGGAACCAGACAGCCATACTATAGACTATTTTAAGTCTTACATCCATCCTGAAGATACGATGATGGGATGGTCTTACGTGGTTTTGGATCAAGAAAATGACATGCAGATGTCTTTTGGTTATGATGGCGAGGCACACTACGATGTTTTTCCAGAACATAAGGGCGTGCTTCGAGATGATTTTTCTACAAAGAAACTCCCCTTCCGCCCGTTTATTGCTCCTTTTTATAAGGATGCTCATACACTCTTGGATTATACCTTGACTACAGAGGATAATGTGACTTATACATTGGTAGATTCAGTGGATTATTATAAGTTCCACATCATTATAAAAGAGGATGAGCAAGTAGAGATTATAGGTGGGCAGATAGTGCATAATGATGCTGCAAATCCATATATAACCGATCCGACTTCTGAGTATGAACTTTGGATTGATAAGCAAAAAGGGTTACCTTATCGCTTGAAACGTATCCAAGAGCATAATACTACAGATAGCCAATGCATAGACCCTGTTATAAATGCTGAAAACCCCGAAGATTTCGATATATCGGACTATATACCTCATGATTATGTGATCAAACCTGTAGGAACATCACCTAAGAGTGACAAAGATGCCTTGTTGAATCTACCTGCTCCAATTTGGACCTTGCAAACCATAGACGGACAAGAGGTTTCATTGAGAGGTTTTCAGTCTAAATTATTATTATTGGAGTTTTCGGGAGTGGCATGTGGCCCCTGTCAGGCGGCTGTACCTTTCTTAAAGCAACTGCGTGAAGATTACAGCGAGAGTGATTTGCAGATAATCTCACTGGAATCATGGGGAGCCAATGATGAAACAATGAGAACTTATCAAGAAAAGAAGCAGTTGAATTATCCCTATGTTCGCGCTTCAGAACAGGTTATTGAGGATTATAAGACAGGAAGGGCAGCTCCTTGGTTTTTCCTCATCGATAAATCCAGATTTGTAAGGAAGGTATTTTACGGATATGGGGTAGATTATACAGATCAGGAAATCAAGAAAGCAATAGAAGAATTGTTATAATTTCGTAAGAGGAGATTAGTCTATTCTTTCACTTCAAGAAGTTTCTGCTTGATATACTCTTGTATGTCAAGCGGAGAAACATCATAGGCGGGCATGAGTTCTTCAAACTCTTTCTCCTTGACGAAATTCTGGGCATTGGTGAGCATGGTAAGCAATCCACGAGTGCGAAGCTTGTGGTCAGAATGCTCTAAAAATTATTTTCCTCTTTTTTTGAAAATAAATCGCAAAACATAGTTGGATATCCAAAATAAATGTTTACCTTTGTTGCCGTCAATGTGACGTTTAAATTTGCACATGCTGTAGAGACTACTTCAACATTTCATTTGCATCTTTAGATTTTGCAGATGAAGTGTTATTTTTTTATGTTTAAAATTAAAAAATCAGAAGTTATGACAACAGCAAGAGCAATTTATGAGAACGTGAATTCAAGTGCCTATACTCTCCGCAACGTGAGCAGAGTTTACAGCCAGTGCATCACCGTGGAGAACCTGCATGCCAACAAGCGTACGCAGAAGTATATCAACCTTTTTTCGGGCTATTTCCTCTATGCCATGCTACATTCTGAAGATATGAAGCAGCATAGCGCCTATCCGTTTATCATCAGTGATGGGGTGAACACCGACATGAAGCTGACCTTCGACTATCAGAAGGCAGAAACCCTGATACACCGTCTGCCCGCAGAGACCAGACGCGAGGCAAGCGGCATGAATGAGATGGAAATTGTGGTATTGGCAGCCATCGAGCGCATGGGCGACTATCTGGAAGACGGCAGGATGCTTCAGGACGATGACCCCATGGACCTGATCAGCGACTACATCTTCCACTATGCGATGCTTTCGATGCCTAAGGAAGTGAATTGAAAATTATTCGTTCATTTCTTTCGCCCGTGCGAAAGAAATGAACAAGTAACTAAAAAAAGAAAATTATGAAACTTAAGGGGGAGGGATTATTATACCCTCCCCCCCTTGTACGGTTCAATTAGTTCAAAAAATAATACACACATACATTACTCAAACCTTATCGTGCCGAAGAACTGCGGCTGGTGGTAGCTGGGGGTGGGGGTGGAGATGGGTGACCACGACAGGTAGTGCGGGGTGGGGAGCAGGTCGCCGCACTTGTAGAAGTTGGCACGCATCTGCCTACCGCCCAAAGACGGGAGGCGGTGCAGGAACAGGCAATCAACAGGCAGGATGATGGAGAGCTGCCACTGACGGGGCAACAGCTCGGGCACCACAGGCTGATAACCCAGCGAAGCCCAGCGATGTATCTGCGGCATGCGCGAAAGGCTGAGGTGCGGACGCTCGGTATTCACCCGTCCGCCACCCAAGAGGGCAGTGCCGATGCAGTTGCACTCTAAATTATAATAGGTGTCGTCGCTATCGGGCGAGAGGAAGAACTCCACGCACGAATCTTCCCACACGCGACCGTTGTCATGCACCTCCACGGCTCCCGTGCCTTCTTCCTCTACCTCCCAGTGCAGCAGGATGTTTTTGTCATTGTGCGCTATCTGGAAATGCACTGAGGGCACATAGGGGAAATCCGCCCAGTTCACCACATCCACCACTTGGCGCTCTATGCCCTGCGCCTCCATCACGGCAGCCACATCGGCCGCAGAGGCAATGGCATTGTCTATACGTCTTACAGTCAGTTCTTTCATAATCTTGGAGCTTAAAATCGTCCAAATGTAGTAAAAATACGTCAACAAGCCACATAAAAATGCATATATTTGGGATAAATTCAAAAAAACGCTATCTTTGCTACACTCAAAAAGAGAACATTAACCTTAAATAATACTGACTATGAGTATCAGCAGAAGAGATTTCCTAAAGACCGTGGGCAGTCTGGCGTTGTTTACCATCGTACCACGCCAAGTACTTGGCAACGGCTACTTGGCTCCCAGCGACCAGCTCACCAAAGGTATCATTGGCGTAGGCGGCATGGGACGCGGACACAAGGACTATGGTGGCACCCGACTGGTGGCCATCTGTGATGTGGACCAGAAACACTTGGAGGCAGGGCGCGACCTGAGCACGGAGCGCATGGCAGAGTATCACGACTACCGTGACCTGATCCTCGACCCCAACGTGGATATCGTACATATAGCCACTCCACCCCATTGGCATGCCCTGATGGCCATTGAGGCCGCCAAGGCCGGCAAGGACATCTGGTGCGAGAAACCTATGACACGCACCATCGGTGAGGGCAAGCGCGTGTGCGAGGCGGTGAAACAGTATGGCCGCATGTTCCGCATCAACACCTGGTTCCGCTTCAAAGACCAGTTCTACGGACTGGGCACGCCTGTGAAGCCGCTCAAGAAACTGGTGCAGAGCGGACTGCTCGGATGGCCGCTCAAGGTGACCATCAGCAAGCACACGGGATTTGACTGGAAATTCTACTGGGTGGGCAAGGAATACCTGGAGCCCGAACCTGTGCCTGCAGAACTGGACTACGACCTGTGGTTGGGTCCGGCACCCTACAAGCCCTACAACATACACCGTACCCATCAGACCTTCAGAGGCTACTGGGACTACGATGCCGGCGGACTGGGCGACATGGGTCAGCACTACATCGACCCTGTGCAATATATCTTAGGAAAAGACAATGACAGCCCTGTGAAGGTGGAGATAGACGCGCCGCAGCAGCATCCCGATGCCGTGGGCACATGGCGCAGCATCACCTACACCTACGCCGACGGTTGCCAGATAGTGCTGTGGGGCGGTGACTTCGGCGACCCGAACACGCCTTACATCGCTGGTCCTAACGGCAATGTGTACAAGAATTTCGTATGCGATATCCCGAACTGGGAGAAGAAGCTGGCCGACTATCCTGACCCAGAGCCTGAAGTGACCGACTTCATGGAGAGTGTGCGCACCCGCCAGCCTTTCGCACTCAATGAGACCAAGGCATTCCGCTCTGCCACCATCGTGAATATGGGTGGTGTGGCGCTGAGGTTGCACCGCAACCTGGAGTTCGACCCTGTGAAGCTGCAGTTCATCAATGACGATGCGGCGAATGCTTTGATTAATCAGCCGGAGAGAGCTTTTTGAACATTATGGCTTCGCCGTGATTCTCGGCGGCACCTCGGGATAGAAAGCAAGCTTTCTCTCCACTCGGTTTGCACGAGAATTGAGCATTGAACATTGAACATTGAACATTACGGCTTCGCCGTGAACATTGAAAATTAATTCAAAATGAAAAAGATATTTACATCATTATTGTTGTGTTGTTTCGCAGTGGCAGTGATGGCGCAAAGCCCAGCCAACCGCACTACCACGACCATCCTGTCGGATGTGCTGGCACAGATGCCTGCGAAGAACCAGAAGGAATTTGACAAGCTGATGAACGACTTGAGCACCACAGGTGCCGAGGGCGTACAGATGCTGGTAAGCCGTATCAATGCACCCGGAAAGGGTAGCAATGCGGCTGTGGACTATGCATTGAGCGGACTGACCGCCTTTGTATCGGCTCCCGACAAAGTGAACGAACGTAAAGCGGTGGAGCAAGGCTACCTCAATGCCCTTGCTGCCGCTGGAGAACGCGAAGCCAAGGCTTTCGTGGTGCGCCAACTACAGCAGATAGGCAGCGATGCCAGCGTGGATGCGCTCTACAAATTGCTCGATGACAACTCGCTGATGAGCCCCGCTACGGGGGCATTGGCCGCCATAGGTACCGCCAACGCCAAGAATGCGCTGGTGAAAGCCTGGCAAGAAGGCAAGGGCGGTACGCGTGACTTGGCCCAAGCCTTTATCGAAAGTGGGCTGTCTGCCGCCGAATCACTGCTGCTGCAGCGCATAGGCGACGGCGATGAGGAAACCCAACTGAGCATCAACGACGCATTGAGCAAGATCGGTACCGCCGCTTCGCTTCCTGCCCTGAAGAAGCAGGCACAGCTGGCGGGCTACGCACTCAACAAGGCTGGTGCCGCCAATGCCTACGTGAACCTGCTGGGCAAACTGGCCGATGAGGGTCAGACTGCTGTAGTGCAGAAAGCCGCACAAGCCCTGCTGAAGGATGCCGCCAAGGCTGGTGCCCGCCACTCGCGCGAGGCTGCCTTGGGACTGCTTTTCAGCACCGACAATACCCTGACAGGTGGCAAGAACATCCAGAAACTCTTGGAGACAGCCCTGAAGGATGCCGACATAGATTATCGCAATGCCGCCCTGCGCTTTGCATCGGCCTACGCCAACGAGGAACTCTACACCAAACTGGCCAAGAGCCTGCCCAAAGCCAAGCCCGAACTGAAGGTGGACATCCTGAACTGGTTGGGACAAGAAGCTCTTGACGCTGCCAAGAATCCTACGCTGAAGAACCTGCATGTGAGTCTGGATGTCAGTGCCCGCCAAGTGATGGTCGACCTGCTCAACAGCAACGATTTCAATGTACAGCAGGCAGCAGCATGGGCACTGCAGAAGATAGGCGATACGGCTTCCATAACCAACCTGGCTTCCCTGCTCACCTCCGACAATGCCGACTTGGTGAACCTGGGCAAGCAGACACTGACTGCCTTTGGCGGCAACATCACAAGTGCCGTGAACCGCATCATACCGCAAGCCAGCGATCTGGGCAAGGTGGCAGGCATAGAACTCCTGGCTGGTCGCAAGGCCAACTTGGGACTGGGCACTATCACCCAGCAGACCAAATCGGCCAATGCCGATGTGCGCAAAGCTGCCTACGCTGCCTTGCAGAGTGTGGTGGAGCAACAGAACTTCACCAACATGGCGGGTATGCTCGAAGAAGCTGATGCCGCCTATGTGCCCGACATGCAGCAGGCAGTCATTGCCACCCTGGCAGGCCTGCCCGTCAACGAGCAGGTACAGGCCATCACCCAGCGCATGAACCAGAGTGCCGGCAAGGGATACCTGTTCTATAGCGTATTGGCCAATACGGGCGACGACAAGGCTTTGGAGACTATCAAGAGCAACCTCAACGCCAGCAATGCCAACATGCGCGATGCTGCGTTCAGTGCTTTGTTAGGCTGGAAAGACCAGCGTGCCTGCGAAGAGTTGCTGAACATCTGCCGCACCGCTACCGACAACCAGAAGTTTGAGCAGGCATTGAAGCGCTACGTGGAGCTGGCTTCGGATGCCACCCTCACGGGCGAGAACCGCCTCATTCTGCTCCGTCATGCCTTGGAAGCTGCCAAGACCGATGACCAGCGCAATGCCATCCTGAGCCAGGTGGAGAAGACGGGTACGTTCCAAGCCCTGATGCTGGCTGGCAAGTACTTAGACAACCGTGCCTTGCAGCAGACAGCCGCCAGTGCCGTGATGAACATCGCCATCAACCATCCCGAATACTACGGAAGCAACGTGCGCACCCTGTTGGAGAAGACCGCCCAGGTGCTCAACAACCAGGATGCCGACTATCAGCGTCAGAACATCCGCCAGTTCTTGGAGAACCATGCCGACGAGCCTGGCTTCGTGTCCATCTTCAACGGCAAGGACCTCACGGGCTGGAAGGGACTGGTGCAAGACCCCATCAAGCGCAGCAAGATGAACGCCGCACAGCTGCAGCGCGAACAGGCGAAGGCCGATGCCACCATGCGCCAGAACTGGACCGTGGAGGATGGCAGTATCGCCTACGTGGGCAGCGGTTACGACAACCTCTGCACCGTGAAGCAATACGGCGACTTTGAGATGTATGTGGATTGGATGCTCGACCCTGCAGGTCCGGAGGCCGATGCCGGCATCTACCTGCGCGGAGCGCCACAGGTGCAGATCTGGGACACGGCCCGCGTGAATGTGGGTGCCCAAGTGGGTTCTGGCGGTCTGTACAACAATAAGATACACCGCGACACACCGCTCAAGGTGGCCGACAACAAGTTGGGCGAATGGAACTCGTTCTACATCAAGATGGTGGGCGACCGCGTGACGGTACGTCTGAATGGCGAGTTGGTGGTGGACAATGTCATCATGGAGAACTACTGGGACCGCTCGCAGCCTATCTTCCCGATAGAGCAGTTGGAACTGCAGGCTCATGGAAGCAAGTGCTACTTCCGCGACATCTACGTGAAGGAACTGCCGCAGGCCAAACCATTCGAACTGAGTGCCGAGGAGAAGAAGGAAGGTTTCAAGGTGCTCTTCGATGGTACCAACATGTATCAGTGGACGGGCAATGTGGTGGACTACACCCTGAATGAAGGCTGCATAGAGGTGAATCCGGAGACCAGCTTCGGCGGCAACCTCTATACCGTGAACGAGTACGACAACTTCATCTTCCGCTTCGACTTCCAGCTCACCCCTGGTGCCAACAACGGTGTGGGTATCCGCACCCCGATGGAGGGCGATGCCGCCTATGTGGGTATGGAAATCCAGATACTCGACTGCGAGGATCCTATCTACGACTGGATCACGCCGCTGCAGCACCATGGTTCGGTATATGGCATCATCCCTGCCCGCGAAGACCATCCTAAGGCCTTCCATCCGGCTGGTGAATGGAACACCGAGGAAATCTATGCCAACGGTGACCACATCCGCGTGACCATCAACGGCCAGGTGATTCTCGACGGCAACATCCGTGAGGCCGTGAAGAACGGTACGCCCGACAAGCACGAGCACCCGGGACTCTTCAACAAGACGGGTCATATCGGATTCCTGGGGCATGGCTCTCCATTGAAGTTCAGGAATATCCGCATCAAGGAATTGAAGTAAGGGATTGTCAGTGCCAAAGGAAGCACAGCATAAAGGCAGGGGTGAGGCATGGCCATACCCCTGCTTTTTCATTATGCCCGGAACCAAGTGCCGGAAAGGATGGCAGAAATTGTTTTCTAGGCAGTTTTTTGGCTATCTCGCTAACTATTCGTATCTTTGTAGCCAATTTAATTACTTACCATCATGAGCAAGGCCATCATCATAGAGGCATTACAGCAAGCCATTGGCGAATTGAGCGAACATGAATCGCTCAAAGGATTGTTTCACCGCAATACAGACGACAGCCCCCTACCATCGGCCAAGACACTGAAAAACATAGTGGCTTTGAGCCGTGCCCTGATTTTCCCTGGCTATTTCGGCAACAGCAATGTGAAGCGCGAATCGCTGACCTTTCATATCGGCGTGCATGTGGAACAGCTGCAGGAACAACTGACCAGCCAGATACTGTCTGGTCTTTGCTTCAACAACGAAGACGAGAATTGCGAATGCACCGACTGCCAACGACAGCAAGCCGCCGAATTGGCCGCACAGTTCATCAGCAGCCTGCCCTCGTTGCGCCGCATCCTTTCCACCGATGTAGAAGCCATGTACAACGGCGACCCTGCCGCCCAGAATTTCGGTGAGGTCATCTGCTGCTATCCAGCTATCAGGGCCATCACCAACTATCGCATTGCCCACCGCCTGTATGAACTTGGGGTGCCTATCATCCCCCGTTTCATCACTGAAATGGCGCATAGCGAGACGGGCATCGACATACATCCGGGCGCACAGATAGGCCATCATTTTGCCATAGACCACGGCACCGGTGTGGTGATAGGAGCCACCTGCATCATAGGCAACAACGTGAAGCTGTATCAGGGAGTGACCTTGGGTGCCAAGAGCTTCCCCCTGGATGAGGACGGTAACCCCATCAAGGGCATTCCTCGCCACCCCATCCTGGAAGACAATGTGATAGTATATTCAAACGCCACCATATTGGGACGCATCACCGTGGGCAAGGGAGCCATCGTGGGCGGCAACATCTGGGTGACGGAAGATGTGAAGCCCGGGGCTCGCATCACTCAAAACAGAGCGAAAGGAATAGACAATTATACGAATTACGCAATATAATGGAAAATTTTGAAATGATAGCCAAGACCTTCCAAGGACTGGAGGAGGTACTTGCCGAGGAGCTTACCAACTTGGGAGCCGACAATATTGAGATAGGTCGCCGCATGGTACGGTTTACAGGCGACAAACGACTGCTGTACCGTGCCAACTTCTGCCTGCGCACCGCCCTGAGGGTGCTCAAACCCATCCTGCGCTTCAAGGCCCAGAATGCCGAAGAGGTGTATGAGGCGGTGAAAGGTGTGGAATGGGAGAAATATATGGATGTAAAGACCACGTTTGCCATCGACTCCGTGGTATTCAGCGATACGTTCCACCACTCCATGTTTGTATCTTATAAGGTGAAGGATGCCATTGCCGACTATTTCCGCGAGAAGACAGGCGAACGCCCCAATGTGCGCCTCAAGAATCCCGACCTGCAGCTGAACATACACATTGCTGAAGACGACTGCACCCTTTCGCTCGACTCATCGGGCGAGTCGCTGCACAGGCGTGGCTACCGTCAGCAAAGCATGGAAGCGCCGCTCAACGAGGTTTTGGCAGCCGGTATGATACTGATGACAGGATGGAGAGGCCAATGCGACTTCATAGACCCCATGTGCGGAAGCGGCACGTTGCCCATCGAGGCTGCACTTATTGCCCGCAACATCTGGCCAGGCGTCTATGGCCGTAAGTACGACTTTGAGAAATGGCCTGACTTTGACAAGGAACTGATGGACGAAATCTACAACGACGACAGCGAGGAGCGCGAGTTTGCCCATCATATCTACGGCTACGACCTGAACGTGCATGCCGTGGAAGTGGCCAACCTGAATGTGAAGGCTGCCAGTGTGACTAAGGAAGTGACCATCACCCAGCGCGACATGGCCAACTTTGAGCAACCTGCCGAGAAAGCCATCATGGTGACCAATCCACCCTACGGCGAGCGCATCACCAGCCCCGACCTCCTGGGCTTGTATCAGACCATCGGTGAACGTCTGAAGCATGCCTTTGTGGGCAACGAAGCTTGGATCATCTCCTACAAGGACGAATGCTTTGCCGAGATAGGCTTGAAACCCACCAAGAAAATCGCCCTCTACAATGGGGAGTTGGAGTGTAAATATCAGCAATACGAGATTTTCGATGGCAAATACAAGGAGTTCCGCGAGGATGGCGACCAACTGAAGAAAGACCGCAATACCAACTCTGACCGTCCTAATACCCGCAAAAACCGTAGGGACGACTTCAAGCCCCGCCGTGACGATTTCAAGCCTCGCCGTGACGACTTCAAGCCAAGGGAAGAAACTGAGGTGGAGAACCAGTTTGTGTTCGGACACGAGAAATTCAAAGAGTGGGAAAAGAACGAAGCATTGCGCGAAGAACGCGCCAAGCAGCGGGAAGAACGCGCCAAGCAGCGCGAAGAACGCGAGAAACAGATGGGGAAAAAACCCCGTACTCCCCGCAAGGACTTCAGAGGCAAGCGTGAAGGAGAAGAAGGTAAGGGGGAAGGTTTCAAGCGCGGTGGCTTCAAGAAAGATTTCAAGAAGGGCGACTTCAAGAAAGGGGAAGGCTTCAAAGGCAAGCGTGACGGCTATAAAGGCAAAGGCAGCGATGCCAAAGGTAAGCCTAAAGGCGAATCGTACCCAGAACGCAAGAAGCGTGAACTGAAAGAGAAGCTCCTCAAGAACCAGTAACCCGAAAAACTTGTAACTTGTAACTAAAAGAAATATGAACAAACTAACCCAAAGTGCCATTACCCTGATACTGGCACTATGTACTACGAACATCATGGCACAGCAACTGAAAATGCCTACGCTCGAAGACCTGATGCCAGGCGGCGAGACCTATAAGTATGCCGAAAACATCTATGGACTGCAATGGTGGGGCGACAGCTACCTGAAGCCCACCGATGAAGCCTTGGTGGCCATAGACCCCAAGAACGGCAAAGAGACCACCCTCACCACCCTCGACAAGGTGAATGAGGCACTGAAAGATGCGCAGTTAGGCCAGCTCCGTACCTTCACTTCCGTGCAGACCCCCTGGGCCGATAAGCCCTGGTTGCTGCTGGCAAGTCGTGGCAACTATGTGGTATATGACTGGCAGACTGGCAGCATAGTCCGACAGTCGAAGATGCAGCAAGGTGCCGCCAGCGTGGACTATGAGCAGGAAAGCGGTAACGTGGCCTACACCATAGGCAACAACCTGTGGGTGAACGACCGCCAAGTGACCAACGAGCCTGAAGGCATCTTGGTGGGCAAGAGCGTTCACCGCAACGAATTCGGCATCAACAAGGGTACCTTCTGGAGTCCGAAAGGCAACCTGCTGGCATTCTATAAGATGGATGAAAGCATGGTGACCGAATATCCGTTGGTGGACATAGACCAACGCATCGCTGTGGAAACCCCTGTGCGCTATCCGATGGCAGGCATGACCAGCCACAAAGTGTGGGTAGGCATCTACCATGTGGCTACGGGCAAGACCATCTACCTGAATGCCGGCGACCCTACCGACCGCTACTTCACCAACATCAGTTGGGCACCCGATGAGCAGACCCTCTATCTAGTGGAGCTGAACCGTGACCAGAACCACGCCAAACTCTGCGCCTATGACGTTACGACCGGCCAACTGAAGGAAGTGCTCTATGAAGAGACACATCCCAAGTACGTAGAACCCGAAGACCCCATTGTCTTCCTGCCTTGGGATGACAGCAAGTTCATCTATCAAACAGAGCGCGACGGCTATAAGCACCTTTACCTGATGGACACCAAAACCCGTGTCTATCCGGAAAAGCACGAGGCCGCTGCAGGAGGCACCTATACGGAAAGCCTCAAGACCGTGCAACTGACCAAAGGGACATGGTTGGTACAAGGCATCGTGGGTTTCAATGCCAAGAGCAAGGAAATCATCTACCTCTCTACGCAGGAGTCTCCCCTGCAAAGCAATCTCTATAAGGTGGACATGAAAGGCAAGGTGACGACCATCAACAACGACCAAGCCGTACACAGCGTGGCAGTATCTGCTTCTGGCACTTATGTCATTGACCGCTATAGCAGTCCTGCCCAAGCCCGCACCATTGAGGTGTATGCCCTTGACAAGCCTGCCAAGAAACAGGTACTCTTGAATGCCGCCGACCCATTGGAAGGCTTTGTGCTTCCACAGATGGAGGTAGGCACCCTGAAAGCCGCCGATGGAGTGACCGATTTGTACTATCGCCTCATCAAACCCGCCGATTTCGACCCCAACAAGAAATATCCCGCCATCGTGTATGTATATGGTGGTCCCCACGCCCAGAACATCACTGCCGGTCTGCGCTATGGCGCACGCCCCTGGGACATCTACATGGCCAACAAGGGATATATCATGTTCTGCCTTGACAACCGTGGAAGTGAGAATCGCGGACTCTTGTTCGAACAAGCCACTTTCCGCCACTTAGGCGTGGAGGAAACCAAAGACCAAGCCAAGGGTGCCGAATTCCTGTTGAATCTCCCCTATGTGGACAAGAATCGCATCGGTGTTCACGGTTGGAGCTTTGGAGGCCACATGACCACCAGCATGATGCTCCGCCTGAACGATATCTTCAAGGTGGGAGTGGCTGGAGGCCCTGTGATAGACTGGTCGTTCTACGAAGTGATGTATGGAGAACGCTATATGGATACCCCACAGACCAATCCCGATGGATACAAGGAGACCAACCTGCGTTATTTGGCTGGCAACTTGAAGGGTCACCTGCTGGTCATTCATGGCTATCAGGATGATACCTGCGTTCCGCAGCACACCCTCAGTTTCATGAAGGCCTGCATCGATGCCCGCGTCTATCCAGACCTCTTCTTCTATCCCGGTCACCCACACAACATGATCGGCCGTGACCGTGTACACCTGCATGAGAAGATAACCCGTTATTTCGAAGACTACTTAAAATAAAACGAATATGAAGATTTTACTCTTAGGCTCAGGTGGTCGTGAACATGCCCTGGCCTGGAAAATAGCCCAAAGCCCCAAAGTAGAGAAACTCTACATTGCCCCAGGCAATGCAGGTACCGGCCTTACCGGCGAAAACGTAGCCATCAAGGCTACCGATTTTGCCGCCATTAAGGCGTTTGCACTTGAAAAAGGCATTGACATGATAGTAGTCGGACCTGAAGACCCTTTGGTAAAAGGTATCTACGATGAAATAAAGAATGACCCCCAGACCTGCCACATCGCCGTGATAGGTCCCACCAAGGAAGGTGCCCAATTGGAGGGAAGCAAGGAATTTGCCAAAGGCTTCATGCATCGCCACGCCATACCTACCGCCCGTTACAAGAGCATCACCGCCGATAATCTGGAAGAAGGACTGGCCTTCTTGGAAACCTTGAAAGCCCCTTATGTGCTGAAAGCCGATGGACTTTGTGCCGGCAAGGGTGTACTGATTCTCCCCACACTGGAAGAAGCAAAGAAAGAGTTGGAAGAGATGCTGGGAGGCATGTTCGGACAGGCCAGTGCCACTGTGCTTATCGAAGAGTTTCTGAGCGGCATAGAGTGCTCTGTATTTGTACTCACAGATGGTAAGCACTACAAAGTGCTGCCTGTGGCCAAGGACTACAAGCGTATAGGCGAGGGTGACAAAGGCCTGAACACAGGAGGTATGGGTAGTGTATCACCCGTTCCCTTTGCCGATGCTACCTTCATGGAGAAGGTGCGTACCCGCATTATTGAGCCTACCGTCAATGGGTTGCAAGAAGAAGGCATCCTTTACAAAGGTTTCATCTTCTTGGGACTGATCAACGTAGGAGGCGACCCGTTTGTCATCGAATACAATGCACGCATGGGTGATCCTGAGACTGAGAGCGTGATGCTCCGCATCAAAAGCGACTTGGTGGAGTTGCTTGAAGGTGTGGCAGCTGGCAACCTTGATACGAAAGTGTTGGAGGAAGACCCTCGCTGCGTGGGCTGTGTAATGCTGGTGAGCGGTGGATATCCCGAGGCTTATCAGAAAGGCTTTGTGATGAGCGGACTGGAAAAAGCTGCCAAGCAGGGAAGCGTGCTGTTCCATGCAGGTACAGCACTGAAAGACGGTCAGGTAGTGACCAATGGCGGACGTGTATTGGCCGTGAGTTCCTATGGTGCTACCCGCGAAGAAGCATTGAAAAAGAGTTATGCCGTTGCCGAAATGATTGGTTTCGAAGGAAAGTATTTCCGTAGAGACATTGGTTTCGACCTGTAAGACATTCATGCACGCAGCCAGACTCATACAACAGACCATTGTCACGGGCAGATATTCTTTGTCCGTGGCCATATTATTTGCGCTCGCTGCCTGGAGTTTTCACCTATCAGGAGATACCAGCTATCTGAGAGGATTGGCCTGTTGTCTGCTGATAGGTTTTTTGTTGCTTTGGATAGATCGTAGCTATACAATCATTCGCGAACGCACCAAGGTCGAGACCATTCTCTACCTGCTGACAGGTGCTTGTTTCCTGCCTCTGCACGCATGGAACTGGGGAATGGTGGCAGCCGTCTTTCTGTTGTTCGCCCTCTATCCGTTGATGCGTAGTTTCAAAAAAAACTACCCTCAAAAAGATCTCTTTGAATCATTCGTCATGCTGAGCATTGGCGGATTATTCTTCCCCAAGCTCCTGCTGCTGATTCCCTTATTCTTTTTGGGAGCCTCACAGTTTCTGGCACTTAACCTGAAAAGCCTCATTGCGGCCATTTTAGGATTTATGTTCCCCTACTGGATGCTCATCCCCTATGCCATCTACGTGCAAGACTATAGTTTGCTTACCGCCCCCTTCGAACAGTTGGTGGTTTTCGAGCCTATTGGAGGATCCTTTGAATCAGAACATCTGATACTGTTCATCATGCTGTCAGTATTGTTCTTCGTCAGTACCTTGCACTACATCTCCACCAGTCATGAAGACAAGATGCGCACCCGTGTGTATCTGAGTTTCATCATCATGATGGGGGTATTTTTGTTGACTTACACTGCCCTTCAGCCTGCTGATGCCGTCAACATGTTTCCGCTCATTGGCATTCCCATCTGCCTGATGGGAGCCCATTATTTCACGCTGACGGGGAATAGAGCCTCGCTTACAATGACCATTGTCTATCTCTTGGCCTTTTTGGCACTTTTCCTGTTTACCCTATGGAAGACGCTCTGATACAGCTGCTTATTACGTGGGGATATCATGGCATGTTCATCTCTGCGTTTGTGGCAGGCAGTGTGTTGCCTTTTGCCTCGGAAGTGGTGTTGGCAGGTCTGATGGCACTTGACTTGAATCCCATTGGATTGCTTGTCACTGCCACTTTGGGCAACACGTTGGGAGGTATGACCTGTTATTACATTGGTCATTTGGGCAAGATTGTATGGATAGAGAAATACCTGCACATCAAACGGGAAAAGTTGGAGAAGACCCAGCGCTTCCTTCAAGGCAAAGGCTCATTCATGGCTTTTTTCGCCTTTGTTCCCATCTTGGGCAGTGCCATCACGGTCACTTTAGGACTGATGCGCGGTAATCCTTGGATTACCTGCTTCTCCATGATGCTGGGCAAGGCGTTGCGTTATTACTTGCTTATCCAAGCGCTGTTGGCAATGGCTTAATTCATGTATAAATGCTGTTTGTGGGGTTCTTGCGTTAAATTCCGTTTAAACACTTACCATATTTTTATACTTTGAACTTTTATTTGTATCTTCGCACCCAAATATGCTTGAATATGGAAAAGTTTCGCAAGATAAATAACATCGCAGGTTGGGTGACATTCTTTCTGGCAAGTTTGGTTTATTGCCTCACCATCGAACCCACTGCCAGTTTCTGGGATTGCCCAGAATTTATCACCACAGGCTATAAGCTGGAAGTGGGGCATCCTCCTGGCGCCCCGTTCTTCATGTTGGTGGCCAATCTGTTTTCACAATTTGCAGGTGATGCCTCTCAGGTGGCCCGTATGGTCAACTACATGAGTGCCCTCATGAGTGGTGCCTGCATCATGTTTCTGTTTTGGACCATCACACACTTGGTACGCAAGCTTATCGTGAAGGAGGAGGTCAATGGCGTGAGCCTTGCCAAGACCATTACCATCATGGGTAGTGGACTGGTGGGTGCATTTGCCTATTGTTTTAGCGATACTTTCTGGTTCAGTGCCGTTGAGGGAGAGGTTTATGCATTTTCCTCCCTGTTTACAGCTGTGGTTTTCTGGCTTATCCTGAAATGGGAAGACAAGGCTGATCAGCCTGGCAGTGAGCGCTGGCTGATTTTCATTGCTTACCTCACAGGCCTGAGCATAGGTGTACACTTGCTTAACCTGCTTTGCCTCCCTGCCATCGTGTTGGTATATTATTACAAGAAAACCCCTCATGCCACTGCCTTTGGTTCCGTGCTTGCACTTGTTGCCTCTGCCATCTTGGTGGCCGCTGTGCTCTATGGCATCGTACCTGGCATTGTGAAGGTGGGCGGATGGTTTGAGTTATTCTTCGTCAACTCCTTAGGTATGAGTTTCAATACAGGTGTCATCGTCTATATAGTGGTACTGGCATTGGTTTTGGGTTGGAGCATTTACGAAAGCTACAAGGAGCGCAACGTCACGGTGATGAACCTGTCATTCCTGCTTACTGTGGGAATGTTGGGCATTCCTTTCTATGGTCACGGCACGCGTGCGGTAGTGATTGGTGTCGTGATTCTCATTGCATTGTGGATACTGCTTCTGCCTGCCACCCAACGTACATTCCCTGAGAAATGGCGTGTTTCTGCCCGAACACTCAACACGACTCTCTTGGCCGTTATGATGATGGTGCTTGGCTATAGCAGCTATGCACTTATTGTGATACGTTCTACAGCCAATACGCCAATGGATCAGAATTCTCCCGAAGATATTTTTACGCTCGGTGAATATTTAGGTCGCGAACAATACGGAACTCGTCCCCTTTTCTATGGCAAGACTTATAATTCTAAAGTAGCTTTAGTGGAAAATGACGGTTATTGCGAGCCTAAAATTTCATCACAAGAATACCGGTGGATACGCAAGGAGAAGATTTCTCCCAATGAGCCCGACCAGTATATCGAAATCCCAGGTCGCACCAACTATGAGTACGCGCAGAATTTGTTCTTCCCCCGTTTATGGGACAGCGATATGGGGCATCCGGCCATGTATGAGGCATGGATGGATATCCAAGGGCATGAAGTACCTTATGACCAGTGCGGCAAGATCATCATGGTGAAAGTTCCCACTCAATGGGAGAACATCAAGTTCTTCTTCTCTTACCAACTCAACTGGATGTATTGGCGCTATTTCATGTGGAACTTTTCAGGACGTCAGAATGACATTCAGGGAAATGGAGAACTGGAAAATGGCAACTGGATTACAGGCTTTAGCTTCATTGACAACCTATTGGTAGGTAATCAGGAATTGCTGCCTACCGAACTGAAGGAGAATAAAGGCCACAACGTGTATTACTGTCTGCCCCTCCTGTTGGGTCTGATAGGTCTGTTTTGGCAGGCTTATCGCGGACAGAAAGGTATTCAGCAGTTCTGGGTGGTATTCTTCCTGTTTTTCATGACAGGTATCGCCATTGTGGTCTATCTGAACCAAACCCCAGGACAGCCTCGAGAACGCGACTATGCCTATGCCGGGTCATTCTATGCATACGCCATTTGGATAGGTATGGGTGTGTGCGCTTTGGTAGAGAGCCTGTTGGGTATAGCCAAAGTGAAGCCTGTTATTGTGGCGGGAGCAGTGTCCGTCATCTGTCTGTTGATTCCTCTGCAGATGGCCAGTCAAAACTGGGACGACCACGACCGTAGCGGACGCTATATGACACGTGATTTTGGCCAGAACTACCTTATGTCTTTGCAAGAAGAGGGCAATCCCATCATTTTTACCAATGGCGATAACGATACCTTCCCACTGTGGTACAACCAGGATGTAGAGAATTTCCGATTAGATGCACGTATCTGCAACCTCAGCTATCTGCAGACCGACTGGTATATTGACCAAATGCGTCGTCCTGCCTACAATTCACCTTCACTACCCATCTCTTGGGAGCGCAACGAGTATGTTGAAGGTACCAATGACTATGTGGAAATCGTACCTTCTTATAAAGAGAGTATTGACCAGCTTTATGCCGATGCCCGACAAAAGGCAGCCGAAGGCAATCCGACTAATTTGCAAAACCTTATCAATGAATTTGGGGAAGACCCTTACGAACTGGAAAATATCCTTAAGTACTGGGTACGGGGCAAGCACAGCGATTTGCATGTGATACCTACCGACAGCATCGTGATGACAATAGACAAGGAAGCTGTACGTCGGAGTGGTATGTTAATTCCTACCGACAGCATTCCAGACAAGATGACCATCTCACTGAAGGGCAAACGCATGCTTATCCGCTCAGAGTTAATGATGCTGGAAATGTTGCAGGAAGCTAACTGGGAACGCCCCATCTACATCGCCATCAGTGTGGGCAGCGACAATATGTTGGGTATGGAAGACCACTTCCTACAAGAAGGTTTGGCTTACCGTTTTACCCCATTCAGCAGCAAGGATACGGGCGTGAAAATTGACTCAGAACGTATGTTCGACAACCTGATGCACAAGTTTAGCTGGGGCGGACTGGAAACTCCGGATCTCTACATTGATGAGAATGCACAACGCATGTGCTTCTCTTTGCGGCGCATCTTCTCTTTGCTGGTCAACCAACTGATTAAAGAGAATAAAACCGATATGGCAAGAGAGGCATTGCTCTATGCCGATGAGCATATCCCTGCATACAATGTGGCTTACGACTACCAGAACGGAGCGATGGATATGTCTGATGCCTGGTATCTGCTGGGTGACAAGCAACAAGGCGATCGTATTGCCGATGTATTAGCCAACAAGGCAGTGGAATACATTACCTGGTACTTGAGCCTGACAGACTACCAACTGGCTATAAGTGCAGATACTTGTGAGTATCACATTGCCTTACTCGACCGAATTGTGAAGTCACTTGAGACTTATGAGAGTGAACTTGCCGGCCACTATGGAGACAAGCTCGACGAACTTTATGAAATCTATGCAAGACGCTTTGAATAATGATTATAGAGCAGCCTCCCCAGTTTTTCCGCTACTTCTACAAACAGGCTTTGTGGCGTATTCATCCGGAAGAAAAGGCCGTTTATCTTACCTTTGACGACGGTCCCATCCCCGAGGTGACCCCTTGGGTGTTGGAACTGTTGGAAAAAGAAGACATTAAGGCGACTTTCTTTATGGTGGGCGACAATGTGCGCAAATACCCGGATATCTTCCAGATGGTCAAAGACCAGGGACATGCCATAGGGAATCATACGTTCCATCACATCAGCGGTGCACTTCACACCAGCTACAAATACCTAAGAGATGCAGACGAGGCCAACGAATTGCTACATAGCAAATTGTTCCGCCCTCCTCATGGATGGATGCGCATACAGCAATACTGGGTGCTACGTCATTACTACAAGATCGTGATGTGGGATGTGGTGACCCGCGATTACAGTAAACGCCTGCGTGGCCCTCAGGTATTGGCCAATGTGCTGAAATATACGCGACCAGGTTCCATCATCACATTCCACGACTCTCTAAAGTCATGGAATAACGGGAACCTGCAATATGCGCTGCCTGCCTCCATCCAATTTCTCAAAAGTGAAGGCTATGAGTTTAAAACCATAGAATAGTTACTTGAGCAGACGATAAACTCCGCCTACCATTGCACGCACCACACCTTTCATCTCCAATTGGAAAAGCAGAGCACTCATCTGGCTGAAAGAAATGTTGCTAAGCATCACCAAGGAATTGACCTGCAAGTCACCCCGATGGCGAAGTATCTCCACCACTTTTTGCTCTTCGGACGAAAGGTCAGGGAAAAACTCCCGTTGCACAGGTGCGTTCTTTTTGTCTTCCGTTTGCCAGCCTATGGCCTTCAAAAAATCTTCAGCATTTTCGATCAATGCTGCCTTATTGTCACGAATTAGTTGATTGGTTCCCTTGGAAAAAGCATCATCCACCCTACCAGGTACGGCAAAACAGTCGCGCCCATAGCCTATTGCCAAATCAGACGTGATCAGCGAACCACCCTTTTCAGCACTTTCTACCACGATTATGGCATCGGCCATGCCTGCCACAATGCGGTTGCGGCATACAAAATTGAAAGCATCAGGATTAGTTCCTGAAGGAAATTCCGTGAGCAGCCCCCCCTTCTCCAACATCTGTATAGCTGTCTGTCGATGTTGATAGGGATAAATACGATCAAGACCATGAGCCAAAACGCCCACTGTAGAGAGCCCTCCTGCCAAGGCTCCCCGATGGCAATGAATATCAATGCCATAGGCCAAGCCGCTCACCACCAACACATCGGGGCAAAGGGCAGCCAAGTCGCGCAAAAAGTCTGCACAAAACTGCTTTCCATAATCCGATGCATGTCGGGTACCAACCATCGAAACCACATGACTACGGTTGAAGTCGCAATTGCCTTTGAAGAATAAGACCACAGGAGCATCCACACAATCACGCAGACGAGCAGGATAGTCCTCATCCTGCATGGTGAGGCAAGTGAGGTGATTCTTCTCGACAAACTCCAGCTCTTTTTTGGCCCCTTCAAATGCTTCCTGGCAATCCAGTGCCTCACACACACGCTGGGAAGCATCGGGTATCAATGCAGGAATCTCCTTACGATGCTCGAAAACAGCTTGGGCACTGCCCAGTTCATCCACTAAGCGCTTAGCTCCCCGATGCCCTATACCTGGACATAGCATAAGGGCGATGCTGTAGAAAGCCTCGCTCCTTTCATCTTCCATCTTGGGAAGGTTGGTACCATCAGCGTTCATCTTTCTGTATGTATGGGGCAAAAATCTGGTCAAACATGATAGGTTCCACCAAGCGACCATTCACTAGACTAACTAACTCCACCACTCCCTTGAGACATATTTTTCCATCAACTTTCCGGTAGATATCCTGATAAAAGATATATTTGATGCCCTCGCGCTTTAGGGCCAACTTGCAGACAAACACATCGCCGCCGCGCAAAGGAGTCTTGAACGAAAGGGTAATTCTTGCCACTACGGCATCTATTCCCTGTTCGTGGAATTGTGCAAAACTAGGAGCACCTATAGCAAGCAGGAACTCATGTCGCGTATGCTCTAAGTAATGTTGGTAATTGGCATTGTTGACAATACCCTGAATGTCGCACTCGTAATCGCGTGCCTTCATTTCAAGTTCGTAAACGTAGTTCATAAGTGAGTTTTATTATGCTAATCCTTTAAATTCCAATAAATCCTGGGTGGAGACCAACTTGAAGAGTTTGTCGCTGGGTCGGATCTTCTCCATCTTCACAGAGAAATGCTCCCCCTTGTGGACGGTTTGCACAGGTTTCAGTTCCACACGAGCCTCATCAAGCTTGAGAAAAACAGCGCCCGTAGTTGGACCTGTCACTAACAACTTATCTCCCACACTGATTTCTGCGGCTTCCACCAAGAACTCGGCCACGCCGATGTTGGAGAAATACTTCACGCCCTTTCCCACATAAATTTTGCGCTCGGTTGCAGCAGAGCCGTAAGTACTTGTCCACTCTCCCAATCGTTGCCCTAGATAATAACCATCCCAGAAGCCACGATTGAAAACCTCACTCAGACGCTTGTTCCACCCCTCAATCTTCTCATCAGAGAATGAGCCTTCAATCACTGCTTGTAAGGCTTCCTTGTAACAACTGGCCACCACACGCACATATTCAGGACCACGAGCACGACCTTCAATCTTGAACACGCTCACGCCCGCATCTATCATCTTGTTCATGAAGTGTATAGTTTTCAGGTCTTTTGGAGACATAATGTATTTATTATCTATCATCAGCTCATCTCCTGTCTCCCTATCCGTCACCACATAGCTACGACGACAAATCTGTCGGCACTCCCCACGGTTGGCACTCTTACCACTTTCGTGAAGCGACATGTAGCACTTGCCAGACACTGCCATGCAGAGTGCTCCATGGCAGAACATCTCAATGCGGATGAGTTGACCACTGGGTCCACAGATATGCTGTTCCTCAATCTGCCGATGAATTTCAGCAACCTGGTCGAGATTCAGCTCTCGCGCCAACACTACCACATCCGCAAATTGTGCATAGAAGCGCAAAGCTTCCACATTACTTATATTGAGCTGCGTACTCAAGTGCACTTCCTGCCCTATTTGTCGTGCATAGATCATCACAGCCACGTCCGAAGCGATGATTGCCGAAATTCCTGCTTCTTTGGCCGCATCCACTATCTGGCGCATCTGCACCATATCGTCATCGTAGATGATGGTATTTACCGTGAGGTAGCTTTTCATGCCGTGTGCCTGGCAAATTTCCGCTATCTCTCTCAGGTCATTGATAGTAAAGGGATTGGCAGAGTGTGAGCGCATGTTTAGCGTGCCTATGCCGAAATACACGGAGTCAGCACCTGCCTGGATAGCGGCAGCCAAGGAGTCGCGAGAACCCACGGGAGCCATTATTTCAAAGTCGTTCAATTTCATTGTTGAAGTTTATCTTCTTTTCATTTTCCCTGCAAAGGTAAAGATTTTTCATTACTTTTGTAACCTAATTACCAAAGAAATGAGAATAGCCCATATAGATTTAGGCGAAAAGCCTGTTTTTCTGGCTCCCATGGAGGATGTGACTGACCCTGCCTTCCGTATGATGTGCAAACATTTTGGGGCCGATATGGTTTACACGGAGTTTGTATCTGCCGATGCACTGATTCGTTCCATAGGTGCCACTTTACGCAAACTCACTATCAGCGATGCCGAACGCCCTGTGGCCATTCAGATTTATGGCAAGGACAAAGATGCGATGGTGGAAGCTGCCAAGATTGTAGAAACGGCTCATCCAGATATCATCGACCTCAATTTTGGCTGTCCTGTGAAGAAGGTAGCCATCAAAGGAGCAGGAGCAGGATTGTTGCGTGATATCCCCAAAATGCTCGACATCACGCGTGCTGTTGTGCAAGCCGTTCATACACCTGTCACTGCCAAGACCCGTCTGGGATGGGACCACGACAACCTCATTATCGAGGAATTGGCTGAACAGTTGCAAGACTGCGGTATCCAAGCGCTAACCATTCACGGACGTACCCGTGCCCAGATGTACACGGGCGAAGCCGATTGGACGCTCATAGGCAAAGTGAAGGAGAACCCCCACATCCATATCCCCATCATTGGCAATGGAGACATTACCACCCCTGAACGGGCCAAAGAGTGCTTTGACAAATACGGTGTGGATGCTATCATGATAGGCCGTGCCAGTTTTGGCCGCCCTTGGATATTTCAGGAAGTGAAGCACTTCTTGCAGACGGGCAAACCCATGACACCCCTTTCCGCCGCAGAAAAGTTGGATATTCTCAAACAAGAGGTGAACGAAAGCATTGAGCTGCTTGATGAGCGCAGAGGCATCCTGCACATCCGTCGCCACCTGGCTGCCACCCCACTTTTCAAAGGTATCCCCAATTTCCGTGAGACACGTATAGCCATGCTACGTGCAGCTACCAAGGAAGAACTCTTCAAGATATTTGACTCGCTGGATTTTTAGCGTATAAACATCGGTAAATCCAAGAGAAAAGCGAATAGATGAAAAAAGCTGTGATAAAACCAGCAATAGCATCAATAACATAGTGTGCCTGGATGTAGACTGTAGCTACACACATCAACAGGTAGAAGGGCAACAAGAAACCAAACAGCCGCTTGCTGACCCGATAGGCCATGCACATCAATATGGTAGAGATACCCACATGTGAACTGGGGAAAGCTGCAGTTGGGCGCTCGCCTACCTCATGAGAACTTTCCACCAAGCTGTAGAAGAAGCCTTGCTCATAATCGGTCTCAATCACCAGTTCCGAGTGCGTATTGAAATAGTCGCCTAAGGATGGGAATATTCCATGAATCACATTTTCCTCACCGATGACAGGGAAATAGAATTGGGGACCAGCTACAGGAATCATGATGAATATAATGTAGTACAAGAAAAAGGAGCCCGCCAACACGAAAGCCCACTTCTGAAACCACTCGTATCGATACAGGAAATACCAAACGCCCACCACTGCTATCATGGGAAAATATGATACATAACCTAAATTCAGAGGCTCGCTGATCCAAAGCTGTGGAAAATAGCGCCCCAACCAAAAAGCAGGCTGGGTGCCAAATATCCACTGCTCTGCCGAAGCAAACAAATGGTCAAGGTTGGGCAGATAACGATTGAATTCGAAAGTATCAGGATACCAATAGGAAAGCAAGGCCATCTGATAGATAACGCGTGTAAACACCGTAAACTTACAAGGATAAAGTCTATGAATACCCATCAAGACTAAAATACCCATGAAAATCAGGAATCGCTCCCAAATCATTTCACTGGAACGAACTATCGTCTGATGACAAATCAGAATCACTACCGTAGTAAGCGCATTGTACCACAATGCTATTTTTTCTACCGGAAGAAATCCCTTTTCTGCCTCTGCTTTCTTAAAAATATCTTTCAAAACATCTACAACCATCCTTCTTTCTTATACCAGACAACCGACTCTTTGACTCCCCTTTCCAAAGGATACTGAGGCTCGTAGCCCAACTCCTTCTTGGCAGGAGAGATATCACATCGCCAGTTGCGTTGTTTCATAATCTTATACTTATCGGTATTGAGGGTGCTGTTGCTATGCCACATTGATGCCCAAGCCTCAGCCACTACCGACACTATTTTCAAAAGCCAAAGCGGACTCTTGATACGCAGCACCCATGGATTGCCCAGCTCCTTAATCAAATAATCCGAAAAAGCCCTACTCTGATACACTTCGCCGTCACTCAGGAAGTAGCAGCGATGTAGTGGTTTCTTCTCAATGGCCAGAAACACAGCCTGTACCACATCTTTCACATAGACAAAGGTGATGTCCTGTCTTTTGTATCCCACGGAGAAGTCGGTATGAGCCTTGATGCTCTTGGCCATGAGGAAATAGTCTTTCTCACGAGGGCCGTAAACCCCTGTAGGGCGCAATATCACCACAGGAAGATCCTGAAGCCCCAGCAGATAATTCTCCGCTTTGAGCTTGCTCATTCCATAGGCAGTATTCGGATTCGGCTCATCAGCCTCCGTAATCGGAGCATAAGTATCTTCATGGATAGGTCCGAAGATGCTTAATGAACTCAGATAGACAAAAACCCTTGGAAGCATATCAAGTGCAAGCAACGCCTCCACAAAGTTCACCGTGTGTTGGTAGTTCACCCGTTCAAAGTCACGCTTATCTGCACACTTGGTCACCCCAGCGCAATGCACTATCTGCGTGAACTTACCATGTAGCGATGCCTGAGCCTGCAACTGCTCGCGCAGCACATCAGGGTGTGCATAGTCCAAATCGATAAACTGAATCTCAGGAAGCTGCAGATAACGCTTACTGCTGGAAGGCCTCACGCCTGCCCAAACAGTATAGCCACGACGCACGGCTTCTTCAACTATAAAGCTGCCGATAAAGCCACTGGCTCCCGTTATCAATATACTTTCTGCCTCCATTTTATCAAAATTTCCTGCAAAGATAGTGCAAATCCCAAAAAATACCTTATCTTTGAAGAAAAAACATACTACTATGTCGAAAAGTAAGGATAAAAAGGCAGGCAAACGCATGAATAAGCGTGACCTCACCGCATTGATTCTCCATTATTTTGAGGAGAAAGTGACAGACTCCATCAGCCTCAAACAGCTCTTTGAACGGCTGCATCTCACCACTCACCCGCTGAAGATGCTCTGTGTAGATATCCTTGATGAGCTGGTGGAAGATAAATACCTGACTGAAGTGGAGACACACCGCTATAAGCTCGCGACGTATAGTGTGGAGATGACGGGCATCTTCCAGCGCAAGAACAATGGTAAGAATTGGTTTGTGCCCGAAGAGGGCGGCGAACCCATCCTTATTGCGGAGCGCAACAGCCGCCATGCGCTCAATGGCGACAAAGTGCGCATTGCCTTCTATGCCAAGCGCAAGGGACACGGAGCCGAGGGCGAAGTGGTGGAGATTCTCGAACGGGCCGATGGCAATTTCGTGGGTACACTTGATGTGAACAAGAACTACGCTTTCCTTCTCAACGATGACAAGAACCTGGCCAACGATATCTTCATCCCCAAAAACAAGCTCAAGGGTGCCAAGGATGGCGACAAGGTGGTGGTGCGCATCACTGAGTGGCCTGAAAAAGCCCGCAATCCTATCGGCGAGGTGGTGGATGTCTTAGGTAAGGCTGGAGAGAACAATGCCGAGATGCACGCCATCCTGGCAGAATTCGGTCTACCCTACAAATATCCCGAAAATGTGGAAAAAGCAGCCGAACTCATCGAGCCTGGCATCACGGAGGAGGAAATCGCCAAGCGTGAGGACTTCCGCGATGTGCTCACCATTACCATAGATCCCAAGGATGCCAAGGACTTTGACGATGCGCTCTCCTTGCGCAAGCTCGACAACGGAATGTGGGAAGTAGGCGTACACATTGCCGATGTGACCCACTATGTGAAGGAACGTACTTTGATAGACAAGGAGGCTTACAAGCGTGCCACCTCCGTCTATCTGGTAGATCGCACCATTCCTATGCTGCCTGAGAAGCTTTGCAACAACCTCTGCTCCCTACGCCACAACGAGGAGAAGCTCACCTACAGCGTGATTTTCGACATTGATGACAAGGGAGAGGTGAAGAAATCACGCATTGCCCATACCGTAATCCGCTCCGACCGCCGATTCAACTATGATGAGGTGCAGACGATCCTCGAAGCCAAGGAGGGTGAACTGGCCGAGGAACTGATGACCTTCGACCGTCTGGCCAAGGTGCAGCGGGAGAAACGTTTCAAGAACGGAGCCATCAACTTCGACCGCTACGAGGTGAAATTCGATATCGACGAGACGGGCAAGCCCATCGGTGTGTATTTCAAGGAGGCTACCGATGCCACTCAGCTTATTGAAGAGTTCATGTTGCTGGCCAACAAGACGGTAGCTGAGCGTATCGGTCGTGTGCCCAAGGGCAAGAAAGCCAAGGTTTTCCCCTATCGTATCCACGATGTACCCGACCCAGAGAAGTTGGAGAACTTGGCAAGTTTCATCTCGCGCTGGGGCTACAAGCTACGCTCTGTAGGCAGCAAGGAAACGGTGGCCAAGAGCATCAACAACCTGCTGCACGACGTGAAGGGCGAGAAAGAGCAAGACCTCATAGAGAATATCACCATCCGCGCGATGGCCAAAGCCCGTTATTCAGTCTATAACATCGGTCACTATGGCTTGGCACTCGACTACTATACCCATTTTACCTCACCTATCCGTCGCTATCCCGATGTGATGGTACATCGCCTGCTCACCCGCTACTTGGAGGAGGACAAGCGTACGGTGAGTGAAGTGACTTACGAGAATTACTGCGAGCATTGCAGCGAAATGGAGCAGACGGCTGCCAATGCCGAGCGCGCCAGCACCAAGTACAAGCAGGTGGAATTTATGCAAGACCGCTTGGGGCAGGTGTTCGACGGTGTGATCAGTGGCATTACCGAATGGGGTGTGTATGTGGAGATCAATGAGAACAAGTGCGAGGGCATGATTTCCATCCGTGACCTCGACAACGACTACTATGAGTTCGACGAGAAGAACTACTGCCTGCGCGGACGTAGCAAGCATCACGTCTATCAGCTTGGTGACCCCATGAGGGTGAAAGTCATCCGTACCAATCTGGAGAAACGCCAGTTGGACTTTGCGTTGGCGGAATGATTTTATCATAGATCAAAGCTTGCCGATAGACTAAGATAGAATATGTATCAGTCAAAGAATTTGCCAAAAGGTTCGGACTGTCTGAACGGACTTGTGCCATTCATAATTACCGACGAATTAAAATTGTTCTATTACCGTGGATTGTGTGAGTGGGCCATATCGACAGCTACCTCACAGACACTTGCCTCACCGCATAAGACCAATACAAAGCCATGCTTCACTATTTCAAGATAAAGTTCTGATCTACCATTGAATAACCCCAGTGAATGAGAAATCCGGCACAATGATGATGATAGTAGGGACCAGCCCGTGAGGGTAGGTCCCTTTTTCAATGCCTGAAGAGGTAAAACAAAGAGGGGCGCATCCTCACGACGCACCCCCCTGATTGCATATATGACTGAATTTGATTTAGTCCTTCAGCTTGGCCCAGATGAAGTCGCGGTTCAGGTGGGCGATGTTGATGATAGACTCGTTCTTGGGGCACTCGGCCTCGCAAGCACGGGTGTTGGTGCAGTTGCCGAAGCCCAGCTCGTCCATCTTCATCAGCATGGCCTTGGCACGACGCAATGCCTCCGGCTTGCCCTGTGGCAACAGGTTGAGCTGAGTGACCTTGCTTGATACGAACAGCATGGCTGATCCGTTCTTGCAAGCTGCCACACAGGCACCACAACCGATGCAAGCAGCTGCATCCATAGCCTCGTCGGCCACATCCTTAGGAATTAGGATGGCATTGGCATCTTGTGGAGCACCTGTACGAACGCTTACAAAGCCACCAGCCTGCATGATCTTGTCGAAGGCGGTGCGATCGACCATCAGGTCCTTGATTACAGGGAAAGCTGCAGAGCGCCAAGGCTCGATGGTGATGGTATCGCCATCCTTGAAACGGCGCATGTAGATCTGGCAGGTTGTAGCTCCTGTGGCTGGCCCGTGTGGGTGACCATTGATGTAGAGTGAGCACATGCCGCAGATACCCTCACGGCAGTCGTGGTCAAACACCACTGGTTCCTTGCCTTCGCTTACCAGCATCTCATTGAGAATGTCAAGCATCTCCAACAAAGAGGTATCACCAGGGATGTCTTTCATCTGGAACTCGTCAAAGTGGCCTTTGTCTTTAGGACCATTCTGGCGCCAAACTCTCAGTTTAAATGATATATTCTTATCCATAGTTTTTAGTTCTTTAAATGTTCAACCTCCTGATTTTAGCTCTTGTAGTTACGGGTTTGTACCTTGATAGCCTCATAAACCAATGGTTCTTTCAGCAATTCAGGCTCAACATCGTCGGAGCCCTTGTATTCCCAGCAAGCTACATAGAAGTAGTTCTTGTCATCGCGCAGAGCCTCGCCTTCTTCGGTCTGGTACTCCTCGCGGAAGTGACCACCACAACTCTCATTGCGGTTCAGCGCATCGTAAGCCATCAGCTTGCCCATGGTGATGAAGTCGTCGAGACGGATAGCCTTGTCAAGCTCGATATTCATGCCTTCCTTAGAGCCAGGGATAAACAGGTCGGTCTCGAATTTCTTGCGAACCTCTTCGAGTTTCTTCAAGCCTGTCTTCAAGCCTTCCTCGGTGCGGCCCATACCTACATATTCCCACATGATGTGGCCCAGCTCCTTGTGGATGCTGTCAACTGAGCTCTTGCCATGGATGTTCATCAGGCGGTCGATCTTAGCCTGAACAGCCTTTTCGGCCTCCTCAAACTCTGGAAGGTCGGTAGAGAAGCGTGGCACGGTGATCTGGTCGGCCAGGTAGTTCTGAATGGTGTAAGGCAGCACGAAGTAACCATCGGCCAAGCCTTGCATCAATGCAGAGGCACCCAAACGGTTGGCACCGTGGTCGGAGAAGTTGCACTCGCCGATGGCGAAGAGGCCCTTCACTGAGGTCTGCAGCTCGTAGTCCACCCAGATACCACCCATGGTGTAGTGGATGGCAGGATAGATCATCATTGGGTTGTAGTACTTCACACCGTTGATTTCGTTGGCTACCTTGCCAGGATTCACGTCAGTGATTTCCTCGTACATATCGAAGAGGTTGCCATAGCGCTGGCGGATCACATCGATGCCCAGACGGCCGATGGCCTCAGAGAAGTCGAGGAACACAGCCAGACCAGTGTTGTTCACACCGAAGCCCTTGTCGCAACGCTCCTTGGCAGCACGTGAAGCCACGTCTCGAGGAACGAGGTTACCGAAAGCTGGATAGCGGCGCTCCAAGTAGTAGTCGCGCTGCTCCTCAGGAATGTCGGCACCGCTCAGTGTACCTTCCTGCAGCTTCTTGGCATCTTCTAAGCGCTTTGGTACCCAGATGCGACCATCGTTGCGCAGTGACTCTGACATCAGGGTCAGCTTAGACTGCTTGTCGCCATGTACTGGGATACAGGTGGGGTGAATCTGCACGAAAGCAGGGTTGGCAAACCAGGCACCCTTACGGTAGCAAGCCATAGCAGCAGAAACGTTGCAAGCCATAGCGTTGGTAGAGAGGAAGTAAGCATTTCCGTATCCACCAGTGGCGATAACCACTGCATGGGCAGAGAAGCGCTCCAGCTTACCGGTCACTAAGTTCTTGGCGATGATACCACGGGCACGACCGTCAACGATGACCACATCCTGCATCTCATAGCGGGTGTAGAGCTTCACGGTGCCTGCACCTACCTGACGGCTTAATGCTGAGTAGGCACCCAACAGCAGCTGCTGACCCGTCTGACCACGGGCGTAGAACGTACGCGATACCTGAGCACCACCGAATGAACGGTTGGCGAGCAGGCCGCCATACTCACGGGCAAAAGGAACACCTTGTGCCACGCACTGGTCGATAATGGCGTTTGACACCTCTGCCAGACGGTAAACGTTGGCTTCACGGGCACGATAGTCGCCACCCTTTACGGTGTCATAGAACAGACGATAAACAGAGTCGCCGTCGTTCTGGTAATTCTTGGCTGCATTGATACCACCCTGGGCAGCAATAGAGTGTGCACGGCGTGGAGAGTCTTGAATGCAGAAGTTGAGTACGCGGAATCCCATCTCGCCCAATGAAGCGGCGGCAGATGCACCAGCTAAGCCCGTGCCTACCACGATGATGTCAAGGCGGCGCTTGTTGGCTGGGTTAACTAATTTCTGATGAGCTTTGTAGTTGGTCCATTTCTCAGCCACTGGTCCCTCAGGAATTTTAGAATCTATCTTAGTCATAGTAAATTTACAATTTAATAAGTTAATAGTTCAAGTTATCCGTATCTTTCAGGCTCTTTAAAGTGACTGAATGTAGAATACGATGACTACCAAAGCAAAGCAGGCAACGACGATGGTGGTGTACCAGTTGCCGAAGCATTTCCAGCGGTTCAGCCACAGGCGGTTGTTCCAACCCAGGGTCTGAAGGGCACTCCAGAATCCGTGAGTGAGGTGGAACCACAGGGCGAAGAGCCATACCAGATAGAGGATCACAAAGATAATGTTTGAGAAGGTTTGCTGAATGTAGCCGTATCCGTCGGTGGGTGAGAGACCGCCCATCATAGGATTGCCAATCAGCTCTGCAAACATCATGTTGTACCAGAAGTTGAACAAGTGCAACAGGATACCGAGAATGACCACGATACCCAGAACCAGCATGTTCTGAGAAGCCCACTCCACGTCCTTTGGCTTGTCGGTCACGGCATAACGCTCATTACCACGGGCCTTGCGGTTCTGCAAGGTCAGCCAGAACGCGTAGATGATGTGAATAACGAACAATGCAGCCAAGGCGCAGGTAGCAACCACGGCATACCAGTTGGAACCCAGCAGCTCGCAGATCATGTTGTAGCCGTCACGGGAAAACAAGGCAACAATGTTCATCGCACAGTGAAATGTCAGAAACAGGATAAGGGCGATACCAGTAACGCTCATCACCACTTTCCTTCCTACAGATGAATTAGTTAACCACATAATGATGATTTTGTTTTAATTATTAATAGTATTATTGTTTATCCAAGTTTAACAAGTGATAAATTACGCAAATATAATTAAAAAACCTATATGTGCAAAGTTTTGAGCGATAATATTTAAAAATGTGAAATGTTATTCCTACCTTTGCTGCCTAAAACAGTAAGAAAAGAGTGTATGAAGAAGTCGGTAGTGCTCATGCTGGTGCTAACAATTGTTACTCCGTTGTTGGCTCAGAATTGGGATGTGAATACGCTGCAGCATATCAACGGATGGGGAGGGAACTTCATCCATGATTACAGCAGTTTTATCTCCAAGTCAGAGCCATACATTGCTATGGGAGTACCTTTGGCCATGGGGTTGACAGGGTGGTTGAAGAACGATGAAGGCTTGATGAAAGACGCGATGGTGGTGGGCATGTCGGTGGCGAGTGCCTATGTGTTTGCCTATGGCATGAAGCTTGTGTTCGACCGTCCGCGTCCTTACGAGGCATATCCCGACTTGATCTATCCTCGTAGCTATGAGGACTCTTCCTCTTTCCCTTCCGGCCATACGGCCTCGGCTTTTGCACTGGCCACTTCGCTGTGTATAAGGTACCCCAAGTGGTACGTGATAGCTCCCTCGGCCTTGTGGGCGGGTTCCGTGGCCTTCTCACGCATGCACGAAGGGGTGCATTATCCTACCGATGTGATGGCAGGTGCTGCACTTGGCATAGGACTTACCATTGGTAGCCATTATCTTTCCAAATGGCTGAACAAGAAGCTGTTTTAATGCTCCAACGAATACAGGTTCTCTTCTAAGAGTTTGATGGCGGTAATCACGCTCTGGTTACGCTGGTTCATCACATGATAGTACTCGCTCATGTCCCATAGGTCGCGGGCAATGAGTGCCTTGAGTTGTAGCTTCAGGTAGGGCAGGGAATAGTCGTAGTCTTCTTGCTTGAAGGCAATGTTCAACTTCTCGGCTTCCGTGCGCAGGTAGCCCATAATCTCCTCGTCCACCTCAAAGCCGTTCAGGTATTCGCTGAAGGTCTTGTATTGCTTCGACAAGTCCTTGCGATGGTTCTCAATGTAATGGGCGGTGGTCTTGGTTATCAATCCTTGTGCCGATACCTGACGATGGTAGTCTGTATAGCGCGTGGTATCGATGGGCACAAAGTAGTCGGGCATGATGCCTCCGCCGCCATAGACGGTACGCTCCAGCTTCAAGGTCTGGTATTTCAGGGAGTCGGGCAGGTGGATGCTGTCGGCATGGAGCAGTTCGCCATGCTCGTAGCGCTTGGCCAGCTCGCTGTTGTAGTCCGACTGGTCGCTTTTTGTCCCGTCGCTATTGGTTTGGTAGGGCTTTTGGATGCAGCGACCCGTAGGGGTATAGTAACGGGCGGTGGTAAGGCGAATCATGGAGCCGTCGTTGAGGTTGATGGGTCGTTGCACCAGTCCCTTGCCAAAGGTACGGCGTCCCACAATGATACCACGGTCCCAATCTTGGATGGCGCCCGACACAATCTCGCTGGCAGAAGCCGTATATTCATTCACCAGAATGATGAGACGACCCGTGCGCAAGGCTCCGTTGCCCTTGGCATAGTAGTTCTGTCGGCGCGATGCCCTGCCTTCGGTATAGACTATCAGGTCTTTCTGTTCCAGAAACTCGTTGGCCATGTCGATGGCGGCATTCAGATAACCTCCGCCATTGTCCTGCAGGTCGAGAATGAGGTCGATAAGTCCCATGCCTTTCAACTTGAGGAGGGATTCATGAAACTCATCGCCCGTGGTGGCGGCAAATTTGTTGACACGGATATAGCCAATGCCTGGCTCCACCATGTAGGAGGCATCGATGCTGCTGATAGGAATCTTGTCACGCTTCACATCGAATGTCAGTAGGTCTTTCACACCACGGCGAAGTACGCTGAGTTTCACATGGGTGCCACGAGGACCTCTCAGTCGCTTGATGATATCATCTGTAGAATATTTCTTTCCGGCTATGGTGGTATCATTCACGGCCACAATGCGGTCGCCTGCCAGGATGCCCACTTTTTCAGAGGGGCCGTCGGCCACAGGTTGTATTACCAACAAGGTGTCTTCCATCATCTGAAACTGCACACCTATGCCGTCGAAGTTGCCGTTGAGCGGCTCGTTCAGCTCCTTGGTTTCCTCAGGGGTGGAGTAGGTGGAATGCGGGTCGAGCTGTGAAAGCATCCGTTTGATGGCTTCTTCCACCAAGCGCTCATCGTTCACGGAGTCCACATAGAGTTGGCTGATGGCATATTCCGCCATCTGCAGCTTGCGTAGCAGTTGCTGCGTATTTCGCTCTTGAGCTTGCAGGGCGACGACAGCGAAAAGGGTTAAGATAGTGATGAAACGCTTCATTTAGTTTTTTATTTAGTCAGCGGTTTTTAAGCCGCATGGTATTTAACTTCGTTGATTCTCGGCGGCACCTCGTGATAGAAAGCAAGCTTTCTCTCTGTTGACTTTGTCGACCTCGAACGCGACTCGGCCATTCAAGCAATCTTGATGGCTCTCGCTGCTTACTCGGTTCGGTTTGCACGAGAATAAATCTTTATAATCCTTATAATCCGTGTTTAAAAGGATTCATACCGCATGGTAATTAACTTCGTTGCGGCGAAGCCGTAATTAACTACGTTGATTATCGGCTGCGCTTCGGCAAATTAATGCAAGCATTATTTGCTCTCAGCTTGCACGATAATTTTCAATTCAAACGGCACCAGACCCTCAAGGCTCTTCCCGTACTTAATCATCTCACGCACCAGGGTGGAGTTGATGCTGGCATATTGAGGCTCGGTAAAGAGGACCACAGTTTCGATGCCAGAGAGGCGACGATAGCCGTCGGCCAGCATCTCTTCGTACTCCAAGTCTTTCACCGTTCGCACACCACGAAGGATGGCGGTAGCACCCAATTGTTCGCAAAGGTCGGTGGTAAGGCCTTCATATACCATCACGCGCACGCGCGGTTCCTTTATAAAATAGTTGGCAATCATTTCCTGCCGCTGTTCAGGGCTGAACAGGAAACGCTTCTCACTGTTGGGTACGATGGCGATGACCACCTCATCGGCAAAAGTTAGAGCCCGCCTCACGATGGAGTCATGCCCCACAGTGAAGGGGTCAAAGGTGCCAGGGAAAACCAAAATCCGTTTCATGCATAATCCTCCTTTGCCAAATCTTCTTCAATCACCAGATTGTCGATGATGAAGTTTTGTCTTTCCATGGTATTCTTTCCCATGTAGAATGTCAGCAGTTCCTTTACGGCATCGGTCTTGCGCAGTGTCACAGGTTCCAGACGTATGCCTTCGCCGATGAAAGCCCTGAACTCTTCAGGAGAGATTTCACCTAAACCTTTGAAGCGGGTGATTTCAGGATTGGGACCCAGCTTCTGGATAGCTTTCTGGCGCTCTTCTTCCGTATAGCAATAGCTCGTCTTCTTCTTGTTGCGCACACGGAACAGGGGCGTTTGCAATATATAGACGTGTCCCTTCTTGATGAGGTCGGGGAAGAACTGCAGGAAGAAGGTAATCATGAGCAGGCGGATGTGCATGCCGTCCACATCGGCATCGGTAGCCACGATCACTTTATTATAGCGCAACCCATCGAGACCGTCCTCAATGTTCAGAGCCGCTTGCAGCAGGTTGAACTCTTCGTTTTCATACACTACTCGCTTGGTGAGGCCGAAGCTGTTGAGCGGCTTTCCTCGCAGGCTAAACACGGCTTGAGTATTCACATCGCGGCTCTTGGTGATGCTACCGCTGGCAGAGTCGCCCTCGGTAATGAAGATGCATGAAGCCTCTTCCTCGGGCTTGCCTTTCCCATCGTTGAGATGGAAGCGGCAGTCACGCAGCTTACGGTTGTGCAGGTTGGCTTTCTTAGCCTGTTCGCGGGCTTTCTTGCTCACACCCGCAATGGCCTTGCGTTCTTTCTCCGATTCGAGAATCTTTTGCAGCAGCACTTCGGCCATGAGGGGATTCTTGTGCAGGTAGTTGTCCACCTCCAACTTGATGAAGTCGCCCACAAACTTGTTCACGCTCACGCCTCCTTGCTCCACATAGGTAGAACCGAGCTTGATTTTGGTCTGCCCCTCAAACTGGGGTTCCATGATGTTGATGGAAATGGCGGCCACCAAGCCGTTGCGTATGTCTTCGTTTTCCATGTTGCGGCCGAAGAAATCCTTGATGGTGCGGGCCAGATGCTCTTTCAAGGCACTTTGGTGTGAGCCTCCTTGCGGATTGTACTGGCCGTTGCAGAAGGAGTAGTATTCTTCGCCGTATTGGTTAGTGTGCGTGAAAGATATTTCGATGTCATCCCCTTTCAGGTGAACGATGTCGTAGCGTCCATCGCTGCTCATGTTGTCTTTGAGCAGGTCTGCCAGTCCATGACGTGACACTATTTGCTGGCCGTTGTACTTGATTACCAATCCGGTATTCAGGTAGGTATAGTTGCGCAGCAGAGTCTCCACCGTATCGTTTTGGAAGGCAAAGTCGATAAACAGGTTCTCGTCGGGTTCGAAATACACGTAGGTACCTGTCTCTTCTTTCACTAAATCCATGGTCACGTCGCTCTCCAATTTGCCGCACTTGAAGATGGCAGTACGTACCTTGCCTTCGCGATAGCTGCGTACCTCGAAGTAGGAACTGAGGGCATTGACGGCTTTCAGACCTACACCGTTCAGGCCGATGCTTTTCTTGAAAGCCTTGCTGTCGTATTTTCCACCTGTGTTCAGCCGACTCACAGCCTCAATGAGTTTTCCCTGGGGAATGCCACGGCCATAATCGCGCACGCTTACCCTACGGGCATCGCTGATGGTCACTTCTATCTTCTTGCCAGCACCCATCTTAAACTCGTCTATGCTGTTGTCCATCACTTCTTTCAGCAGCACATAGATACCGTCGTCCGACTGTGAACCATTGCCGAGCCTGCCCACGTACATACCAAAGCGGGCACGGATATGATCCATGTCTTCCAAATGGCGGATATTCTCCTCGTTGTATTCAGAGGTAGATTCTGGAACTATTGATGCTGGGTTTTGAATGTCTTCCACGATAATTTTCAATTAACTACGTTGATTCTCGGCTGCGCTTCGGAAAAGCTCAAGTAAAGTTGGCTTTTCATTCAGCTTGCACGAAAATTCTCAATTTTCAATTTTCAATTTCTTTCACGAAACATCTCCTCCGCTTATGCACCACGTGATTGAAGTAATCCCATTGAGCCTGCACCTTCTCGTTCATTTCCAACTCAGGATTGCTCTCAGCGTATGTGAAGCCCAACTGGTGATATATAGGAATGAGGTCGTAGAACAGCAGGGCATTCACTCCCTTGTTCTGATACTCTGGTTTCACGGCCACGAGGAGCAAGTCCAAGCAATCGCCGTATTTCTTTAGGTAGAGCACTTTAGCCAGATGCCACCAACCGAAGGGGAAGAGTTTGCCTTTGGCTTTCTGAAGGGCTTCAGAGAGCGATGGCATGGAGATGCCCACACCTACCAACTGCTGGTTGGCATCTACTATCAGTGTCAACATGCGCAAATCGATAATGGGCAGGTAAAGGTCTATGTACTGCTTGATCTGCTTGGGCGACAAGGCCGAGTAGCCATAGAGTGGGGCGTAGGCCTCGTTCATCAGGTCGAAAATGGCCTGGCCATAGTCTTCCCTGATTTTTTTTGCAGAGGTATATTTCTTGATGCTCAGGTTGTAACGTTTCATTATCATCTCCGAAATGCGTCGATGCTTGTCGGGCACTTGTCCACCCTCGGGCACAAAGAGTTTCAGCTCTATCCAGTCGGCATCCTTGTCAAAGCCCATGCGCTCCATGTGTTTGGGGTAGTAGGGATAGTTGTAGGTGGTTGACATGGTACTCAGCTGGTCGAAGCCTTCTATGAGCATACCTTCGGCATCGAAGTCGGTAAAGCCCAAGGGTCCTTGGATGTGCGTCATTCCACGCTCGCGCCCCCAGTCTTCCACCTCTTTGATAAGCGCTTGGCTCACCTTGTCGTCATCAATAAAGTCTATCCATCCGAAGCGCACGTGTTTCATACCCCATGTCTCGTTGGCTTTCTTATTGAGGATGGCAGCTATACGTCCCACCAGTTTCCCGTCTTTATAGGCCAGGAAGAAATCGGCGTCGCAAAACTCAAAGGCTCCGTTCTTCTTCTTGTCGAAGGTGTTGAGCATGTCTTCATAGAGGTCGGGCACAGAATAAGGATTGTCCTTATACATCTCATAGTTGAAGCGAATGAACTGCTTCAGTTCGCTCTTGTTTGAAACTTTTTTTATCGTTACAGCCATAATATTCCTAATTTCGGGCAAAGTTAATTTTTATTTCGCAAATTAGCAAATAATAGTTCTTTCAACTATGAACAATCAGATAGACTGTATATCCCACAAAGCAAGCTACCATGAGCAAACCCTCCCAGCGGGTGATGGTGCGCTTTTTGAAAAACAGCGCCACAAACCATAGCAGGATGCTGGAGGCGATAAGTACTGCCATGTCCAAGGTCGTGATGCCCGTGAGGTGCAATGGTGTGATGGAAGCACTGCAGCCCAACACAAAGAATATATTGAACAAGTTGCTGCCTATGGCATTGCCAATGGCCATTTCAGGATTTTTCTTCCAGGCCGCTACGATCGAGGTGGCGAGTTCGGGCAATGAGGTGCCCGCAGCTACTAAAGTCAGGCCTATGACGCTTTCGCTGGCTCCCAACGCCCGGGCAATGGCTGTGGCACCATCCACAAACAGGTTGCCGCCAAAGACCAACATGCCCAGTCCTCCCACGATCCAAAGCAATGCTTTCCACAGGGGCATGGGCTTGATTTTGTTTTCTTCCGATGCTTCCTTGTTCTGGTCGCCAGCTATGGCAAAGGTGTAGCTGATGAAGATGGCAAAGAATCCCAACAACAGCAGTCCGTCCGTACGACTGATGATATTGCCTGTTTCGCCATTGAGCAGGCTGTCGCTGCAACAGAAGAAGAGGGCCAGTGCTGCCAGTATGCAGAGGGGGATTTCGTGAATCAGCGTGTTTCGCGTCACGGCAATGGGGGCCACCACAGCGGTGCAGCCTACAATCATCAGGGTGTTGAAGATGTTGCTACCAACCACGTTGCCGATGGCGATGTCTGCACTGCCTTTCAGGGCAGAAGATACAGATACCGTCAACTCTGGAGCTGAGGTTCCAAACGCCACAATCGTCAGTCCGATGACGATGTCCGATATATTGAATCGCTTGGCCAAGGCTGCTCCTCCGTCCGTCAGTGCGTTGGCACCCAGTAAGATGAGGAGCAAGCCGCCTATAAGATAGATGATGCTCATATTGATTATTTGATTTTTCGGCTGCAAAGTTAGTACATTTTGCAGATTTCTTAGCAAGAGTAGCACAAAAAAAGAAAGGAGCTGCCCCAGTGGGCAACCCCTTTCCATATCATTGTGATGGTTAAATTACCAATCAAACTCGGTAGCCAGGTCAACACCTGGGAAGGCCAAGTAGCAAGGATAACCGTTACCCCAGCCACCTACACCGTCCATATACCAATATGGGTCGATCTGGAAATACAGGATGTTACCTGCATCATCAAACTCAGCATAGCTGTCGGCATTAGAGCCACCCTTCTCAGAAGGCATGTAAGCCTTGATTTCAGCGCCATAGTTGGCTGAGATGGTGTTGATGAAGAAGAACTTGTCCCAAGTCACCTTACCAGTGCTCTTCAGGGTGAACACAGCCAGATACTTGTTGTAAGTACCCACGATGCTACCATCGGCCAACACCTTATCCTCGGTATAAGGATTGGTGCAACGGAACTGAGTAGGATCATCGTCGCGCTGCTGGATTACTACCTCGTCGGCAAAGCCGTACCAGAAGCCGTCGAGCCACTGGCCTGTGCCTAAGGTATTCCACTTCACGATGTTGATGGAAATGCCATACTTGCTTACGCCACCCACCTTGTAAGGATTCACTACGGCATCGTCAAGGGCGATTTCCATAGCCAAGTCCTGACCAGTAGGAGCAGATGGGCTCACACCTACGGTGATAACAGCCTCAGTCTCACCAGCTGCGAAAGAAACAGTACCAGGAATCTGGAAAGCACCTGCCTCGTTCTTCACTACATTGATCGTGTAGGTAGCGGCATCCTTAGCTGTACGGGTCAGCGCCACGTCGAAACTTGGGCTGCTTGGGTCGATTTCCAGACTAGAAGCATTGTTACTGCTGAAAGCAACTTCAGGGCAGTTCAAATCCGGTCTTGGACCCACTTCATAATTGTCGTCGTCATCGCTACAAGAACTAACAAAGAGGCTCATTGCAGCAAGACCTGCCATTAAGAATATTTTGTTGATTTTCATATTTCTATAACTTTTAATGGTTCTTTTTGTTAGTCTGTAACACCGTCACGCAGGGTTGGGTTCTGGCCAGCCACTGGCAGTGAGCCGCCTGCATTGTCCACAATACCTCTGTTGTTGTTCATCTCTGTCTGAGGGAAGCGCATGTTCAGCCAGCCGTCGTTGGCATCCAGGTTGAACTGGAAGGCATCGGGTTCGTTGCTCGTGCCAGGTCCATGGAAGCGAACCAGAGGCTTGCCCAGACGCTTCATGTCGCCTGTGAAGAAACCTTCGCCCCAAAGCTCTACGCGGCGCTGGAACCAGATTTCGTCGGCCAGTGTCAAACCACGGCCAGTCACTGAATACTGAGGATCACGATAGTTCTTCACAAAGCTCTCCAATACCTGGATAGCCTGAGCGTCGTTGCCGCTCTTGGCCAGACCCTCGGCCTGGATCAGGATCATCTCCTCTACGCGCATCAATGGGAAGTCATTGCTGTTCATGATGCTACCGATACCGGCCTGCTGACCGAACTTGATGTTGGTGAAAGGCAGGAATTCTACCTTACCGCCATCGCTGGTCTTGAACTTGGCAATGTCATCACCTGTAGCAGAAGTTCCGTTACCTGGATCCTGCCAAGTAACATTGGCCCAGTTGGGTGAGTGCAGGTTCTCGTCAATCCACCAGCCCTTGCGCACGTCAGTCTCAGGAATCTTGTTCCAGAGCAGGGTGTTGATCTGAGGGGTGTTCTGGGTAGCAGCAGCATAACCGTCACCGCAGAATGCAGAAATCCAAGAAGAAGCGGTCTTGTAACCATTGTCCTGAGCGTATGCGTCAGTCACGTCGGCACCCCACATCCAGTTGTGGTCGTTGAGGTTGCAGAAAGCAGGCACGCTTACCTCAGCCATTGAAGCAGGCTCGTAGCCCTGAGCGGCAGCAGCAGCGTCAGCAGCAGCGGCAGCCCAGTTACCCATATGCAGGTTGGCACGGGCACGCAGACCCAGCGCCACGTTCTGGTCAATCTGAGCCTTGTTGGCACGCTTGGCACCAGCCAGGTGCTCCACGGCATAGTTCAGGTCGGCCATGATGTACTCCCACACCTCACGTACGGTAGCACGTGGGTTGTTTGTCACGTCCTCTACATCAGCAGTCAGCAGAGGCACGCAAGGCTGGTCGGCAGCTGTGGCATAGCCAAACTGGAAGTAAGGAGCCAGGGCCATGTAAGCGTAAGCACGCACGGCACGGGTCTGGGCGATCTTGTTGATGGCATCAGGATCGGTGGTATCCTCTGGGAAACCGTTGATGATGTCGTTGCACTTGCCGATGTGGCTGTAAGGCACACCGTAGCGGATGAATGGGTTAGCATAGTTGGCGTTGCGGCTTGACAACTCACCAGCTACAGAGAACCAGTTGTAGTTGTTGTCCTGCAAGAAGAGGTCTGCACCCTCGGCATCCAGTGAGATGGCAGCCATCACATAGCCGAAGTTATCGGCACGGCTGGTGCTTGTGCCTGTATAAGGCGAGAAGATGTGCGTGAACAGAGCGGCAAAGGAAGCCTCTGTACGTACAGGCAGTTCTGTATTGGTACGCTGCACCTGCTCCAGAGTAAGGCTACCGCTTTCGGGCTCCATCTCGTCGATATCGTTGCACGAGGTGATAGTCAGGGCAGCAGCACCCAGCATCAAATAGAAAAATTTATTCAGTTTCATCATTTGTCCTTTCTTTTAATGTTAATCCCTACTCATTAGAATGTCACAGAGATACCTGCGGTTACGGTACGCATAGTAGAATAACTACTTGACTGTGCATTGGTATAACCACCTACACCGAGGTTGAAGCGAGGATCCATACCCTTGCGGGCTGTCAGCACGAAGAGGTTCTCACCTGCCACATACACACGAACACTCTGCATCTGGAGGGCACTTGTCCACTTGCGTGGGAATGTGTAACCCAGGGTCAGGTTGTTCAGCTCAAGGTAGTTAGAGCTTGTGAGGAAGCGGGTGTTGGTAGTCTGTGAACCCGTTGATGGGTCGTCGATGGCAGCAGTACTCAGACGAGGAATGTTGCTGCTGGTGTTCTCAGGACTCCAGGCATCGAGCAGGTCCTTGTGCATGGCACTACCTGCACTCTGGCCGTTGTGCATCAGCTGCTGGTAGCTACCGTCGTAGTAACGGCCACCGAGTGAGAAGCTGAACTGAGCGGAGAGGTCGAAACCGAAGGCGCTGACGCTGGTGCCGAAACCACCCTGCAGGTCAGGCAGCAAGTCGCCCACATCGTAGAGAGAAGCCTCAGTGATGTCATAGGTCTTCTCAGTCTTGGCGATTGGGTTGCCACCGTAAGTATTTGACAGGCGGTTGCCTTCTGCATCGTAGCTCACATAGTACTGGGCGCGTCCGTTCTCGGGATCCACACCTGCATACTTCACCATGTAGCCCTGCTGCATAGAACCACCTACGCGCACGATGCGGTTTGAGTTCTTGATACCTACCTCTTCTACAGATGGGTCGAGTGAGAGGAACTCATTGTGGTTGGTAGCCAGAGCCACGTTCACATTCCACTGCAGGTTCTTCTTCTTGATGATGGTACCATCGAGAGAAAGTTCCCAACCACGGTTCAGCAGCTCACCTACGTTCACTGGATAAGTAGCTACGGTGTAACCTGCAGACAATGGCACTGTCTTGTTGTAGAGCAGGTCGCTGGTGGTACCGTTGTAGTACTCCAGCGTACCGTTCAGGCGATAGCCGAACAGAGAGAAGTCGATACCGGCGTTGATAGCCTTCTTCTTTTCCCAAGTCAGGTCAGTGTTACCCTTGGCGCTCATGGCGATGGAGTATTCCTTGGCATCCTCGTTGTAAGAGGTGGTGTAGCGGTCGGCGTAAGCGTGCCAGCCCATGCCGGCATCGTTACCGGTTGAACCCCAGCTCACCTTGGCCTTCAACAGGTCAACCCACTCCACGTCCTTCATGAAGGCTTCCTCGTTGATGGCCCAGGCAGCACCTACAGAACCGAAGGTACCCCAGCGATGACCAGGAGCGAAGATAGAAGAAGCGTCGCGACGGATAGAAGCGTTGAAGAAATACTTGCTGTTATAGTCATACTGCAGACGTCCAAAGAAACCTTCGTTCATCTTGTTGTCTGAGTAAGAACCTACAGACTTCTGGGAAGTACCCTTGGCATTGTCAAGCTCACCTACGAACGGGTTGTAGAGGTGGTCGTTGTAACCAGACATTTCAGAATATTTCACCTTGTACTGCTCGTAACCAGCGAGAACGCTCACGGTGTGCTTCTCGTTGAAGGTCTTGTTCCAGTTGATCATATACTGCTGGTTCACAGAGAAGTTACGGGTGGTATATACGCTGGCTGCACCATCGGCACTTGCACCGTCAGCGAATACGCTGTACAGAATGGTGCGGCGGCTGTTGATGTCAGTAGCACTCAGGTTGGCGGTGATGTCAAGACCCTGGATAGGAGTCACAGTAGCACCCCACTGGCCCATGAAGATATCACCATAAGTCTGGCGGCTGTCGTACTCGTTGTCACGTACAGCGTTACCTACTACAGATGGACGCATGAAGTTGGTCTGGTTGAAGTCATAGACCTGACGTCCGTTCTCCTGCTTCAGTGAACCGTCGGCATTACGCACGTACAATGGGTAGATGGCACCCATGTTGTTGGTGATGTAGAAGATGTTACCTGATGAACCCCAGTCACCTTCAGAGTTCTGAGCCTGCTGGTCAGTATGGGTGTAGCTCAGGTTGGTGTTCAGCTTCAACCACTTCTTGGCCTGATACTCCACGTTGGCACGGCTGCTGTAGCGCTCGTACTTGGAGTTGTTCACGTTACCACCGTCGTTCAGGTAACCTGCGCTGGCGAAGTAGCTCAGACGGTCGGTACCACCTGTTACAGACACGTTGTATTCCTGACGGAAGCTGTTGTGGAACACCTCATTGTACCAATCGTCTGGCTGGTAGAAATACTCACCGTCGCTGTAACCCAGGGTTGCGTTAGGATTGAGCTTGAAATTGGTACCGATGAGCTTCTCGCCCTGAGGAACGGTAAATACCTGGTAACCCAGACCACCGTTGTTCTGGTCGAAGATGTTCTTGTCGGCATAAGCGTATGCCTCTTGAGGAGTACCGCCATTGTAAGCGATGGCATTGTACATGGCCTTGTAGTGGGTCTCATAGTACTGGGCAGGATTGTCGATCACGTCATACTGTGGGATCAAACGGCTGTTTGAACCGAACTTGGCATCCAGTGTCACGCGGGCATCCTGAGCACCCTTGGCCTTCTTGGTGGTGATGATTACCACACCGTTGGCACCACGGGCACCGTAGATGGCAGATGCAGAAGCATCCTTCAGCACTGACATGCTCTCGATATCGGCAGGGTTCACAGTAGCTACGCCCTGATCCATAGGCACACCGTCTATAATATAAAGAGGTGTAGAGCTGGCAGCGTAGGAACCGATACCACGGATACGGATGGTAGGAGCACTACCAGGACCGCCCGATGAAGTAGCCTGCACACCAGCCACCTTACCTACGAGGGCGTTGGTAGCAGATGAGGTCACGTGGGCAGCGATGTCCTCGGTCTTCACCTCCATGGCCGAACCAGTGAAGGCTGAACGCTTGGTAGTACCATAGGCCACCACCATCACCTCGTCCAGCATCTCAGCGTCCATGCGGAGCACGATACGCATCTCGCGGCCACGGGTGATAGTCACCTTCTGGGTCTGGAAACCTACGTAAGAAATTGTCAGCTGCGTAGCCGTTGAGGGCACGTTGTCAATGACAAACTGACCGTCGATATTGGTCACTGCACCCATAGAGGTGCCGTCAATCAAGACCGACGCTCCAATCACAGGTTCGCCGCTTTCTTCCACCACGACACCTGAGACTCTGGAGCTCTGAGCCATTGCCATTGTCACGCTTGCAAAGATACAAGCGAATAGCATTAATACTCTTTGTTTCATAATCTCTCTTTTAACGTTAAACATAAATTAATTCCAATTTCAATTTCCTATTGATTTCTCATCATTTTCCATCTTTTTACCCCGCTTAGTCCCCGCAGGACTTATACAAACCTTTTTGTCCTCTGGGCGAATTTTACCTTTCCCAAGGAGATAAATACACTCAGTTACATGCGCTAAGCGACTGCAAATCTATTAATAAATTGTAAAACTGCCAAACATTTGTTTGTTTTTCCTACAATTTATTAATAAATTCTATAAAAATATAACAACTTGCCTCGTCAGAATGCCTGTCATGCAGCAATTGTCAATTATAATACCTCCCTCTCTCAACAGTTCCTAACTACCTAAATCTCAGGCTTCTCTGTGTAGGTACGGAAATTAGTGCGCAAAGATATTAAGAAATTATAAAAAAACAAAAACTTATAGTGTTAAAATGCAAATTTTCCCTAATAATCCCTCTATATTAATAAGTTTTGCCTCTTTTATCACTTAATTTGATTAATTTCATCATCGTTTACTCAAGTTGTGCTATATATACTCGCAGATACCTCTTCCTCCGACTCCATCCCTTTTATCACAATCTCTCTATAGCTATGATAATTATCTGAAATAATCTTTGTGACACATTCAGACATGTTCTTTACAAGATGGAAAAGATCCGCCACTTCGCAAATCCT
>Ga0310786_10000890_pt1 | contig 47379 bp, 43 predicted proteins | sample AusTroGonzalo_MG_FD_203881 | JGI IMG/M metagenome (GOLD analysis project Ga0310786, IMG submission 203881) | Bovine rumen microbial communities from tropical cattle in Woodstock, Queensland, Australia - Gonzalo_03 (v2) (version 2) | ecosystem: Host-associated > Mammals > Digestive system >...
ATTACTGAGCTGATTCGCGCATCCAACTGGTTACGCTCTGTCCCATGCGCTGCTTGAAAGCACGGCTGAAGGTAATGTAGCTGCGAAAGCCGCTGTTGAGGGCCAGTTGCTGGGCTGTGACGGATTGTTGAGCTGCGACAGCCTCGCGATAGAGATTAATGAAATGATTGATGCGTAGATTGTTAATATAGATATTGTAGCTGATACCCTGATGGGTGAAATGGTTGGTAAGATAAGTGCGATTAGTGCCAATGGCTTTGGCAAGCTGGGAAAGGTTCAAGTCGTGCTGTAAATAAAGATGTGTATCAATGCAATGCTGCTGTAGCAATGTGCTGATAATGTCGGAAGTGGTTTGTGCCAGTCCGTTGTCTTCCATATTCTCTATGGTGGTAGTTTCCTCTTCGGCAGTAAAGGGCTGCTGAGATATGCTCAGGTCGCTTAACGTCTCTACCCGCCACAGGAGATAGCATATAAATACGATGAGGATCACCTGCATGGCGTATTGGTAAGCCGGACCTTCGCTTACAAACGCATAGAAAACAAACACCAGCAGTATAATGGCCAGCACCACGAAACTCTGCCACACCTCCTTGTGTTCCAAGTCGGCATAGTTGTCACGCAGCCAGCGCCCGTACTGTTTCGATGCGCGTACCATATATATAATTAAGCCCATGCACATCAACAGGGCATAGACATATACAATCGGCTGAAGGGCATAGCTGCGGGTAGCAACGTTGAATACCCCTCCCAAAACAACCGGTGCCATCATCGCTGCGACAGGCCACAGTGGTCGGCGGCGGTCTTGCAGCATGGCGAGCAGTACGATGATGGCCAAAGGAATTAATGTCATACAGTCAAGTAATCCACCTATCAGGTCAATCATCATGACATCATCTCTTGAGTTGAGAAAGAATATCGGCATATACCATGCATGGTTCAAAACGATGGAAGCAAAGAAAGCAGCAACCCAACGGCGCAAGCGCACTGGCGACGTAATCTCTGGGGCAATAGCGTTAGCTCGACGGAACAGCAGATAACAGCTAGCCATGATGGCCATAACTGTCACTACTGCATAAAGCATAGTATAGAGCGTATCTTCCCGAATCTGATCGTACATGATTGTTTTACTTCAACAGTTTCCTACCTTCATTATCTTCCAGCACCTGCATTTGCTGAATTGCAATCTGATTGAGTTTGACAAGCCTTTCGCCCTGAGGCACTCCATCGTTAATCAGTACAGCATTGATATTCTCCATGTTCGATAGACATATCAATTCATTAATGGTGGCATAGTCGCGGATATTGCCTTTGAGGTCAGGATTAGCCTCGCGCCATTGCTTGGCTGTCATTCCAAACATGGCCACATTCAGAACATCGGCTTCTTCGGCATAGATGATACTTGCCTGCGCAGCGGTAATTTCTGCTGGAATCAAATGGCTCTTAATGGCATCGGTATGAATATGGTAGTTAATCTTGGATAGTTCTCTTTTTGCTGTCCAGCCCAACATCTTTTGTTCTTCTGCTTTCAGACGCTGGTATTCTTTGACTAGTAGCAGTTGGAATTTCGGGCTTATCCACATGCCAAAGTGGTAGGCAATATCGCGATGGGCATAAGTGCCACCATAGCGACCCGCTTTAGAAAAGATACCAATGGCACCTGTCTTTTCTATCCATGTTTTTACTGACAGAACAAAGTTATTGCTACCCGCCATATTTCTAAATGTACCGAATTCGGTACAATTAAAATTGGGGTTGTAGAGCATTTCCCATTCGCCAAGGTACTCAATCGTGTTTTTCAGACTGAGCCAACGGAAGATAATGTGCTCTTGCAACTGGCTACGAGCCATATCGGTTAGCGAAATGTAGTCATCGTCATTGTGCGAAACGATGGTTATCTCCGTATTCTGGACATTAATCTTTGCCATAAGATAGAATTCTATTATAAATTATGTGTGCAAAGGTAGCACAAAATCATGAAACCAAAGAAGAATAAGTGAAAAATCCCTCAAAAGTTTTGTTGCCTCATATATTCTGTGTACCTTTGCATTCGACATTGGGTCATAAAATGGCTGCTGGCTTAGTGTCATGTGTTCATTGAAAGCAATTTATAGCAGAATGTGGAATTGAGCGCTCGGCTTTGCCGCTTGCTACCAACGGGACGCAAGAACGGTTTCCAAATCGTAACCCTGTTTTTCCTCAATCCCCCAGACTGCCTCTATTTAAAGAAATCCTGCAAATTCTTGCAAAGTTCTTGCGCTCCAGCAGGTGCTCAGGCGCTTCGCGGAGTCCGAAAAGTCGAGAGCAAAATAAAATTTATACCGAGACGCAGTATCTTCGCCAACTTGGCCTACAGATAACAGATCTTTTGCCTATTTCTTTTCTTTGTCCTTTTTAACCTCAAAAGCCTCGTATTTTATCTTTTTGAAACCCTGGATGATGTTCTGTACGTTAGTCTTTTCGGCATCATACTCGATGATGACAGTCTTGGTCTTGAGATCTGTCTTGATAGACTTGACGCCCTTCTCGAAACGGACGTTTTCCTTGATTTTCTTTTCGCAATTGGCACAATGCATCTCCGGTTGCGTCTTCAGCACTACGGTCTTGATGTCTTTGCCAAAACAAACGGTGGCTAAAGCAAGTGCCACAAATAATACTCTTGTTCTCATATTACTCAAAATTTTAAACGTTAAACTCTCAATTATATTTTGTTCCAATTCAAACGGACACCGATGTAATAGATGGGGCCGTGAATGGGTCCCCAAATCATCGTAGAGTCGAAATTGCTGCCCCATGGGTCATCGCCTCCGATAATAGGATTCTTCTGTTTGAAGCCTGTGATGTTCTCACCTCCGGCATAGATGCTCCAATAGCGGAAGAAACGGGTCACCTGCGCACTCAGCTGCTCATAACCTTTGTAGCGTTCGCTCCAAGAGGGCTGGCCCTCGTTGGTCGTATAGGCCGTTGGCATTCGTCCGCCACCATTCAGTTGCAGGGTCACGTCGAACTGCCACTTGCCGAGGCCTGGGGCATACGAGGCCGTCAACAGACCTTTATATTTGTTGGTCAATGGTTTTTCGAGGAGCACGCCCCCCTCCTGCCTCCCCCCTGCGAGGGGGGAGGAATGGAGGGGGTAGGTGCATTTCACATTCGTACGACGATAGGTGGCCGTCATCGTGAAACCTTCGAAGAAGGGGTATGTGGCTTCCACCTGCCAGGTGTGTGAATAACTGTCGCCGTTGAGGTTGGTGAAGTGGACGGCATGTGGGTTACTGTCAAGGTCTGTCACCACTTGGTGAAGGAAGTTCGTGTAGTAGTATTCCGCACTCAGTTCCAGTTTCTTGTCACTGATGGGGATGCTCAGGGCAGCACTGACACCATAGTTCCAAGCCTCCTCCTGGTCCAAGTCATCATCGATTATAATGGTGCGGCCGCTGGCCAACAGGTAGTTGTTTTCCGCCAGTACATGACTGGTGCGATAGCCCTTTCCGATAGAGCCTCGCAGGGTAACGATGTCGGTAGGTGAATATTTCAGGTGCATCCTCGGAGTGACGAAACTGCCGTAGATGTTGCTGTGATCCCAGCGCAGGCCACCCATCACCGTCAGTTGCTCACCGAGTTTATAGGTGTATTGGGCATAAATGCCAGGGACTGTGTCATCCTCACCCCCGCCCCCTCTCGCAAGAGAGAGGGGAGTGGTTACTTTTTCCGCTGAATTACTGCCTATAGAGTATATACTCCCCTCTCCCTTGCGAGAGGAGTCGGGGGTGAGGCTTTCCTTCAGGTAGTCGTGGTTCAGACTGAGACCCGTAGAAAGGCTGTGGTGCTCGTTGATATCGGTTTCAAACAGCAGCGAGGCGTAACCGTTACGTTGGTCAGCGTTGTATAGTTTTTGGCCGTATGTGGCATTCTCGTGGTGCAGCGAACCGGATAGTATCAGCGCGATGTTCGTAGCATGTTCCTCGTTCAGAAAGAAGGCGTTCTTGGTAAAAGCCTCGTAACGCTCGTTGGTAATGTCAATTAAGTATGGTAAAAGAATGACGGAAGCAAATTCTTCACTCTTCACTCTACACTCTTCACTTAATTGTCCGCCTTCACGATGTTCCTTTAGCCCTTTGACAGAAGCCTGGAAGATGTAGCGGTCGCCTAACCACGCCCAACGGCTCTGCAACGAACCCAGCCGCACCTTCGGCATATCCACGAAACCATCGCCATTGTCATCGTGGGCTTTGTCGAGTATTTCGTAATGTCCCAACAGGGCCGTGCTCCATCGTTCCGACAGTTTGAGGTTGCCACCGAGGTTGGCCTCCAGCTTCCCTTTCGTATTATAATAGAGGTTCGCGTCGGCGAAGGGCGTGGCCTGTGGCTTCTTGAACTCCACATTGATTTGGCCCGTAATGCTCTCGTAGCCGTTCTTTACCGACGAGGCACCCTTCGACACCTGTATGCTCTGCATCCAGGGGCCGGGGATATAACTTAGCGAAAACGGTGCGGCCAGCCCACGATAGTTGGGGATGTTTTCCGTCAGCATCTGCACGTAGGTGCCGGAGAGTCCCAGCAGCTTAATCTGCTGTGCACCCGTAGCAGCATCGGCATAGTTCACATCGACAGAGGGGTTCGTCGTAAAGCTCTCGCCCAGATTACAGCAAGCCGCCCGCAACAGTTCTTTCGAACTAATCAGCTCCACATTAGCAACCGTACCGGCTTTCACCCTACCCGACTGATGGGCAGTGACAGTTACCTCGCTAATACTCTGCGACTTGAGCGTATCCACACCATCCTTGCTCTGTCCGAAAGCAGACAAAGCAAAGCAGAGTAGTAGATAGGTGTGGCTTAGTCTTTTCATTTTTGATTGCTATGAATTAACAGCGTCCTGAATGACGAGGCCTGCCAACATGAAGCCGAAGATGGCGGTGATATGGGCCAGAGTTCCGTTGATTTGGGCTTTCGATGAACACCATTCGTGGTTCAGCAGATTAGGGTCACCAGGCCCGTTCTTGGCCTTAGGACACATGCACTGCTCTGTGCCGCAGGTGGCGTTATGGCCTTTATTCTCCAAAAGTTCATCGGAGTAGACGCACTGGAACTTACGCTTGGGATATTGGCCGTCACGCTTGAAACGCTTACGCAAGGCACGTGCCAGTGGGTCGCCCTGCACCTTCCAGAACTCAGCCGTTTTGATGCGCGTGGGGTCGAGTTTCAATGCGGCACCCATCGACGAGAAGAACTGAGCCCCCCTCCTGTCCCCCTGACTGGGGGGAAGGCTTGTAGCCATAAGGATGAGCAGTGCCTTGTCCTTCAGTGAGTCGATGGCGTCGATGATATAGTCGTAGCTGTCGAGCCGGAAACTCTCGGCCGTCTCAGCAGTAAAGATCTGTTGCAAAGCGGTAATCTCTGCCGATGGGTTGATGCTCAGCAGACGCTCCTTGAGGGCATCGACCTTCACCTGTCCGACGGTCTTAGTCGTCGCCATCAGCTGACGGTTGATATTCGTGATGCACACGCGGTCTGAGTCGACAATCGTCAACTTCCTGATGCCAGAACGAATCAGACTCTCAGCGCACCACGAGCCGACACCGCCCACACCAAAGATGATCACACGCTTTTCACCGATGCGGCCCATCGCCTCATCGCCCAACAGGAGTTCCGACCTGCGGAATATTGCTTGTTCTATCGCCATGAACTGTCGCTGTATCTCTATTTAACTTCGGCCACGGCCTCAATCTCTACCAAGGCGCCCTTGGGCAGGGTCTTAACAGCTACGGCAGAACGGGCAGGGAAAGGTTCTGAGAAGAATTCGGCATAGACGGCGTTCATGTCGGCAAAGTCGTTCATATCGGCCATAAACACGGTGGTCTTCACGACGTTGCTCATGCCGAGACCAGCCTCTTCGAGAATAGCTTTGACGTTGGTCAGCGACTGACGGGTCTGCTCCTTGATGCCGCCCTCTACGAATGCGCCGGTGGCAGGGTCGATGGGTATCTGACCGGAGGTGTAAACGAGGTTGCCTACTTGGATGGCCTGACTATAAGGGCCGATGGCGGCTGGGGCCTTTTTCGTACTAATAACTTTCATCTTGCGTTGTATAATAATGTGGGTGCAAAAATAGTAAATAATCAGCTAACGGATCTATCGTACATCACCACTGAATAGGGGCGATGCCGTGCTCTTGCAGATAGGCGTTGCAGCGCGAGAACTGGTGCTGCCCGAACCAGCCGCCACGATTGGCGGAGAGGGGCGACGGGTGTACGCTTTCGAGCACCAGATTCTTTGTCTTGTCAATCATGTAAGCCTTGCCGCGGGCAAAGCCGCCCCAAAGCATATAGACCAAATGGTCGCGGTGGGTGGCCAGCGCTTGTATGGCGGCATCGGTGAACTGCTGCCAGCCTAAGGTGGAATGGCTGTTGGCCTGATGGGCGCGAACGGTCAGGGTGGCATTGAGCAGCAGCACGCCCTGCTCGGCCCAGCGTGTCAGGTTGCCCGACGGCGGTACGGGCGTTCCCAAGTCTTGCTCTATCTCCTTGAAGATGTTTTGTAACGACGGCGGGAACATCACGCCATCCTGTACGGAAAAGCTCAGTCCGTGGGCTTGTCCCGGCTCATGGTAGGGGTCTTGTCCGATGATTACCACTTTCACCTTGTCAAACGGACACAGGTTGAAGGCATTGAAGATGAGTCTGCCCGGCGGATAGCACGTGGTATTCATATACTCTTGCCGCACGGCTGTGGTAAGCCTCGCAAAGTAGGGCTTCTCGAATTCCGGAGCCAGATGCTCCTTCCAGGTGGGTTCTATCTGTACGTTCATGGGCGTGAAAAACTGGAAAGACAACCGCAGACCCCTGCTAAGCAAGAATCTGCGGTTATCATGGTTATTGACACGGTGTCGTGATTACTCGGCAACGAGTGTGAAGCGCTTGAAGTCGACGATCTTCAGCTCCTTGTCCTGCTGGGCGAGCCATGCGGTGACGGTAGCCTTGTCGCCATCGCCGAACTGGAACTCCTGGTCCACGAGGCAGTTCTCCTTCAGGAACTTCTGCACGCGGCCCTTGGCGATGTTCTCAATCATCTGCATCTTCAGCTGAGCCTCACCTTCGGCCTTGGCACTCTCCTTCAGCTTGCGGGCCTCGTCGGCCTGCTCCTGTGTGAGCCATCCCTTGGCCATGTTGCTCTCGATGTGGTCCTCGCTGTCAACCAGGTTGGGGTTCAGACCAGCCTTCTTGAGCTTCATCTCGATGAACTTCTCGACCTGCTCCAGCTTGGTCTTCTCCACGGCGGTCTTGTACTCCTCGTCGAGGATAGCCTGGGGCACGGCCTCAGCATTCAAGGCAACGGGCTTCATGGCAGCCACCTGCATAGCCAGCTTGTGACCGGCGTCAACGTTCTCCTTGTTCAACTGAACCATGGTGCACAGGGTGTGCTTGCCCATGTGGTCGTACACCTCGATGTTGTCGCCTTCGAGCACGTTGTAGCCGTCCAGCTCCATCTTCTCGCCGGTGATGCCCGAGCGATGTGTCACGATGTCCTGAGCCTTCTGTCCGTCGATGGTCAGTTCCTTCACCTCGTCCAGCGTCTTGGCCTTGGCAGCCACGGCAGCGTCGAGGATGCCCTGCACCATTGCGATGAAGTCGGCACCGTTAGCAACGAAGTCGGTCTCGCACTTCACAGCCACCATGGCAGCGAAGCCAGCCTCCTTCTTGACGAGCACGCAACCATTAGAGGTCTCGCGGTCAGAGCGCTTGGCAGCGATGGCCAGTCCGCGCTCACGGAGCAAATCCTTTGCCTTGTCGAAGTCTCCCTCGGCCTCGGTCAGGGCCTTCTTCACATCAGCCAGACCAGCGCCTGTCATAGTGCGGAGCTTCTTGATATCGTCCATACTTACTTTGTAAGCCATAATCTAAATATTTTAATTGTGAATTGTGAATTATTCAGCGGCGGGAGCCTCTTCTGCCTCGGCAGCGGGAGCAGCCTCCTCAGCTACAGGAGCCTCTTCAGCTACGGGAGCCTCGGTGGGAGCAACCTCGTCCTTACGGGCACGGCGTGAGGGACGGCGAGCGGGCTTAGCCTCTTCCATCTCAGCCTCTTCCTGTGCATCGGCAGCCTTCTCGTCAGCCTTCTCTACCTTGCGCTCCTCGATACCCTCGGCAATAGCGGTGCAGCAGGCGTTGAGAATAATCTCCACAGAGTCCTTGGCATCGTCGTTAGCGGGAATGACGAAGTCGATGTTCTTGGGCTCTGAGTTGGTATCGACGATACCAATGACGGGGATACCCAGACGGTTGGCTTCCTTCACGGCAATCTGCTCCTTCATCACGTCAACGACGAAGAGTGCACTGGGCAGACGGGTCAGGTCGGCGATGGAACCGAGGTTCTTCTCGAGCTTGGCGCGCTGACGGGTAATCTGCAGCAGCTCGCGCTTCGACAGGTTGCCGAAGGTGCCGTCCTGCATAAGCTTGTCGATATTGGCCATTTTTTTCACTGCCTTGCGGATGGTGGGGAAGTTGGTGAGCATGCCGCCCGGCCAACGCTCAATGACGTAAGGCATGTTGACGCTGGCTGCCTTCTCGGCAATCACGTCCTTAGTCTGTTTTTTAGTACCTACGAAGAGAATCTTCTTGCCGCTCTTGGCAATCTGCTTCAGGGCGTCGGCAGCCTCGTCAATCTTGGCGGCCGTCTTGTGCAGGTCGATGATGTGGATGCCGTTACGCTCGGTGTAGATGTAAGGAGCCATGGCGGGGTTCCACTTACGCTTCAGGTGGCCGAAGTGACAGCCAGCCTGCAGCAACTGATCAAAATTTGTTCTTGACATTTTGCTTTGTTCTTTAAAAATTGTTGTTTACTTTCTTGTTAATCTTGTTAGATCAGCCCTGTGGTAGTCTTTGAACTTTGAGGTTTGCGCTCGGCTTTGCCGCTTCGCTCGTCGAAGAACTTTGAACTTTATTATTTTTTCTGTCCATTAATGCTCATAAGAATCCACCGGGTTTAGATACTAAACCGTTCAGTTTCTCTCTTGAACTTCTCCCTTCAAAGTAATCACAAAGTTCAAACCTCAAAGTTCAAAGTTCAAAGAAAAATTAACGCTTACTGAACTGGAAGCGACGGCGAGCCTTCGGCTGTCCCGGCTTCTTACGCTCAACCTCACGGCTGTCACGTGTCAGGAAACCAGCGGTCTTCAGCTTCTTCTTATCCTCTTCGTTCACCTTGACGAGTGCACGGGCGATAGCCATGCGCAGAGCCTGGCTCTGGCCGGTGAAACCACCACCGTCGAGGTTCACCTTGATGTCATACTTCTCGGCCACTTCGAGCAGGTTCAGCGGCTGCTTCACCACGTACTGCAGGATGGCTGACGGGAAATAAACTTCCAAATCCTTCTTGTTGATCGTTATCTTACCAGTACCTTCCTGAAGATACACGCGAGCGATGGAGCTCTTACGACGACCTATTGCATTGATTACTTCCATAATCCTTTAATTTTTCAATTATTTAATTTCCTTATTTGTACTGGTTAATGTCAATAGCCTTGGGCTTCTGGGCCTCATGCGGGTGCTCAGTTCCCTCGTAGATGTAGAGGTTATTCAGCAGTGAGCGTCCAAGGGGGCCTTTGGGCAGCATGCCCTTTACGGCGTGGCGCAGGAACTTCTCGACACCACCGTTGCGCTTGCGCAGCTCGGCGGGAGTCTGGAAACGCTGACCACCGGGATAGCCCGTGTAGCGTGTGTAGACCTTGTCTGTCTCTTTCTTACCAGTGAATACCACCTTATCGGCATTGATAAGGATGACGTTGTCACCACAGTCAACGTTCGGAGTGAAAGTTGGCTTGTACTTTCCGCGAATCAGCTTGGCTACCTTCGAGCAGAGACGACCAACGACTTGGTCTGTGGCGTCAATCACCACCCACTCTTTCTGCACTCCTTCCTTGTTCACGGAAATAGTCTTGTAACTTAAAGTGTTCATTTTAAATTTGTACTACTAAAAAACAGTTTAACTTGTTAACTTCATAAGCGCACATAAACCTACATCCGAGGTCTAACTCTCGGTTGCAAGTCTAACGAACGCCGGAACCCGAAGGCTCCAGTTGTTGAATCAGCGATTCACGAACCACTGCGCCCGGCCAAAGACGCCGCTATTCACACTCTGACTCACGAGGATTCTAAGTCTCTCCCCTAAATCGGACTGCAAAGGTACAACTTTATTTTTGTACACAAGCACGCTGAAGGGTCAATACCCTTATGTTTAAGTTTATTTAACTGAATTAAGCAAAATTAACCCGTTGTTCTTGGTGCGGGAATCTTTATTCTATATTTGTACCAGAGGGTCTGCAGGACACCCCGCATGACAAGATATGTCACCTGCGCTAACCATAATCCATGATTTAGAAGTGAAAGACGAGAAATGTGAGATGAGAAATGCTGCGTCATGAGGCAGATGGCGAAGAAGAGGAGGGCCGAGACTGCCGACGAGACGAGCATGCCACGGGTGGCGGTGACGCCAATGAAGATGCCGTCCCAAATGAAAGCCATGCAGCCGGCAGCGGGAATCAGCCACGCCCACCAGATGTACTCACGGGCTGCGGACACCACCTGCGGCTCGTCGGTCAACAGACTGACGATGCGCATGCCACCAACTATATATAATAAGGTATAAGCAGTTGTCACGATTGTCATCCATCCGAACAGACACCTGAGCGTGTCGCGAAAGGCCTCGCCGTTGCGGGCACCGTAGAATCGGCCGCCCAGAGCCTCGCCGGCATAAGCGAAACCGTCCATGAAATAGCTGAAGAACAGATAGAGCTGCAGCATCACCGTGTTCACCGACAGGATGACCGCCCCCTGCCGTGCCCCTGCCGACGTGAAGTACAGGTTGACGGACACAAGGCAGAGTGTGCGCAGGAAGATATCGCGGTTGACGGTGAAGAAAGTGCGTAGTCCCCGGAACAGCTGAAAATCCCGGAAATACCGCCACAATTGCCCATAGTACCTCACTAACAGCCCTACAGCCATGAGCAGCCCTGCAAACTGTGCAATGACGGTGCCTAATGCCACACCCTCTAACTTCAGGCCCAAGCCGTAGACCAGCGTCAGCGAGGCCGCGATGTTCACCACGTTCTGCATGATGCTGACAAACATGGGGATGCGGGTGTTCCCCATACCGATGTACCAGCCCGTCAGACTGAACAGTGCCAACGATGCGGGAGCGCCCCAGATGACAATGCGGAAGTAGGCGGCGGCGAAAGGTGCAACGTCCTCAGTCGGTCCGATGAGCCAGAACATGAGCCACCGCAGCGGCACCTGCAGGACGATGAGCACAGCGGCAATGCCAACGGCGAGCGACGCCGAACGTACCAGTATTCTTGTGACTTCTACGAGGTCACGGCGGCCTAATGCCTGTGCCGTCATGCCGCTGGTACCCATGCGCAAGAAGCCGAAGAGCCAGTAGACGAGGTTGAAAATCATGGAGCCCACGGCCACCGCCCCGATATACACGGCACTGCCCATGTGACCGACGATGGCCACGTCAATCATCCCCAACAGCGGCACCGTGATGTTCGACACGATGCTCGGCAGGGCAATCTGAAGAATCTGACGGTCGCGAAGCTTCATTCAGGGCGCAAAGATAGCAAAAAAGCGGGAATCCGCCAAACTTCCAGCCCTTTTTTACCTGCAATGGGACGCTCGGCCACCAGCCGCCGATGTGCTAATAACTACATAAGTATTGTTAATAAGAATTAAGAAACTTGGATATTACTACAAAATGTAGTTACTTTGCGGTAGAAAATCGCGAGTAAGCGAAGACAGCGATTAAGACAAAGTCAAAAACCAAAAGTGTTTATGAAGAAACTGACAGACAAGGAACTGACGATTATGGAAGCGCTGTGGGAACATGGTGAGCAGTCCATCCGCGACCTCATAGGCAACCTCCCCGGGCCTGCCGCCCATTTCAATACGATTGCCACATACGTGCGCCGTTTGGAGATGCATGGCATGATTAGTCATAAGGAGATGAGTCCGAAATTCTATCTCTATGATGCCGCCGTTTCGCGCGATCAATATATTAATGCCATCCACAAGGAGAATGTCAACCGCTTCTTCGGTGGCTCGTACATGGGTTTCATCTCAAACTTGGTGAAGGAGCACGATGTGAGTGTTGACGAATTGAAAGAGTTAATCCGGATGGTAGAGGAGGAGTAAGGAAATTGAGAAATTGAGAAAATGAGAAAATGAGATTTTGTTATGGGTAGTTTCATAGTATATGTTCTCGAGTGGGCACTGTGCCTGTCGGTATTCCTGTTGTTGTACAAGATGTGCTTCAGCGGCAGTACGTTCCATCGTTTCAACCGCCTGTTCCTGTTAGGCAGTGTGGTGTTGTCGGCCCTGCTGCCACTCATCCATATCACGACCAACGAGCAGATGGAACCCATCGCTGAGGTCTGCCGTCTCAACACGGCGCAGTTTGAACCCCTGCCAGAAGCCACACCGTTGCAGATGCAAGCGTTAACTCACGATTCTCAATTGTCATCTTTCATTTCTCAGTTGTCAATTGCCCAGAGGATCTTTGTCATCCTGACACTTACGTACCTTGTTTATATTGCGATACAAGCTGTTGGCTGGCTGAGGTCATTTGTGAAAATGGTGTTGTTCCTGCGCGGGAAACGTTCGCGGAGAGTGGGCCGATGGATTCGGTTGGTGGTACACAGCGAAGAATATGGCCCGTTCAGCTGGATGAACTATATCGTCATCTCCGATAAGGAGAACGGCTTCAGCCGTCGTGCCAGTATGCACCATGAGTTGTCGCACATCAAACTGCTACATTCTGTCGACCTGGTGTTCATCCTGCTGTGTACGCTGGTCAACCCCGTATGCTGGCTCGTTATGAAAGAAATAAAGGTGGTTCACGAATATGAAGCTGATGATAAGGTGATTAACCACTATCACATCCGGAGTCGTGACTATCAGCGATTATTAATACAGCGGACAGTCGGAGCGGAGGCCTACGCGCTTGCCTGTTCGTTTAATCTTAACATTAAAAAACGAATTATTATGATGAAGAAACAACAGTCACACTGGTGGCGCATCGCATGGATTGCCGTCACCCTCCCGCTCGTAGGCTTTGCGCTTACGGCATTCTCCAAACCCAAAGAGGCCTTGAAAGAGGTGGTAGACAGTAGTGTCGAAATCATCGAACAGCCCATTGTCAAGGCGCTCAGTTCCGAGGTAGAAGAAGTAGAAGAAGTAGAAGAAACGGTAGCCCCTGCACCTGTAAAAGAGATGAAAGAAGTGGCCAAGGCCGACGACGTGAAGGCTGGCGACAAGATTACGGGCACCGTGAAGAACAAGAACGGACAGCCTCTCCAATACGTCAACCTCGTCGAGATAGACGAGTATGGACGCATCATCTCGAGCACTATTACCGATAAAAATGGCAATTTCGCCATAAAGGTAGCGAATCCCAAGCATAAAATTCGTTGCTCGTATGTGGGATTAAAAAGCCTGACACTCGACATCACGAGCAATCAGATGGACGTCACGATGGAGAATGCCATGAAGTTCAGTCAGGTACAGGTCATGGGTTGTCGCGACAGTATAGACAGTAATGCCCCGCGCTACAAGGATAACGATGCCGGCGGCGGCGATGACAAGACCTTCAACTTAGTAGAACAGGCGCCGACGTTCCCTGGCGGACAAGGTGAGATCATGAAGTATCTGAGCACCCACCTGCGCTATCCCGTCGTAGCCCGTGAAATGCAGGTCGAGGCAGAAATCTCCGTGAAATTCATCGTCGACAAGACCGGTTTCGTGCGCTCGCCGCAGGTCGTAGAGACATCTTCCAAAAGCCCACTTACTAAGGAAGTGATGGATGCTGCCAAGCAAGGCGATGAGGAGGCCGTGGAAATTACAAGAAACTACTACGACGCCATCGAGGCCTTGAAGGAAGAGGCCGTCTACGTAATTCGCAATATGCCACGATGGGAGCCTGGCCGCCAGAACGGAAAACGGGTAGAAACCTCGTACACCCTCCCCGTCAGCTTCAACTTGGCCAAATAACACGGAAGAGCTACGCATTTCCTAAATTCTCTTAATATCATCCCATTCATGTCATAATGAGTGGGATTTTTTGTACCTCTGGGCTACGCTCGAAGGTACTTCCGTTCGAGAAAACTCAAAATTGTTTTGGTTTTTTTCTCACTTATTCGTACCTTTGCACCCAAAATCAGAATGTTATGAATATAGAAGCATTGATTAGCAAGGCTGCCGGCGAGGCCGTGAAGGCGCTCTACGGCATGGATGCAACGGAGAAGATGTTGCAGCTGCAGAAGACAAGAAGTGAGTTTGAGGGTAACCTGACGTTAGTGGTCTTTCCCTTTGTAAAGGCCGCCAAGAAGAGTCCTGAGCAGACAGCACAGGAGATTGGCGAATACCTACAACAGAACTGTTCAGCCATCAGTAAATACAACGTGGTGAAGGGCTTCCTGAACCTCAGCATCGGCGACGGTGCCTGGTTGGAACTGCTGAAAGCCATTGACGCCGACGAGCATTTCGGCACGAAGAAAGCAACTGACGAGTCCCCCCTTGTTATGATTGAATACTCCAGCCCCAACACAAACAAGCCCCTCCACCTCGGTCATGTGCGCAACAACCTGCTCGGCTGGTCGCTGGCCCAGATTATGGAGGCCAACGGCAACCGTGTGGTGAAGACCAACATCGTGAACGACCGCGGCATTCACATCTGCAAGTCAATGCTTGCCTGGCTGAAATACGGCAATGGCGAGACACCCGAATCGTCGGGTAAGAAGGGCGACCACCTCATAGGCGACTACTACGTACTGTTCGACAAGCACTACCGCGAGGAGGTGAAGGCTTTGGCCGCCCAACTTGTGCTCAGCGGTTTACCCGCTGAGAAAGCCGAGGAGAAGGCCAAGCAGGAGGCACCGCTCATCAAGGAGGCCCATGAGATGCTCGTCAAATGGGAGCAGGGCGACCCTGAGGTGCGTGCCCTGTGGGAGAAGATGAACTCGTGGGTGTACGCCGGCTTCGACGAGACCTATAAGAAGATGGGTGTCTCGTTCGACAAGATATACTACGAGAGCCAGACCTACCTGAAGGGTAAGGCCAAGGTGGAGGAAGGACTCGCCAAGGGACTCTTCGAGCGTCACGACGACGGCTCCGTATGGGCCGACCTGACCAACGAGGGACTCGACCAGAAACTGCTACTGCGCAGCGACGGCACCTCTGTCTATATGACTCAGGACATCGGTACCGCCGAGATGCGCTTCCAGGACTATCCCATTGATAAGATGATCTACGTCGTCGGCAATGAGCAGAACTACCACTTCCAGGTGCTCTCGCTGCTGCTCGACCGCCTCGGCTTCAAGTGGGGTAAAGAGCTGGTACACTTCAGCTACGGCATGGTGGAGCTACCCAACGGTAAGATGAAAAGCCGCGAGGGCACCGTCGTCGATGCCGATGACCTGATGGAACTGATGGTCGAGGATGCCTACAAGACATCAATGGAACTGGGCAAGTTCGATGACATGACCGAGGAAGAGCGCCGCGAGATTGCCCGCATCGTCGGCATGGGTGCCCTGAAATACTTCATCCTGAAGGTCGATGCCCGCAAAAACATGCTGTTCAACCCCGAAGAGTCTATCGATTTCAATGGCAACACAGGCCCGTTCATACAGTATACATACGCCCGCATCCGCAGCATATTGAGGAAACAACCCACCCCCGACCCCTCCCGAATGGGAGGGGAGGTGGATTACTCTCAAGGTGGAAATGAAGCGGAAAGTCTATCTAAACTCCCCTCCCGTTCGGGAGGGGCTGGAGGTGGGTTCCTTTCCGACAAGGAAATCGAACTCATCCAAAAGATGAACGAGTACGGAGCTGCCGTCGAGCAGGCCGGTAAGGACTATTCGCCCTCAGGCATTGCCAACTACTGCTACGAACTGACGAAGGTCTTCAACCAGTTCTACCACGACTACAGCATCCTGAACGAGCCCGACGAGCAGAAGCGTCAGGTGCGTCTCGTCATTGCCCGTAACGTTGCCAAGATCATCAAGAGCGCCATGTCACTGCTCGGCATCGAAGTGCCCGAACGCATGTAATCTCAAAGTTCAAAGTTCAAAGCTCAAAGTTCAATGTTCAAAGCTCAATGTTCAATGTTCAAAGCTCAAAGTAGACGTGCTATCGTCATGGGTGCTTCGTCGGGCATTGGACGCGAGGTGGCGCGGATGCTGGCAGAGCGTGGGTGGACGGTCGGTGTGGCTGCCCGACGCTTAGGCGAAAGCTCGCCACAGTCCTTTCCTGACGCGGGGAATGTTGTGGCTGCACGTATCGATGTGACTGATGCCGACGCGGGCGAGCAACTGCTGAAGCTGATTGAACGGGTAGGAGGCATGGATCTGTATTTCCACGCTTCGGGCATAGGCAAGCAGAACCGCGAACTACACGAGGACATTGAACTCAGGACGATGGAGACCAACGCCATGGGTTTCACCCGTATGGTTGGAACGGCCTACCGCTACATGGCCACCCACGGCGGCGGACACATTGCCGTCATTTCCAGCATCGCCGGAACGAAGGGACTTGGCCCTGCACCGGCTTATTCCGCAACGAAAGCCCTTCAAAACACCTACATCCAGGCACTGGAGCAACTGTCTAACGCCCGGCAGCTGAACATCCGGTTCACCGACATCCGACCGGGCTTCGTCGACACCGACCTGCTCAGCGACGGTAACCGTTACCCCTTGTTGTTGGATAAGGTGAAAGTGGCCGAGGATATCGTCCGCTCCATTGAACGCCACCGCCATGTCCGTGTCATCGACTGGCGCTGGCGCACCATCACCGCTTTCTGGCGTCTCATTCCCCGCTGCCTGTGGCGGCACTTCAAATTATGAGATAGATCTTGGAAATGTCGAATTTTTTAGTTACTTTTGCACCATGAATTTGCAGAACCCACCAGACTACCGCCACGACACCGTGCTGCCACTACCCATGGAGGTGGTGGCCGACGCCTGGGCCGTTGATGCTTCATGCCCTGGCAATCCCGGTCCGATGGAGTATCAGGCTATAGACCTGCAGACGGGTGCCCGTGTGTTCCACTTCGGTCCGATGAAGGGCACTAACAACATCGGCGAATTCCTGGCCATCGTCCATGCCTTAGCCTTAGCGTGGCAGAAGGGACTATACACGAAAACCATCTATTCAGACTCGTACAACGCCATCCTGTGGGTAAAGAAACGTCAGTGCAAGACAAAGCTTGAGCGCACGCCCGAGACGGAGCCACTCTACCAGATTATTGCCCGCGCTGAACGATGGCTACAGACGCATGACTACAGAAACCCTATTGTCAAGTGGGAGACCCAAAAGTGGGGGGAGGTTCCTGCCGACTTCGGGCGCAAATAGGCAAAAACTTCCGCTTTAATTCTTTTTAACCATCGTAACAAGCCTGTAGTCTGATTTTTTTCATATATTTGCAGGCAATTTACTGTGTTATTGTGTGCTAAGAGAAGATGACCGATATTATTCTATCCAGTTTTCTTAGCTTGTTTGCCTTGTTTGGCAAAGAGGAGCAGGTTGACGAGACATGGGCAAAAGCCATGCTCGTCAGCTATTTACGTCACCATTTCGGAATCAGAAACATTGATGTGTATCTCGACCTCTACAGCGATATGCGTGGAGCCTACGAGATGACCGACGACTTGGACACTCAGGTCGTAGTAGAGGGCATTTGCTCGAACCTGCATGGTAAGATTTCGACCCGTGAGGAGTCACTGCTGTTGTTGCGACTGATGGAGTTCTGCGGCAACAAGGAAGGACATTCTACGGCGATTTTCAAGACCATAGCCCAGCAGTTCAATATTCCTGAGAAGCAGTTCAAGAACTTTACCGACTTTGTGGCTGGACGTGAGACGAAGCACATCATGCTGCATCAGTTGGACGACACTGACGGACAGCTGAAGACGCTGCTTGACCCAACGACAGGAATGTTGCTGTTTACCTATACGGGTAACGATACGGTACTGCTGAACGACGTACCGGTATTGTCGGGCACTTATCAGGTGTGGCTACAGAGCAGTGTGCTGAAGGGTAAGGGCGGCAAACCCGTCTATTACTCCACCATCATTGCTGCCCACGACCAGAAGAACGGGCGACAGGACGACAAGGCCCATAGGGAGGTGGAGTTCTGCGGTCGCGACATCAACTTCCGTTTCCCCAACAGCGACAACGGCATGCACGACCTGAGCTTCACGCTGCGCAGTGGCGAGCTGCTGGCCATCATGGGTGGCTCGGGCACGGGCAAGACCACACTGCTGTCGCTGCTGAACGGCTCACTGCAGCCACAGGAGGGCACTATTACCATCAACGGCCACAGCATCAGCGAGCCGGCCGCCAAGGCGCTGATAGGCTTTGTGCCACAGGACGACCTGTTGATTGAGGAGCTGACGGTCTACCAGAACCTGTGGTTCACGGCCAAGCTATGTTTTGAGGGAATGGCCGACGAGGAGATAGACCGCCGCGTTATGAAGACGCTGAAGGACCTGGGGCTCGATGCCGCCAAGGACTTGAAGGTGGGTTCGGCCATCAATAAATACATCTCAGGCGGACAGCGCAAGCGCCTGAACATTGCTTTGGAGCTGATTCGCGAGCCGGCGGTGCTCTTCCTTGACGAACCTACGTCGGGTCTGTCGTCGGCTGACACCGAGAAGGTCATCAACCTGCTGAAGGAGCAGACGTTCAAGGGCAAGCTCATCATCGTCAACATCCACCAGCCGTCGAGCGATGTCTATAAGCTGTTCGACCGTTTGTGGCTGCTCGACCGGGGCGGCTACCCCGTGTTCGACGGCAACCCCATCGATGCCATCACTTATTTCAAGGAGGCAGCCAACTATGCCGACGCTGAGACCAGCGCATGCCCGACGTGTGGCAATGTGAACCCCGAGATTGTGCTGAATATCATCGACGAAAAGGCACTCAACAGCAGTGGCGAACTGTCGGACGAGCGCAAAATGACGCCGCAGGAATGGCATGAACTGTATATGAACAACCGCCAGGAGATGTCTGCACCGAAGGTGAGCGACGTGCCGCCATCGGATCAGCGGAAGCCCGGACAGCTGAAGCAGTTAGCCATCTTCCTGCACCGAAACTTCAAGACGAAGATCACCAACCTGCAGTATCTGCTCATCACCCTGTTAGAGGCGCCCGTGCTGGCTCTGGTATGTTCATACCTCACCCGCTTTGCACCGCCAGAGGGCTACAGCGTCATGCAGAACAAGAACCTGGTGAGCTACTTCTTCATGTCGGTCATTGTGGCCACGTTCATCGGCATGAGCGGCAGCGCCGAGGAGATTATCCGCGACCGCGCACTGCTGAAGCGCGAAAAATTCCTGCACCTGTCCTATGGCAGCTATATATGGTCGAAAATCCTGTTTATGGCGGGCGTTTCGCTGATACAGACACTGCTGTTCATCCTTGTCGGCAACACCATCATGGGCCTGCACGGACTATTTGGCGTGTGGTGGCTTGTCCTGTTTGTCACGGCCTTCCTCGCCAACCTCACGGGATTGCTGCTGTCGCAGTGTCTCAGCTCGGTGGTGGCCATCTACATCAGCATACCCATGCTGCTCATTCCACAGATTCTGCTCTGCGGACTGGTAGTCAGCTTCTCTGACCTGACGCCTAACAGCAAAACGGGCAACGTGCCCCTGATAGGCGACCTCATCCCCTCGCGCTGGGCCTACGAAGCACTGGCAGTCACGTCGTTTACTGACAACGAATATGAGAAGCATTTCTTTGACATAGACCGTGAGAAGTACGAGAATCAGTACTATAACATGGGCTTTCTGTATGAGCTGCAGTCTCAGTTAGAGACCATGAAGGACGAACAGAAGCGAGGCAAGGAGGTAAAAGCCAGTCATATAGACGCCATCAACGCCAACTTGCCCGTGCTGACGGCCTACTGCGACATGAAACCCTACGAGGGCAAAGGCGACTATGAGTCGCTGAACCAATACATGAAGGAGGCCGAGAAGATTCTGACCAAACGCGGCAACGCCGCCTCACTGAAAGGCGACAGGCTGATGTCCACCTTCCTACGTGAGAAAGGCAAGGAGGCCATGCTCCAGCTGAAGAGCGACAATTACAATCTGAAGCTTGAGGAATTTGTGGTTGGTGCCGATCAGGGACGTATGCTCGACGTTGTTGACAACGCCCTCGTACCCCGTGCCGGACTGATATTCCTGACACCGTCCAGCAAGATAGGCCGTGCACCGTTCTACAGCAGTGTGAAAATCTTTGGCCCCTGGACAGTCAAGACACTGTGGTTCAACCTGTCCGTCATGCTGTTAATGTGTATGATTACAATAGTATTATTAATAACTAAAATTTTAGCAAAATGAAGAAATTAACTGTTTTCGCTGTGGCTATCGCAGCAATGACTTTCGCAGCTTGCGGAGGTAACAAGACCGCTCAGACTGCTGAGCAGACCGATTCAGTAAAGAGCTTCGAGCAGGAGCAGATAGAAGCCAGCATCAAGATGCACTTCGACAGCATCGCCTCTGAGCTGAGCAAACTGAAGCAGCTTCCTGTGGTACAGAAGGATGGTACTATCGCCCTGACCAAAGAAGAGAAGCAAGTGAAGCCCGATTATCTGCTTGACCTGGCTGTTGCCGACAACGCCATGACCCTCTCTGAGAAGTATCGCGTACTGAGCGCTATCGAGGTTGACAAGGAACTGGCCAAGCTCTATGAGATGCCTGTTGAGGACTATGACAAGGTTATTGCCAAACTGGCTGCCGACATCAACGACCCCTCGTTCAAGGCTGTAGATGACGCTTCGGGTATCTACGAGGCAACCGAAGCACTGTATGATGCAATGAACGAGAACGGCCGCATCAACTACTTCTGGCAGATTGTGGCTGCTTCACTCGTTGAACAGCTCTATATCACCTCACAAAACACTGACAAGTTCGTCAGTGCCTTCACCGACGAGGCTGCTGCCAACGTAACGTTCCGCATCATCCTTATTCAGGACGCTTTGACTCGTCTGACCGAGTACGACCCCGAACTGGCACCTGTGGTTGAGGCCATCGAGCCACTCACCGTGCTCAACGCCGTTACCGTCGAGGAGTTCAAGACCCAGCTGGCCGAAGCCAAGGATAAGATTGCTGCCTCACGCGACGCACTCGTAAACCTGGGTAAGTAATCGGTATTTGTAGCATATTATATAATCGCCGCCTCCTGATTCTCTCTGGAGGCGGCGATTATATTTGTTGTTGACTGTGTGATTTCAGGCTTTGCGATAGGTGACAACAGTGTTGTCGCCGTAACATTCGTGGTGAGCGACCACGGTGTTGGCGGGCAGCTGCGGGGCACGTGTGCCACCGCTGACGGTCAGGTTGAGGTTCGTCTCTACGCGGACCTCGTCCCACAGCTCTTTGTCAAGGAACGACCGGAGCGTCTGTGTACCACCTTCGACAATGAGCGACTGCACACCGTGGGCATGCAGGCTCTCTATGTTGAGCGGATGGTTACGGTCAACGACCAGCCGCCGCGGATTGCGCCCGCTCCACTCACGTACAGTCAGTTGCGGATGTTCGCGCTCATTGGTGACACGCCCCACCAGGATGGCATCCTCCTCGGCACGCAGCTTGTGCGACAGCATCCGGGTGAACGGTGACGATATGTTCAGCTGCTTACTGTGGTCATCTATAAAACCATTGGCAGTCTGTGCCCATTTTAATATAATGTACGGACGCGCGAGACGGTGGAACGTGAAGAAACGGCGGTTCAATTCGCGGCACTCCTCCTCAAGCACACCGACGGTCACGTCGATGCCTGCCTCCAGCAGCTTGCGGATGCCCCGTCCCTGTACTTCGGCGAACTCGTCGATACAGCCGACAACTACGCGACGCACACCCTTACGGATAATCAGGTCGGCACACGGCGGAGTCTTGCCGTAATGCGAACAGGGCTCCAGACTGACATACAGTGTAGCTTCCTTCAGCAGCGGTTCGTCCTCAGGCCGCACCGACGCAAAGGCATTCACTTCGGCGTGAGCCTCGCCACAACGCACATGGAATCCCTCACCTAATATCCGCCAACTTCCCCTTCCTTCGGAGGGAGCAGAGGGGAGGCTTATCACCGCTCCCACCATGGGGTTCGGCTTCGCATTCTGTTGTCCGCAGCGTGCCAATTGCAGGCAGCGGCGCATGTATTTCTCGTCTTCCGTATAATTCATGGCTGCAAAGTTATTATTACTTTTCGTCTTCTTGCAGGCAAATATACGCAAATATCGTTAATTATGTAAGAAAGCAGTCGAATTATTTGCTTTTTTTATATATTTAGGCCGAAGCTAAAGCCGAACAGCAAAAGATGGACACCGCCCGCAAGCTGAAGGCCATGATAGAAGTGTCTGCATTCTTCGCGCCGACATGCGAAGGGTCGCCCCATCGGGCGACCCTTCACATTATAGATTTCCTGTGGCGCAGGCAGCGCCACCCAATACACCGAGCAGTGCTGTCAGCACAGCCACTGCCACCTTCAGCAAAGTCTTCCAACTATCCTTTGACATGCCTCACCTCCTTTCTCATTTTCTCCATTTGACTTCGTCTAAACTGCTCACGCTCGGCATAGCTCAAACAGGTTTGGCTCTGCTCTCGCTTACTCGCGATTTTCTCATTTTCTCATTATCTCCATTTCTCATTTTCTCATTTTCTCCATTTCTCATTTTCTCATTATCATTTAGACGCTCCGCGTCGTTAAGGCTCCTGCGGTTCGGTTTCTTCATCTTCCGACTTGTCGACGGCGTTTTTCGGTGCCTCCTGCACTGTTGCTCCGCTTAGGAATGTCTTCCGACGTGTACCTGCCGAGTCGGTCTTTGCTTCCGGGGTGAAGCAGACGTGCAGGCCCTTTATCTGCTTACGCACGTCAAATTCGGAAGCCTTGTCGGCTCCGGCGGATGACAGTCCGATTTTGAACGAGCCGAAGCCGTTCAGCTTCACGCGCTTCGATGACTGCAGCTCATCCTGCATCACCTCCACCAGCTCCGAGAGTACGGCCAGCACGTCTGACTTCTTCATCGAGCAGTTGCGCTGAATGATGTTGGCCAGGCTGTCCGTTTCTACCACGCCAATCATCGTTGCCTTGGCATACCATTTCCCGTAGCCCTTTGAGTTCGAGTTATTGTTCTTTCTTAGTGTGTAAAGTACAGGCATTGTTTTTTCCTTTCTTTTTTGTTAATACTCATTTTTCTGTTTGCATCCGGATTGCGACTGCAAAGGTACAACAAAAACGGTGCCGATTCCAAGGAAATGCCGTGGAACGGGAATCCTAAAAGCGCGATTTCCGTTTTGTTTTCAGACAAAAAGGGTTCTGTATGGACTTTTGGAGTTGTTATAATTGATTGGTAATCAGTTTGTAAATCCTCCTTTTATGCGAAAAGTCACGTGAAACGCACCAAAATGAAACAAAACGCAAAAAGTCTTTGTGCTTTCATTATTTTCTATATCTTTGCAGCGAATTTTTACAAATGGAGAGTGTATTGAGATAATGAAAACAGTGGTATTATTTGTTTCTCATTTTATAAACGAGAATTACCTAAAGAGATATTTCAAATTAGTTAATGATTTGGCAGATCTGTACGATGTGTACTGGCTCTTCCAGACCGATAATGGTATCAGTGATGAACCTCTACGTAAGCAAGGAGTATGTGTGGAAGGCTTTACTATAGAGGATTTGAACACATTGAATTATAGTCCAATTGATGAGTATTTTTATGGTAGTGAACATTTTCTTGATGAGATATTCTTTCATCATCACCCTGAGTATGATTTTTATTGGCTGATAGAATATGATGTTGTATTTACAGGAAATTGGCGGGTATTGTTTGATGCATTTCATTACAACAAAGCAGATTTTTTGTCTTCTCATATTACCTTCTACGATGATTGTAAGGATTGGAGATGGTGGTCTTCTTTATCATTTAATAAAAAAGACAAGATAGAGTCTCATAAATGGGTAAAATCATTTAACCCAATCCATCGTTATTCCCGATCTTCATTAGAATTTCTTGATACTTATCTGCAAAGAGAAGGTAATTCCGGCTTTAGTGAGACATTACCAGTAACAGGTCTGTATAATAATGGTTTTTCTATAATAGATTTTGGTGGAACAGGCCGTTTTGTTCCGTCTGGATATAAAAATCGCTTTTATCGGCAAAGTGATGAAAATAGCAACGAAACCATGCGTTGGCGTCCAGAGTTCTCTTTAGAGGAGATTGAATCAATTGGCTTAATAAACAAACTGTTTCACCCAGTAAAGGAATAGCAATGAATTATATCAGCAGTCTGTTACATCCACAAGATAATGTTGAAGAAATTGTAGCCTTGGTATGCCATGATATGGGAATCAAGGTCACCAGGACTGTACTTTCCCGTCAATTGAAGTTGCATCCTGATTATCCCAGTCTGTCGGCCATTAGCAACTATCTGCATTATTATGGCGTAGACAGTCTGGCGTTGAAGACAAATGGCTTACAATCACTAAGTCAGATACCTGATTGCTTTCTGGTTCAAATCAGGCCAGAAGGCGGTTATGAATTGTTAGGTTATGTTTATTGCCTCTCCGAAGAATCTGTAGACTGGTACAATCCAATAACCCATCATAGAGAAACGATTCGTCGTGATTTGTTTTCACAGCTTTTCACTGGCTATATCATGCTGTTCGATGCTACCAATAAAAAGAGCGAAGACGGCTATATACGAGAGAAGCGAGAAGAACTGGTCAGAACAGTATTAGAGAACTTACTTGCTCTATCTGTCCCAGTCATCACCTCTATTTCTCTCATTGGTTACTCACTTCATTCAGGTAGCACCTTTTCATGGTTTCCCATTGCATATACAACCTTACTCCTTTTGGGTTGTTTGTTTGGCTTTGCACTGCTCCTTTACGAATATAATGAATACAGCCCTGTTATAAGAAAGGTTTGCAGCCTTAGCCGTAAGACCAGTTGTGGAGCTGTCCTCCATTCCAAGGCTTCGAGACTTTTTGGTATACCTTGGTCTGTCATAGGTACAGCCTATTTTGTTGGCATGCTCATGGCCATTGTCGTATCTGGATATAGTGCTGCTGTCTTACGTCTGTCCACCTTATTACACTTGTTGACCTTGCCATACATCTGCTATTCTCTTTATTACCAACATCGCGTTGCCCGTCAGTGGTGTCCTCTTTGCTTGGCTGTGCTGGTTGTAATCGCCTTGCAGTTCGTAACAGCTCTGTGCAGTGGTGTCTTAATGCAAGGCGTTGGTCTGGCATTTGACAGTGTTGTTGGCCTGACCCTGAGCCTTTCTGTTTCATTCTCTGCTTTGTTCTTCTTGTGGCATCTGTCTCGGGAGAATAAGCTTAGAGAATACTATGAACAGTCGTTAGCACGGTTGAAATATAACAAAGAAGTATTCACCGCCTTGTTGCATAAAGGGCAGCCGATAGTAATGCCAACCGATGATTATGGCATATTGCTTGGCAATCCGCATGGCTGCATTCATATTGTTAAGGTCTGTAACCCCTATTGTAGTCACTGTGCAACAGCACAACCTGTTCTGCAGGAATTGGCCGATAGAAACCCAGAAGTAAAACTACAGGTGGTTTTTGCTGTCGATCCAGACAGCGCAAACTATAAAGATATGCCTATAGACCGCTTCCTCAGTCTTCACCATGAGGGTGCTGACATGGAATCAATCATGACCGAATGGTACACCAATCCACGAAAAGATAAAGACGGGTTTGAGAAGAACCATCCAGTAAGCCAAAGTTATACATCCTCAAACTATGACAATGCAAAAAAGATGTACCAATTTTGCAAGAATGTTGAAATCACGGGTACACCAACCATATTTATAAATGGTTACAAGCTACCCAGTTACTATAGAATAAATGATCTGCTTTATTGTATCTAATATAGTATTAATTTTTTTATTTGCATTATGACAAAGTTAAAATTGAAGAATTGGTCGCGTGTCGGTGACGCGCTGACGAGTGAAGAATTAAAACATGTGTATGGGGGAGTAAGAGGTAGCGGTGTTGCGTGTACTCTTTTTTGTATACGTACAGATGATCCTCTACATCCTTATCCTTATGAAATCACAGTGATTTTTGAGGTTAGTGGCTATCCAGAATGTAAACAAAGATGTTTAAAACTAATGCGAGATGGCGTCTATGCTTCATGTGATATCTTCTTTGATAATGTGGAACATATAACATGTGGTGTAAACGACGAAGGAAAATGAGGGGGTATGCTCTTTTTACCCTGCTTTTTCTTATGAGTCCCTCTTCTATGTGGTCGAGACAATGGGAAAAGATTATTTTTGTCTTCGTGGTTGATGCTGATAACAGTCAAGACGAGGATTCTACCATGACGTCTGACTCTTCACGGAAGTATTTGAGAGATGCCGAGGTGACTATAATGGATGAAGACAGTGTTGTTCTTACCAAAGCACAACGAAAACAAATATACCCAGACAAGGAGATCTACCGTTATGACGCATTTCTTCCTGCCCGCGACAACTACATTGTCAAGGTAGAACATAAAGGCTATGAAACTGTTCATCTTTCGGTACAGATAAAAGGGAGCGAGTGGTATAAAAATGTAGGTGAAGTTCCTCTTCAGAAGAAAGCCATTCAGTTGGACGGGGTGACGGTTTTAGGGTCTAAGATATTGATGGTGAACCGTGGGGACACGATTGTCTACAATGCCTCGGCATTACAAATGTCGAACGGCTCAATGCTCGACGCTCTCATCCGCCGACTGCCAGGTGTGGAGCTCCACCCTGGCGGTAGGATTACAGTAAATGGCAGATTCGTGCAAAGTCTTCTGGTTAACGGGCGCGATTTCTTCCGTGGCGACCCGAAGATTGCCCTGGAGAACTTGCCGTCCTATTATGTTGACAACATCAAAGTGTACCACAAGACGAGCCTGATGCGACAGGTCATGTATGGTGACACAGTAAAGGCCAGTGAGCGCGAGGACCCCTACGTGATGGATGTCCATCTTAAACGCGACTATGCCGAGGGCTGGCTTGGCAACGCGGAGGTGGGCTACGGTACGGGTGAGAAGCGGGTAAGTGCGTCAGCGGGAACAGGCGACGGGGGTGCGCGAATGCCCTACATGGCACGACTGTTCGCCATGAGGTACACCAATCATACAGGGTTGTTCGCATACGGCAACATCAATAATCTGAATAACAACCAGGCTGCAGAAAAGGGAGGCCAATGGTCTGGGCGGCTTTCCAACGAGGGAATTGTCAAGGCGCGCACCGCCGGCATTAGCTTCACTGGCGATGATCAGAGAAGGAACATTGAGTATGGGACATCCGCCAAGCTTTCAGCAACTGACGGCGATTACGAGACAGTCTCTTCTACAGACCATTATTACAGTACGGGCAATGTCTACCAGCGCAGCCGATGGCAGAGCAGCACAAAGGTTTCCCGTTTCGAGTGGGAGGGCACACTGACTTACGGCAATATCGGCAGGTTCATGGCTACACTTACGCCGGAGGTCTCGTATGAAAGGACTGAAAACAACTCCCTTTCGCGGTCGGCAGACTTTCTTGCAGACCCTGAGGACAGTTACCGTGGTGCCGCCATTGACAGCCTTTATTCCCCTATTGGCAACCATCGGCTGGCAGCTATGCTCATCAACAGACACGAACAACAGGTTTGGGACTTATCCGATAAGACTCATTTGGGGGGTAACGTATCTACCACATTATCCATCCTTGACAAATGGTTAAGCCTCAGTTTTACAGGCCATTATGACAACACGCACAGGAAAGGGCACGATGCCCATCTGCTTGAATACGGCCCTACGGCCAATTCGAATGGTGGGCAGCAAAATCGTTATACAGAGCAACCCGCCATGAGCTACAATTACAATCTACAACTCAGCTATGAGCTGATGAAACTGAAACCTGACCAGTTTATACAATTATACTACCGCTATCAACAACAGTACGATGGCGGTGAGCGGCAACTTTACAAGCTACACCTTTACGACCGGTATACCACCTCTCCCGTGGGAATGCTTCCCTCCACCACCGACTCACTACAGGCAACTATAGACATCAAAAACAGTTTCCAGACAGTCACTATGCGACGCTCTCACCGCTTTATGTTTGACTTCAAATACCGTTTCTGGCAGATTATGCTGCCTCTCACATTGGCGGATGACAGGCTTACTGACAGCCGTGACGGCAGGGACTGCCGCCTTAAACGGCACAAGTACCTGTTTGAACCGCAGGTGATTTATTATAAAAACGGTTATTATGCACAGTACAATTATGAGACGTGGCTACCAGACATGAGGTACCTGCTTGATGTACGTGACGACTCCGCTCCCGAAACCATCGTGTTAGGCAATACAGGTCTGGGCAGTACCGGCCATCACAAGCTTTCGATAGGCTACAGACCACGGCGACCAAATAACCAGACCGTTTTCAATGTCGAGCAGATTGTCGACCTGACAAGCAATGCTATCAGCATGAGCCGTAGCTATAACCCGGCAACGGGCGTTACTACCATACGCCCCGAAAACATCAACGGCAACTGGTCGGCGCGGGGTAGCATGTCCTTCAGTAGCCCCGTATGGAAAGGCTGCCATCTGAGACTTGGCACCACCACCGATTATTCATACCATCACAGCGTAGACTACGCAGTAATCGGTAATCAAAATCCGACAAGCAGCAGGAATACAGTACACAATCTGACACTCGGCGAGACGCTGAAGGCCGACTACCTGCATACTGGTTGGAATGTTGGTGCTACTGCCCATGCAGCTTGGCGTCGCGCTACCAGTCCCATGGAGAATTTCGTTGCGGTCAGCGCTTGGGATTACAACTACGGAGTGACGCTGACGAGGCCACTGCTGAAAGACCTTGACTTTGACACCGAGCTGATGATGTGGTCGCGTCGGGGCTATACTGACCGTTCGATGAACGACGACGAACTCATCTGGAACGCCACCGTAAGCTATACCTTCGGTCGCTTGAAACAATGGACAGTGAAAGTCGAGGGTGTTGATATGCTCCGCCACCGCAGCAGCGTGCGCCACACTATGAATGCACAGGGACGCACGGAGACTTGGTATAAGACCATTCCCTCCTATTGGATGTTACGCCTGCAATATCAGTTTAAGAAACCACCGAAGAAGAACGAATGAACATAGAAACATATATTTTAAACATGCCACAACGATTGGAGCGCAAAGTGTCTGTGTTACAGGAATTTGAAGAAAAGACCTGCTTTTCAGTTCGTTTTGTTATGCCTGTACAACATGTGTCGCCTCGTCTCAGCCATTGGCTTACATTCCTTGCATTGACAAAAGAAGCTAAGACCAGGGATTTGAAATGTTTCCTTTTTTGTGAGGATGACCATATATTTACAGCTGACTACAACATACAGTTTTTCATGGAAACTCTTGAAGAGGCTAAGAGTGTTGAGGCTGACGTTTTGCTTGGAGGTGTCAGCTATATGAAGACTCCTATACAGGTAAGTCCTCATTTGTTTTGGTTGGAAGCCTTTAATGGCACTCAGTTCGTAGTTGTCTTCCGAAAATTCTATGATAATATTATAAGTTGTAATTATGATAAGGATACAGTGGTTACAGACTTCGAAATATCCAAGCTTAGTGACAACATCTTTGTTACTTACCCCTTCCTTTCCGTTCAAAAGGAGTTTGGATATTCCGATATAACTTCTTTTAATAATCAAGAAGGGTATGTTTCCAGACTTTTTGAGGGGACAAGTAAGGGGTTACATATTCTTTATAAAGTGAAGAATTTCTATCATGAATTATAGTGAAATATCTATTACGACTTTCTCGGTTGGCAATCTTGGAACAGAATTTCAAGGTAAGAAAGAGTTCGACCTATGTCCAGTTGACAATAGGAGTAATAGATGGATTTCTTTCCTACAGATAGTAAAGGATTCCTATCAAGGAAGAACCGATGACGTCATTATCATTTGCTATGAAGGGCATCACTTTACCAGGTGTTACCAGCATGAGGTTTTTGTAAAGAACATAATGAGAGGTGCTGATTTGGGGACGCAGATAATGATAGGTGGGTGCAATAGCTTCTCGAATCTTGTACCTATATTTAATGGCCTCTACTGGATTGACAGATTTTCCCACTCCAACTTCTATGTAGTCTATCGCTCTGCATTTCCTGCCATCTTGGAAACAAAACCGGAGGATGGCGAAGAACTTGAGTGCCTGCTTTCCTGTAAAATCGCGAATAAGCTCTTGCTTAACCCATTCATTTCAAGTGTCAATGAAAACAATGAGGCCGAAAAACAAATTGAAATATATAATCGGATTGTGTCGAAATATAATATATTAATGTTATGAAAGTATCAGTATTTTTACCTGTATACAATGGCGAGAAATATCTTAGGAATTGTCTAGACAGTGTATTAGCACAGGATTATCAGGATTATGAAATACTAGTTGTTGATGATTGCTCTGAGGATAGAACAACAGACATAGTCAAGGCCTTGGCAGCAAAAGAACCAAGAATAAGGTTTATCCAAAAGCCTTCTCACGACTATATCAAGACCTTGAATACGGGACTATGTGAGTCAAAAGGGGAATACATTGCCAGAATAGATGCTGACGATACAATGGCTCCTAATAGACTCAGTAAGCAGGTTGCCTGTATGGACGCAAACCCCACAATAGATGTTTGCTGTAGTTGGTATGAAATAGTAGGCGGTTACAATTATTTGTGGAAGCATCTGACGGGAATCATTGTTAACCCATATCAGAAGATGCTTTTAGGCAATATCATCCTTAATCCTTCAACAATGCTTCGCAAAGAGTTTTTTGACAAGCATCAGATTAGATACCGTGATGAATATATATATGCAGAAGACTATCAACTATGGATTGAAACAGCAAAAGTTGGCGGTGTGTTCTATGTTATTCCGGAGAACTTGACTTGCTACAGACGACATGACAAACAGGTTAGCATTCAGTTTAGGCCACAGCAAGACGAAGCGGCATTAAGAATTAGGACGGAATTGCTGAACGATTTGCTGGATAGGTATTGCCCAGAAGACAACAGAATGACAGATTTGTTCAATTTGTTAGCAGACTTTAATGACGAACAGCTTGTAACTCCAGATAGTATATTCAGGCTATGCTATGAAATAGTTGAAAACAAATCATACAGGTAGAGATAGTGATGAGTTATCAGTTAAAACAGAGAATTTATACGGAGTTGAGGGGCCGAATAGGAAACAACCTGTTTCAGATGGCAGCAGCCATGTCATTAGGGCGACGGATGGGGGCAGATGTTATTGGGATTATCAGTTCTGGCTATATAGTCCCTTCCTCTGAGTGTAATAAACTGTCAGACTATCTTGTTCCTTTCAAAGGCACAATTCTCAGAAATTGTCATTTGTCAGAAAGAATGCCCATAAAGTATCAACGTTATACAGAACCTTTTTTTAACTATTCTGCTCTTCCTCAAATTAATCGGATTCTTTTGTCTGGCTATTTTCAGTCAGAAAAGTATTTTGACGAGTCCCTGGTAAGGCAAACATATGCTATACCTGATGAAATAAGTAAGAAATTGAGAAAACGCTATGGCAATCTGCTGGCATTAAAACCAGCCAGTATCAATGTCCGAAGAGGCGATTTCTTGAATGTACAGGATTTCCATCCTGTTTGCAAATTAGACTATTTCTTGGCTGGTATAGAGTTCCTTGGGAAAAAACGGCATTACATTGTGACAAGTGATGACCCGGACTGGTGTAAACAATATTTTAGAGCTGGAAATCTGCATGTGGTAGATGATGTGACACCTGTAGAGAACCTGTATTTGCAAAGCCTCTGCTATGACCATATTATTAGCAATAGCACCTTTAGCTGGTGGGGGGCTTGGCTTGATGACAAAAAAGAAAAGGCGGTAATTGCACCGTGCATGTGGTTTGGTCCTAAACTTTCTCATCTAGATACAAAAGACTTATTACCATCTTCATGGATTAAACTATAGAAAAATGGAAAAAACGTTCATCTCTCCCCCCAATGAATAAAGGTTTCCCCCACTATTTGCAGCTTGATGCCATGGACTGCGGCCCGTCGTGCCTTCGCATGATAGCCAAGTACTACGGCAAGTCGTATACGTTACAGACCTTGCGTGAGCGGTGCTTTATCACCCGCGAAGGGGTGTCGATGTTGGGCATCAGTGATGCAGCAGAGAGTATCGGCATGAGGACGCTGGGGGTAAGGACATCGTTCGAGAACCTTGTGGAAGACGCACAGTTGCCTTGTATCCTCCACTGGAACCAGAATCATTTCGTGGTGTGCTATAAAATCAAAAAACGCAGCAACGACAAAGTGGATTTTTATATTGCCGATCCGGCTTCGCAAAAACTTGTCTATAAAAAGGACGAGTTCCTTAAATGCTGGCTGTCGAAAAAGGAGAACCAGCGCGAAACAGGCATTGCCCTATTGCTACAGCCGGGACCGACATTCAGCGAACAAGAGGATGAACGCCGCTCGCCACGGCGTGACTTGCTGTTCTTTGTACGCTACCTGTTGCCCTACAAGAGCCAGTTCGTACAACTTCTGGTGGGCATGCTGGTAGGCAGCGGTCTGCAGCTGATATTCCCTTTCCTGACACAGTCGATGGTTGACATCGGCATTCGCGACAGCAACCTTGGTTTCATTACGCTGGTGCTGGTAGCGCAACTGTGCCTGTTCGTGTCGCAGCTTTCGGTAGAGTTTATCCGCAGCTGGATTATGCTGCACATCAACACGCGCATAGACATTGCATTGATTTCAGACTTCCTGATGAAGCTTACCCGTCTGCCCCTGCGTTATTTCGACACGAAGATGACGGGTGATATCATGCAGCGCATTGGCGACCACGGACGCATAAAAGGATTCTTGATGGGGCAGTCGTTCAACATCATTTTCTCCATCGGCAACTTCGTGGTATTCGCCACTATCCTGGCCTACTACAACTGGCATATACTCAGCATTGCGCTTATCGGAAACGTGCTCTACGTAATATGGGTGTTGTCGTTCATGCGCTATAGGCGTATGCTCGACACCAAGCGCTTCAACCAGTCGGCGGGTGAGCAAAGCAAGCTGATACAACTGATACAGGGTATGCAGGAAATCAAGCTGAACAACTGTGAGAAACAGAAACGGTGGGAGTGGGAGCGCATCCAGGTAAAGCTGTTTAAAATCAGCTTGGACGGCCTGCGCATAGGACAGATTCAGCAGACAGGCTCGCTCTTCTTCACACAGTCCACCAGCATTCTCATTTCCTTTTTGGCTGCCAAGTCGGTGGTCGACGGACAGATGACGCTGGGCATGATGATGTCGCTGACATATATCATCGGACAGGTGTCGGCCCCCATCAGCTCGTTCATTGGCTTTGCGCAGTCCTATCAGGATGCCAAAATCAGTCTGGAGCGTCTGAACGAGGTACACCGTCGCCGGGACGAGGAGCATGATATTGCCTCGAAACTGAACCGATTGCCCGAAGTGAAGGACATCACCTTGGAAGGTGTGACGTTCAGCTACAGTGGCGCCGACCGTGACTATGCCGTGGAGGATGTAAGTCTGAGAATTCCCGGAGGACGGGTGACAGCCATTGTTGGGGCAAGCGGCAGTGGTAAGACGACATTGGTAAAACTGCTGTTGGGCTTCTACAAGCCGTTACGTGGAATAATCAAGATTGGCGGGACGCCGCTCGACATGCTGAACCCGCATTTGTGGCGTAGCAAGTCGGGGGCGGTGATGCAGGAGAACTACATCTTCTCAGACACCATTGCCCGCAACATTGCCATTGCCACCGACGAGGTGGACATGGACCGCCTGAGGCATGCCGTGCAGGTAGCCAACATACGTGACTTCATACTCTCACTGCCCATGGGCTACGACACGAAGATAGGCATGGAGGGCAGCGGTGTCAGTCAGGGACAGCGCCAGCGGCTACTGATAGCAAGGGCTGTCTATAAAAATCCGGAATTCATATTCCTGGATGAGGCAACAAACTCGTTGGATGCCAACAACGAACGGGTCATCATGGACAATCTTCAGGAGTTCTACCAGGGTAAGACGGTGTTGATAGTGGCACACCGCCTGAGCACGGTAATGAATGCCGACAATATCATTGTCATGGAAAAGGGACGGGTTATAGAACAGGGTACCCACCAACAGCTGACAGCGGAGCGGGGAGCCTATTATACATTAGTAAAAAACCAGCTGGAACTGGGGAACTGAGATGGATGAACAAATCAAAGATGTCATAGAACTAAGAAGTGAGGAGGTGCAAGAGTTGATGGGGCAAATACCGCCCTGGATTCTTCGCTGGGGTATAACAGTAGTGGCTGTACTGTTGATAGTGCTGCTGGCTGGTAGCTGCTTTTTCAAATACCCTGACACGCTGACGGCAGAACTGACGGTGACCACAGCGACGCCGCCAGTGGAACTCTATACCATGACAACAGGGAAATTGGAGTGTATGAACGTTGAGAACCTTCAGCATGTGGAAGTGGGTGATGTCTTGGCGGTTGTGGAAAGTACGGCAAACTTCAGGGACGTAGAATATGTAGACAGGGCTGTCAAACGATGGAATGAAGGTGTACTTGGTGAAGAGCAGTTGCTACAGCAGCTTCAGGTAAGGCGTCTTTCACTGGGTGACATCCAGACAGCCTTCGCCTCTTTTATCAATGCTTTGGGTAACCAGATACATCACCGTAAGGAAAATTATTACCCAAGCAAAATTGACATCAGGGGTAGCATACAGAAGCAGCGAAGCAAGATGAGCAAGGAACGGGGAAGTGAGTTCGCTATACATCGGCAGCAGGCGGACATTACCGCCAGGATGTACCGGCGGGATTCTACGCTTCATGTCATGAAACTGATTTCGGAGGAAGACTTTAACAATGCCGAGCATAACTACCTGCAAAGTCGGCAGACGGCGGTCAACGATGCCAACACGCAAGGCCAAATAAGGATGGAGCAGCTACAGGACAGAGAGGCCATGCTTGATTTGAAACAGCAATACTGGCAGCTACAGACACAGGTTGAACTGGATTTGGCAGACAGTTATAAACAACTGGCAATTGCCATCAGACAATACGAGAGGAACTGTGTGTTAAGAACGCCCATAGCTGGTATGGTCAACATGATGGGACGCTGGAAAGTACACCAGTTTGTGGAGTCAGGCACGCTGATGGTCATCGTAATGCCTAAAGAAAATCCTGTGTCGATAGGCAGGGCCAGACTGCCGGCTGCCGGTGCAGGAAAGGTGAGGGAGGGACAGCAGGTGAAGGTAAGGCTTTCCAACTTCCCTGATACGGAATACGGATATGTAAAAGGTCTGATAACGGCAGTTTCTGCCATTCCCGACAAGGACAGCAATTACTTTCTGGAGATTAGCTTTCCCGACGGTCTGCACACAAATTATGGCAAAACGCTGCCGCCTTTGAAACAGATGGTTGGGTCTGCAGAAATCATCGTAAAGGACAAACGACTGATAGAAAATCTGCTGGAACCCATAGAAAAAGTGCTGCGAGACTGACGCAAATTACCACTTTATTCTGGCTTTTGCAACCGCTTTTGCGTTTCATTTTTTGTACATCAATATAACGGAAACTGTCACAATGTTCTGATTATTAGGATGTTTTGTTAGAAAAAAAGCAAAGCACGCCTCGCAAAAATTGTTCTTCAAATATTTGCTGGTTAAATACATAATATGTAATTTTGCGCCGAATAAAAGATTATACAAAATGAAGAAGAAACAAAAAATTATCTATCAGTTATTTTGGTGCCTTTTTTCGGCATTGGTAGGAGTCGTTATTGGTTTTTATTTTGATTTTTTTACGCATGTAGGTCCAGATATTGAGTCCATAAAAGATGAACTTCATAACATCTCAAAATCATCCGAAAGTATAGATAATAGTATTCAAATAATTATGAATTCTATAATAAAGCGAGACGAAAAAGGCTATGCTTGTGTAGTTGGGGTAAGTAGCGAGATGGAAGGCAATTATGTTTCCGTCTACAAAGGTAATAAACTTAACTTAAAGAGTGGAGATATTATTTACATAACAAATCCATACGGGAAATTTACACCCACAGTCAAATTCGTTGTCTATTTTATGGAAGAAAACACATCGAATACCACTAAAGCAGATTTATATGTAAGTAGGGAGGGAATTGACAAACTGGATATCAGTCCACGTGATGTCAAACGAAAAGGGGTATTTAATATGACTATGCTTAGGGATCCCTCAAAAGAAGAAGAGAAAATTATAAGAGGAAGAGAAAAAGATACTAAATAAAAAGGTGTTTTACAGCGAATCCTTCAGGAACTCCAGTTGCTGAATGTACGCCTGGGATGACAGTTTTAGGCTGTTGATAATCCGTTGGACTTGGTTTGACAGTATATGACGGGCCTCCTCCGTGCTGCGTTGGAACAGCCGGTTACTGGTGGCATCAAAGTCTTGGCTCAATATGTAGTCAAGACTTACTTTTTCCTGATAATAGCAGAGCACAGACAGCAGGACGGAGGCATAAACCTCATCTCCATTCTCCAACCGTGATATGGATGTCTGCGACAGTTGGGTAGCCGTAGAAAGATCCTTCTGAGTAAGACCTAAACGTCTTCTGGTCTGCTTCAGCCTTTCGCCAAGAATTTTTGATTCCATTTCCTGTTTCCTGTTTTGTGAATAATTCTTGTCGAACAAATAGAAAAGATAAAGGCGTGTGCTAATCGCCATTATCACTTCTCGGTTTTTCGGGGGACCTTGCCGTATAATGAACAACCGCTCACGCCCGATATGATAGAAGCTCCTTTGAAAGGAACAACATATCACAAGCGTGAGCATTTATCTGTCCATTACCCACGGCTCTTTTTTCCCGAAAATTTAGAAGTGGGATAATATCTATCTAAATGCTCTGTCATCAGCCCCTCCTTGAAGAAAGGGTATGATTACGGATGCAAAAGTACAAAGACTTGTGCATATCACAAAATTTTCAGTCCATTATTTACGTTTTTTTTGATTATAGATATTGCCGTTATAGATATTGCCGACGCCAACCGTCCTCTGACTGATACCAGCCCCTTTTCTTGGGGAATTTCTTTTGCGTTTTTCCTGACTCCTTCCCTATTTTTGCTATAGCTTTTGCGTTTTATTTTTGCACATCAATACAACACAGAACAAATACAATGTTTTGATTTTCAGGCAGTTTTGTCTAAATTAAAACAAAACAGTCTTTGCAAAAAAATGTTCTTCAAATATTTGCAGGTTAAATACATAATATGTAATTTTGCGCTCCCAAAGACGATTATTATGACCAAAACAAAAAAGTATTCACTAAATTATTGTATTATGGAATTAACTAACGGCTGGGATTATATCTCTGCAATTTTTAATTTGTTGTTAGAAAAGACAACAGTTAATGACATTGTTGAGCCTCATTACATATACAGAGGCATAACTAAGAGATTCTTTTCAAGAAGTAAAACCATTGAAGCGTATCTCAAGGAGAAAAACGAACTGCCAGACATTTTGACCGATTCGGAAAGACGGAAGATAACGGAGAATTATTACGATAAAATATATCCTAACATGAAAAGAGTTTGGGATTATATTGAAGATAAGGTAACCAGTTATCATCGCGTTTCAAACAAAGATCCCAAAGAAACCATTGATATTCGGAAGCAGTTGGAAAAATTATTGGATGATTCTGTATTAAGCGAAATCGAGATAGATGGGTCGCCTATTAGTTCTCTAAAAATATTGATGGGTATTAAAGAATATGAGTTAATATGTCCTGAATTTATCAAGTCGGGACTTGCCGTCCGCTTACAAGACAAGAAAATTTGTGATGCTCCCCACATTGAGTATGTCAATTATATCAAGCACATGCTAAATGATATTAAAAATAGATTCCCTCAATATGAAGACGAGAACTATTCTGACCTCGAAATACTGGCAGACATTCAACACAAGGGAGGTGCTTCCTGTCTGGTGGATTTTAGCAATAACTTTCTTATCTCATTATGGTTCGCTACACAAGGCAAATATCAAGATTTCGGATATTTGTTTTGCTATGACATTAATAAAGCAATGATTGAGAGTGACAAACTATCAGTATTGGACCAGCAAAGATATGAAAACAAAACAATTACAGATCTACTTTATGAGACCACAAAAACAACGAAGTATTCAGGAGAGCAAGAATATCGTTTTTGGTTATGGAAGCCCACAAATGTGAATGAACGTATTGCACGCCAAGATAGCATTTTCATTTTTGGATTAGAGGCTTTTGTCGTGAAAGAGCATAATATCATTACAATTCCTATTCCTCCAACATGGAAAGAACCTATTCAGCAAGCTTTAAAGACCTATTTTGGTATCACAGCCGAAAGTATTTATTGTGATGTAGATGGCTATGCTGATGCTAATTCAAAGGATAAGCCTTACGAAAAGACAACCCTAAAATACTTTAATGAACAATATGACGAAAGAGATACAAAAATCGGAAGTGCATTGAGTAGTCTACAAAAAGGTATGGCTTGTTTGTTCCAATGTGAATATGAATTAGCCCTAAAATATTTTACATTGTATGAACCTGCTTTAAATGACATACCAAAAAATATTGAGAAATTAAGAGATAAAACAAGTGGGGGAATATGTTATTCTAAGGTAAAAAAGCTGGCTCTTGCTGTAGAACTGCATTTTTCGAAGGCAATATGCATGAAGCATATCGGTGACTCTTTTGGGGCTATTAATGAATATAATGTTGTTCTTGAACTATATGAAATCCTGAAAGGTATTCCCGAAGACATCAGAAATAACAGAAATGAAGACGAACTCTGTCATCTAAGAAAATATCTCAATTACTTTATAAATAAATATCAAAAGGCGGTAAACGATCTTGCAGATATGTATTATGATACTAAGCAATATGATAAAATTGTGCCTACATTTGACAAACTGAATGTTGTCCTAAATGATTCCAAGAACGAAAACAGCAAACAAAGGTTCCAAGCTTTAAAGGTAACTGTTTGTAATGAAATTGTATGTTTGAAAGCAATGAGCGCTTTCATATCTGCTTCTAAAAAAAAGGAAATGATAAAATACGATTGTAATATAAAATCTTATGATGCTGTTGTTAAAGAAGATCAACCGTTTTATTTCGTTTTAAACAAGTATTTTGAATGTATAATAGAAATACTCAAGTCAAACCAGGAAATGCCATTCCTTGGAATAACTGGTTTGCAAGACCTGATACACACACTTCATACAGCCTCATTCGAAAAAGACTTTTATCCTAAATGGGAGATGAAAGACTTAAAAGAATTAATAAAGAAATTTGAGTCTGAAGATAAATGCAAGTATGATAACCTCATGAGTATAACTGCTTTAATAGACGATTTTGCCAATTATGTACAAGGAAAAATAAAGATAGAGCCATGGTAAATCATTTGAAATTATATCAAGCAGAATTATATCAGAATTATATCATATTGAAGAAAAATTGAAGAAAAAAACATCGTTTTTCTTTGTTATTACAATATTAATTATTAACTTTGCACACGCTTAAAGCACATAACATGACAATCGTTAGAATTATAAAAGAAATATTTCAAGATATTAGGAACAGTAAAAAAGGTTCCGACTTGATGATGTACTCTCTCTTTTGGATGGTACTGTCAGCTGTGGCTGCCTATCCAAGCTTATGCTTGGAATGGGACACTTCCGTGTTCTATTTGGATCAGACCGTAGAATACCAAAAAAGGTTTCTATTACCAATGCTTCTTTTTCTTGGTGGTTTTATGTTTGATTTTAGTATGTCTACACAGGATTTGGAGATTGGCTTAAGAAGAGGCCGATTGTATAAGTGCCTGGTATTCGCCCTTGTTGTTATTGTTGTATTATGGTCTCTGTTCATAATCGTTAATGATGAATGGGCAAAAATAATGGTCTTCATTTTTATGTGGGCCACCATCTCTATTATTAAGGGCATAACAATTTTGATTTCATGGAGTGATAAAAATATAGTAGTAACCCAACCTTGGACAAAAATAAAATGAACATTCTTGCAATCCTTTTCGTTTTGGCAGGTATTTTTGTGTATTTCCTGCTTAAACCTCAGCTTAAACCTATAGGAAACATATATAAGGTTGCTGCTGCAGGTGATGCCACCCATGCATCTAAATTAGTTCGACTTGTCAACAACCTTTCAAACAAGAATTTTATTCTTGACGGGAAAACCATTGATGCCGGCATGTATGAAATATTTATTGTTGAGGGGGAGTCAATGGCGCATTGCGGTATTCATACTGGAAATGGGTTGTTGGTAAATCGCTACACCGACAAACTGCATATACCCGTAGGTTCGGTGGTTGTATATGAAGTGAATAGGGAGCGCTATTTAAAAGAGCATCCTGAACTGGCAGCAGATTGTGGAGAATATAAGGTTCGGCAATTACTTGGATATGCCAAAATCAATGAGGATAACGGTACTATTTATAACCAATTAAAAGGTTCTGATGCTGACCTGTCTTCTGATTTCTTTAAAGAAACACTATTCGGAAAACTTGATAAAGCAAGAAAATATGGTATAACAGATGAAATAGTAACTGTATCTATAACTTATAAGGAAGGTCAGAAGGACTATTCAATTCATACCTTGACTGAGCTTTATGGTCTTGTCATGTATATCATACCTAAGGAACAGATTATTATGGCTTGAACAGACTATCACAGCGAATCCTTTAGGAACTCCAGTTGCTGGGTGTACGCCTGGGTTGATAGTTTCAGGCTGTCTGTAATCCGCTGGATCTGATCGGCAAGTTTTTGACGGACCTCCTCTGTGCTGCGTTGGAACAGCCGGTTACTGGTGGCATCAAAGTCTTGGCTCAACATGTAGTCAAGACTTACTCTTTTCTGATAGTAGCAGAGCACGGACAGCAGGACGGAGGCATAAACCTCATCGCCATTCTCCAACCGTGATATGGATGTCTGTGATAGTTGGGTTGCCGTAGAAAGATCCTTCTGAGTAAGACCTAAACGTCTTCTGGTCTGCTTCAGTCTTTCGCCAAGAATTTTTGATTCCATTCCTGTTTCCTGTTTTGTGAATAATTCTTGTCGAACAAATAGAAAAGATAAAGGCGTGTGCTAATCGCCATTATCAACCCTTGGGCCTTCGGATGCCTGTGCCAAATAATGAACAACAGCCCACGCCCAGTATGATAGAAGTTCCCTTAAGAAGAACTACATATCACGGACGTGAGCATTTATCTGTCCATTATCCTTGGCCATACTGTTCCGAAGTTTTAGGGTTAGGATAATATCTATCTAAATGCTCTGTCATCAGCCTCTCCTTGAAGAAAGGGCATGATTACGGATGCAAAAGTACAAAGACTTGTGCATATCACAAAATTTTCAGTCCATTATTTACGTTTTTTTTGATTATAGATATTGCCGACGCCAACCGTCCTCTGCTGATACCAGCCCCCGCATCTTGGGTATTTCTTTTGCGTTTTTCCCGACTTCTTCCCTGTCTTTGCTACCGCTTTTGCGTTTCATTTTGAGGTTTCGGTTTATACAAAAGTTACGTAAGCAGCAGTCACACAGACACTTATAACCAACTTTATGTGAAACAATGAAAATGAAAGAAATCCTCAAATTTTTTGTAGGTTATTTGTATTTTGCATAATTTTGTAGGCAAAAAAGGGATTTTTAATACACAAACTAAAAATGTTATGAATAAAAAAATACTAATTTCACTGGCAGCAATAAGTTTTATCGCTGATATTATCACACTAACGTCAGCTTTTAAATGGGTATTGATTAAGCTGTTTGATATTAACACCAATACAGCAACAATATAAATGGTATTGCATTTATTGTCGCTACTATCGTTTTGATTGGAACATTGATTTATCCATTCATATTTATAAATAGAAAATTACAAGAAGCAGGGACTCATGGTATCGAATGTGCTTTTATCCCTTATTTGCGCTTTAAAGCCAAAAACAAAATGAACACGTTGCTGAGAACCCTACACTGCAATTTGTATCACACGATAATTGATGTAAAAAAACATGTAAATAAACAAAAGAGACAAAGAGGCCCTGAAGAACAGGGCAATCCATTACCTATCAGCGAAGTTAAGTCTCAACTGCTAAATCTATTGGATTCTTTTCACATCACAGTACAGAATGGTGGAACTCTGGTTATAGATGGTGGAATTTTAGCTAATGCTCTTATTAATCTTTCATCATCCTCACATGTTAGAATTGTCAATGGTGGTACTATATATATGAGAAAGAATCGTTACTTCTCTGCCCCTGTTGGTTGTGTTGTTGAGATTGAAAATGGAGAAATACGGGGGCCGTATATAAAAAAGTCTGCCAAATGGAATTAATGTATTATCTTTTTTCGTATATTTGCAGCAGAATTACTAATTAGTGATAATAATGAAACGAGCAAAATCCCTCATCGGCATCTTGCTGTTATTCTTAACAGCCAGTGCCCAGCAGTACCGCCCGATGCTGAAGGACGGTAAGCAGTGGCTCTGCTACTATACGAACGGCTTCTGTGAGCTTAACTTCTGCTACTACCTCAAGGGCGATACTATCATTGACGGTGAAAAATGCCACAAATTGTATGCATCCACAGTCAACCAATGGACTGGCGATACCCTGACTTATGATGACCTTGTCGGAGCTATGCTGGAGGATGGAGGACAGGTGTATCTCTTCAGCAACCAGCATGGCAAGGAATTGCTTTGCGACTTCAACCTGAAGGTGGGGGACACCGCACTTGGGAACGGTCAGTGGACTGTGACAGACATCAAGAACATCTATGCTATGGGTGCCGTGCACAGATGCCTGACGTTAGAGCAAAAGAGCCAAGACCCCACGAATGACAACCATACAGAGACGCAATACTGGGTAGAGGGAGTCGGCAGCTCCCGGGGATTTGATCTGTATGGGTATCTTCCGCTTGTGAGCTGTTACGAAGACAACCACTGCATATTCACACAGTGGAACTTCGAGGATATGCCGGAGAAAGCCATCGGTGTGGAGGAGTACCATCCACTGGTCAGTGAAGGCAAGGAGTGGTGGTATAAGGACGACATGGCGGTCTGGTATGACCGTTCTGAGGACTTCCGCCTTTTCGTCCGTGGCGACACACTCATTGACGGTAGAACGTGGAAGAAGGTCTATAGTGACAACACCGTCGGCTCCACACCCGTCTATGCAAAGGCCGTTCGCGAGGAGAATGGCAGGGTCTACGAACGGCAACAGGACAAAGAGGAGTGTCTGCTTTTCGACTTCAAGATGGGCGTTGGCGACTGTTATGTCCCTATAGTAAGTAATGACAGATTCATGGAGGTTATCGCCGTCGATACGATGCTTTCTGCAGGCATACCCCACCGCCGCCTCATTCTGCAACAGTATGTGAATGGTGTTGCAACCGACCTGACCTGCTGGGTGGAGGGTGTTGGCAGCGACTGTGGCATCGACCTTTCTGCTTTCTGGAGCGACATGGATGCCAAGGTAATCAATGAAAGGGGCGGCACCGACTACTACCAGTATCGTTTCATCGGTTGTCTGGAGCAGAACGGGCAATGCCTTTACGGTGACATCCCGTCTGAAATAACTACAGTTCCAACATTCCATCAGCCATCTTACATCCGGTCCCTTTACGACCTCCAGAGTCGCCGCCTCATGCAGAAGCCGGAGAAGGGTGTGTATATAGAGAACGGGAAAAAGCGGGTGGTGAAATAAAATCGATAGAGTCGCCGCGTGAGAGACCTGGCAGTCGATGCTGGGAGGGAACAGTGTAACAGATGGAACAGAGATATTCTGAAAACTTTTCGCGTACACACGCACATACGTACGCGAGAAAAGTTTAAAAACGTCTGTTACCATCTGTTACCTGTTACCCACAAGTATGGCGTTTAGCCTCTGAAAGTATGGTGTTTAGCCTCCGTAAGTATGGCACTTAGACCACCTAACTATGATACTTAGGCATCGTAAACAATATACTTAGCAATTGACACTGTAGTACAATCTATGTGTTTTTCTTAAACTTTATTAATACGAGCAGTCTTTTTGCTGTTTTTTTATCTATATAAGTAGAAAATGTGTAATTTTGTATCGTAAATCGGAAATCTGAAATGTAGAAAGGGTATTCGTATGAAAAAAGTATTGTTTCTATTATCAATGAGCCTGTTAATCTGCTGCCCAGTGTGTAGTCAGAACGATGAAGTGGAACTTACGGAGGAAGATACCGGATATCCGGAGGAACCGGAGGGAGTGGGAGTCAACGGGTTAGAGTATTTCTTTTCAAGTGAAAAAGAGGTGGCCTATTTGAGGTGTAACAACAGCTGGGAGGGTGAACTGGTAATACCTGCTGAGGTTGAGCATGACGGTGTTACTTATACGGTAGAAGGTATGTCATGGAAATCGTTCCGTGACTGCCAGACATTGACCAAGGTAACGATACCAAAGACTCTCACATACTTTTTTCGTTGGGGTAGCTGGGCAGATTTTTCACCCATGTGGATGCCTTTTGTCGGGTGTATGGCCTTGGAATGCATTGAGGTGGATGAGGACAACCCCCAGTTCTGTTCCGAGGACGGTGTGATGTTTACAAAGGACAAGACAGACTTGGTCTGCTTTCCTGCCGGTTCAGAAAAGAAAACTTACACGGTGCCGGATGGTGTAAAGAGCATTTACCAAGATGCATTCTCCTACAATACCGACTTGGTCTCAGTAACATTTCCTAACACTGTGAGTACTGTGCACCCATGCTTTAGAGGCTGCACTGCCCTAGAGTCTGTCAAACTGCCTGATGGTCTGCCAACTATTCCGCCGGGAATGTTTATGAACTGTAGCAGTCTGAAAAGCATAGAGATACCCAGTGGCGTGACCGGGGTTCAATACAGTGCTTTTGAAGGATGTAGCAGTTTGACTGTTGTTGATTTGCCCGAAAGAGTCTCATATATTGAAGCAGCTGCATTTAAGGATTGTAGTTCGCTCAAGACGTTGGTTATCCGGGGATACTTGTCAGATGGTAGAATCAGTGAGCAGTGGTTTGGGGAGAAATACTTTCCTCAACAGGCCACCATTTATACGCTCCCGGAACAGATTGACAAATTTAAAAAGTATTTTACCGGCACGATTCTCCCGTTAGATATGTACCAGCCAGAAGCAGAGTCTGCTACCTCTATACAACCGGCAAAAGCAGACCACCCCGCTGGAGTATCTACTTACGACCTTCAAGGTCGCCGACTCACACAGAAACCGGAAAAGGGTGTGTATATAGAGAACGGACGTAAGCGGGTGGTGAATTAATTCGCCCAATCGCGCTCGTTTGATTATAGATATTACAAAACCAACCGTCCTATGACGCATACCAGCCCCCGCGCAGATTTATATGTAAGTAGGGAGGGAATTGACAAACTGGAAATCAGTCCACGTGATGTCAAACGAAAAAAGGTATTTCACAGCGAATCCTTCAGGAACTCCAGTTGCTGAATGTACGCCTGGGATGACAGTTTCAGGCTGTCGGTAATCCGTTGGACTTGGTTTGACAGTATATGACGGGCCTCCTCCGTGCTACGCTGGAACAGCCGGTTGCTGGTGGCATCAAAGTCTTGGCTCAACATGTAGTCAAGACTTACTCTTTTCTGGTTTGTTTCTTTTTTTCGCTATTCTGAAACGCATGGAGCGCATGCCTTCCGGAGACAGGGCCATCATCTTGCAGATGTCGTCATCGCTTTTGCCCCAGTCATAGAGTAACAGAAACACCAGATTGCGAGGAGTGATATTCTTGTACATCTTCCTGTACTTTTTTATGGTGTCATGGTCGATGGCATCATAGTACTCGATGAAGATGTTGTAGTCATCCTTGGTCCATTCCACTATCGTTTCGTCCGCCTTGAGCTTGTTGTAGAGCAGTATGCCACGAACCGTACGCTGGTTGCCTGACTCAGTCAGTTCTGTAATCTTGCGCTTCAAATGGTCGATTTCTTCCTTCACGTCGTTACCCGATTCCTCCAGCTGGTGGATTTGCGCGGTGTAGTTGTCTATCTGCATCTGTGTCTTCGTCAGGAAGAGCTTGTATTTGTGCTGCTTGATGAGCACGTAGCTGGTGATGGCAATGACCACGGCTATCAGAACTACAATCGCAATGATACTATGGTCGAGCTGACGGTCAAGCTCGTGCTTCTCCACCTCATGGTCAAAGCGCAGCTGCAGGTCTTTGAGGGTGTCGCTGGCCAGTTTGGCCTGTATGCTGTCCTTGATGTCCATGATTTCGTTCACTTTCTCCAGCACATTGTTAGTATTCCCGTGCTGGATGTCATACTCGAGGATATTATAGATAATGTAATCCTGCGGGGTGCCGTCGCCCACTGTCAGAGCCTTCTTCCACAGGCGGTAAGCCTCTTCCGGCTTTCCCTCGTCATAGTAGATGTCGGCCAAACACTCCAAGGTGCTTGAAAACACCTTATAGGTCAGCGCCTTCTCGCAATAGTACTTGGCTTTTTCCGGATCTGTTTTTCTGTATGAGGCACCTATAGTAGTTAAGAAATCCGCTAAGTCTTCCTTTTTGAGGCTTTGAAGGTAGGGAACCAATTTCTGACCATAAAGGCAGGCACTATCTGGCTGATTAAGACCGAAAAACGCATGGGTGATAGCATAATATGAGTGAGCAATGCGGTTCTTATCCTGCAATGCCTTGGCCAGTCGCAATGCTTCTTTTGCATTCTGGAGTTGAAGCTGATAGTTACCTGTGATGCAGTTGATATAGGCTATTTGCTCCACTATTTTATGTTGTTGTTTAAGGTCTGCCGACTGCACAGCCTGCCGTTCTGCCAATTTACAATAATATATAGCCTTTGCATATTCTTGTTGTTTAACAAGCTTGCAGGCCTTGTAATAATAGGCTTCTGCCAAATTCTTACAGTCCTTTTTCTGCTCATAATAGCTGATGGCGTGGTCTATGCAGGAATCTGGCGGCACAGGGTGACCAGTGAGCAGGCTGGTACGTGTCAACAGCAGATGGTAATGGGCCAAGTCAGCCTCATTGTCTATATACCGTTCCTTGATATCAGCCACTACCTGATAGGCAGAGTCGTTCTCTTCGGCAGCCAGCAGGGTGTCGGCATTTGCCAGTTCATCAGAGACCATCTGCCGTCCGCAGCCGGCAAATGTTGACCAATAGCTCATTTTGCAGGCTGAAACCTCGCCCAAAGTACGATGAACACAGGTGTTTCAAGAGTTCAAGCTACCTTCAGGCATAAATCGACGATTGAAATTGCTCAATAGCTCATTTTGCAGGC
>Ga0310786_10000891_pt1 | contig 47378 bp, 43 predicted proteins | sample AusTroGonzalo_MG_FD_203881 | JGI IMG/M metagenome (GOLD analysis project Ga0310786, IMG submission 203881) | Bovine rumen microbial communities from tropical cattle in Woodstock, Queensland, Australia - Gonzalo_03 (v2) (version 2) | ecosystem: Host-associated > Mammals > Digestive system >...
GTGTGCTAAAGTGTGCGCCTTGTCTTAAGGTTGTGCGGATATGGTGGAACTGGTAGACACAACAGACTTAAAATCTGTTGGGAGTAATCCCGTGTCGGTTCGATTCCGACTATCCGCACCATTAAAATAGCCATCCGTTAGGATGGTTTTTTTTATTTTGGAGTCCAAGGACGATGGCCCATTTCGTCGGCCGAATTTTTTATGATTACATCGCCGTTATCTTCCAGCCAAACAGCATGAGAGCCAGACTTCCACATACCTTTACGCTCAATTAGGTAAGGCGCACGGCAATATTCTTTCTTGGCGTTGACTTTGGATATGACTATGTCGGCGGTGATACAGGCTTCCTTTAGCGCGTCGTAGTCGTAAGCTATGGCGATGTTTTTGCCCTTTGCTTTGTAATGGCACAAGGCTGCGGACGAACAGAAAAAGGACGGTTCTCCATCCGCGGCAGCAAATCCCGAGGTCCAAAGTTTTTTTGCTTTCTTGGTATCGTAGGTGTTGTAATCCTCACCATTTTTACTAAGCCAAGTTTCCTTTATCATTTTCTCACCTCTGCTCGGCTCTATAAGAAGTTTGCTTTCAGGGGTAAGAACAGCTATAACATTGCCACCTTGCGAAGTGATAAGGTCAGGTGTTTTGTGTGTAAGCGGAGAAAGCATACCCAATGCTATGGGTATTAAGCCTAATAGCCGCCAGCGGGTTTGCCACAAGCAAAGCCATGCACCGCCGATAACGGCAAGCCCTAATCCCCAAGAAGGCATTGCAGGTATAACAAAAACCGAATGCGGTAGGCTTTCTATCCACAGGGCGGTCTTGTTCATCAGATTTATACCAAAGCCCGCTATATCCAAAGGATAGCCGGACCAACCAAGGGGATGCACAAGCATTGCCACCAAAAGTGCCGGCATCACTACGATACCTAAAATCGGGGCAGTAAGCAGATTGCAAAGCATACTGTAAGTGGCGTAGCGGTTAAAGTGATATATGGCAAAAGGCGTAGTTGCCGAGCTTGCAACAAAATCCGTAACCGCTGTGCCGATTATCCAAATAATAAGCAGGTATAAAATGTAGTTCCTGGGCTTTTTGTCTTTTAAAATATTGCGGTGAAGTTTGCCTGCCCCTATTTCAAATGCTGCTATCAATGCATAAACGGCAGCAAAAGACATTTGGAAGCTGGCACTCACCAAGGCTTCGGGGTGGATTAGCAACACAAGTATCATCGCAATGCCGATTGAACGCATGGATATAGCTTGTTTATCCAATATCACCGCCATTAAAACAACCGCTACCATTATGAAAGACCTTTGGGCAGGAATGGCCATTCCCGATATTAAAAGGTAGCAAAAAGTAATGAGAATAGCGACTGCCGCGCTTATTTTCTTCGTGTTATAGCGAAGGCAGATGCTGGGAAAAAGTGCAAGGAACAGCCGCAACATTCCAAAAACAAGCCCTGCAAGCATGCTCATGTGCACACCCGAAACCGACAGCATGTGTGCTATACCCGAAGCTCGGTAGCTTTCCGCAATTTGTTTTGAATTACCACCCTGCTCGCCCGTAACCAATGACATTGCTATACCTGCCTCGTCTTTAGGGAGGTGATCCATAATGCTAAAATTGATTTTGGAGCGAATACGATCAAGCCAACCTTTAAAAGATGATGCTTCGGAAATAATTTTCACCTTGGACACGGCATAACCGATTGCGCCAAGTTGCTCAAACCAAAACTTGCGAGGAATATCGTAGGCTGAAGGCATCGCCGGCATAGGCGGAGGCATTAAAACCGCCCTTAATTCTACTTTATCTCCTGCAACAACTTTGTTTTTTAACCCATTGACTTTTATACGTATTTTGCTTGGTACACTTTCTTTATCCCAACCGACGATTTCGGGATATTCAAAAGTAAGACGTTGTCCCGTTCCTCTAATATCGGTTGAAGATATTTCTCCCCTGACGGTGACGGTTTTGGTTTTCTTTTCCAAAACGGGAGCGGAAAGATAATCTGCTCTGATGGATGGAATTGCAAAACCGAGTGCAAACAAAAACAGAAAAAGAGAAAAGAAAATATAATCTTGTTTCTTCTTTTCCCAAAAGATGAAAGGCAAGCTGATTAGCACTAAAATCAAGCCAAAGTAGGACGGAGGTTCAAAGGGAAGCAAAAAGTAAACGGCAATACCCGACGCAAGTGAAAAGGGAAGCCAAAGTTCCCAGCGGGGTTGTTCGGCGTATAAAATCTCTTTAATGCGAGAAAGCATTTATTTTTCCTTATGGTGCTCGGTGCTTGGCGATAATATCCAAAACTTTGTCTGCGGCCTTGGCACTGGGAGTTTGCTTGCTGCCGTACCCTATTTGCGACAACATCTCCTTTGCTTTTAAACGTTGCTCTGACGCCATAACTTTATCTTCTAAAAGCGTTTGCAGATTTTGAAATAAAATCAGAGGAGTGCAATGTTCTTGAAGACATTCGGGAATAATAGGCTTGTCCGCGATGATATTGATTAAATTAACGAATTTTACCTTTAAAATCTTTTTGGCAAAGTAAGCGGTGATGGGACTTAGCTTATAGCCGATAATATGGGGAACACCTGCCATGGCAAGCTCCAGCGACACAGTTCCCGAAGCCGCTAAAGCTAAATCCGATATAGCAAAGGCTGAGGTTTTGTCCTTTATATCAGGTAAAACAATAGTGTTTTGCCAAGAGGATACCGCTTTCTCCACATCTTTAGCAACAGCGGCAACCGTTGGAATAACAATGTGCAAATCGGGATACTTGTCTTGCATAAGTCTTACCGTTTTTGCAAAAATGGGAAGCAAATAGCGGATTTCATTGTGGCGACTGCCGGGAAGGACGCACAGAATTTTTGCGGATTGGGGAATATTGTGCTGTTTTTTGAAATCGTTGTGAACAGTGGCAGAGATAAAACCTTCCACTACGGGGTGACCAACACAAACCGTGTCAATGCCGTATTTGGTAAAATACTTATTTTCAAAAGGAAGAAGGGTTAAAAGTCCATCTATTTTGCTTGCCATTTTGGCGGCACGCCCTGCTTTCCAAGCCCAAACCTGCGGTGCAACATAATGAATGTGAGGGATGTTCACACCTCGCAATCTGCGATGGATATTATCCGAGAAGCTCCAACTATCAACGGTAATAACAATGTCCGGCTGTTTAGCTTTAATATCATTAACTACCTGCCCGATAAGACGCATAATCTTGGGAATCCTTGGTAATACCTCAATCAATCCCATAACCGCCAGTTCGGAATTATCAAACAGCGTGTCAAAACCTTGCTCTTTCATGGTTGCGCCACCAACGCCGGCAAAAGCAACTTTGCCGCCGGTCTTATCCTTTAATGCAGCCATTAAGCGAGATGCCAGCAAATCCCCCGAGGCTTCGCCTGCAATCAAATATACAAGGGGGTCTTTGCTATTGTCCGACATCTAAAACTTTTCTCCCCTATTTATGGCAATGAGGAAAAGTCCAAGTTCGTTCGCTTTGGCAACTACAGCATCAAGATTAACAACCAAAGTCGCTCCTGCTTCAAAAGCTATACCCTGCAATCCCGAGGCATGGGCATTTTCAACGGTTGTTACACCAATTGTGGGAAGATCAACACGGGTTTCCTGTCCGGTTTTTTTCATCTTTACGAGAACGCCAGCTTCGCCTTTGCGCATCAAATCTTTGCAGCGCTTGATAAGCGCGTCGGTGCCTTCTATCGCTTCAACCCCTATTACCATGCCCTGCTGAATTATTGCGGATTGTCCGATATCAAATTTACCAAGCCCTTGTAAAACTTCCATACCGCGATTGATATCTATTTTAGCTCGCTTGCTAGGTTTGTGTTTCGTGTATAATCCGGCGGGAATCAGAAGTTCGGGAAGTATCTCTTGAATCCCTTTTACCTTAAAGCCTTCCTTTTCTATTTCCCTGATAATGACAGAAAGGATGCTGTCATCGCCGAAAACGGAAAGCCCTATCTTTGCCACCTTTCGGATGGTCCATAAATCCATGCTGAGTTCTTTAAAAGAGGGACGACGCAAAGAACCAATTAAGATGACTTCGTCCACTTTGGATGATTTGCAATATTTTATGGCTTCACCCACCCTGCCAAGTTTTATGGACTTAAAAGGAATATCTCCAAAAGAGGAAGTGTCGGCGATGCCCGCCAAAGCGATTACGACAAAATCCTGACCTTTTGCTTTGCACGCGTTAATTGCCATTAAGGGAATAGAACCTGCTCCCGCGATGATAGCTATCTTTTTTCCCATATATTTTTCCTTTTTACGAGTGTTCGGGTTGGCAAACAGTGCGATGAGAGTCCGTCGAAATAAACTCGATAATGTCTTCAACCGGCTTGAAGCCTTTGTAAGTCTTGGCAACATCCTTCACTCTTTCGGCAAATGTGCCCTCGTCCGCAAAAAGCATACGGTAAGCCTGACGCATTTTGTTAATGTCCGCAGTGGAAAAATTGTGGCGCTTCAGTCCCACAAGATTAAGACCGCGAAGTCTGCCCCTGTCGCCCGTGATTAAGCCATAAGGAATAACATCTTGCTCAACGCCACTCATTCCACCAATCATGGCATACTTGCCGATGCGGCAGAACTGATGCACGGCTGAAAGACCTCCTATAATTGCAAAATCGTCAACATGCACATGACCACCAAGAGCCGCATTGTTCGTTAAAATTACATTGTTCCCGACGATACAATCGTGAGCAATATGGCAACCTACCATGAAAAAGCCATTGTCACCGACAATGGTTTGTGATTTTTCAATAGGAGTTCCCGTGTGCATAGTCACATGCTCACGAATGATGTTATTCTTACCGATAATAAGCTTCGCCGGTTCGTTCATAAACTTTGTGTGTTGAGCAGGAGCACCCAAAACCGTGAAAGGATAAACCTGTGTGCCTTCGCCAACGGTTGTATTCCCCATAATGGTAACATTGGAGATGAGCTTTACACCCTTTCCAAGAGTAACTTCGTCTCCGATTACACAAAAAGGCCCTATTTCTACATCGTCGGCGATGTTGGCTTTATTTGATACAATAGCTGTTGCGTGTATATTTGAACTCATTTTATTTATCCTTTTTAGAAGTCATCACAGCGGTTATGGTGGCAGTGACCATTGTTTGTCCCTTAACCTTGGCCTCGCCGCTTATTTTATAAATGGGATGGCGGAAACACTCTCTTTTAACAAAAAGCTCTACGGTATCCCCCGGAAAAATGGATTTCCTAAACTTTGCTTTTTCAACACCGGCAAGTACTACCAGCTTAGACTTAAAGTCTATACTGTCTTTTAAGCTCCAATATAAAAGGATACCCGCTGTTTGAGCCAAAGCTTCTATGATTAAAACTCCCGGCATTATGGGATAATCCGGAAAATGCCCCTTAAAATATCCCTCGTCCGGTTTTACTTCTTTGATGCCAACGCAGCTTTCGCCCAAAACCAAATCCTTGACATCGTCAACCAGCAAAAAAGGAGGACGATGCGGTAGAGCTTCCAAAACCCTTTCTAAACCTATATTTGTGGAAGATGTCATAAAGCTATCCTTTCTTGATAAGTTTTTGCAGTGCAATTGCTTGCCTTAAAAAATCCTTAGCCGGAACCGCAGGAGAACCCATTACCGTCTGCATGGGGGCAATATTCTGAATAATGCCGGATTGCGCTCCGACTTGTACGCCGGAACCTATTTTGATGTGATCCTTTACACCAACCTGTCCTGCTAAAACCACAAAATCACCGAGATTACAACTGCCAGCAATCCCAACCTGAGAAACGATTACGCATGCTTTACCTAGAGTATTGTTGTGTCCTATTTGAACAAGATTGTCGATGATAGTACCGTCACCGATAACCGTATCAACCATAGCACCTCTGTCGATGCAGGTGTTGGCGCCGACTTCAACAAAATCGCCGATAATAACGCTGCCGATTTGAGGGATTTTTAAATGCCCCTCGGCAGACGAAACAAAGCCAAAGCCATCCTCGCCGATACGGGCACCGGAATATATTTTTACCTGTCTGCCGATTGTAGCAAAATGTATGGAAGCGCAAGAGCCTATCCAAGAGCATTCTCCTACTTTTACTTTGTCGCCGATAACAGCATTGGGTGCGATATAGCAAAAATCACCGATTTCGGCTTCATCTCCAATAAAAGCGCCAGCTTCGATACGAACACCTTTACCTAATTTGGCAGAAGGACTGATAAAAGCTTTATCCGATATGAAAGGGATGGGTTTCTTTACGGGGTAAAGTGCTCTGATAATAAGAGCAAAGGCCTTCCTTGCGTTCTTAGCAATGAGCAAATTTACATTATCAGGAAAGAATGGAGCAAGCTCGGCAGTAGTTATGCAAACCCCTGCCTTTATATCTTTAAGACTATTCTTTAGCTTTTTATCATAGCAGGCCGTGATATCCGATGAAGTTGCGGTTTCAAGAGGGGCAACCGAGGAGAAGAAAGTATCCGAAGATACTTCCCTTCCTATATCGGTTTCTGATATCTTGGCCAGTTCTTTTAGGGTAAAAGAACCTTCCGATTTGAAAAACCGCGAGCTTGCCATCGGTCTGTCCTTCCTACTTTTTGGAAGTTTCGGCGTTCGGTTTTGCCATGGTTACCTTTGGAAGTTTCTTGTTCATAAGCTTGATAACTTCTTCGGTAATGTCAAATTCGGGAGAAAATTGCATCATTTGCGAGGAGCCGGTAATCATGTTGGCACCCTTTTTCTCGGCAATTTCGGCGACGGCAGGATTTAAAGCTTCGTTTTGAATCTTTAAGCCGGCGTCCATAAATGACTTGTAAATGGCTTCCTGTTTAGCTTGAACCTTCTGTTGGAACTCCATCATTTTGGTTCTGAAAGTTTCAATTTTCTTGTTTAACTCCTCTTGAGTCAAAATAGAACGCTCTTTGTTAATGTCTTGCTCCATTTTTCTAAGAGATGTTTCTTCTTTACTTACTTCGGCTTTAAGCTCCGCAACATATTTATCGCGTTGTTTGACCAAGCCCTTGTAAGCTGTAGATTCATCTTGAAGCTTTTGCATATCAACAATAGCAATGACAGCGGGAGAAAGCTTTGCTTCCTCGGCTTTAGCAATGTTTGTAAAAGCTGCAAAACCCAGGGCTACAAAAGTGCATAATAATGTTATCTTTTTCATTTCTAAAATCCTGATCCAAAGTTAATACGAAATACTTCAGTTTTATCATAACGTTCTTTTAGTATTGCATACGCTATGTCTATGTTGATGGGTCCCATCGGGGAATCCCATGATAATCCAAAGCCCACTGAAGCTCTGGGCTTGGAAGAATAGTCTATCTTGTACTTACTGGTATCGTCAGGTTTACCTGCGACGCCAACATCACTAAAGAGGCGTCCTCTGATGCCGAGCTCATTTGGTAATCCTAAGGGGAATACCAGTTCTGCCGTGCCGGTCACAACCCAATTGCCACCTAAAGCATCTCCGGATTTGTTATCGCGTGCGCTGGCACCACCTTGTTCAAAACCACGTAAATCATAACCGCCCAAGAAGTAGCGCTGGTCTATACGGACATCTTGTCCAAAGCCAAAAATATATCCACCGTGTGACTTAAAGCCCAGTGTCCACTCCTCGGCAAGTGGGAAGTATATTGCGCCGTATAAATCTGTACGCAAGAACCTGTTGTCACCGCCAAGGCCGGCTAAATCATTGCTTAGCGTAAGTACATAACCGCTGGTCGGACGAATGATATTGTCGCGGCGGTCATAACTGATGGAGTGGCTTATCATTGAGGTGGTAGTTGTCCCCTCTTGTTCTTTTATGTAAAGGGAAGCACTGGATTTAACATTGCGAATTTTATCTCGGCGCAAGGTATACTTCATGTTTTCGCGAAGTTCTTCATTAAAAGACCAGCCTAAACGTAACGCGCCGCCAATACTGTCTTGATCATAGGAACTGTATTCTTGTAAGTCTTGAGTTATGTTGAACAAGTCAATGCCTGCAACCAAATCGCGCCCCAAGAAATAGGGTTCTGTAAAACTTATATCATATTCGGTCTTTTTCTGTGCAAGGGCAACATTCAAGCCAAGGCTTTGTCCGCGACCTAAAAGGTTTCGCTCTTTTATGCCGGCTTGAACTAATGCACCGTCATAAGTTGACCAACCTACACCTAAAGAAAGTGAACCGGTGGATTTTTCTTCAACATCGACCTCAATGTCGGTTTTATCAGGGGCTCCTTCTATCGCTTGAGGTTGGATATCCACTTTGGAAAAGAAATCAAGATTTTCAACACGTTGTTTTGAACGGCGGATTTTTGCGGTGTTAAAGGCATCACCCTCGGCAATACGGAATTCGCGACGGATAACATCATCTTTAGTTCTAACATTGCCGTGAATATTAATTTGATTAATGTAAACACGAGATCCTTCTTTGACATCCAAAATTAAATCAACTGTCCCCTGCTCGGCATCTTTGTTTTCAAAAATGGGGGTAACTTCAACAAAGGCATGTCCCAAGTCACCGGCAGCTTCAACTATAATGTTGGTTATAGTGTCAATCTTGTCGGCGTCATACCAATCACCAGGTTCCAAACCTATTTTCTCTTTCAGCACTTCAGTATCAAGTCCGAGTAAGGTCGTCTTTATATCGAAGTTGTTAATCTTGTATCTTTTTCCTTCATGAAGGGTAAAAGTGATAAAAAAGGCTTCTTTGTCAGGAGTAAGTTCGGCAATAGCGGAGTAAACTTCAAAATCAATGTAACCGTTCTTTAAATAAAAGCGGCGCAGAAGTTCCTTATCATACGCCATTCGGTCAGGATCGTAAGTTGTGGTAGAGGATAAGAAGCGATACCAAGCGTCCTCTTTCGTCATAATGGCTTCGGATAACTTAGAATCCGATAACTCATTGTTACCTATAAATAAAATCTTGCGGACATAGGTAGTCGGACCCTCATTAATTTCGTAAACAACATCAACGCGGTTTTGGTCGCGCTCGATTATCTTGGGTTCAATGGAAACGGCAAAGCGACCGCTGCGGCGGTATATCTCAAGCATTCTTTGTACATCGCTTTGAGCTTTGGCTTTGGTGTAAATAACACGGGGTTTAAGCTGAACTTCATCTAAAAGCTGAGCATCTTCAAGTTTTTGGTTACCTTCAAAGTAAAGGCGGCTGACGATAGGATTTTCCTTTACTTTTACAACTAAGACCGTGCCGTCTTTGAAAAGCCGAACATCGGCAAACATGCCTGTCGCAAAAAGATTCTTTAAAGCGCGATTCATAGTGGCTTCGGATAAATCGTCGCCTTCAAACACTCGCATATAGGAAACTATCGTTTCGCTTTCTATGCGTTCGTTTCCTTCGGTACGGATTTGTGACACTTTGGTATCGGAAGCGGCGGCGAACGAAGCCGTTGCGCCACTGATTAAAAACGAAAAAGCAACTAATAAGATATAGAATATATTCTTTAGCAATTGTTTATCCTATGAGTCGGTTAAAAATCCTTGGAATATCGTTCCAAAGCGTCAGCAATAACAAACCAATGAGCAAAATCATACCAAAGGTCAAAGCTTTTTCCAAGATTTTTTCGCTCATAGGCTTACGCCTTATTCCTTCTATTACATACACCACTATTTGTCCACCGTCCAACAAAGGAATGGGGAAAAGATTTATAAGCCCTATGCCTATAGATATTTGGACCAAGAACAGCAAAAAGCTTAAAGTTCCGCCTTTTACTGCGTCACCGGACGCCTCGGCAATGCCAAGGGGACCGCGCATTTCATCGGGTGAACGAGCGCTTAAGAATACCTGCTTTAGGTAAATCATAGTATCGGCAGTCATAGTGACAGCCAACTTTGTAGCTTCATACAGAGCGGGGAAAAGGCTCATACTTTCAACGTCGCCCTCAGCTATGGTTTTTGAAGATACACCTAAAATACGGTTGGAAGCGTCGTCCGCAAGGACTGCCTTTACCTCTAATGTCTGATTATCCCTTTGAACAGTAAGCAAAATTTCATTAGAAGGGGCAAGAACTATCCAGCGCTTTATGTCCGAAAACTCTTTTATATCGTTGCCGTCAATATTTACAATTCTATCACCGGCAAGAAGTCCTGCTGCGGCGGCAGGAGTGCCCTCTTTCACCGAACCGACAACAGGCGGAATCCTAATTTGACCGTAAACCATAAAAATGCCTGCCATAAGCAAAATGGCAAAAATGTAATTAGTGGCCGGACCGGCAAAGATTATAGATATCTTCTTCCAAACAGGTTGAAAGGGGAAAGCGACTTTTTTTTCTTCGTCAGATAGTTTCTTTATGTTCTTGTCGGATTTTGCGCTGGTGGCATCGGCGTCACCGAACATTTGCACAAACCCCCCCAGAGGAATGGCGCGAAGGCACCAGTTAGTCCCCTTTTTATCCTTTCTTGAGTAAAGTTTTTTGCCAAAACCGATTGAGAACTCAAGCACGCGAACACCGCAAAGGCGAGCAATTAAGAAATGTCCCATCTCGTGAACGAAAACTACAATCGACAGAACGACCAAAAAGGCTAATGTGTATTCGGTAAAGGTAAGTAAATCCTGCATTTTATTTATAGTCCTTGTTAATTATTTCCTTGGTTTTAATTCTGATTTCAGCGTCAAGTGCAATAGCGTCGGCAATAGTTGCCATTTCCCCAGAGGGAGTATTTTCTAGCACCTTGGAAACAGTATTGGCAATAGCTAAAAAGGGGATGCGCTTCGCCAAGAAGGCAGCAACCGCGACTTCGTTTGCGGCGTTTAAAACGTTGGTAAAAAAAGAACCTTTTGCCAAGGCGGATTTTGCCAGCTTTAAGCTGGGAAAGCGAGTTTCGTTCGGAGCAAAAAAGGAGAGTGTGCCGATTTCGGCTAAGTCAAGCTGTCTTACACCCGAAGGAATCCTATCCGAGAAACCAAGTGCGTAGGATATGGGCGTGCGCATGTCCGGATTTCCAAGCTGCGCCAGTACTGAACCGTCAATATAGGAAACGGCGCTATGGATTATGGATTGCGGGTGAACGACTACTTTTATTTTTTCCAAAGGCAAGCCAAAAAGGTGATAGGCCTCAATAATCTCAAGTCCTTTATTCATCATAGTTGCGGAATCTACGGATATTTTCGCCCCCATGCTCCAGTTAGGGTGAGATACTGCCTGTTCGGGGGTGGCTTTTGCCATAAAATCCAAATCCTTATCCCTAAAAGGTCCACCAGAAGCGGTAAGAATAAGGCTGGCAACCTGTCCTTTATCCTTTTGGCTTTCGTTTAAGCATTGAAAAATTGCGCTATGTTCGGAGTCAACGGGAAGAAGTGTCGTACCCTTGTCCTTTGTCATCCGCATGACAATCTCGCCGGCGCAAACCAGAGTTTCCTTATTCGCCAGCGCCAAAGTTTTACCTCTTTTTATGACTTCAGCGGTGGGTTCAAGACCGGCAGCACCTACAATAGAAGACATTGTGATATCGGCATCCGTAGCGGCGGCCTCTAACACTGCGGATTTACCGGCAGCAATTTTTATATTTGTTCCGGCAAGGTTTTCTTTTAACTCATTATACTTTGTTTCATCGGCGACAACTGCCAGTTTTGCCCCCAAGGATTTGGCCTGCTCGGCTAAAAGCGAAGTGTTGGAACCCGCGACTAATGCGGTGACAGAAAACCTATCCTGATTTTCCTTTATAACGGATACAGTGCTTTTACCGATGGAACCTGTTGATCCTAGAATACTTATACTTTTCATTATGGGCAAGCTCCGCAAGCGATTATGCTAAAAACAGTGATGACGATGATAACAAACATAAGACTGTCTATTCTATCAAACATACCTCCATGACCGGGAATAATGTTGCTGGAGTCCTTTACTCCTACTACTCTTTTTATTTTGGATTCCAGCAAGTCACCGAATACTGCAAAAACGGAAATAATAGAGCCGGAAAGAATCAAGTCTGAGATGGGGCCCAGATTAAACAGTGTGCCGAAAAGCACCGCTATTAAAATGGCGAAAACCAATCCGCCAAAGAAGCCTGACCAAGTTTTTTTCGGGCTGATACTGGGGCAAAGAGCCGGTCCTCTCAGCGGCAAACCAATCATCATGCCTCCAACATCGGTGGCGGATACTATCAAAATCAGCCAAAAGACAAACAGAGTGCCGAAAGTGTTAAGGACAAAAACTGCCGATACAGCAAAAGCGGTTATATAAAAAATACCAAAAGCTCTTAGCAAGGGGTGAGGATACATACTTTTTTTGGATTCGGCATATGTGAGCAAAGATACTGCCGCAACGATACCCGCGAAAAGTAGAGCCATTTGCCCCGATTTAACCATTAACATAGCTGCAGTGGCAACTGCGGCGCTGATAATTGCAAACGGAGTGAGCTTGTTTGTAAACATTTTATCCCATTCCCATGAGAGCAAAACTATTACCATGCCAAGCAGAATCTGAAACCAAGGGTAAGCAAACCAAATGGCAAGGCCAACCAGAGGAAGTAGTATCAATGATGAAATAATGCGTTGCTTCATGTGTTTTTAATCCTCTACCTTACCAAAGCGTCTTTTGCGGTTTTGAAACTCGTTTATGGCAAAATCCAAATCCTTGGCGGAAAAATCCGGCCATAGAGTATCAACAAAAACCATTTCTGTATATGCTAATTGCCAAAGCAAAAAGTTACTAATCCTTTGTTCGCCGCTTGTCCTTATCAATAAGTCAGGATAAGGCGCAGGATAAGTTAACAGTTTAGAAGCAAAAATCTCCTCGTTTATAGCGTCAGGAGTTAATCTTCCCTCTTTTACATCAGCAGCAAGCGTCCTTGCGGCGGTGACTATTTCATCTTTGCCGCCATAGCTTAGGGCAATGTTTAGCGAAAGTCCTTGTTTGTCCTTGGTTAAAGTTTCAATGTCGCGGATAAGGTCCCTTATGTCGGCATCAAGGCGAAATAAATCACCTATAAAGCGATAGCGGACTTCGTTTTTTTGCGCTGTCTTTAATTCGCTTTTTAAGTATTTGCGCAAAAGATTCATCAAGGTTTTGACTTCGCTTTCGGGACGAAGCCAATTTTCGGAAGAAAAAGCGTAAATGGTTATATATTTTATTCCCAGTTTGCCTGCGTATTTTATGAATTCTTGTAAAGCTTTTACGCCGGCCTCGTGTCCTTTGCTTCGTGGAAGCCCTTTGGATTTTGCCCACCTGCCATTGCCGTCCATAATGACGGCGATATGGCTTGGGATGATGTTTAAAGTCTGCTTTCCCATCTAGACTTGTTTTATTTCCTGTTCTTTGCTTTTTAAATGCTCGTCAATTCTGGCAATCATAGCGTCCGTTATTTTTTGAATAGCTTCTTCGTACTCGTGCTTTTCATCCTCGGATATCTCGCTACGCTTTTCCATTTCCTTTATTTCGTCCATACCGTCACGGCGAATGTTGCGAATAGATATTTTAGATTCCTCGGCATATTTGCCGGCAATACGAACAAGCTCCAAACGACGTTCTTCGGACAAAGGAGGAATAGGAATACGGATAAGAGTGCCGTCGCTCATAGGGTTTAAACCAAGAGCAGATTCCCTAATCGCCTTTTCAACATTCTTGGCCAAGCTCTTATCCCAAACCGAAACAGAAAGCATACGAGATTCAGGAACACTGACATTTCCGACTTGATTTAAGGGAACAGTCGAGCCGTAGGCTTCAACAAAGATATTATCAAGCAAAGCAGTAGTTGCCCTGCCCGTTCTAAGCCCCGAAAACGAACGTCCCAAAGCTTCCAAAGTTTTCTCCATACGAGCGGTAATTTCTGCTTTCAATTCCTTTATATCCATAGAAGTGCTCCCTAATTATTTTTTTTGCCGACAATGGTGAACTTGCCAAGCCCTCTTACCGCCTTTTGCAAAGCGTCTTCGTCATGCTGAGAAAAGACTATTATCGGAAGGTTGTTGTCGCGAGCCAAAGCAATTGATGAGGCATCCATAACCGAGAGATTCTTGGTGATAACATCTTCATAGCTGATTTTGTCATAACGCCTTGCATCTTTGGTTTTGTTCGGATCAGCATCGTAAATGCCATCAACCTGCGTTGCCTTCATAATAACATCACAGTTCATCTCAATCGCGCGGAGAGTGGCTGCGGTATCCGTAGTGAAGAAAGGATTGCCCGTGCCTGCCGCAAATATAACAATCCGCCCCTTTTCCAAGTGGCGAACTGCGCGACGACGGATATAGGATTCACAAACAGTAGGCATGGGGATCGCAGACATAACCCGCGTCTGCAGACCTTGCTTGTTTTCCAAAGCGTCTTGCAGTGAAAGAGCATTCATTACGGTTGCAAGCATACCCATGTAGTCAGCGCTGGTCCTATCCATACCGGCAGCAGCACCGGCAATACCTCGAAAGATATTGCCGCCGCCAATGACTACACAGACTTCCACCCCTTGTAAAACCAATTCTTTTAAATCTTTGGCTACTTCGTTGACGGCGACAGCGTCCATACCAAAGTCTTTGCTGCCCATAAGGCTTTCACCGGACAGCTTTAAAAGTATGCGTCTGTAAATAGGCTTCTCGGTCATTGGCGGTTCTCCTTTGGTTTTAAGTAGGTATACTACTTATTTAGTTGAGCTGCAACCTCGGCGGCAAAATCAGTTTCCTCTTTTTCAATACCTTCGCCAAGGCCAAAGCGGACAAAGCCTGTAACCTTAACGTCCGAGCCAAGTTCCTTGGCAAAATCGGCAACGGCATCTTTGACCTTTTTGTCGGGATCCATAACAAAGGCTTGCTCCAGCAGAACAACTTCCTCATAGAACTTGCGGAGTCTGCCCTCTACCATTTTCTCAATGATAGCTTCGGGCTTGCCGGAAGCTTTTGCTTGCTCAGAGATAATGCTCTTTTCGCGTTCCAGTTCGTGAGCGTCAACGCCCGATATATCCAAAGACATCGGGTTTGTAGCGGCAACATGCATTGCAATCTGTTTACCCAAGGTTTCTAATTTATCGGCAGGAGCATCGGATTCAAGCGCTACTAAAACGCCGATTTTACCTTTGCCCGGAGCAACTGAGCCGTGAACATAGGAAACAACGGCACCTTTATTCACCTTCAAGGCAGCACTACGGCGAAGGGAAAGGTTTTCACCTATTTTAGCGACTAAGTCCGTGAGTTTTTCAGAGATGTTCTTATCGCCAACTTTATGATTTTTTACAGCTTCGATATCGCCGTTTTCTTCAAGGGCAACTTGCATTGCTTCATCGACAAAAGCTTGGAAATCGTCGTTACGAGCAACAAAATCCGTTTCCGAGTTTACTTCAATGACTACGCCTTTGCCATCCTTAGCGGTAGCAGCAACCAAGCCTTGTGACGCGGTGCGACCGGCTTTTTTAGCAGCGGCGGAAAGGCCTTTCTTGCGAAGCCAGTCGATAGCGTTTTCCATATCTCCGGCGGCTTCGGTAAGAGCTTTTTTGCAATCAAGCATACCTGCGCCAGTTTTTTCGCGTAATTCTTTAACTAATGATGCGGTAATTTCAGCCATTTTATTCTCCTTTAGATTTTAAAAAAAGGCGACGGGAATAATAAAAATTAAATCCGCCGCCTTGTTATTTGTTGTTTTTTATGAGCGACTATTCAGCAGGTGTTTCCGCCTTGTCCGCGGCTTCATCTTTCGCCTCGGCAGGGGTTTCCTCTTTAGTCACGGCTTCCTCGGTTACGACCTCCTCGGTCACAACTTCGGCAGCACCCAAGTCAACGCCGGAAGCTTTTAATTCCTCGTTAATACCATCAAGAATTGCGCCGCTTATCAAATCGCAATAAAGATTGATAGCGCGGACAGCATCATCGTTGCCGGGGACAGGGTAATCAATACCGTCTGGATTGACATTAGTATCGCAAATAGCAATTACGGGAATGCCAAGCTTTGCAGCTTCAGTCAAAGCAAGTTCCTCTTTGGCAACATCAATAACAAAAACCAAATCGGGACGACGACCCATATTCTTGATGCCGCCCAAAGAGCGATCCAATTTTTCTTTCTCGCGAGCGATATTTAAGCGCTCTTTCTTGGTAAGGCTTTCATATTCTCCCGAAGCTTCCTTTGCTTCAATTTCTTTTAAACGCTTGATGGATACCGAAATGGTTTTCCAGTTGGTAAGGGTGCCGCCAAGCCAGCGGTGGTTTACGAAGTATTGACCGCAGCGTTCGGAAGCTTCTTTAATCGGAAGTTGTGCAGCGCGTTTTGTGCCGACAAAAAGAATTTTACCACCCTTTGCCGCAACATCGCGAGCAACCTGCATAGCTTCAAAAAGCATGGGAACGGTTTGTTGTAAATCAATAATGTGGACTCCGTCACGAACACCAAAGATATACTTGCCCATCTTGGGATTCCATCTGCGAGTGTTGTGCCCGAAGTGAACGCCGGATTCAATGAGTTGGCGCATAGTAAATGTTGGAAGAGACATAATTTTTTCCTTTCTTTTCCAGTTGAACCTCTGCAAAGCAAGAACCAAAACTTGGCACCGGAACGGTTTTTTGGCTGATTTAAGCCAGAAAAGCGCATAACGCCTTGCATGTGAATTAAAAACGAGGGTTCTTTTATACCCCTTTTACGAAAAATGCAAGTGTTTTTATGCACCTTATCCTAAAAGAGGATTTTATAGCTTTAATTTGAATCGGTTAGACGAATCTATTTATCTTTTGATTCAAGATGCAGGTTGCCCTACAGCATAAAGGTTAAGCGAAGCGAGAAAACCGTTGCCGTGTCCTGTTTACTGTCAAGTGCCGGATTGATATAAAACTGAACATCGGGAGTAATTTGCATATACTCGGTTATGCCCCAATTCCAAAAACCTTCAAGCACTGTTTCCGTTTTGCGAACCTTGGTACCGACGTTGGCAGAAACGACATCGTCGTTAATCTCGTTAAAAGCAACGGCAAGACCTATTTGGTCAAGCGGATTGCGCTTTAGGGGGTTGTTCATAACTCCGCCGAGCACAATAGAGCTGGAAATCGGCATAATGTCACCGGTAGCAGTGTTAAATCTGCCAAAAACTCCCCAAGTATCGTTGATGTTTTGGGTAAAATTAAAAGACCACCCTTCAGAATTACCTGGTTGCTGTCTTACCGAAGGCTGGTTGTAATATAAAAGTGTGAACTGGCTGGAGCCTAAGCCTTCTATCTTTGGTGACCAAGAAATGTAGCCAAAGCCCGTCCAATCACCTTTGTTTAAGTTCCTTGTGCTGATTCTTGAGCCTGAAATGTTATTAGCGTCTTGAAGCCCCGCAGAAATGGAAATGGTAGAGGTGGGATTCCAAGTAACGTAAGCACCAAGGCTTGCCAGCGGATAAGTCGATGAAGCATTTTGCGAAAGGGCCATGTTTATGAAGCTTGTTTGCTGGTTACTGCCATATTGACCACCATCAAAAAGCCACAAAGGGAACTGACCTACCGTCACTCCGAACATATTGTTTGCAAAGGTTTGAGTATAAGTTAGTTGAGAAAAGGTGTTCTCGTTTATTGAATTATCGTTAACTTGGTTGGCTATGTTTATGTTATTGCTTAAATAGCTGCCGTTTGCTGCCGACCAGTATTGCACTGTGTTATAAACAAAGTCGATTGAGCCCGAACCGTACTTGTCACTGTTAAATAAGTTCCAAGTAATATCGGGACTGTAAATGGTCTGGAATATGCTTTTCCCGCCATCGGGAGTGCCGGTTTGCATCAAAAGCGACGCATTAAAAGAATAGGTAATGTTAGTTTTCTCTTGAAACCAATTTTTGAATTTTGTGTATTCGGTTACGGGGTTAAAGCCCTCGGCGTTTACTAATGATGGAATAAGTGCCAGTGTAGCGGCAAGGGCAAAAGCGGTTTTACGCATGGGGTATCCTCCTTAACAATATGCCTGCGTTCAGCTTTATAGATTTCAAGCTAATTTTTAAGATATACTTTAGGATAGTCTTAAAAAAATGGCGGAGAGACCGGGAATCGAACCCGGGGAACCGAAACCGGTTCACAGATTAGCAATCTGCTGCATTACCGCTCTGCCACCTCTCCGCGTAGGGGTATTCTTATATATTTGTGCCAAAGCAAAGTCAACTGATTTTAAGAACTATTTTGGTTCCATTACCCTATCCCCATAATAATTTTTAAAAGTGTGAGTCTCTTACTTAGGGACAACCCTTTAAAGTTTATAATATGCCGTTTATACATATCTTTTATTTTGGTGGTAACTTCCTTTGTATCATCCAACTCATCTATATGTTTCAAAACATTTTTAAGATTTTGGTTAATGCGAGGAGCTCGAATTTTGTGCAAAAATATAGGAGTATCTTTAAATTCGTTATAAAGATCCTCGGCTACGGAAAGATAGGACAAAGCCTTATCTTTTGAAAACTTGGTATGAATGGTCGATGTTGAATTATATCTGTAAAAATATAGCGGCTCGGTAATAAGTACTCCCTTTTGTGCCCTTTTTAGAAAACGAGAATTAAATAAAATGTCCTCGCTTATAATGGCTGCAGAAAAGCGTATATTGCCTAACGCTTTGGCTTTATACACAAAAGCACAAGAAGCAAGAAAAATGTCGTTCTTAAAAGGAAGAATGTCTGTAAGAGGATTAACTATAACAGAGTTTTTGGCTTTTTCCATTAAAGATGGCTCGATTTTTGTTTCATAAGTAACATCTTGAAAATTAATATGAGCAAAATCCGCCTGTTCGCCGGTTATAGCGTTAAGAGCTATTTTCAAATAATCGGGGTGGACATAATCATCAGCATCAACAAAACAGATATATTCACCTCTTGCAATATCAAGTGCGGCGTTACGGGCAGATGACACTCCACCATTTGCTTTGGTTACGACCTTTACGCGATTATCCTTTCCCGCATAGCAGGCAAGTATTTTTGGAGTGTCGTCCGTAGAACCATCATCAACGCATAAAAGTTCAAAATCAGTAAAAGTTTGAGCAAGAATGGAATCAACACATTGAGACAGATATTTATCACCATTATAACAGGGAATAATGACCGATATTTTTGGATTATTTGTCATTAGCTACTGTTTCCTTTATTAATTTATCCCATGCATCAATTACTACTTTAGGTGCAAATCTTTGCATATCTTTTGCCGCTGCTTTTCCCATTTTAATACGAAGCGCTTTATCCGTCATCAAGACTTTCATCTTATCGGCATAGTCATCAACATCTTTTACCAAAAAACCCGTTTCTCCGTTTATTATAAGCTCATTTACGCCAAGTGCAGAAGCAAAGCCAAGCCCCGGCACTCCGTAAGCCAAACCGTCTGCCATACCGTAGCCAAAGCCTTCGGAAAAACTCGGGGTACAGTTGATGTCGGCATGTTGGTATACTTTATCAATATGATTGCAATAACCGTTGAACTTTACCCTGCTTTGCAATCCCAGTTCCTTTACTCTTAACAAAAGGCGGCGGTAGTATTTTTCGTGTTTGCCTTTTTTTACTTTACCGTAAAAGTTCAGCGTCCATTTTGGAAAATCTTTGGCAACCTTGGCAAATGCCTCTAAAGTTAAGTGCTGGCGCTTGTATTGCTCGGCAATTTGAGCTATGTGCGTTATTTTATGTGTTTCTTTTGATAAATCACGGCGGCCTTTTAGGGGAATTTGAATTACTTGGTTGGGGATTACCACGATTTTCTTAAAGTCATAATACTTATCCGCCAAAGCTACAAAATTATGCATGAGCACTTGCAAGACCGCAACCTTATTCATCAAGCTTTTGTAAAGAGCTTTCTTTATGGGGCTCTTTTGCCACTTGTCGAAGACTTCATTAGGAGGATTGTGCATCATCATAATAATTGGTGCTTTAGGTCTGCCAAGCACTGCGACATTATACAAATCTTTTGGAAAATAGCAGATTATAACATCGGGCCTTGTCTTGGAGATAAATTTTTTAAACTTCAGCGGAGCAGGAATAAGTTTAGATAAAATATTATGGCTTAGGTTGGTATAATGAACACTTTTATTAAGAGCGCCATCAGCCCTTTTGTCAGCATTGGCAAGAGAATTACTGACAAGGTGGACTTCATAGCCGCGCTTTACCAACTGATTGGCAAAGTTTAATACCCATTTTGTGCCAAGCACATTACGATCTTTTACCAGTAAAACTTTCATACATTGTAAACCTTCCACATGGTTTTGATGATATTTTCAATATCAGAGTTTGTGGGTGTCCAGCCAAGCACTGATTTTGCTTTATCGGCACAGGCAATCAAGATTGCAGGGTCTCCCTTTCTTCTTGGCGCAATAGTATAGTTTATCTTCTGTCCAGTGATTCTTTCGGTGGCAAAAATTGCCTCTTTGACGCTAATTCCTTTGGAAGTTCCCAAATTTAACATAAGGCTTTCTTTGTGTTCCTTTAGATACTCTAAAGACTTTAAATGCGCCGATGAAAGGTCCTCAACATGAATATAGTCGCGAACGCAGGTCCCGTCAGTGGTATCGTAATCATCTCCGAATACCGGTAACTCTGCTCTGCTTTTGTTAGCAACTTCCATAATTATGGGAAAAAGATTTTGAGGATTTTGTTCCTTGCCGGTTATAGTGCCGTCATTAGCGTATCCCACCGCATTGAAATAGCGAAGAGCGGCGTATTTTATACCTTTTAACTTATCATACCATTCCAACAGTTGTTCAATTCCCAACTTGGTAAATCCATAAAAATTAATGGGATTGGTTGGATGTTTTTCATCCACGGGAAGATATTTCGGTATACCGTAAACCGCGGCTGATGATGAAAAAACTATGTTCTTAACATTGTTATCCACCATAGCGTTTAATATGTTTATGGTACCGGTGATGTTATTATCGCTGTATTTTTGGGGGTTTTCCATTGACTCCCCCACGGCTTTTTTTGCTGCAAGGTGAATAACCGCATCGACATTATGTCGCATTGCATTATTCAGTGCAACTTTGTCCATAATATCGCCCGTTATAGACTGGGCCTTGGGATGGATGTTTTCTTTAAACCCAGAGGAAAAATTATCGAAAACGATTGTTTCATAGTCGTTTTCAATTAACGCTTTGACAATATGGCTTCCTATGTATCCTGCCCCACCGATTACCAATACCGTCATATATCTTACCTTTACTCAGTTTAACTAAGCTTCTTTTTCAGCATTTCATTCAGAATACCGGGGTTGGCTTTGCCTTTGGTTGCGGCCATTACTTGACCGACAAACCAACCAAGAAGCTTATCCTTACCGCCTTTATACTCGGACACTTTGTCGGGATTGGCAGCAATAACCTTATCAATCTCAGCCTCAATTGCGCCGGTATCACTTACTTGTTTCAGGCCCTGTTCTTCGACGATAACTTCCGGAGACTTTTTGGTTTTGGCCATAATTGCAAACACATCTTTAGCAATCTTGCCGGAAATGGTGTTGTTACCAATTAAACCGACCAGTTTACCAAGATTTTCCGCAGATATAGGGCTTTCCGTAATGTCTTTGCCTTCGTTATTCAAAAGAGCGAACAAGTCACCTAAAATCCAGTTTGCAACCTTTTTAGCGTCATTGCCCTTGGCAGCGGTTTCAAAATATTCCGCCACTTCCTTTTCAGAAACGAGTTGTCTTGCGTCATATTCCGTGAGCTTGTATTCATCTATAAACCTTTGCTTTTTGGCATCCGGAAGTTCGGGCATAGTGTCCCTAATTCTAGCTACCATATCATCGGCAAGCACCAAGGTTACAAGATCGGGATCGGGGAAGTAGCGGTAATCTATCGCAAACTCTTTACTCCGCATTGCCCTTGTTTCCAGTTTATCGCTGTCAAAAAGACGGGTTTCCTGGGTCACGGGTTCGCCGGATTCATAGGCGTCAATTTGGCGTCTTGCTTCAATTTCTACTGCTTCTTTTACAAAGCGAATAGAGTTGACGTTCTTTACCTCTACTCTCGTGCCGAAGCCGTCACCGGGACGGTTCACCGATACGTTAACATCGCAGCGCATTGAACCTTCGTCCATGTTGCCATCGCAAGTGCCAAGGTAGCGCACAATAGCGCGAAGTTTGCGAACGAAGTTACCAGCATCTTCGGGAGATTCCATTTCGGGCTTGGTCACAATTTCCATAAGCGTAACCCCTGCCCTGTTAAGATCGATGAAAGTTTTACCCTTTACTTGCCCATGTATGGATTTGCCAGCGTCTTGCTCTATATGGATACGCTCAATGCCGATTTTCTTCACTTCGCCGTTTTCGCGGGTTACTTCTAGCCAGCCATCAGTAACAATGGGGTGGAAGAACTGGCTTATCTGATAGCCCGTGGGCAAATCAGCGTAAAAGTAGTTCTTACGGTCAAAAGCGGAATACTTGTTTATTTTACCGTTAATACCAAGACCCGTCCGCACTGTTTGCTCAACGGCGTATTGGTTAATGACGGGAAGCATGCCGGGGTAACCTGCGTCTATAGTAGAAACAGAGCAATTCTGGCTATCACCAAAGACCGCCGAAGCACCGCTGAACAGCTTTGATTTCGTGATGACTTGGCAGTGCACTTCCAAGCCTACAACAACTTCCCAAGCTCCCGTTCTTCCTTCAATAGTGTATCTTGCCATTTTTTATTCTCCTACCCTATGGGGTTGTTTTGTAAAGTTTGCGGCCTTTTCAATTATGCTTGCAACTTGGAATACCTGTTCTTCGGCGAAAGGTTTTCCTATGATTTGTAATCCTAAAGGCAAGCCGTCGGACGATATAGCCGAAGGTACAACCATTGCAGGCAAGCCCGCTAGCGAAGCGGGACAGACAAATGCATCATTTAAGAATACCGTGATAGGATCTTGATTCTTCATCTCCTCGGCACTAACCGCTGTGGAAGGAGCCGCGGGAGTAAGCAAGAAATCAACCTTTTTGAAAGCATCTTCGAAATCTTTCACTATCAGGCGACGAACTTTCTGCGCTTTTAAGAAATAATCGTTATAACGACTTTCGCCTAAGATATATGTACCAATAAGTATGCGGCGTCTGGGTTCGTTGCCAAAGCCTTCCATACGAGTGTTGGCGTAGACTTCGTCCAGTGTTTTGCCTTCTTTTCTTGAACCAAATCTGATACCGTCGTATCTTGCCAAGTTTGAAGAACATTCGGCAGAAGCTATTACATGATATGTCGTAAGAGCGTATTCCGTATGCGGCAAAGATACTTCCACGACCTCTGCTCCTGCGTCCTTAAGCCAACGAATACCCTCGTCCCACATCTTTATAACATCGGGATTGATACCGCTGGGGCGATATTCTTTCGGTATGCCTACTACTTTGCCCTTTAAGTCACCCCCCATGGCTTTGCGATAGTTAGGAACGGCCAATTGTGCCGAGGTTGAGTCTTTATCATCAAAGCCCGCCATAACTTCCATAAGAAGTGCGGTGTCTTCGACAGTTCTTGCCATCGGTCCCGCTTGATCAAGCGAGGAAGCGAAAGCAATAATACCGTAACGAGAGCAACGTCCATAGGTAGGCTTTAAGCCAACAATGCCGCAAAAAGAAGCAGGCTGGCGGATTGATCCTCCCGTATCGGTGCCTGTGGCACACATGCACAAACCTGCGGAAACTGCCGCGGCAGAACCGCCTGATGAGCCACCCGGAACAAGGACCGTTTTATTGTCACCCGTCCTTTTCCAAGGGTTTTCCGTGCAACCGTAGTAGCCTGTGATAGTTCCCGAACCCATGGCGAATTCGTCAAGATTGGTTTTGCCCATTAAAACGCCTCCGGCATTCCAAATCTTTTCGGAAACAGTGGATTCATAGAAAGGCACAAAGCCGTCCAAAATGTGCGAAGCAGCTGTGGTAAGTACTCCCTTTGTGCAGTATAAATCCTTCATACCTACGGGGATGCCTTCCAAAAGTCCCGCTTTTTTGTTTTTGATTCTCTCATCCGACTTTTTTGCCATTTCAAGGGCAAGGTCGGGAGTTTCGGTAATATAGGCATTTAAGTGTTTGGCCTTTTCCATCTCTTTTATGTGAGCTTCGGCGAGTTCTGTTGCGGTAAACTCACCTTTATCAAGAGCCTTTCTTGCTTCGGCAATTGTTAAATCAACTAAATCTGTCATTTGTTCTACTCCACCACCTGAGGTACTTCGTAATAGCCATCTTCATTTTCTTTCGCCAAACTCATCAGTTCGTCGCGGATGCCGCCTTCGGTCACTTTATCTTCCCTGTAAATAAGGGGCATATCCTTATCCAAAACCGAAGTCAAAGGCTCAACAAACTCGGTATCGACTTCCTTTAAATGCTCCGCCCATTGGCAAAGGCTCTCAAGCTCTTTTGCCACTTTCTCTAAATCGCTGTCTGGAACTTTTAATCTTGCGAGGTAGGCCACCTGCTTCACCGTATTTATATCAACCGGCATTTTTTTCTCCTATACAAAAAAAGATTTGCGTGCGAAACTATCACTAAGTAAGAGTTTTAGCAATAGATAAAAGACTATGGACGTAAGAGATTTTCAAAAATTATTGGTTAAAGGCAAAACGATTTTAGGGCTGGACATCGGCTCTAAGACCATAGGCGTTGCCGTAAGCGATGCGGGACTAATGATTGCAAGCCCGCTTAAAACCATATTTCGCACCTCTTTTAATAACGATATGACGGAGTTAAAAGGTTTTGTTGCTTCCCGAGGGGTGTGTGCTTTGGTGGCGGGGCTACCCCTGGAAATGAGCGGCAAAGAAGGTGAACGCGCCAAAATTACACGAGGAATCGGCGATAGAATATCCGAGGCTGTAGGGCTTCCTATTTTTTACTGGGACGAGAGGTTTTCATCGGTAGCTGTAGAAAGGATTATGATTGAGCAAGCCGACCTTTCCCGCAAAAAGCGAAAAAAGGCCATTGATCGCAGTGCTGCCGCTTATATTTTGCAAGGATTTTTAGACGCTCTTCCAAAATAAATTTATCCTTGACATTTATGAGGATTTTGCTATCATTATAGTTAGTATTCTTAGCAACTGACCCTTTGGGCAGTAAATCCTGTGGCCACCTTGGGTGGTCATAGTTGTATCAGAGGTCTTTTTATGGGCAAAATTTGTTATGTAGATGAAGCCGGCGATTTAGGATCACTTCCTCTTGATATCAAAAGAAAGGGTAATAATCAGCCGGTTTTTGTGATTGGCGGATTGTTTATAGACACGGACAGACTTTACGGGATAACCCAAGATTTTATTCATCTTAAGCAAAGATTTTTCCCTTCGCTTTGCCCTAACTCAATGAAATATCTGGATAGAATTTTGCCGGAAATAAAAGGGGCAGATATTCGTAAAAATGCCTTGCGCGGGGTGCATCAGCAAAGGCGGCACGCCATCGGTTTTATGGATAAAATTATGGATTTGTTTGAGCGCTATGAAGTGCAAATTGTCGCCAGAATATGGGTAAAAGTGCCGGGCAAGGACTTTAACGGTAATGGAGTTTATTCTTCGTCAATTCAAAGTATTTATGAGTATTTCAATCATTACTTAGAAGAAAACCAGGATATCGGCTTTTGTATTATGGACAGTCGCGACCAGATTAAAAACATTATGGTGTCGCACTCGATTTTTACTCAAAAGTTTAGGATTCTTGACCCTGCTTATAAAAACATCCCCGAGCTTCCTTGTTTTTCGCATTCTAATAACCATGTAGGGTTGCAGCTTTGTGATATACTCTGCTCGGCGTTTCTGTTCCCAATTGCCTCGTATGCTTATTGTAAAGATGTTGTACATAATGTGCATGTCAGTGCCAATGCCCCTTATATTAGGGAAAGGTTTGGTGACCGGCTTAAAAAATTGCAACATCGCTATTCTAATCCCGATAATAATTACACGGGCGGGCTGGTGGTTTCCGATCCTGTCGGGAAGCGTTCTTCTTCGCTTATGTTTGCATAATTTTTAACCCTTTGAATCTGTTGGCAGGTTAAGTTGATATTCTGATTCAACTTTCATATAATGCCTCTATGAGACCCGATGTGTTATATTCTTTGTTTGCTCCGATTACCTCAATTTCAGGTATCGGGGTGAAGTATGCAAATAATTATGCCAATCTTGGAATTACCAAAGTGGTTGATTTGCTTTGGCATTTACCCGTCGGGATTATAGACAGGAGAAATAAAACAACCGTTGCTGAGGCTAAAAATGGTGAGATTGCCACCCTTTATCTTGAAGTTGATGACATAGTTTTGCCTAAAAGTCGTAAGTCACCTACGCGGGTGGTTTGCCATGATAAAACGGGAAATATCGTCCTTGTATTCTTTAAAGTTTTTAAAGGATTTTTGGAAAAATATCTGCCGGTTGGAGCAAAAAGGATTGTTTCGGGACGAGTGGACTTTGCTAACTATGGGCTACAAATGGCTCATCCGGATTATATCGTAGCAAACGAAAGTGAAATGCCTTTACTCGAAACTATTTATCCCTTAACTGCCGGCATTTCTTTAAAAATGATGGGAAAGAGCGTCGAAGCAGCTTTATCAATGCTTAAACCTTTGCCCGAGTGGCTGGATGCAGAGTTTAGAAAAAGACAGGGGTTCCCGGATTGGTCTGACGCCGTAAAACTTGTGCACCATCCTAAAACTATGGCGGATATTGACGGCGCTAATCCCTCAAGACGTAGGCTGGCTTATGATGAATTATTGTCGGAGCAGCTCGCGCTTGCTCTTTTGCGAGCAAAAAAGAAAAAGCTTTCAGGTTATGAAATTAAGGGTGATGGTAAAATAAGGCGTAAAGTTTTTGCTAATTTGCCTTTTAAACTTACCGATGCTCAGGTGCGGGTTTTAAAAGAGATTGAAGCGGATATGGCGAGAAGCTCTCCCATGTATCGCCTTATCCAAGGAGATGTCGGAAGCGGAAAAACGGTGATTGCCTTTTTTGCTTTGCTTAACGCTGTCGAGAGTGGTTTACAAGGTGCGTTTATGGTGCCAACCGAGATTTTGGCTCGGCAGCACTATGCCAAACTTAAGCCTTTAGCCGATATAGCAGGTGTTAGTATTTGCCTTTTAACCGGTAAGGATAAGTCTTCGCAAAAAGAGGGCCATTTGCGAGCGATTAAAGACGGAACTGTGGATATAGTTATCGGCACTCACTCTCTTATTCAAGAAGGAGTTATATTTAATCGCCTGGGGTTAGCGGTAATTGACGAGCAGCATCGTTTTGGCGTACATCAACGTCTTGACCTTAAAGCTAAAGGGGCTTCGCCCGATATTCTGGTTATGACTGCTACCCCTATTCCCAGGACACTTGCGCTTACCGCTTATGGAGATATGGATATATCCGTTGTTGATGAAAAGCCGAAAGGACGAACACCTGTTAAAACGGTTGCGCTGCCTTTATCTAAGCTTGACGAAGTTATCTTAGCAATAAAAAGAGCTATTACGGCAGGAGCGAAGATTTACTGGATTTGTCCGCTGCTTGAAGAAAGCGAGGCTTTGGATGTTGCGGCGGCGAAGAAGCGCTTTAAAGAGCTCTCGGATGTATTCCCTGAACAAGTGGGACTGGTGCACGGTAAAATGGAGCCTGCCGAAAAAGATAAGATTATGGCAGAGTTTGCCGATGAGAACTCCTCTTTATCCATACTGGTAGCAACAACTGTGGTCGAGGTAGGAGTTGATGTGCCTATCGCCTCAGTTATGGTGATTGAGCATGCGGAAAGGTTCGGACTGGCACAGCTGCATCAATTGCGCGGACGTATTGGCAGAGGGAGCAAGGAGTCTTCTTGTGTCCTTATGTATGGAGATAATCTTACCTCTATGGCAAAGGCGCGTATTGATATTATGCGCAAAACCGATGATGGTTTTAAAATAGCCGAAGAAGATTTGCGACTTCGCGGAGTTGGCGAGGTGCTTGGAACAAAGCAAAGTGGTTTCCCCGAGTTTAAACTGGCAAATATAGCAACGGATATAGACCTTATTCATACCGCGGCAAAAGATGCGCAGATGATTGTTGAAACAAATCCTTCCTTAAGCGGCGAGAGAGGAGAAGCTCTTCGCGTTTTACTTTATCTTTTTGAGCAAGATAAAAATGTAAAGCTGATTAGAGGCTAGTTATTTCTTACCATTTTTCAAAGCTTTTTTTACGGCAGCTTTGGCTGTTGCTTCCGCCCGCAATAATGCTTTTGCTTCTTTACTGGTAGGTGCGACAATACCTACGGAAATAACATATTTTAAACCGTCCTCAACCGAAATATCCAGCTTGTGCACATCCTCGTTCGGGACAAAAAGTAAAAATCCCGAAGTAGGGTTCGGAGTCGTCGGGACATAGACGCTGGTCATATTACTTTGATGGGCAATATCTTTGATATCGGATGTAGGTGCTCCGGTTATAAAAGCAATCGTCCACAGCCCTTTTCTCGGATATTCTATAAGCACAACTTCCCTAAAAGAGTGTTTGGATGAGCTGGAAAAGAAAGTTTCAAAAATCTGTTTTAATGCGTTGTAAACACTGGAAACAATGGGAGTTGAAGCAAGTAACTTTTCCCATATTTTAACAAAAAAGCCGCCGACTAAGCCCGTTGCAAACCAACCTATAACCACAAAGAAAACGAAAAGAATTACAAGTCCTATGCCTGGAATGCCGTAGGGCAAATAAGTTTCGGGATTATATTTTGCGGGGAGAAGATTAACTACATTACTGTCAATGTAGGAAATAAAAATAACCGCAAGGTAAATGGTAATAGCCGCAGGAGCGGTCACCAGAATGCCCGTAAAAAAATAATTTCTTATGCGTCTTGCCATATTTATTTTATCAGGTGTGTCTTGTTTAATTTCTTTTTCTGCCATAACCTTAACCTTATGATTCAACTTGTTTTGCTATAATTATATGAGGACAAACAAAAAATGCAAGACTTCCAAAAGTTAAAAGAAATACTTTCCGCCCTTAGAAATCCCAAAACCGGCTGCCCTTGGGACAGAGTGCAAACCTTTGCCTCTATTGCTCCCAATACGGTTGAGGAGGCTTATGAAGTGTTGGAAGCTATTGAAGATAATGACTATGAGCACATAAAAGAGGAAATAGGCGATTTGTTGCTGCATGTTCTGTTTTACTCGGACATGGCAAAAGAAGCTGGCAAATTTGATTTTGACGATGTGGTTGATGCCTTGTGCTCCAAACTTATATCACGCCATCCGCATGTTTTTGGTGATGCAAAAGCAAATGATGCGGCAGAAGCTCTTGCTTCATGGGAAAAGGTAAAAGCTAAAGAAAGAACTACAAAGAAAAAACAAATGGGAGCTTTGGAAGGAATAGCCGTTACTCTACCCTCCTCGACCAGAGCTTTAAAAATACAAAAACGAGCAGCTAGGGTCGGTTTTGATGTGGACGATAAAAAAGCCTTGTCCTTGTTAAAAAGCAAAATTAAAGCGTTGCAAACTTCCTCTCCCAAAGATGAAGAAAATGCCTTGGGAAGCGTGCTTTTTTCCGCTATTAATCTGGCGCGTAAGATGAATGTCAATCCGGATACGGCTCTTCGCAAATACAATCGCAAGTTTGAAGCGCGGTTTGCAAATATGGAAAAAATAGTTGCTTCAAAAGGTAAAAGTGTCAAAGATCTAAGCAAAACAGAGCTTTCCAAAGCTTGGAAAGAAGCAAAGTTTTTTTAGTTACGAGCAGGATTTTAACCTATACGCTATACTTTGTCCTCTGTCCGTGCCGACAGTACGTCCCAGTTTAAGGATTGCGGCTTTAATATCTGCTAAAGGGGTGCGCGACTTGTTCGGATAAAGAGCATAGTTCTTGCTTAAATCCGATAGCGTGATGTTCGGCATAATGACATTTGCTCCACTTTGCAAAGCTTTATTTCTGCCCCCTGCTTCCAAAGTTTCCATAGCGGTAGTTGCGGGTATGTTTATGTTCGGCAGCATAAGGCGTGTGAGAGCCATAACTTTTAAAGCCATGGTAAGCGTGCCGCCTTTTGCATCTTTGAGCGGGGTATCGGGGTGAGGAATAAAAGGTCCCACTCCAATCATATCCGCATCTAACCTTTTGAAAAATAATATATCTTCCGCCATAGACTCTATGGTTTGAGAAGGCAGGCCAATAAGTGAGCCGGTGCCAAGTTCATACTTTAAATCTTTAAGCGCAAGCAAACAGGCAAAGCGTCTTTCCCAATCCATTTTGGGGTCAAGTTTATGGTACAAATACTTGTCCGTGGTTTCTATGCGTAAAAGATAGCGATCGGCCCCTGCTTCTTTATATGCTTTATATTCGGCGTAGGTCCTTTCTCCAATACTTAAAGTTACCGCCACATCAAGCCTTTTAATGCCTTCGATAATATGGCAAAGGTCCGAGGTCTTATAACCCAAATCCTCGGCAGACTGAAGCACTATGGTGTGCAAGCCCATTTCTTTAGCTGATTTTGCAAGTGACAAAATCTCGTCCGCGGTTAGGCGATAGCGTTTTATTTTTGCGTTACCAGCCCTTATCCCGCAATAAAGACAGTTATTCTTGCAAATGTTGGAAAACTCTATCAGTGCGCGAAGATGAACGGTGTCACCGACATTTTCTTTGCGAACGCTATCGGCGGCAGAAAACAATTCATCATCGACGCTACTATCAAACAGTAAAGCTGTAAGCTCTGCTTTTGATAAGCTCCGTTTTTTTAAAAGGTTTTTTACCAGGTTTTGGTGTCCTTATCCGTGATTTTGATTACAGGTATTTCTCCTTCCCAAAAAGTAAGCCCTGTTTCAATGTTGGTGATGGAAAGCGAGAAAATATATTCAATTCTCTGCTCGCCGTTTTCAATAAAGTTGCGCTGATTGATAGAACCGCTAAGGCTTAAATCAGGAGCAATTATTTTGCCCTTGCCGGCAACAGTGGCTTGGTTTACCTCGTCTTCATTACGGAGCTTACGGGTTGCCATTATGTTGCTGTCTTCCTGCATTGTGGTAACAGCGACTTTCCCGCTTTTCATAAGCTGGATGCGAATTTTCTTTGAGATTTGAGCAGTGTCAATCTTTTGCATAGTGTCATTGACAATGCGTCCTACTATAAGGACATAGCGCCCGCCTTCGGGTTTATTCAAAACGCCCGATGACAGAATGTCTTTTACCATTTTATCAGCAGTGTTTTCAAAATCGCGGTATTCAAGTCCGGCGACAGGGTCAGTTTCATCGTTTTCAACATCAATTACTCTGGTTTGTGTCGTGCAAGCGGAAAGACCAAGCATTCCCAAGATTGCGAACATAGCTAAAAGTTTTTTCATTTTTACTCTCCTTTATAATTTAAACTCTGAAACTAAAACCGCAGGTTTTGCCGCAGTAGTCGGTATTCTGACATAAACAATAGCGTATTTTGTAGATTTGTTAAATGTAATTGTTTTTGATATCGGACTTTCCTTGTTACCATAAAGGCGAATTGAACCACTTTGCGGCATGGAAAGTCTCGCGATTTCAATGCGTTTTGGAAGGCTGGTCCAAGTCCTGGTTTCTACAGGATTGGTTATTTGCGAAATAATAACAGAGGTGATAAAGCCAAGAGTGGTATGTTTATCCCCAAAGGCTTGTTGCACGCCTTCTTGTGCCAACAAATTAACACTCATCCACAAAAGAGCTTTGGCAATTTCCCAAGGCATACGTTCATTTAACTCGGTTTCAACAATGGCATCCATATCGGCAACAAGCTCGGTACTTATGTATTTGTCGCCGCTTTTTATCATAATGGAAGGTAAGCCTGCTTCTTTTGGTGCAAGTTGTGGTAATGACATAGAAGCAATTTTAAATCCTCTACCAAAATAAAGCGGCACTTCTATATTTAGCACATCAATGGCAGGAGCCAGCCCTCCTTCATAAATCACCCACACGGTGGGAGAAAAAGGTTTGCCCGAAGCCATTTCCTCTGCCATTTTTATATCTTCTTTGATAAAGTGATTATTAGGCATCATACCTCTTACCCGTTTTAGGTAATTTATGCCGTTTTCAATATCGGAAGAACTGTTGTGATTAAGGATCAGAAATAATCCGGAAAGATAGCTGGTATAAGGATTGGCGAAGTTTTTATATGCCTTTAACTCTTTGAACGCTAGAGGCACTTCTTTTAGCTGGTTTTTAGCTTCTTGAAGTGACGATTCAAGATTCTTTGACATGATTTCGTCTTCCAGCTCGCTGATTTTCTTTTTGTTTTCTTCTACAGCGAGAGCCTGAGATTGATGAGCACGGTTAAACTCGACCCTTGCATCTTTCATATTTTTGGTGCGCCAAGCGTTAAGCCCACTGTAAGTGTTAAGCATTATCTTTTCGTAATACTTGGTATCATAACTGTCAGTCTTTTCTTGTTTTATCAACTTTAGGGATAAATCAAAGTATTCATCTGCCTTTTTTGATTCATCCGCTATGAAAGATGCCGTACCGGTGTTAAGAGCGGGGAAAAACTCAAGCGAAAGTTTCTTAGGCCTTTCGCCTTCGGAAAGGCTGGCATCCATTGCAATTTGGTCTGCTTTAAGTGAATCGGTATAAACCCTAGCTGCCGCTTTAAAATTACCGGCATCAAACTCGCGTTCAAAATCGTCTTGTCCTCTATGAGTTACGGATGTGCAAGCGCAAAGCAGAGATAACAAGATAAGAGCAAATAAGTATGGCTTTGGCAACGGGTTATCCTTTTTTTAAGATTTGCTTTATTTTTCAAAGCGTATGTTAAAACTTTATAACTTACAAGAAAGAAAAAATGCATTTTTTTTGAAAAAAAAGTTGACAATAAGTTAAAATAATGATAGGTTGCTATTCAGACTAATACTTTTCCTTAAAGTCGTTAGTCTTCAAAGTCGTTGTGCCGAAGTCCTGTTTTCTTATGAAAGCAGGACTTCTTTTTTTAAGTTTAGCCCCTTATTTAGTAAAAACCGTGTACTCTGTGTTAAAGGGTAATCCTTGTGATTCTCCGGTTAAAGAGCCTTTTAGATTAGAACCGCTGAAGTCAACGCCGGTCATATCGTATCCGTAGAAATCAGCACCTCGTAAATCGGATTTAGTCAAGTTTACGGTTTTTCCTTCCAACGACTCGGGGCGATTTCCTATGATATAAAGCGCTGCTTGAACATCAACCTCAGGAATTGTTGTTGCGGCTTGTTGGTTGCTGACAGGGGGCCAAGGTGCTTTTTTACGAACAAAAGATGCTATTTTCTTTAAGCCTTCATCACCATAAGAAGCATCAGCGTTCATAATGCAATTTATGTTGCATAAAGCCCAATTGTTTTTACCTACGCTTTGCTGACCGTCCAGAACTTTAAAAGAGGTTTCCAAAATATAATCATAACTCTTTTCAAGTCCTTTTAAACGGACTGAACAAGCACTCACAGGACAATCAAACCGTTCCGAATCCTGAACGAGGGAATTGGCAAAGGGCAATGCAATGTCCGTAGGAACTTTGGTTTTATTGTCCGTAACGGCTGCAAATATCATATTGATGTCTATGCCTTTGGAGTTTTCCAGATTGGCATGTTTAAGGTAAAGCTTTGTAAAATCGGCACCGGCAAAGTTGCTTTGCTCAATAGTGCTTTTCATTAAATTAGCACCAAAAAGGTTTGCTTTGGCAAAGTTATCTTTGCTGAGGGTCATGCTATTCATATCAGCTTTGGTTAAATCTGTGCCAATAAAACTGGTATCGCTAACCTTTGAACCCGAGAAGAGAACGCTCGTCATCACAGCATTTTTGAAGTTAGAGCCGGTTATAACGCTGTCTCTTAATTGCGAACAATTAATTTTTGCAGATAAAAAGTTGCTGTTCACAATTTTGGTTCCGACGAAGTAAGAAAGATCAACTTCGGCAGAAATAAAGCGAGTGTCTTTAATGTTGGCTTTGGAAAAGTCAGACCCGGACAACTTGGCTCCAGAAAAATCCGCTCCGACGATATTAGCTCCGACAAAGGCGGAATCCGAGAGATCAAAACCTTTGAACGAAAGCCCGGCGATCTTAATGCCGCTAAAGTTCATATTGCTTAAATCGACAGGCTTGTCAACATCATGGATTTTAGTCAAAAGTGCCAAGGCCTTTTCAATGTCGGTTTTTGGATCATCTTCAAAGCGAGGGCATGGCTCAATACTGGCTCTGCCGTCAAGGAATACTATCAATGCTTGCTCGACGTGCTCTTTCAGAGAAGCGGGCGCAGTAGGGGCATATTTTGCAAGCGCAGCGATACCACTTAAACGATTGTCTATTTCTGGAGAAACTATCATTTTAGCGATAGCATCATTGATAAGGGCCGTAAGCTCTGCCTCGCTCATTTTGGGCTTTTTGCTGGATTTTGCACTTTTTTTAGCTTTTTGAGGGGACTTCTTCCAAGAAGTTTTCTTTTTTAGGGAGACTTTCTTCTTGGCAGAAGGCTTTGCCTTGGATGCATCAACCTTAGCATCTTCAGGCAATACGACAACCTTTTCCACGGGAGCAGGAGCGGGCACGGCTATTTGTTCTAAAGTCGGCTCCTCGGGATCAGTTTTTTGGGAAACAGGAGGCTCCGGGGGGGCCTCTTTTGCTGCCAGAGATGTTTCGGCTTTATCCTTGTCATCCTTTTTGCTCTCTTTAACATCTTCAATCGTGGGGACAACAAAAGATTTAAACCACTCTGCTTCGCGACGAAGCATAGGCACTCTATCCCTTGGAGTGCAGCAAGCGATCTTGCAATCTGCATTCAATTTGGCTTTTGCCATACAATCATTGGTCCAAGATGCCAAAATTTCATCTTCGGGAATGGAAACAGGCTCTTTGGTTACGGCAGGAATGTAAGCGCTGGAAGGATAAGCTTTTACTTGAACGAACTCTTTGTCTATGCCGCCATCTGCCACCTTGCTGCGTTTTGCCGTAACGATATTTCCTTTGTTTGCTTCAAGTATTTCCTCTATTTTTAGAAACTTAGTAGCAGAGGTGTCACGAGGAGTGATAGCCCTTGCTTCAACATTTTTGGCCGCGACAATCTTGGTTTTCTCGGGCTTTTTCGGAACGGCAATAAATACATTTACGTCTTTATTCCTCGGTGGGAGGTAAGTAGCAGCCGCAACTTTGTTATTCTTTGGAGGAAAGTAGGGAGTAGCCGCAACAGTTGCGGCAACCTTGTTTGTTTGCCTAACAACTGGCGCGGGAACAGGTGCGGTGATGGTTTCATAAGATTGGATCGCCTGATATTCCTCTTCATAGCAGCTTATATCGCTACCGTCCGATACTTCGCTGGCAAAAACCGAAGTAGGAATAACCAAAGCCGACAGTAAAAGCATCTTTTTCATTTTTGCACCTCTAACTTTGTTGTTGGCAACTTACTTTTTATCCACGCAACTAAACCACCTTCAAGCAACAAAACATTCGTAAAACCTTCAGCTTTCAAAAGTTTTGCTGCTCTTAGACCTTTTAACGAATCGGATTGCTCAATGACTATAACGGGAACCTCTTTTAACCCGTCAAAAACAGAGTTTTCCTTCTCCAGCATTTCTGCCAGTTCGTCCAAAGGCACATTGATAGCTTGCACGATATGTCCTAAGAAATTGTTAAAATCCTTTTTTCTTCTGACATCTAACAGAACTATCTCCTCTCCTTTGGAGAGCTTTGCGTTTAAATCTAAGGGATTTATGACTGTTTCTTTACTTCTGACATAGGAGCTGAGCAGCTTTGGAATACCCCACATAAAAAGCAGGACAATGGCAAGGCAGATTATCAAAACGTCAATAAAACTCATTTAGCCTTCTCTTATTTTTAAAATTGGTTATCTTATACGCCTTAAATGGTTAATTTTCTTTTAAAGGAGTATTTGAAATCAAGGGCGAAAAGGTCATTGTTGTGGGAGCCGGGCTGGCGGGATCCGAGGCTGCTTGGCAGCTGGCAAAAAGGGGGATCAATGTAGAGTTAAGGGAAATGCGCCCTTTAAAAAGCTCGCCTGCCCATAAGACGGAAAATTTTGCCGAGTTGGTGTGTTCTAATTCGCTACGTTCCGATGACTCGGAAATGAATGCTGTTGGCGTAATGCACGAAGAATTGCGGAAATGCGGTTCTTTGCTCATGGAGTGTGCCGATAAGACAAAAGTCCCTGCGGGCGGTGCGTTAGCGGTGGACAGAGAGGCTTTCTCCAAAATGGTGCAAGAACAGTTGCTGGCCAATCCTCTAATTGATTTAAAAAGAGGTGAGGTTACTACCATACCCGAAGGACAAGTCATAATTGCCAGCGGCCCCCTGACTTCCGATGCTTTGACCGAGCAAATATCAACTCTTACCGGCGGGGAGCATTTGCACTTCTTTGACGCTATTGCACCTGTGGTTTATGCAGACTCAGTAGATATGACAAAGGCGTGGCGACAATCTAGATGGGACAAAGACGGTGACGGGAGTGTGGGAGATTATATAAACTGCCCCTTATCCAAAGACGAGTATTATGCCTTTGTTGACGCTTTGCTTGAAGCCGAAAAGGTTGAGTTTACGGATTGGGAAAAGGAAACGCCCTATTTCGATGGGTGCCTTCCTATTGAAGTGATGGCGCAAAGGGGCAGAGATACTTTGGCTTTTGGCCCTATGAAGCCGGTAGGTCTTTATAATCCTCATAAAGACGGGATGCGTGAATTCGCGGTAGTGCAACTTAGAAATGATAACCTTTCGGGGTCGCTGCTTAATATCGTCGGCTTTCAAACCAAGCTTAAAATGGGTGAACAAAAGCGCATCTTCAGAATGATACCGGGACTGGAAAATGCCGAGTTCGCAAGGCTTGGAACGGTACACAGAAATACTTTCCTAAACTCGCCTAAATTGCTTGACAAGACGCTATGCCTAAAAGCTAAACCCGACGTCCGTTTTGCAGGCCAGATTACTGGTTGCGAGGGCTATGTGGAGAGCATGGCGACCGGATTCCTTGCCGGTTTATTTACCGCTTTTGAAGTATTGGGCAAAGAAGTGGCTTTGCCGCCAAGGACTACGGCTCTCGGTTCTATTCTTGCTCACATAACGGAAGGCGTGGCCGAAGGAGTTTCTTTCCAACCGAGTAATATAAACTTTGGACTTTTCCCCGAACTTGATTATATTGAAGGGGTTAAAAAGCAGCCTAGGGGTAAAGATAAGAAACGCTTGCAAGCTGCCAGAGCTTTAAGAGATATTGACGAATGGGTGACTAAAATTGCCAAGTAAAACGCACAAGCAGGAAAACTTTCCCGTAGGGTCGTTTTTGATACCGGCCAAGTTTCGGCCGCATGTTATGGCTTATTATAATTTTGCTAGAACGGCTGATGATATCGCCGACAATCCCAGCATTTCGCCCAGGAAAAAGGTAGCTATGCTTGATGAACTTGAAGCGGTTTTGCTTGACAAAAAGAAGGCAAGCAAAGCTACTCATGTTGCTAAAGTGCTTAGAAAAAGTTTGGAAATGACCAGGATAACCACTAAGCATGCGACGGATTTGCTTGTTGCTTTTCGCATGGATGCGAAAGGAGCAAAATATGATTCTTGGGCGGATTTGATGAATTATTGTAAGTATTCCGCAAATCCCGTAGGGCGTTACATGCTTGATTTGCATGATGAAGGCAAAGAGGCTTACTGGCCTTCGGATATGCTTTGTTCGGCCTTACAGGTGATAAACCACATTCAAGATATGCAAAAAGACTGGCAAGAGATGAGAAGATCTTATATCCCTAAGAATTTTCTTGCCGAGGGTAAAATCACCGAAAAGGATTTCCTGGATAAGGCCATGAAGCCTGAATTGCGCAAGGCTATTGATGAAATGCTGGATATGACTTACGGCCTACTTAAAGAAGCGGCAACTTTGCCTATGGTAACATACAGTAGAGGTTTGCGAATGGAGGTTTGCACTATACACAACCTTGCAGTAAGGCTTTTATTAAAGCTTAAGAATAATGATGTGTTACAAAAGCACATTGAGCTTTCAAAAAAAGATTGGTTTTTAGGAACGATTACAGGTATTGGAAACGGAATATGGCGAGAGAAATTAAAGATGATCAAGATGTAAATGACTATGTTGGTAATATAGTCAAAAAAGCTGGGACTTCATTTTATTGGGGCATGCGCTTTTTGCCAAAGAACAAGCGCAATGCAATGTTCGCCGTGTATGCGTTTTGCCGCATTGTCGATGATATAGCCGACGGGGAACTCAGCATTGAAGAAAAGAAGCTGCAACTTAACGAATGGAAGAAAATCATAAACGGGCTATACCAAGATAATGTCCCCGCAAATAATAAACTTGCATCTGCCTTAAAGCGAGTTATAGACGAGTTTTCTTTGCCCAAAGGAGAGTTCTTGGAAATCATTGCCGGTATGGAAATGGATATGAACAATATCGGTAAGCCCCTTACTATGTCCGAGCTTAAGCTATATTGTCGGCGGGTAGCGGGTGCGGTTGGCATGCTTTCCATTCACATCTTTGGCGATACAAGCAAAGAAACTGTGCAATATGCAATTTGTTTGGGAGAAGCATTGCAACTGACAAACATACTGAGAGATGAAGCAGAAGATGCCGATATGGGACGCATATATATACCTTTGGAATTGATGAGTAAGTATGGAACAGAGGAGCTTTCACCGAAGGAACTTCTTAGCAGCCCTGCCCTTTTGAATATACGCGGGGACTTGGCTGACATGACAACGAAAATGTATGCAAAGGCTCAAAGCTTTATTACCCCTCAAAATAAAGAGGCTTTGAAAGAGGCAGAAATAATGATGCGAGTTTATCATGCTATTTTCCGCAAAATGCAAAAAAGGGGTATCGGTGTGGTTTCGCCAAGGGTAAAGCTCGGAAAACTTGAAATGCTGAAAGTTGTTTTTTATGAAAAATAAAGTTCACATAATCGGCGGCGGGCTTGCCGGCATAGTGGCAGCGGCAGCTTTAAGGGCTGAAGGTTTTGCGGATGATATTATAATCTATGAAGCGACTTTTCATTTAGGGGGGAGGGGCAGTTCTAATTTTATCCCTTCGTTTACACGTTATGTCGACGATAACCATATGATGGTGCGGGCAAACAAAAGTATCCTTAGGTTTCTTAATATTATTGGTGCCGGGGATAGAGTTTGTGCGGCAGGTCTTAGCCTTTCCTTTAAGGACAAGCGTTTTTGCAAGTTGTGGAAACTGGCGGCTGAGTCTGTCATGAACACACCGGTTAAAACAATGGCTAAAGGTTTATTTTTTAAAACGCTTCTGGCAGCTCTTAAAGCTCCCTTTCCTTTAATGGTAAAGAAAAGTTTTGATGATACTTTTGTTTCGCCTTTTTTGGATTTTGCCAAGAGACACAAGATTTCGGTTGAATACGGGATGAAATGTAATGGTTTCATTGCCGGTAAAGAGCTTAGTTTTTGTGACAAGAAGATAAATCTTAGAAATGAAGATAAAGTTATTTTCGCCCTGCCCTACTTTGCTATGGGGAAGCTTTTCACCGACATACCCACGCTTTCCTATAACACTGTTTCCAACATTCACTTTTTGCTTCCTAATAAGCAAGAAAAACCCGTATTTTGCGGCGTTGTCGGGGGCATGGGACATTGGTATAAAGTTAGGGACGACGTGGTGTCGGTAACTATCAGCAACTGCCCTAAGGCAGATGCCGAAACTGCTCGCAAGATTTGGAATGAAGCAAAAGATGTATTATCTCTTAAAGGCTCGTATTTAAAAATGGCCGTAATAAACCAAAAGCGAGCTACCATACTGCAGACGCCCGAAAATCTCTTAGCGCGGAATAAGGCTTTACAAATGTTGGAAGCGATAGGGATTACTTATGCGGGGGATTGGACCATTAAAAACCTGCCTTGTACTTTGGAAGCAGCCGCTCTGTCTGGTTTTAAGGCGGCGAACAAAGTTTGTTTATAGCCTAAAGTATAATTGCACATAGCCGATATAAAGGCATATTATTGTAACACTGGCTTGTTATACCGTTAGGAGAAAGCGTAGTGAAAGTGGTTGTGGCTGATAGCGATTGTGCTTTTTGTAAAAAGGTGTGCGCTCACATTCAAAATACACAAAAGGATGTTGAAATTGTGATGGCGGACAATCTGCAATTCTTGTTTAATCTTTTGCAAACGACGGCCGATTTTAATTTTATCTTTGTGAGTTTTGAATTGTTCGGAGATGATTGGAAAAACATGATGCTTAAATTAAAGTCACTGATTAAAAAAGCTAAACTTATCGTGATTTCCTCATTAAAAAACAAAAAGATAATTTCTTTTTTAGTTAAGTGCCGCTGTTATTCTCACTTGCCAAAAGGATATAGCGAAGAACTGATGAGAAGCGCTATTAATATAATTATATGCGGGTGCCGTTATGTGCCGGAACCTTGTTTCTGTCGTAAAATCGTAAAACATAAAAGGTGGTAAAGCTCCTTAGGGTGAGTTTGCTTGCAAAAAAAGCTAAAACAGCTATAATGGTTTTGTGTGCAATTCAACCACTGGGGAGGTAAAAATGCGAGATTTACAAAAGCGCCTTGAAGCTTTGGAAGTGGATGTTTGTCATCAGCAAAAAATGCTGGACACCTTGAATGATGAGCTGGTTAAGCAATGGAAAGTCATTGACCGCTTGGTTCAGGAAAATAAGGAACTAAAGGGAGCTTTAGGAAGCAACATTAAGCCCCTTTCCGAGGAGACCCCTCCTCCACATTACTAGCTATAAGTACCAAATTCTTGGACTTTGGGCGAAAGGCTTAATACTAAGGGCTACTTGCTTTTTGCGGCTTTGATTGTGGCAGTAAGAGCAGACACATCTTTGTTAGCGGCGTTCTCTACGGCAGCCTTAACTTCTGCGGCTTTCATTTCCTGGCGTTCCTTGAACTCCTTGACCTTGTCCTTGGAATTAGGATTAAACATCTCCTCAAAAAAACGCTTGTCCAAAGGATGCTTTGTCTTATAGGCAAGTAGTGCATCTTCCACATCTTTTCTACCAGAGGCACGCGCACCATCCAGTAAGTCCGAAATATCCCCTTCTTGCATGAGAGGCTTTCCATCCACTTCCAAATTCAAAAAGTAATTAAGCATATCTTTGTTCTGTTCTGCGTTTTCTGGACTATACTCACTTCTTGAAAACTCCATGCCTATAATTGTTAAAAGTTCATCTGGGATAATTTTTCCAGATTTTAGCCCCTTGTCAACGAGCTGTTTTAATCTTTCTGTAGAGCCACAGCTTATTGCCGTAAAAATTCCAAAATACTCTTTTTGAAGTTGTATCCTTCTACCTTTCAAAGTCCTTGCCTCTCGCGGCATGTCTTTAAGCCATGAAAGAGCTTCACGTTTATCTCTAAAATGGAAAGAAGCAGGAATCTCTTCCACTGTAAGTCCCTTATTTTTTCTTAAGATTGGTGAATCCCAATCATAATCGTCTCTATAGGTTCCTTTTTCGTAAAGTATTTGCAGAAAATCCTTTATCCCTATCGATTCAACATCAGAAAAAGCCCTAATATTTTTATCTTCAACACCTTTCTCTTTTGCATAGAACAAATCTTCCACATACTCTTCGAAGGCATAAGCTTGAGCTTCTGTTAAATATTCCAGTTGATGATACATTAAACCATCGTTATTGCGTGCATATTCTTGCATTTTATAAAGCTCTTCAGAGTATTGCTCCGCATGTTTCAGCTCATGAGCGAAATTAATAAGTAAGTTTAATTCTGTACCTTCCAGCGTACTCTCTTTGAGCTTAACCTTATTTTCTTTGAAGTCATAACATGCACTAAAGTTCTCCTCTATACCGGATGTACAATCTATGACCAAAGGCCCTACATTCCTTTCTGTAAATGAATGGAACAAAGGCGGTTCTCTGTCATTAAGTTTATACAGTTGCCCCAAAGCCTTTTGAACTTTTTGATTTTGCTAGGTAAGATGATCCTGCGAAAGCGCCAAAAATTCTTTAAGCGTAACGCGATGTTTTTTTGCGTCTTTCGGTTCACCGGGTAAAAGATAATCAACAAAGATTACGTCCATTGTATTTGCTTCTGCCATCTGCTACCCTTTCCAAAGAGTTGTAATTAGAGGAAATTATAGCCAATATAGTGAAAAAAGTCAACTTTCTTCTCCTTTAAATCAGGCGGATGAAGGAGGCATAATATTCGGCTGTCTTAATTTCCGAAGGTTTATTTCCCTAACGCTCCTTGGCCTCGGCAATCTTAGCCTTAAATTCTGCCTTAGGCATCTTGGCAAAAAGATTTTCAACAACTTTCCTTAAAGTTTTAGGTGCTGATTTGGAATATGTTTTTTCAATTTTAAAAAAGCGCTTGTCATCGGGATGTTCTTTTTGATAATCAAGTATCGCTTTTTCTACATCTTCTCGGCCCAAAGAGCGCGTGTCTTTCAGCAGTTTTAAAATGAATGATTCCTGCATAAGATATTGTGCGCCTACTTTCAAATCCAAAAAGAAATTCAACATATTTTTACTACTTTGGATACATTTGGAAGCGTCTTTAGAAGGCCGTGTAAATGCTATTGCTATCATCTCCAACCGTTCGCAGGGGGATATTTTTTCCAAGTTATCATTAAAAAATAAAATTAAAGATTTTGTAGAATTGTTGTGTATTCCCCGATGAATCATTTTAGCAAAGACCTTTTGACAATCGCCTTTTGAAGCGGTGCGTGGTAATCCCCTATTTTCGGTAAAACGCTTATCCTCGGGATGTTCTTTTAGATACCCCCTTATCGTTCTTGCTACATCCTTTCGAAGTGAATATTGAGAACCTCTAAGCAATTTCAGTATGAAGTCTTTCTGCATGAGAGGTTTTTCTTCATTTACCTTCATATCTAAAAAGAAATTCAATATATCCTTGCTGTTTTGGATGTGTTCTTTGGGAACGATTTCAGGAGGCAGAGTAAATACTTTTTCTATCGTTTCTAACAGCTCGCCTGGAGATACTTTCCCTGATTGCAAATTACCTTCAACAAGCGATTTTAAAGATTCTGTGGGACCATGATATATTACTTTAAGGAGCTCGTGGTGATTTTTTCGAAACTGTAGTTCTTTACCTTCCAAGGTCCTGGCTTCTCGCGGCATTTGTTGAAGTAAAAAAAGGGTTTCCCGAGGCTGTTTGAAATGGAAAGAAGTCGGAATCTCTCCTTCTGTAAGCCCTGTATCTTCTTTTGAAATTGGGACATCTAAGTCAAATTCATCACGATATGAACCACGGGAGTAAATTATCGGCAAAACCCTCTTTATTATTTCATGTTCAATATCGGAAAAAGCAGCAATACTTTTATCTTTTAAATATTCTTCAAGAATAGGAGATACTGCTTCATCATACCGCCATTGAGGTTGTTTCGGATACGGATAGTTTAACGCGGCCAAATGTGATACATAACTGCCAAATGCGTATGCTTGAGCTTCTTTTAAATACTTTAGTTGATGATATGCCAGGCCATCACCTTTTTTTATTATTGCATTAAACAAATCACAAAACTCTTCCGAGGATTGCTCAGCATGTTTCAGCTCATGTGCGAAGGTATCAATTAAAAATAATTCCGTGGACTCCAGCGCACTCTCTACAATTTCAACTTTGTTTTTTTCCAAGACATAGTGTGCGCTACAGTTTGCAACAACGGGAGTGCAATTTATTATCAAAGGTCCGACATTTCGTTTCGGGAAAGAATGGAATAAAGGCGGCTTCCTGTCATTTAATTGATATAGTCGCCCCAAAGCTTTTTGGATTTTTTGATTTTGCGCGGTAAGTTGTTCGGGCTTCAGCTCCAAGAACTCTTTAAGCAAAACACTTCGCGCTTTTGTTTCACCGGGTAAAACAAAGTCAACTAAAATGCCGTCCATTGTATTTACGCTTGCCATGAACCGCTCCTTACAAGAGTTCATAATCAGGAAGGATTATAGCCGACATGACAAGAAAAGTCAACCAACTTCTCATTTAAATCAAATAGATAGCCGGCGCATAGCCTTTGGCGAAAGGCTTGATGCTAAGGGCTCTTGCTCTTTGCTGTTTTGACTGCGGCAGTAAAGGCTGCGGGCCTCTTCTTAGCGGCTGCTTTCAGCTTATCGGCCTTTTCCTTCTCACGCTTCTTGAACTTAGCGACCTTGTCCTTCATTACGTCCTTGTTCAAGTTTTCAATCTTGGCAAAGTCCGCCTTGTGAGAATCAAAAACTTTTTGCAAACTCGGATCATCAAAAGTAAATTCCAAAGATTTACCCTGACCTGCCAAAGCGGCACGAACATCACCCCAAATCTTAACTTCTTCCGGGGTCATGGCTTCAAGCTTAAACTTCCTTACACCGCTGTCATAAGCCGCCAATAATAAGCTTTGCGCTGTTTGATAGGCTGCTTTATCGCCGGCAGAAGTTCCCGTGCCTTCCGTAATATCAATGTGGATTTCCAATTGCTTGGAGAACGGAGCTTCTGCATGAGGATTGCCTTCGGAAGTATTCGTGCTTTCCGGCAAATTGCTAAACATAACCGTATTAGGCTTACCGCAAACTTCCTTGTCCAAATCCTTAGTAAAAGTGGAAACAACCTCGTGGTGTTCTCCGCCATCGCGATAGACAAAGTAAGGCACATCATCGCCTGCCTTTTTAGCTTCGCGGCTTTTCTGCTCTACGGTAAGGCCGAACTTCCAATAAGTTCCGTCTTTTGCCACAGACAAAGCTTTCGCCAGCTCGGAATCCGACATTTTCTCAAAAGGATTTTCAACAATCTTCCTGGGCGCTGCCTTAGATGTCGCACCGGATCCGATAATGGTAGCCTTAGCAGGTGCAGGAGTAGGCGTGGGCGTCGGGGTCGACTTCGAAGGAGTGGGCGTCGGGGTCGACTTCGAAGGAGTGGGTGCAGGCGCAGGTGCCGCGGACTTAGAGGGAGCACGCGTCGCGCTCTTAGTGGGAATAACCGGCTCTTTAGCCTTTTCCGGCCCGCCGATGAAATCCACGAAGGCTTCATAGGTATTAATTGAAGTTCTAAAAGCTTCAAACATACCGGCACTCATGGGATTCGGATGAGTAGGATATTTTTTTAAACAATCTATACCATACTCAGCTAACGAAGCATCCAAATTTTTTGCTCGTTTAACTAAATTCTCAACATCTTTTCTGGTCCATTCTTTGGACATATAAGCACCGTCAGCGATGCGTTCAGAATCAAAGAATCTGTCTATGACATCGCAATGAGCCTTATCATATCCATATTTGGCGACTATCGCTGCCAAATCCCTTTTCTGTCCTTCTATATCCGGATGTTTCGTATAAATATCAATGGAATCAGGCCGTTCCCATTTACTGTAACCATTTGGACATTTCCATTTGCAATCATATTTATCTGCAAAAGCTTTTAATTCTTCCAGAGCCTCCACAGACGGTTTAATTGCAAGCTGAAAACGATGATCTGTATCTGTGCCGTGTTTCCATCCTTTGCCTCTGTGGTATCGCCAACCACCTTCCAGAGTAAAATTGCTATTTAAATAATTGTTAAATACCGCTACTTTTTTATCATAAGCAGCTTTTATTTTTTTATCTTCATCGGACATTTCTTCTGGTTTTTTCTTCAGTACGTCTTTTATTACTTTATTATCATAACCTTCAAGAAATTTAACATCATGTTTCGCTGTATTGCGTTTCAGTCCGTACAATGTTCCAAAAGTCTCGTGCCTGTGAATACGATTAAAGCTGGGAGTTTCAAGAACAGGATACAGGCCTTCTGAGCCGGATGTATCTTTGTACATTTGACGTATGAGCTGTTCCATAAAACATAAATACTTTTGTTGTTTAGTTGCTGATTTAGCATCAAGTTTATAATCAGGATAGTCGAAATATTTTCCTTTTCCATCAGCAATATACTTGTCCAATCTTGCTTCAAAAGCGTTCATCTCGTTTATCACTCTGTCGGGCAGATTTGCAAAAAGCTTATCTTTTGCCAAATACGGATGTTTCGCATAAAATTCATCTTGTAATGCTGTCATTTTTATACCCTCACTTTCAGGAAAATTAATTTTTGCAAATCGCTCATCGTCGGGATGATCGGTTTTATAGGCAAGTATCGCATCTTCCACATCTTTTCTACCAGAAGCGCGAGCACCTTCCAGCAGGTCCAAAATATCTTTTTCCTGCATAAATGGCTTTTCATCCACTTGCAAATCCGCAAAGTAATTAAGCACATTCTTGCTGTATCGGATGTGTCGTGGAGTGGCGTCTTTTGGGGAACGAGTGAACTCCGTTTTTATGATATCCAACATCTTATCGGGAGATATTGATTTTTCTTTAATAAAAACTTCCTCAGTAACTGTCCTCACTTGGCTGGCTCCTGCTATTGAAGAACGAATTTTTTCAATCGGAGTCCTTGTTTCTTGTGGCATATCCTTAAGCAATGAAAGGGCTTCCCGAGGGTCCTTAAAATGGAAAGAATCCGGAATCTCCCCTTCTGTAAGTCCTTTATCTTTATCTGATATTGGCTTTGTTTTATCATATTGGTCACGATAACTTATTTCATTATAAAGAAATGGGAAGATCTTATCCATCATCTCACATTCAATATCGGAGAAAGCATCAATACTTTTCCCTTTTGTATGCTTTTCAAGTATGGGGGATACTTCTTCGTATTGCCAAACAACTTTATGACCTTCATCCAAGTATAAAGAATAATTTAACTGAGCTAAGTGTGATACATAGTTCCCAAATGCATATGCTTGAGCTTCTATTAAATAACTCAGTTGATGATATGCCAAACCATCATCGTTCTTGAATTTATTTCTTGCTTCACAAAGTTCTTCCGAGAATTGCTCCGCATGCTTCAGCTCGTGTGCGAAGACATGGAGCAAAGCTGATTCCGTGCTTTCTAATGTGCTTTCTACAATCTCAACCTTATTGTCATCTGGGACATAGCACGCAGTAAAGTTCCCTTTTTCACGGGGCGTGCAATTTATGACCAACTCTGTCTTTCGCTTTGGGAAGGAATTAAACAACGGCGGTTCTCTGTCATTAAGCTGATACAATTGCCCCAAAGCCTTTTGGATTTTTTGATTTTGTTCGGTAAGCTTATCCTGCGGAAGTGCTAAAAACTCTTTAAGTGTAACACGTTGTGGTTTTGTTCCTTCCGGTTCACCCGGTAAAACATAATCAACAAAGATTACATCCATTGTATTTGCTTTTGCCATTTGCCGCTCCTTCCCGAGAGTTGTAATTAGAGGAAATTATAGCCAATATGGCGGGAAAAGTCAACCAACTTCTCGCCAGAAGCAAGCAAATGCAACGCGTACAGCGTTAATGCATAGTATCTGTTTGATTTAATTAATTATTTATGATTTTTGACCGCGCTTTCTTACCCCAAGGGCTGGAAGCCTTGGAAATCCTGGTAGGCGCACGGGGACTCGAACCCCGGACCCACTGATTAAGAGTTTTAATTTTACGGATTTCTGCGGTTTTTCGGGAATTTTAATAATTTATTATAACTTATTGATTGAAAAGCATTTATTGCTGTTTTGACTTATATTCACTTGTTGTAATTTTTACTAAAAAAGTCTACTATAGGTCTACTAGGAAACTTGACAAAAATGGCTCATTTATGCTATGTGTAGGACAATAAAATTTGAATCTGGTCTACTAGATTTTTAAAAAA
>Ga0310786_10000892_pt1 | contig 47361 bp, 39 predicted proteins | sample AusTroGonzalo_MG_FD_203881 | JGI IMG/M metagenome (GOLD analysis project Ga0310786, IMG submission 203881) | Bovine rumen microbial communities from tropical cattle in Woodstock, Queensland, Australia - Gonzalo_03 (v2) (version 2) | ecosystem: Host-associated > Mammals > Digestive system >...
TGGGTGAGCCCTATCTGAGAAAAAATCAGCTAAAAAAGTCTTTGGAAAGGGGCTCGGGGGAAAGCCTTTCTTCAGAAAGGTTTCCCCCGATAAATAGTATAAGCTGCTATATAAGTATCACGATTAAGCAGTCATTTTTTCACTAATGGCTTATTTACATACTTAGGTATTCCTCGATAACATCAAGCTCCCCGTAGGTACGGAGCAGAGTATATCCCGTATTATCGAGGACAGCGTTTACAAAGTCGTCACGCTCCACACGGTCTGGACGTGCGTGGGAGGTATCATCAAGCTCTATAAGAGCAACGATAGAAGTATCCTCGTCCGCAAGTGCGAAGTCGATATGCTTAGCCTTTATTTTGTTGAAGCACTCCATCCAGTATGGATTTTCGGCTTTGGGCTTTGGCTCGATAAGGTCGGCGAGCCTGACTTTTGTGAAGATACTGAGGCCGTATTCATCGGCAAGCGGCTTCAGCTTTTTGTAAAACTCGTATTCTCTGTCGGTGAGAATGGTCTTAGCATCATAAAGCTTGGTGATATCAGGCTTGTTGAGCCTTTTATACAGCCATATTGCCGCGGCAGCTAACAGTAATAAAAATATAAGCGCGAGTATTTCATCTAATTCCATTTTTAGTTATATAAAATATATATATTGAATAATCAATGGTTTTCCATTGATTATTAGTGTTTTCGGACTATAAGTGAAAGGTATTATCTTTCAAAGCCTGCGGATATCTCCTCAATGATCTTGCCGTTTTCATCTGTTTTGGCAATACTTTTCCAGAATGAACCCGAGCTTCCGCATACAAAAAGTTTGCCATCGGTTATGCCTAAGGCTGATATAAAGTTGCATTTGTTGAGTTTCCCTGCTTCAAGGATAATATCGGAAGTGCCATTCTCTGTTGAGAATACCGAGCTGCCGTCTGTAAATATGAGCTTGTCATTATATAAGCAGAAATCAATGCATCTTTCCTCGGATATCTTTTCCTTTTCGCCGCCGCCGAGAGGCATACAGCAAAGATTATTGAAGTCTATGAAATAGACCTTATCTTCTATTATATAAGGCTTGCTGCCTGTTTTTAGCTCCGTTGAGCTTTTTTCGCTGTCGAATATGCAGATATATCCGTTTGTTCCCACATCGTAGGAGCATATTAGCTTACCGTTGTAAAAGCCTGCGATACAGGCATTTCTGCGCTCTGTGGAATAGACCGTGTCAGAGAGCTTTCCCGAATAGTCCATAGACCTTATCTCGGTGCCGTTATCATTTGAAACGGCGAAATATATACTGTCCCCGGTGAAGAAGAAATTCTCTCTATTCATCGTATTTTCGGACTTTGTTTCCTTATTCAGGGGAGTTGAGCTGCCGTTGTCATATTCGCAGAGCCCATCATCGGGAGAATAGTAATACAGCTTTTCGCCGTCAGAGTATAATATCTTGCTTCTTTCCGGGATATCAAGCTCCTCGGTCTTGCCTTTATGGTCATCCCGGACATACACCTCAACAGGACCGTCAGAGCTGTCCTTATTTGCGGAGTATACATAGTCGCCGTTGTCCATTGCAAAAAGTATCTGTGGACGGTTTGCGACACATTCCTTCTCCGAGTAGGCGTTTGTATCAGCTGCTCTTACGGGAACAGTTTCTGTGCCATTGTCTTCTGTAGTTATATCCTCAGAAGCAGCGGGAACGTTTTCCTCATAATCCGAGGTATTATGGTTTGAGCAGGCTGAAAGGGCGGATACTATTACAAGTGAACCCATAAAAGCTGCAAAAAATCGGTATTTCATTGATCATATCTCTCATCTCTGATATGGGCGGAGCTGCCCATATAAATTTTATGTATAGCATGGAACACAATTCCTTATAAAACCACACATAATGTTATTATATCATCACGGAAATACGTTGTCAAATGTCAGACATAAAGAAAACGCACTTATACGGTGAAAAACTCCGAATGTACTAAAATAATAAAACAGGCAGCTACAATTTTTGTACCTGCCTGTATGAAAATATATTGTTTTTATTATCTGTTGGCTATAAATCCTCTTACCTCATTGTTTTTACCTTCAATCCAGCTGTTTAAGTAGCATCTGTAAGTATTTCCTGTATTCTGTTCTTTTATTGTGACCGTGGAAATATAAAGCCCTGGATCTTTGCCTACATTATTGTGCTTAATTCCGATACCCTGAAGCTTTCCGATATTAAGTGTTGTGGAAACAACAACTTTGTTATCGCTGTTCCTTTCAAAATCATCACGATTCGGATCATCAGGAAATCTTACAAATTCAGTTTCTCCTGCTGAACCGTAAAGCTTTATATCAACATCTGCATCAGTTCCTGCATAATCTTTATCTCCGACTCTTGCTGTTACATTATATACATAAGTGTTTTCGTTCAGTTTTAGCTTTACAGATTTCTTTGATGAATCAAGCCAACCGCCGTATACAGCCTTATATTCCTTTTTTGTTGAAGCATCCCTGACAATTATCTGGGTAAAACTCATTGCAGGGTCTTTACCTGCGTTATCGGTTTTTACAGTGATATATTGCGGCACTCCTATATTTTTATTTACAATGATCTCATATTCCTTGGTAGTACCTCTTTCAAAATCATCGTAGTTCTCAGTGTCAAGAGAATAGAAAGAACTGTTGGATAATGAACCGTGAATCATTACTGAAATATCGGCATCTGTTCCTGCACCATCAGCACTGCTCATTGTCAGCTTGATGTAATATCTGTGACTGCTTGTGTTCATGAAAAACTGATGAGACAGATGTCCTTTTTCTATCCACTGGTTGCAGGTTATTGGAGGATACACCTTATTATTGTTTGCATCAATTATTTTGACACGCTCTAATTTATATCCCGGATCTTTTCCTGCGTTATCGCTCTTTATTGTAAAGCTCTGGATCGTACCAATATTTAGAGGTGTGCTTATAAGATAGGATTTTGTAGAGCCTCTTTCAAAATCATCATAATTTTCCGTATCAAGTGACTTATAGCCTGTTTCGTTCTTATCACCGTGAATATTTATCATAATGTCTGCGTCAGTACCTGCATCTTTTTCATCTGCTGTCCTGATCTCAACTATGTAATAGTATAGATCTGATCTGATCGCAGTTTTACCCAAAACAGGGAAATATGATTTTTCGGGATAGCACATATCGCTCTGATAAGCAGAACCGTTGTATGTTCTTTCTGTATAATCGCAAAGGTTAGTAACAGAAACATATCCATCGCTGTCTGTATCGGCAGGTCGGTTTCTTGAAGTTGTTTTTTGATAATTATAACCTGCGCCCTTACACCATGCATTAGTGAATAAATTTCCTGTATTGGTATCTCCCCATGCGCTTTCATCAGGGTGACAAGCGGCTAAAACATAGTAGCGACTGTCCTGAAATACTTTTGCACCTGTAAGATTATTATTAATACTGCTGCCTGAGTGGCAAGCCTCTATTATCAATACTTTTTTGCCGGGGATCCTGTCAAGACGTGTTTTCAGATTTTGAAAAGTTATATATCCCAGTGTACCGTTGTTTTCAAGAATAAGATAAAGACCATTTGGGTCTCCGTGACAGTTGATATAGATATAGCTTAAATAATTAGTATTTCTTTTTGTTATGAAACTATTGATTACAGCGTCAAGCTGAGTTGAAGTCAGGTCTTTGACAGCTGTTGAAGAAATGCAATTAACAGCGAACATATTGGTAGCATGATTAGCATTTACAGTTCTGCGCCTGCGTTCATTATTTAAGTTTTGTGTATTTCCTCTTGCTGTTGCAGTAATTATTAAACCATTCTTGATCATAAAATATTCCTCCTTAATAAATAAAAAAATAATATGATAAATACGATGTCACACCCGAGTTCTGCGCGCTGAACTTTGTTATCTGTGTGGTATGATGTGATTATAACACGTTCAGAGGAGCTTTACAAGGTGTCATTTGTCACTTTCACAGTGACATCTGTCACTAAAAAAATGACAAATGTCACTATTAAAAATACACAAAAGTCGAATAATTATGTAAGATATGTACTTTGAATAAAAAAGACGATGCTATGAAAAGCATCGTCTGAGATGTTATTCTGTTGTAGTTTCCTCTTCTTCATCTTCGGGTTCGAGGATAATATTCTCCTCGGGAGCCTGATCAGCCACCGCAGAGAAGTCAAAATCGGTAAATTTATCCACCTTTTTGAATTTGACTTTAAGGTTCGCCTCATCATCAATGATGAGGGTATCACCCTCCATTTTTACGCTGAAGCCCTCGAAATCTCCCCACATATACATTTGTTCCTTTTTCTCGGGAGCCCATTCATAGGACATAGGATCGCCTATTACCGACATTACTGATGTATTATCGTCAAAAAGCTCAAGCTGGAAGGCTACGTTTACCGGATATTCGCCCAGCTTATCGGTGTAGACCTCGCCGTCTGACTTAACTTCAAATGACTCCCATTTGCCCATGTAGTCCTTGTAATCCGAATTATCGAGCCCTGCTTCTGTAGGAGTCTCGTTATTTGTGAATTCGCTTACAGGCATAAGGAATATTTCTGTACCATCGTCATCGGCATATCTCATTATCATCTGTCCCTGTTCCATGCGGCAGAAATAGCCGTCATCGGGACTTTTCAGCCATAGCTCGTTATCCTCGGTAACCTCCCAGAAATAATTATATGCCCTTGCTTTTCCGCGGGGATTGAGCGAAATATTTACAACTGCTGTCTTATCCTCGGAAACCTCCAGCTGTGCAACGGCACTCAGCGGAAATCCTGCATAGGTGGTCTCATACTCTTCGCCGAATACGATAGCCTTATAGGACTCCCATTTACCGAGGAAGGGCTTGCCTGAATTATCTGTAATGGTGGTAGCTTCGGGAGCTGTGCTGCTTTCTGTAGTTCCGTTATTCTGATCATTTTTCTTCTTTTTATCGGTACAGCCGATCAAACAGCCTGAAAACACTGCGGCTGCAAGGCAAAAACAAATTATTTTTTTCATAAATGCTCCTTGTTACTGATTAACGCCGAATTCCTGTATAACTCCTGCTGCGGCGTTTAGTGCGTCTTTGTCGATTGGTGTGAATTCGTCAACCTTTTTGAGGTATATTGCAGTACCATCTTCTTCAATGACCAGCATACCCTCGCGGTAATGCAGGTTCATAGTCTGAGTTGCTTCCTTTCCGTCAAGATCTGTAACTTTAAGCTGTATATAGTCGGGATCTGTTTCCTTCCATGTTATGTCTGTATTTTTTCCGTACTGTATCACATTGCTGTCAACAGCCGATACCCATTGTGCTTTTCCGTTGTCCTTCAGTTCATATCTGAACAGAGCAGAAAGGGGCATACCCAGCATATTTGTGGTTTTTTCACCGTCCATGTACATATAGTCGGCTTCCCATTTACCGCAGTATTTCGGGTCATACTTTTCTCCGCAGCCGACTAAGCAGCAAAGAATCATAAAAGCGGTAAGTGCAAATGCAATGATCTTTTTCATACTGCTCCTCCTTTATTTCTTTTCATCTACTGTGAATACGGGGACTTTTGCGATATGCAGCTCGCGCTTGCCCTCGGAAGAATTTACGGTCATTACCATATCACAGCCTATAAAGTCGTATATCTCGGCATTTTCCTCGTTATCGCCGTATACGAGCTTCATTCCGCCATCGGGAGTCACAGACCAGCTTATCTGCTGAGTATTTCCGTTGGTATCGTAAAAAGTGCCGCTGCCGTCCTCGATAAATTCATAGCGTTTATAAACGGGCTTTACCTCCTCATCATCAAGGAGTTCTAAGGTAGTTTCCCATTTTCCTGTTATTTCCTTTGCTACATCAACAGCAGACCTGTTGTTGACGGTCAGAGCGGTAACGGTCACACCGTCGTTTTTTACTGCATGGCTCCCACAGGAAGCAAGACAGCATAATATCATAGCTGCGGCAGAGATACCGCAGAAAATTCTCTTCATATTATTTCTCCCTTCGGTATAATGATATTATACCGTATAAAATGTTATATGTAAAGAGTTTTTGCAAAAAGGCTGCTACATTACGCAGCAGCCCCTTATGATGTCATCTTGTTTTGGTCTTATAAAGCATCCAGATAAGCTCAAGTATACCTACACCGATAAAGCACAGCATAGTTTTCATGCTTGGCTTTTTTACCTTAAATCTTGTGATAAAAGCTATAGCTATAACGAAGAGTGCGCCGCCGTAGACCTCGGGGAACCACTCTCTGCCGATATCTCTGTGGAAGCTGTACAGCAATGGAAGTATAAGTGCAACGCTTGTAACGGGCAGTCCCTCATACACCTTGCGGTTCTCGGTAGTTTTTTTCTGTCTTTCTTCCTCGGCAACGTTGAAATAAGCAAGTCTGATGACTGCGCAGAGCGGGAACATCACGAGAATTGGCAGGTCACACCAGTCCCTCATGCCTATCGAATAGCCGATAACTGCGGGAAGAACTCCGAAGCAGATAGCGTCACAAAGGGAATCTATCTGTATACCGAACTTTTTCTCGCTTTCGGTACGGTCTTTTTTAGTACGGGCGACCTTACCGTCAAACATATCACATAGTCCCGAGACCATAAGACAGATTATAGCATATTCGGGGTGTGGTCTCATACCGCTGTAGCCTGCTGCAAAGAACATACCTACCACAGACGAGATAAGACTCATATATGTAAGAATAACCGTATAGTTATAATATCCAATCATTATCCAAACCTCAGAAATGAAAATTGCCTTTTGAGCGCACACTTACATGAGTGTAACATACATTATATCATAAAAAGCGAAAAGTTTCAAGTACATTTTCATATTTTCTTATACAGGAAGTTTATGGAGTATTTTTCTTTTTTCCTCTTTTAGCGGGAGCTTTTGCAGCTGTCTTTTTTGCAGGCTGTTTTTTTGATGCAGTTTTTCGCGGTGAGGTCTTTTTTTCAGCACCTTTTTCGCGGTTTATCTTCATCTGTTCCTGACGGGCAGACTTATCCTCAAGCCGCTTATAAGCCTCTTCATAGAAGTATTCCTGAGAATTTAAAGGTGTATCGGGATTTCTGCGCTCATGGATATAGCTTCCGTCACTGAGCATGATACGTGCCTTTGCGTTGTCCTTCATACATATGCGGAATATCTCACGGATACGTCTTCTGATGCGTTCATCTTCAACAGGAGCGGCTACCTCCACACGGCGGACAGTGTTCCTGCTCATATAGTCGGCAGAACCGATGTATATTTTCTGCTGAGGAGAATCTGTACCGAATATGAATATACGGCTGTGCTCAAGAAATCTTCCCACAATGCTGCGGACCGTGATATTTTCGGTATAGCCCTGTACACCTGCGACAAGACAGCAGAGTCCGCGGACGATGAGTTCTATCCTTACTCCTGCCTGAGATGCTTCAATGAGCTTGTTTATGATGACAGAGTCGTTGAGAGAGTTCACCTTTGCGGCAATATAGCCGTTTCCGCCGCTTTGGGCAATAGCTATCTGCTCGTCCATCATTGCCAGAACCTGAGGTCTGAGCGCGAGGGGAGATACAAGGAGCTTTTTGGTATTTTCTACGAATGTACCGTTGATAAGTCCTGCAAATACGGCTTCTGCGTCTGCGGCGATATCCCTGTCGGTTGTGAGCAGCATAAGGTCGGTGTACAATGCGGCAGTCTTTTCGTTATAGTTGCCTGTGCCTATCTGTGTAACATAGTCGAAATTGCCGCCCTGAGCCTTTCTCGTAATGAGCAGCAGCTTTGAATGTGCCTTGAAGTCCTTTGGACCGTATATTACATTTACTCCCGCCTCCTGGAGCTGCTTTGACCACTCGATGTTGTTTTCCTCGTCAAAACGGGCGCGGAGCTCTATCATTACAAGGACCTCCTTGCCGTTTTCCGCAGCTGTACACAGCGCATCTATTACCTTGCTGCTTCGTGCAAGGCGATAAAGGGTTATCTTTATGGAAGTTACCTTCGGGTCGTTTGCACTTTCCTGCAAAAGTCTGATGAATGATAAATTCATTGACTCATAGGGGAAGCTGAGAAGTATATCCTTTGCCTTTACCTGTGCGAATACGGGGCGCGTATCTGAAAGAGCGGCAGGCTTGCGGGGAGTACGCAGCATATAGTGAAGTCTTGGATCATCATCGTATTCCTGCAATGTAAAGAGATATGAAAGATCAAGAGGTATGCGCGATGTAAATACACGGGCATTTTTCAGCTTCAGCTTCTTACAGAGATAGTCAAGGGCGTCACGACTGAAAACTCCCGATAATTCAAGGCGTACAGGAGCAAGCTTCTTGCGCTTGTCAACAAGCTCCTCCATGCGTCTGCGGAATTCGGGACCTCTTCCCGATGCGGTTATAGCTGCACTTCTGGTAACTCTTATAAGTGCGCGGTCAATGACCTTGTAATTTTTGAACATGAGGTGAGCGAATTTCAGTATCACTTCCTCGGCAAGAATAAAGCGTTTGCCGTCCTTTCCGAGACTGATGATACGCTCATAGCGGTTGATAGTTGCAGGTATCAGACCTATTGATATGCCCTTTTTTGAACCGAGCTGAACTACGGCGTATATCTCCTTATTCTGAAGGAATGGGAAAGGAAGGGCATCATTTATGACTATTCCCGAAATGAACGGCTTCAGCTCGCGCTTGAAGTAAAGCTCAAGGAAGGATAGTTCTTCCTTTGTCATCTTGTCAAATGAAACGTGCTCATAGCCGTATTCCGCAAGCTCACTCATTGTAGTGAGGAGAGCTCCCTCAACGGAGGGCTGTAATCTGCGGACAGCCGTGAATACGGCATCAAGCTGCTGAGCGGGTGTCATGCCTGAGAATTTGTCGGGCTTGGGTTTCTTTTCCTTTGCTTTTTCTGTAAGAGAGCCTACCCTTACCATGAAGAATTCATCAAGGTTGCTCTGATATATTGCCGAGAAAGAAATCCTTTCAAGCAGAGGCGTGTCGGGATCGACAGCTTCTTCAAGGACTCTTTTATTGAATTTGAGCCATGAAAGCTCTCTGTTTTCAAGATATTCCATATGTGTCTCCTATCATTTCAATGCATAATTCATAATGCATAATTAAAGTCTGTATTATGATGCATTTGGATATATCGCAGTAAGGCGATACCATGAATTATGCATTCTTAATTAGTATTTGAATTGTCCGTTGCCAATGAATTCGCAGATGAGCGAATCGGGAGTTATATCCTTCTTGTCAATAGGTGTGAGAGCTTCAAGCACCTTCACACATTCCTTTACCTCGGGAACGTCGATGAGCTCCTGAAGCTGTCCGAGAAGGTCATTCCGATAAGCCGAAAGCTCATAAGCCATGAAGGTGTCCACATCATAGTCCGAGCGGTATTTATACGGCATTATGTACTTGTTCTCTCCTGCCTCAACGCTGTGGAACATATTCATTGTTTCACGGAGAGAGCGTTTGCGGAAATTCTTATCGCGTATCATACGGCGCATAAGACGTACCCTTGACGGGTGAAGCAGTATATCATTATCGGATATACGAGTACGGACGCTGACGTATATCTTGCTTATCATGCTGTCGGGAACTGTTATTACGGACGGATTGAGTGCGTGTATGCCCTCGAAAATGACTATCTCGCCTTTGTTTCGCTTGAATTTCTTTCCAGAGCCTGTACGGGTCGAGGTCTTGAAATTGTACTTGGGAAGCTCTATCTCACGGCAGGCACTTATTGCCTCTATCTGCTGGTTGAGGAGCTGGCTGTCAACGCGGAGAGGCGACTCCAAGTCCATTTTTCCCTCTGCGGCAAGTGCTTTTTCAGCCTCTGTAAGCGGACAGAACCAGTTGTCCATAGAGAGTGTGTGAGTCTCGTGCCCCATATCATCAAGCAGCTTTTCTATCATCATAGCTGTAGTGGTCTTGCCCGAGCCTGATGGTCCGGACAGGAGTATTACAGGCTTTTCATTGTAATTTTCAGCGATGTCATCGGCTATTTTCTTTAATTTGTAAAGGTAATCCTCGTTTATTGCCCTTACGTATTCTTTGGGGTCGTTTTCTATACCCTGATTTATTCTTGCAACTTCAATATTCATTAAGGAGTCTCCTTTATTACTTTTTTCCGAGCAGAGTCTCTACCTCTGCGCGTTTTTTATACAGAACACAGCCGCCCGAATGATCGTCCGAAAGGATGTCGCCGCTGCGGAGTGCTGTGAAAAGCCGAGAGCTTATAGCCTCTCTCAGCGATGTGTCACGTACATTGATGTCGGAATAGGGCGAAAAGGGGCAGGGCTCTGCACCGCCGTGTGAATTGATGTGGAAAAATCCTCTGCCTGCGGCTATACAGCCGCCCGAGCTTTTTTCGTCACCGGGAAAAGAAAGAAATACCACATCGGCATGACTGCTCCTTAGAACGGATATCCTGTCTCTGAGAAGCTGTCTTTCCTTGTCTGTGGGAGCAAGCTTTTCGCTGTCCGGGCTCATGGGGACGTATTCAACAAATATCACCAGCTTGCAGCCCTTTTCCGCAAGACTGCATATGAATTCTTCTGAGCTTATTTCTTCTGTATTTTCGGTGGTAACAGTTACGGAAGCACCGAAAAGCAGGCTTTTTTCTCTGAATTTGTCCATATTTGCACTTAACAGAGCGTATACGCCCTTTCCGCGTCTTGCATCGGTAGCTTTCTGTCCGCCCTCAATGCTGAGAACGGGTATCAGATTGCGGTTTTTATCAAATGTATCGAAGTATTGTTCGTTTATAAAAGTACCGTTGGTAAAGATAGGGAAAATAATATTCTTCATTGATGCTGCCGAGTTTATTACATCACGGCGCATAAGAGGCTCGCCGCCTGCAAGAAGTATGTAGCTTATACCCAGTTCTTCGGCTTCGCGGAATATCCTCAGCCATTCCTCCGCAGTAAGCTGGTCATCGGGAGGAGTATCGGAAGTGGCATTGCTGCACCTTGAATAGCAGCCTGCACAGTGGAGATTGCAGCTCGATGTGATGCTTGCAATAAGAAAAGGCGGTATATGCTCGCCCTTTTCGGCACTATCGGCACGCTTTTTTGAAGCCTTTCGGCTTGCAGCTGCGAATTTCAGCATAAAAGCAGTTTCCTTCGGGTCCTTCAGCACTGCGCGGAGAGAGTCGGAAACTATATGCTCCACACCCTTAGTCAGGTAGGCTTGAAGGTCAAAATTATTGTCCATAATGATCCTCACATCAGTGTATTTATAATATTATATCACATTTTATGCCTTATTTCAACCCGTTAATTTGGTATTTTTAACGTTGAAATTAACAGAACGTTGATTTTAGCCCTTAGTCTGTGCGCAATATTCGTGAAGGCTGACGATTTTTATTGAAATGCCTCTTGACAAACAGTAAAAACTGTGTTAATATAAGCTTACAATATTTCGTAAAACGTAGATGAGGAAGGCTTTTCCCGACAGCAGCGTTCACAGAGAGCTGCCATTTTGGTGCGAGGCAGCAGCGTTCAGGGTAATAGCACACCGCCTCTGAGTACGCCCAATAAGCGTCGGGAGCTCCCGTTACAGAGCACTTGAGATACGGAGACAGCTCCGTGTGAATCAGGGTGGAACCACGGTAATTATCGTCCCTTGTGCCTAATTATAGGCGTAAGGGGCTTTTTTGTTATCTTGACGATCGGGGGGGTGAGAATGTGAGCAATATAAAGTACAACGAGCATGAGGAAGCCTACGAGCTGCCTTATAAGCTCTTGGACGAGATGATGACCGTCCGCTTTTATACCGAAAACGAGGAGACTATAATAAATAATCTCAAGGATATCGCAAAAAAGCTGGCACAGCTCGACAGCGGCAGAGGTACTGTAGCAGGTATGCTTATAGATGAGGGCTACTATGAAGGCGGTGCTGCGGACGCTCTTGCGAAAATACTGAAAATACAGAATGTCTACGTTGATATTGACGAAGATGATATAGTTGTCTGTTTTGACACGGGAACGGACGACGGTTTTATGAAAGACTTTGTTCATGTTGAACTGTTCGGCGAGCTGTTTGAAATAACAGGCTGGGTAACATGATATGGACAGACCGATAAGAAAAGAACATAGATTGAAAGGGTTTGATTACAGTCAAAATGGTGCATATTTTATAACGATATGCACGCACAATAAGAAGTATTTATTCTGGAATAATTACGATGTTGGTCATGTAGGGACCGCCTTTGGCGGTCCGCATGATAAAATAACATTAACGGAATACGGAAAGATCGTTAATGAAGAATTGAAAAAAATCCCTTCAATTTATCCGGATGTTGTTTTTATTCCAAAATCAGTAATCATGCCAAATCATATCCATTTGATTATTGTAATAAATGCGTTTTCGGAAAGCGGACCGCCAAAGGCGGCCCCTACGATCGGAAGCATTATCAATAAGTTTAAAGGGGCGGTATCCAAAAAATCGGGTTTTAGAGTTTGGCAAAAATCGTTTTACGACCGCATATTGCGGAATGAATTTGAATACCGCAATGCGTGGCAATACATTGAAAATAATCCCGTAAATTGGGAAAACGATGAATTATTCAGTAAAGAATAAAAATTATTATATAAGGAGAGATCGACATGATCAAATTAACATTACCTGACAACAGCGTTCGCGAGATCGAGGCTGCACAGTCAGCCGCAGAGATCATCAAGGGCATAGGCATGGGACTTTACAAGGCAGCTTGCTGCGTAAAGATAAACGGTGAGGTATGCGACCTCCGCACTGTTATCGACAGTGACTGTCAGTTTGAGGTATGTACCTTTGACTCTATTGACGGTAAAAAGACTTTCTGGCACACAGCCTCACATATCCTTGCACAGGCTGTAAAGAGACTTTATCCTGCTGCAAAGCTTGCTATCGGACCTGCTATCGACAACGGTTTCTACTATGACTTTGACCTCGAAAAGCCTTTCACTCCCGAGGAGCTCGAAAAGATCGAGGCTGAAATGAAGAAAATAGTCAAGGAAGGCATAGAGCTTGAAAAGTTCGAGCTTTCACCTGCTGATGCTATCGCTAAGCTGAAGGAAATGGACGAGCCTTACAAGGTAGAGCTCTGTGAGGAGCACGCTGACAAGGGCGAGCCTATATCCTTCTACAAGCAGGGCGAGTTCATCGACCTCTGTGCAGGTCCTCACCTTATGACAACAGCTCCTGTAAAGGCATTCAAACTTATCTCCTGTACAGGTGCTTACTGGCGCGGCAGCGAGAAGAACAAGATGCTCAGCCGTGTATACGCTACAGCTTATCCGAAGGCTGCTGATCTCGAAGCTGACCTCAAGCAGCGTGAGGAGGCAAAGCTCCGCGACCACAACAAGCTTGGACGTGAGCTTGAATACTTCACAACAGTTGATGTTATCGGTCAGGGACTTCCTGTACTTCTTCCAAAGGGTGCAAGAGTTGTTCAGCTTCTCCAGCGTTGGGTTGAGGACGTTGAGCAGAAGCGCGGCTATCTGCTTACAAAGACTCCTTTATTCGCAAAGAGAGAGTTCTTCAAGATATCAGGTCACTGGGATCACTATCTTGACGGTATGTTCATCATGGGTGATCCATACGATGAGGAGAAGGAGTGCTTTGCTCTCCGTCCGATGACCTGTCCTTTCCAGTATCAGGTATTCCTCAACAGACAGCGTTCTTACCGTGATCTTCCTATGCGTCTGGGCGAGACCTCAACACTGTTCCGTAAGGAGGATTCGGGCGAAATGCACGGCCTTATCCGTGTTCGTCAGTTCACAATCTCTGAGGGACACCTTGTACTCCGTCCCGAGCAGCTCGAAGAGGAATTCAAGGGCTGTCTGGAGCTTGCTAAATATATGCTTGATACAGTAGGTATGCTTGAGGATTGTACCTTCCGCTTCTCACAGTGGGATCCTGCAAACCCGAAGAACAAGTATGAGGGCACTAAGGAGCAGTGGGACGAGGCTCAGTCAGTAATGGGCAAGATACTCGACCACCTGGGAGTAAAGTACACTATCGGTATCGATGAGGCTGCATTCTACGGTCCTAAGCTCGATATCCAGTACAAGAACGTTTACGGCAAGGAAGATACTATCGTTACTATCCAGATAGATATGCTTCTTGCACAGCGTTTCGGCATGGAGTACGTTGACGTTGACGGCTCTAAAAAGACTCCTTACATCATTCACAGAACTTCACTCGGCTGCTACGAGAGAACTCTCGCATATCTCATCGAAAAATATGCAGGTGCATTGCCACTCTGGATCGCTCCGGAGCAGGTTCGTATCGTTCCTGTTGCAGACCGTCACCTTGACTACTGTAACGAGCTTCTTGCAAAGCTTGATGCAGCAGGTATCCGTGCAACTATCGACGACAGAGCTGAAAAGGTGGGCAAGAAGGTTCGTGATGCAAGACTTGAAAAGCTGCCTGTATGGGTAACTGTAGGCGATAAGGAAGTTGAGAACGGTACAGTTTCCGTATCTTCAAGACGTGAAGGCGACCTTGGTTCTATGAGCCAGAACGATCTTCTCGGAAAGCTTCTTGATGATATCGCAAAGAAGGTAAGGTAATAGTAGGGGCGGATATTATCCGCCCACTAAATAAAAAACGGGCTGTCGAGGACGCCAGCCCCTACAAAAATATAAAACGGAGGGATAAAAATGAACGAGCTTTGCAAAATAATCAAAGATATGGTAATACCTAACTTTATGAATATCAGGACTTCACTGCGAACTTACGACCGTGATGCTCTGTGCTGCGGAGCTCCCTGCTGGAGATGGGCTTATCATGCTATACATTCGGCAGATAAATGGTTCATTAATCCTTTTGTTTATGATGAACCGCCTTTCCACGAGGAGGGCATGGACAATCCTGATAATCCGACATCGGTAGTCCTCTCAGATGAGCAGCTTTTAGAATATCTCGATGCTGTAGAGAAGAAAACCTTGGATTACCTCGATACTCTCACAGACGATATGCTCTATGAGAAGCCCGAGAAGTCGCGATATACTCGCATGGAGCTGGTGCTGAGACAGTTCAGGCATATTTCGTTCCACACGGGTATGCTCAACGGTCAGACTGCTCTGGCAAAGGGTGAGTTCCCTATGTGGGTGTCGGAAAAGGAGAAATACGTTGATGACGGTGTATTCTTCGGAAGATATCGTGCAGGAACTATAAAGCTTTAAAGCATGATCATGGGGCGCACAGTGTGCGCCCCTGTTTAGTTCTGCTCACTGGGAGGCGATGTATGCATCGCCAACTACAGGCTAATGAGTTACATAAAGTGTCCGCCAGTGACGTACAAGCGTATTCACCAAAAACACAACTTTTTATTGTGTCTAATTTTGGCTTTCTGTCAATTGATTTCATACGGAAAATAGCATATAATAAGTATTGCTACAAAATTATCAATGTAATAAAGGAATGATATATATGAGTAATAAGGTCGTTAAATTCGGCGGAAGCTCCCTTGCTGACGCAAATCAGTTCAAAAAGGTGGCTGCTATAATAAAGAGCGATGACAAGCGCAGATATGTTGTGCCGTCAGCACCGGGAAAGAGATTTTCCGATGATATCAAGATCACAGATATGCTTTACAAGTGCTGTGAGCTTGCAGGCAGCGGCATGGACTTCTCAAAGGATTTCCAGATAATAAAGGATCGTTACAACGGCATTATCTCAGAGCTTGGTATAAATATGTCACTTGACGAGGAGTTCGATGCTATCGTAAATGAGCTCAAGGCTCGTCCTGCAAAGGATTTTGCAGCAAGCCGCGGAGAATACCTCAACGGCAAGGTGCTTGCAAATTACCTCGGCTTCAATTTCGTTGACGCTGCAGATGTTATCGTATTCGATACAAACGGTGTACTCCTCCTCGATGAGACAGTAAAGGCTGTACGTGAAAAGCTCAGCGGACTTGACAACGCAGTTATCCCCGGCTTCTACGGAAGAACTACCGAGGGATATATCAAGACCTTCTCACGCGGCGGCTCTGATGTTACAGGCTCTATCATCGCAAATGCCGTAAAGGCTGATATCTACGAGAACTGGACAGACGTTTCGGGTTTCCTCGTAGCTGATCCGAGAATAGTTGAAGATCCCGATGTTATCGAGGTCATCACATACCGCGAGCTCCGTGAGCTTGCTTATATGGGTGCATCTGTACTCCATGAGGATGCTATTTTCCCTGTACGCTCGGCAGGTATACCGATAAATATCAGAAACACAAATGCTCCTCAGGACGCAGGTACTATGATAGTCGGCAATGATTACGATTTCAGCAAGGAAAGCCTTAACCATACTATCACAGGTATCGCAGGCAAGAAGGGCTTCAGCACTATCAATATCGAAAAAGCCATGATGAACAACGAGACAGGCTTCGGTATGAAGGTACTTACTGTACTCTACAATAACGGTCTTTCATTCGAGCATATGCCTTCGGGTATTGACACCATGAGCATCACAGTAAGCTCCGATAAGCTTGATCCTGTACGTGACAAGGTACTTGCAGAGCTTCGCAAGGCAGTTGATCCCGATCATCTTGAGATCGAGGACGGTATTGCACTCCTCGCTGTAGTTGGAAGAAGAATGAAGAATACAAGAGGTACTGTTGCGCGTATCTTCGCTTCTATGGCTCATGCACGCATCAATGTTAAGATGATAGACCAGGGTTCAAGCGAGCTCAACGTTATCATCGGTGTAAGCGAGAATGACCTCCCGGAGGCTATCCGCAGAATATACGATATGTTTATCAATTCAGAAAAGCAGTAAATAGCAGGGAACGCTGAGAAAGGCGTTCCCTTTTTCTGTATTATCATTACAAGAAACAAAAAAGGCACTCATCGAGTGCCTTTTCTTTATATAGAGCCTTAAATTCGGAAAGGGTAAAACAGTCTGAAAAATATGTCAGGCAAATTTTGCACAAACCGTCATATATTGACATATTTTATACTCTGTGATATACTTTTATTACTGTTGTTATGATGTCAGACATGGGCGGATAATATACGCTCCTACAGGTCTTTGACAGGAAAGGAATAGCTATGAATTCCCCCGAAATACTATATATGGTGGTTCCGTGCTATAATGAGCAGGAAGTGCTCAGACAAACAGCGGAACAGCTGAAAATAAAATATAACTCTCTCATGTCATCGGGGCTTATATCTCACGAAAGCCGCGTAGTATTTGTAAATGATGGCTCCTCCGACAGTACATGGAACATTATCAAAGAGCTTCATGAATACTGTCCGAATCTCTTCTCGGGTATCGACCTTGCTCACAACAGCGGGCATCAGAATGCTGTACTGGCAGGACTTATGACGGTAAAAGATATCTGCGATATGTGTATAACTATGGACGCAGACCTACAGGACGATATCAATACCATTGACGAAATGGTGAAAAAATACTACGAGGGCAATCAGGTGGTATATGGCGTAAGAAGTGCAAGAGATACCGATACATTTTTTAAAAAATCCACAGCAGAGGGCTTTTACAAATTCATGAAGGTCATGGGCGCGGACGTTGTGTATAATCATGCGGATTTCCGCCTTATGAGCAAAAGGGTATTGCAGGAGCTTGCAAACTTCAAGGAGGTAAATCTTTTCCTCCGCGGAATGGTTCCCCTTATCGGCTTTCAGAGCTGTAAGGTGTACTATGAACGCCATGAAAGAGCCGCAGGCGAGAGCAAATATCCGCTGAAAAAAATGCTTGCATTTGCAATAAACGGCATAACCTCCTTCAGCACAAAGCCTCTGAAGTTCATAACAGCTCTCGGACTTATCATGTCAGCAGTCAGTGTTGTTGCCTTTATATGGGCTTTTATCACTAAAATAACAGGTTTTACCGAGCACGGCTGGTCAAGTACAATGTGTTCAATATGGCTCATAGGCGGCTTGCAGCTATTCTGCCTCGGTATCATAGGAGAATACATAGGAAAGATATACGCTGAAGTAAAGCAGCGTCCGAGATATATCATAGCGGAATTCCTCAGTGATGTGAACGAAAAGGATAAGAAATGACAAACAGCGCAGTTTAACAGTGATACTTATATAGTATAAGCTTAAAACTTTCTATATGAGTGCCACAGTTATATCTGCGCTGTTTTTTTATTTGTCCGCATTGTATGCGTCCCTGTTTGATTATTTCGGGATACCGTATACGCAGAAGTAAACTATCATGGAAATAATATCCACAAGCAGAAACGCTCCGAATACTATTGCCGCTATTTTTAGACCCTTTTTAGCCTTTTTCTTGTTTCCGTCAGTAAGAAGCTTTTCTTTCAGCTCGCCCACTATATCAGACTTATAATTATTATCCTCATTTTTTACGGGAGCTTTATCAAGCACCAGCTCGTCCAGAGAGATGCCGAAAAGGTCACTGATAGCTATGAGCTTTTCCATATCGGGTGTAGAGTCGCCCACTTCCCATTTTGAAACGGTCTGCCTTGAAACATTCAGACGATTTGCAAGCTCCTCCTGAGAAAATCCCTTCTGCTTGCGGAGCTCATACAGTTTATTGTTGAATTCCATTATCATCTCTCCTTCCTTTTCATTATAGCTTTCAAACGGACTCAATGCAATACTGTTCATAAGTTTTACCTCCTTGGTTTTTCTTATGAATCCAGTTTAGCATTTTCGTCCGAAATAGTCCACCAATCAGCCTTAACAATCTGTCAACGCGCGTTAACAATCCCGTTAAATATCGTTGCAGCAGCGTATTTTCGGGAAAAAGCCACTTCTGATATCACTATCGGAAGTGGCTTTTTAATACCTTATCAATCTGCAAGAATTCTCTTGCGGAACTCTATCACATCAAAGATATCAGCGTTTCCGTCACCGTTAAGGTCAGCGGACTTGAACTGCTTTTCGTTGAAAGAATAAGTGCCGTGGATATATCTGTTCATAAGTATCAGATCACCTACGCTTAACTGTCCGTCACCGTTGAGGTCACCGTTCTTATACAGCTTGGTATCATCTATAGCCTCGAACTTCAAGCCGTACATATTAGCGTAAGCCTCAGCTGTAGAGCCCTCATAGCCGTGGATAACAGTTTCTACAAGTTTCCTGCCCTTATACTCTTCAAGCTCCTCAGCATATGTTCTTGCATCTGAATACTGCTTGTAAAGCCTTACTTCCTGAAGTCCTACGAGACCATTGTTCCACTCATAATGTATCTTGCGTATTGTCTGGTCGCCTGCACATATCTCACATTCAGGATCATAGATATAGATATCTTTAAGGAATTTGGCATTCTTGAAAGCATCATAATCCAGTACATGAGAGTAAACATCGGCTCTTACAAGGTCTGCGCTGTCATCACCGATCATTTCCCAGCTCATTTTCGTTACACTGCTCGGGATAGTCACATTTCCTGTTGCGCCGAAACTTGCAACGCCCACAGTACCTTCCTTTATCTGTATACTTCCGGAATAATAATTAGTCGAGCTGTGTTCCGGACCAACGAACCAACCGTCCAGATAGCCAAGACCTTTTTCATATTTAACTGCGGGAGTTTCTGTGAACGCTTCACAGCCCACGTACTTCACACTTTCGGGGATAGTTATGTTTTTGAGGGAGGTACAGCTGAAAAATGCATTATCGCTCAGGATATCGAGATTTTCCGAAAGCCTTACTGTTTCAAGCTTTCTTGATGCACTGAAAGCACATCTGCCGATGATCTCAACGCTGTCGGGGAGCTCGATGCTCTCAACATTATCAAGGCTGAAGAAAGCGAAATTTTCAATTGTCTTTACGCCGTCGGGAACAACTATTTTCTTGCCTGCATATCTTGACGGAACTTTTATGAGCTTTGTCATGTCCTTGCTGTAGATTATACCGTCAACAGATGTAAGATAAGGATTATCCTCGGCTACATCGTAATAAGCGATACCGTCCTCAGCCGCATCTACAAGGCATACATATTTCTCAACAGTTGCAGGGATATGTACTATATCGGATTTGCCCTGGAATACCTTTAAATTTTTTACAGGTACATCGTTTACGGTCGCAGGTATAGTTATCTCCTTTGGTACCTCCTTGCCATATGCAACTCTGCCCGAGCTTATCTGAGCAGTAGCATATCCGCTGCTGTATACCCAGTAATCAACGCCGTTATCCATATCCTCGACAATTTCAGGGCCGACAAGTACATTCAAAGGCTCAAAGGCATCAAATACTCTTCTGTATTTAAGTGCATATTCCTCTGCTGTAGAGCCGCTGTGTCCGCGGATAATAGTGTCATACTTTACAGGATTTCCTATCTTTATAGGTGCGGAATATACCTTCTCTACAGGCTGAGCAACTGCCACACCCGGATTATCCACTTCGATAGGGTTTATTTTGCCTGCCTTTTCCAGATAATTCTTTATTTTTTCATATAACTCGGAATTATCCTTACCGTTGAGTCCTGCTATTGTAACTGTTTCACTTGGCTGGTCAATGTCCTCATCTATTTCTATAAGTGCAGTATTTATTGACTTCTGAACAGAGCTTGCTGTAGAATTTGTGGAAGAAACACGGATATGCTTGATAGTATAATCGTTCTCTTCGGTATTTTTCTCGTCCTTAGGAGCTTCCTTAGGTTCTCTCCAATATGATGGGATAGTAATAGCATCGTCTTCTATCTTGCAATCAGCATCATGGATCCATACTTCCTTTATGCCCACATTTCCGAGACATCTTGCAGGTATCTCGGGACAGCTGAATTCAACAAGCTCTACCGGCATATATAATCCGAATGTAAGATATCTGCCCAGATGAATAACTGATGCAGGAACTGTAATAACTCTGAGCTTATTTTTAGATGAAAAAAGTCCCTCGATAGTACCAACTGTACCCATGCGGATATCAGCACGCTCTATATCGTCATCAGAGTCTACAGCCCACTTGTCAACGTAGTGTATACCGTCCTCAACAGCGACAGCACCCGAGTCCTTGAAAGCCTCGTAGTACATATACTCAACAGAGCCCGGTATCTTTATATTTTTAAGAGCCTTTGTGCCTGCAAATGTGCCTGCGTTTATGATCTTTATACCATCGGGGATATTTACAGAGGTCAGGTTAATACAGCCTGCAAAAGCTCCTGCATCTATTTCTTTTACGTTATTGCTTATCTCTATTTTAGTAAGGTTATGACAAGCTATAAAAGCATACGGAGCTATCTTTTCTGCCTTATCCGATATCTTTATCTCTGCTGCACTGTTTGAAGGCGGAAAAGCTACAACAGTTTTCATATCCTTGCTGTAAAGGATACCGTCTTCAACTGTAAATGTCTCGTTATCCTCGGTAACAGATATCTCCTCAATAGTCTGCTCAGCAGCATCATACCAGTCCATAACGCTTACATTCTTTGTAAGAGTAAGCTTCTTTATATTTGAGCAGTTCCTGAATGCACCCCATTTTATACCAACAACAGGAACGTTATTAATAGTCTCGGGAACTGTGAATTCCTCGATAGTTTCATCGTTAACAAGTTCAACAGCCGCATATCCATTATAGAGTGCGTATTTTACCCCGTCCTTCTCCACACTTGTTGAAGAAGCTTCAAGATCATAAGCCGCAGTGCTCTCCGTCTCGGAAACAGCCGAGCTGTCATCAACAGCAAAAGCGTTCAGCGGTACGTTTGCCACGGAACCTGTTATTACAGCAAGTGCTGCAAGAACTGAAATAAATCCCTTGATTTTCATAATTTTTACCTCCTATATCTATATATCACTAATATATAATATATATATACTATATTATTATACCAGTTGCATTTCTATATGTCAACAATTTTCAAACTCAGATGACTTGACTTTTTATTGCATTTTGATATATAATTAATCTGATAACAGAAAGAACATAATTTAGTAATTTTATCGCAACAAGATACGCAAGAAAATAAAAAAGGATTTCAGGGATATTAATGATGAACAGAATTCTCGATGCGATAATGGAAAAGCTCCTCAAAAATGGATACGCCAAAGAGGAGGATGCAGAAATCGTCCGATACGGACTCGAACTCACCATAATGAAAACTGTCACCACCGTTTTTATGCTTATAACGGCAGCAATACTGAAAAGCTTTATTGCCGTGATAATATTTCTGGCGTTGTATACGCCTATGCGAAACTGCTGCGGAGGATATCATTCAGGCTCACGAAAGGGCTGCTTTTTGATCTCTGTGCTGATACTTGCCGCAGTTATCGCCGCATCAAAGCTCATACATGACAATGCAAAACCTTATGTCTCGGCAGCACTTCTGTTTTCGGGGACAATAGTCATACTTCTTATTGCTCCGACGGAAACACCAACCAAGCCCTTTGATGATATTGAGCGAAAAGTATTCCGCAAGCGGTCTCTTATGATCACATCTGCGGCAGTCGCAGCCGCTGCTGTTGCGGGGGGATTCAGACTGAATATCTTTATGCTTTCAATATCATCAGCAGTATTTGTTACAGCTGTCCTGCTTATCGCAGGGCGCGTAAGCAACAGAAAAGGAGTGGAAAAATGATAAATATTGCTATCTGTGACGATGACAACGAAATGATACAGGCTTTGAAATCAGCGATCTCAAGCTACAGTACATCTCATGCCATCGAATTTGAGGTCCACCATTTCCAGAGCGGAGAAAAGCTGCTCGAAAGCAAGTTGGATTTTGATCTTGTGTTCCTCGATATCGAAATGGGCGGTATCGACGGTATAAAGACTGCTCAGCTTTTCAGACAGATCGACAGACGCGCAAGGATAGTCTACGTCACCAATCACTCGGAATTTGCTCTCGAGAGCTATGCAGTCCACCCGTTTGATTTCGTGGTCAAGCCCTTTGTGCAGGAGCGTATATTCAGCGTTCTTGATGACCTGACAAGATATCTTTCGGAAAATTCCGAAAAGGATACGGTGATCCAGCTTAAAGGTGAGGATGGTCCTCTTCTGCTCAGCCTGAGAAATATTTATGTATTTGAATATACGGGCAACCGCAGGATAACTGTATATACTCAGTCTGAAAAATATCAGATAAAGGGCAGCCTTTCGGATATTTTCAACCTTATCAACTCGGAAAGCTTTGTGTCACCGCATAAAAGCTTTATCGTAAATATGGAGCATATAGATAAGCTCAATAACTTTACACTATACACCACAAACGGCATAGAAGTACCTGTGGCACAGAAAAAACTAAAGGAATTCCACAATGAATTCAGCCGCTTTATCAAGAATTATATTAGACAAGGGTGATTACAATCTATGATGTTTTTGATCGAACTGGCGACACTGATCGCCTTTTATGCCTATACAAATATACTTTACGAAAAGATTTATCCGTCAAAAAAATGGCCTGTCGCTGTGCGTATAATATATATACTTGCAGCAGCACTTATAATGGCGTACATCAAGACCCTCAAGATAAACATACTAAATCTTTCGTTCTCGTTCCTGTCGGTCATACTGTTCAACATCATATTCTTCAAGCCGCCGAGCAAGAGCTTCCTTATATATGATGCCATTATCTATGTCATAATGCTTATAGTTGAAATGATAACCTCATTTATCATTGCATTTATAATCAATGTACCTGTGGACAAAATAACCGAAAAGCCCTATTCCTTTGCCGCAACCGCCCTCATGGACTGGATAATCATGCTCGCGCTTGCAAAGGCATTCGTGTACATAAACTCCGAAAAGGGAATGAACAATGTACGTTCACAGGAGGTAATAATGTTCTTCGGGCTTATTTTAGGTGAAATAATCTTCTTTAATTTCCTGATCGACATTATTGCAGAAACAAAGAAAAGATATGAATATGAAGTAGTTATTATCCTTCTTATATTCCTGCTTCTCGATCTTTATCTTACATATCTCATAAACCGCATCTCAAAGGCTTATAAAACAGAAAAGGATCTTGAGCTGGTCACACAGCAGTCCACTGTGCAGCTCAATGCATATAATAAGCTCAACGAAAAGTATATAGCTTCAAGAAGAGTTATACATGATGTTAGAAAGCATATCGCCTCTCTCGAAGGTCTCATAACTGCAAACAAGGCAGACGAAGCAGTAAAGTACAGGGATATGCTCAATCATGAGCTCAACAAGCTCATGCCGCGTTTTGAGTGCGACAGTTCTATTCTTACCGTTGTTATCAACAATAAGCTTGAAGCAGCCGACAATATGAAGGTGGATTTCAAGGTCAATGCAGAATTTACACAGATGGATTTCATATCTAATCTGGATATAACGGCTATATTCTCAAATCTGCTGGACAATGCCTTTGAAGCCTGCTCAGAGCTTCCCGAGGGCAAGCGTAAAGTATGGCTCTCTATAACACGACGCAATTACTTCGTGTTCATATATGCCGAGAATACATACGCAAATGTAAGGCAGGACGTAAAAAAAGTATTCCGAAGCACTAAAAAGGGTCATCAGGGTATCGGCCTTTCAAACATAAGAAGTGCCTGCGCAAAATACAACGGCAACTTCAATGCACATACAGAAAATGATATGTTTATTACCGAAATACTGATTCCAATCCCCGATAATAAGGGAAGTGTCAAAAAGCTATCCAATGAGCATGTTACTATATAAATTATTAATGATTTCATACTAAAAATGCAAATAGCGGGCGTTTAGTGCAAAAGCCTTGACTTTTTTGCGTGGATAAATATAATATACTTAAGGCGTCACCCCGAAGGTGCCTACACAATCATTTGTACAGGAGGTATTTCTTAAATGAAGTTTTCTCATGACTCTGTCAAAGCAAAAATAATGAAAACTATCGTTACAAAATCTATCAAGGCTGCAGCACAAAATGCAAACTCAGCTTGTTTGGTATATTGCAATCAGCCTACTCCCCCAAAAGATCTCAAAAAGTTCAGAAGATTCTAACCGATAATAAACACATAACAGCTAATCGATTCTCTATTACATTATTCACTGCAATATCTATATATTAACACACCATTTGAAGCGTATTTTCATTATCTGATGCGCCGAGCAGCAAGTGATACACTACATTCAACATACAGTAATTATCATTAATTGTCCCAACAAAGGTCTCAGTAATTATATCGCAACGATCACAGTAAATAATAATCGACAGGGTCAAATGATCGTGCAGTCACTCTTCGGGAGACGGACCTAAAAAATTAGGGCATTGGTAAAAACAATTCTCGTGGCTGCATCTTAAATGATGCCTGCACTATTAATCACACCAACAGCTTTTATAATACATCATATCCCCTAACGGAATTGAGATCTGCCGAGCAATCGGCAGATACACTCTTCCGCTCAGCCAATGGTTGATGATCATTCGTATGTCATCTCACTCGGAACAAACAGTGAACCCCCCATTACGCTTTCAGATCTCTCTAAAAAACCATCTCTATAAATAAAAAACCGTTGAAAGTACAATAGCAAATCAGAATTTCCATTCATTTGCTTGTTTCCGAAGTAAATCATACAGTGATTTTTCATACAGGAAGCTCCGCTTCAGCTTCCAGACAAAAGAGTCTGTTTCTGCTCTGAGGAACAGGCTCTTTTGTTATATCATGTGTCTTATATGCATTTCACGTTTTTATCACCATACTTTCACTGTTTAAACACTTATATATCTTGACAATTTAATCTCTTAATGATAAAATTTTATCTGTTTAGTACTGTAGTTAAGGCTGTATGTCCGCTGTTGTCCCTAAGACAGTATAATTTTTCGCCTTGACCGCAGTTTTATTTTATTCTAATGATATTTAGGGGAGGAAAAAATGAAACATTATCTTGAATCAACCGACTCCGTACTCAAGGAGGTCAACAGCTCTGTTTCGGGTCTTACTGCTGAAGAAGCTGCAAAACGCCTTGAAGCAAACGGTAAAAACAAGCTCGATGAGCCGCCTAAGCCAACTCTTATGGCACGATTTATAGAGCAGTTCAAAAATCCTATGATACTTGTCCTTATCGCGGCTGCTGTTATATCTGCGATAACAGGCATAATATCAGAAGGCAAGCTTGATGCGGACGTATTCATAATACTTTTCGTTGTTATCGCAAATGCGGTACTCGGCGTATATCAGGAAAACAAAGCAGAGTCTGCCATTGAGGCATTGCAGGCTATGAGTGCCGCACAGAGCAAGGTATTCCGCTCGGGCGAGCTTGTAGTTATACCAAGCTCGGAACTTGTTACGGGTGATGTCATCGCTCTTGAAGCAGGCGACAACGTACCTGCCGACTGCCGTATACTTGAAGCAGCTGCACTTAAAGCAGAGGAGTCAGCTCTGACAGGTGAGAGTGTCCCATGCGATAAGGACAGCGATATACTCACAGGAGAGGAAGTACCTCTCGGTGACAGAAAAAATATGCTCTATATGGGCAGCAGTATCGCCTACGGACGTGCAGAAGCAGTTGTAGTTGCTACAGGTATGCAGACCGAAATGGGCAAGATAGCAGGTGCTATCGCAAATGCCGATGATGATGAGACTCCTCTCCAGAAGAGTCTCGACCAGCTCAGTAAGATACTTTCTATCGCAGTTCTTGTTATCTGCGTTATTATCCTTGGACTCAATATAGTACGTATGCTCGTTGCAGACGGTGCTATCACACTTCCTAAGTTCCTTGAGTCATTTATGATAGCAGTAAGCCTTGCTGTTGCAGCTATCCCTGAGGGACTTGCAGCCGTTGTAACAGTTGTACTTTCTATCGGCGTTACCAATATGTCAAAGCGCGGAGCTATCATACGCAGACTTACTGCCGTTGAGGCTCTCGGCTGCGCACAGGTCATATGCTCGGATAAGACAGGTACTCTTACACAGAACAAGATGACTGTCGTTCATGAGAATACAGACGACAAGGAGCTCCTTGCAAAAGCTATGGCTCTTTGCTGTGATGCACAGCTCAACTCAGATGATACCGTTGCAGGCGAGCCTACAGAGGCTGCTCTCGTTGCTTACGCACATAAGTGCGGACTTAAAAAATACGAGCTTGAAGCTGCAACTCCAAGAGTTGCCGAAGCTCCTTTTGACTCTCTCAGAAAGATGATGTCCACAGTTCATAAGACTGAAAAGGGCTATATCCAGTACACAAAGGGTGCTCCCGATGAGGTACTGAAAAACTGTACACATATGTATAAAGAGGGCGGCGTTCGCATAATGACAGAGTCTGACAGGCTTGAAATACTCCGCCGCAACAAGGAAATGGCTGATCAGGCTCTCAGAGTCCTGCTCGCAGCTTACCGTGAATACGATGAACTTCCAGCAGATACTTCTCCCGAGGCTCTTGAGCATGACCTTATATACATAGGCATGACAGGCATGATAGACCCTGTACGTCCCGAGGTAAAGGACGCTATCGGTCTCTGCCGCACAGCAGGCATACGCCCTGTTATGATAACCGGTGACCACAGAGACACAGCCGTTGCTATCGCTAAGGAGCTCGGTATCCTTGAAAAGGGGCAGCAGGCTCTCACAGGTGCAGAGCTCTCAAAGATACCCGATGATGAATTCAACGAGCACGTTGGCGACTACAGCGTTTATGCCCGTGTACAGCCAGAGCACAAGGTACGTATCGTAAATGCATGGCGCAAGAAGGGTATGACCACTGCTATGACAGGTGACGGCGTAAACGATGCACCTTCTATCAAGAGTGCTGATATCGGCGTTGGTATGGGTATCACAGGTACCGATGTTACCAAGAATGTTGCTGATATGGTGCTTACAGACGATAACTTTGCTACTATCGTAGGAGCTGTCGAAGAGGGCAGACGTATCTATGACAATATCCGCAAGGCTATACAGTTCCTGCTTTCAAGCAACCTCAGTGAGGTGCTTTGCATACTCATCGCTACTATAGGTCTCGGCAGTCTTACAGACGGCTCATTCGTACTCTTCAATCCTGTACACCTGCTGTGGATAAACCTTATATCCGACTGTTTCCCTGCTATCGCACTGGGCATGGAGCCTGCCGAAAACGGCATCATGTCACGTAAGCCGCGAAGCAGTAATTCCCACATCTTCTCTGACGGTCTGGGCATAAATCTGCTGTGGCAGGGTACTGTTATCGCAATACTCACACTTATCTCCTATGTTATCGGCTTCCAGAGCGAAGGTCACGAGTCAGGTATGACAATGGCATTCATTACCCTCTGCGTATGCGAAATGCTCCACGCATGGAATATGAGAAGCCTTAAAGACTCTGTTTTCTCAATGAAGAAGCACAACATAGTGCTCATCGGTGCAATCGCACTTTCCGCTATACTCACAATACCGATACTCTTTATACCTTCACTGAGAGAAATGTTCTCACTTACAGAGCTTATTCCTGAAAATTATCTCTGCGCATTCATCTGCGGTGCATTTATCGTACCTATCGTTGAAGCAGTAAAGTGGTTCCAGAGAAACGCTGACGCTAAGAAGTCAGCGTGACGCTGCATCCTTCTCCGCGCATCGCTTCTTATGCAAGGCATATTTATTGCCGCGTGATAGCGTGACGCAGAGGCGATAAATAAGAGATTGTAGGGGCTGATGCCTACATCAGCCCAATATAATAAAAGGTAATACAAGGGGCGATGTGGGCATCGCCCCCTACATTTTTAGCAATACTTTCAGGCGGAAAAAATTTATTATGCATTAAACAAAGAGGTGTTAATATGAGATTAAGGCCATACATACCAAGCAACGATTTTGACGCGATAAAGGACTGGGTAACAGATGAACGCACTAACGCCATGTGGAGTGCGAAACACGCTCCATATCCGCTTGAAAAGACCGCTTTCGACCGGTTTCTTGCGGATATGTACATAAGACACGGCGACTGTCCTTTCATTGCAGTTACAGATGACGGAACAATTGCGGGCTTTATATGCTGTTCTGTAAATATTGAAAGCAACGAAGCTCTTCTCGCTTTTGTTATCATAGATCCTGCACAACGCGGTAAGGGCTACGGAAAGGAAATGATACAGCTTGCTTCAAAATATTGCTTTGAGATACTTAAAGCAGATGTAGTACAGCTCAATGTATTTACGGTAAACGAAAAGGCGCGGAAGTGCTATGAGAGCGCAGGATTCAAGGAAAGACGCATAACACCCGATGTTTTTCCTTTCGGTGACGAGCTGTGGAGCAGATGTAATATGGTTTTAAAACCGTAAGCTGTTTTTACAGCTAAAAACAGTCCGTTCACTATAGGGGTGAAAAACACTGAAATTCAACGGAAAACCATTGATTATCAGAAAAAATTTTTTCTCTGATTTCAACAAAAAACAGTGATCGGATTTGTATGTAATCATCATAAAATGTAAGCGGCACAGTTAAACTGTGCCGCTTTTTAACTATATCATGATTTTTAATATCATTACTTGAGTATTATGGTCTTTTCGTTTGCTGTAAGGGTAACGCTTTCGGCTTCTGCGTAATTTATGCCCGGGAAAAACAGCCATGTACTGCAAGTACCTGCCTCAAAAGCCTCGCCCTCTGTATCGCAGTAGCTGTAACCAAGCTCCTTTGGTTCATATTCTACGCCGTCAACGGTAAGTATAAAGTTTGCTGCAAAAGCGTGCCAGTCATCATCAAAAGCATCTATAACATTATTGTAATCTGTCTCGCCGTGCGCAAGTTCTGTACCGAGAAAGTCAAACTTTACAGTCACGGAAGTTTCATCTTTGCCATATTTGCAATAGAACAATCTGTAATCAACATTTCCGCTGCTCAGAACGATATCATCAAAATACTGACTTACTTCACCATTATCGTAATCATAAGTCGATAATGCGTCAGTTTCTTTGTACTTCTCGTTGTCAGGTCTTGGATTTACAGGTTCATTTTTCAGTTCCTGAGCTTTTCCTTTAAGCTCATATGCCTTACCGCCTGCAAAAAGAGTCACATTTTCAGCATTTTCATAATCAATGCTTGGGAAAGTCATCCATGTACTGCAAGTACCTGCCTCAAAAGCCTCGCCCTCTTCATCGCAGTAGCCGTAACCAAGCTCCTTCGGCTCATATTCTGTGCCGTCAACGCTGAGTATGAATGTATCTGAAAATCTGTGCCAGTCCTTGTCAAATTTTGCGTATAAATTATCGTAATCCGTCTCGCCGCCTGCAAGCTCTGTGCCCAGGAAATCGTATTTGAACTTGAACAGCGAGTCATAAGCACCAAATTCGCAGAAGAACAGCCTGTAATCAATGTTTCCGCTGTTCATGGGTATATCATCATAATACTCGCGTACTGTCTCTTTAAGAGCCTGCTTAGGCACTGTAAAGCGATATTCCATATTTACATCATAATCAAATTTATTGTTCACGCTGTCATTTTCAAAGCTTATCTGCTTTACTGCTGCAATGACTTCCTCCTCATTTATCATAAAGGAAGATGCGCCGTTCATGCAAACATGATACAGATTGTTCACCTCAGGGTCCTTTTCGCCGTAAGCGTCCCACATAGCATAATTGTCGAGATCATTCAGATATTTTTCCTCACTGAGAGTATAGGCGTATATCTGTAATCTGTCGTTTTCAGCAGCAAGCTGTTCGTCCTTTACGGTAATATCAAATAGCATTTTTGGCGATGACAGGTCTCCTGTTACAGAGACAAGCACTACCGTGAACATATCGTCCGACAGCTCCTGACCTATCTCGCAGAAATGTCCCTCATCTATTATCTTCGCTGTTACCTCGTCCTTGCCGAAGAACTTTCTGAAACTGTCGCCCAAAGGTCCGTAGCCCATAGCAGAGGCCACTGTACCCGAAATGACCACGCAGGCAACAGCTGCTCCAATGAATTTGCCTATTATATTTCTTTTCTTTGCAACGTTCATAGTGATATTCCTTTCCGCTGAGGAAGCCTTGGCTTTTTCAAGCATTTCCTCACCTGTCAGTCTGAATTGCTTATCACATACGCCGTCCATAGCCTTTTTGTATTTATTCTCGCTCACAGCCAATCTTCCTTTCTTAACGTCTTTCTGAGTTTGTCTCTTCCGCGCTTCAGCCTTGTTTTGACTGTTGCCTCATGAAGTCCAAGTATATCCGCAATTTCGGAGATACCGTATTCCTCATAGTAGAAAAGGTGGATAGGTACTCTGTATTTTTCAGGAAGTTTCATTACCTCTGCGATTATCTCATCGGTGTCGTACCTGTCATCTGAGGACATATCCTCAGGTATAGGAGATGCCGAGATATGCTTTCTGCTGCGTAAATGGTTCTTGCTGCTGTTTATAGCAACTCTTATGAGCCATGCCTTCATATGCTCATCGGAGTCGAATTCGCCGTCGTATGTGTATAGTTTTATAAAGGTATCCTGGGAAAGCTCGGATGCATCCTCCGCACTGCGCAGATAATTGAATATAACGGCATATACCGTATTTTTGTACTTATCGTACGCTTGCAGGAATTTTTCATCATTCATAGCTTTTGTCTTCCTTTTTGAAACGTTTCATTCGGTCTTTCAGGACCTTTATACTCATAATACACATCATCGTCAGGAAAGGTTTCACTTTTTTCAAAAAAATTTTTGTATGCTCATATCATAAAAGCTTTGCGTTCATTATATCACATTGCTTCGGATAAATCAAATCTTTGTCAGGTCAGCAGATAAAAACAGGGCGCACACTGTGCGCCCCTACAATATGTCATTTTTATGTTTTTTAAGAATTAATGGAACGCCGAGGACGGCGTTCCCTGCATGGCTAAAGGCTAACGCTTTATTTTGTGCCGTCAACAAGATAAATGAATTTTACGCTTCCGTCCATTTTATCGGATATGCCCGAAAAGCTGTTATACTCTCTTGATGCTTCTCTCAGTGCCTTGAAATTGTCGATGATCTCAGGAAGATTATCGTTTACAACACCTGTAAGTACAGATATACCCTCGTTATTGAACTTTATCATTCCGTCGTTGAGCTCTTTAGCTCCGCTCTCAAGCTTGCCTACGCCGTCAACGAGAGTCTTGCTTCCTGTTTTCAGCTTATCTGTGCCTGCGTAAAGCTCATTTGCGCCGCCGCTGAGCTTTGTTGCTCCCGTGCTGAGAAGCTTTATGGAGTCGTACAGAGTCTTTGCGCCGTCGCTGAGCTGCTTGCTTCCGCCTAAGAGCTTAGCAAGTCCGTCATCAAGAGTTACAGCACCTGTGCTGAGCTGTCCGAAACCGCCGTTAAGTGTGAGTGTACCCTGTGAAAGCTGTGCAAGGCCGCTGTCCAGAGCCGATGCACCGTCATAGAGCTGACCGATACCGCCGTTTAAGTCTACTGCGCCTGTGCTGAGCTTGCCAAGTCCTGCATTGAGTGAAGCATTGCCTGTGCTGAGCTGCTCTATACCATTGATGAGTGAATCAAGTCCGCCGATAAGCTGACTGCTTCCACCTGCAAGAGTACCTATTCCGCCGTCAAGAGCTGCTGCACCTGTACTCAGGTCTGCTGCGCCCTTTGAGAGCTGTGCTGTAGAGCCTGAAAGAGTTGAAGCTCCTGCTGCAAGAGCCTTTCCGCCGTCATCAAGTTTTGCAAGACCGCCCTGTAATGCCACTGAACCGCTCTTTGCAGTATCAAGACCTGTGCTGAGCTGGCCGATACCGCCGTTGAGCTGAGCTGCGCCTGTTTTCAGTGACGCTGCGCCTGCTCCGAGAGCTCCTTCCGCAGCCATAGAGGCTGATATCTGCTTTTGTCCGTCAATAGTCTGCTGAAGTGTTGCTATTGCCACAGCAAGCTCCTGTGAAGGAGACTGCTGATATAATGCCTGTAAAGCCGTGAGAGCCTGCTCGTTTGCAGCTATAGTAGTATCCAGTGACGTGCCTGCTGCTGCTATGCCGTCACTGAGTTTTGCTGCTCCCTCACTGAGAGCTGCTGCACCGCCTGAAAGCTGGTCTGCACCTGTTTTTGCACTTGCTATACCCTCTGCAAGTGCATCTGCACCTGTCTTTGCACTTGTTATACCGCCTGAAAGCTGTCCTGCGGACTCGCTGAGCTTTGCTGCGCCGTCATTAAGTGCATCTGCGCCTGCTGCAAGCTTTGCAGAACCGTCCTTGACCTGTGCGCTGCCGTTTTTAAGCTCACCCACGCCGCTTGTAAGTGTACCTGCGCCGCTTTTGAGAGCTGCTGCGCCCTCGTTTACCTTTGTAAAGCCTGCTGTAAGAGCGTCGGAACCGTCCTTTGCGTCCTTTAAGCCGCTGCTGAGAGCGTCTGCGCCTGCGCTGACCTTTCCGAAGCCGTCAACCAGTGCAGCTGAGCCCTCCTTCGCGCTGCCCATACCCTCGCTGAGTTGAGCTGCGCCGCCGCTTAGCTGGTCTATACCTGCTGCCAGCTTTGAAGAGCCGTCCTTTGCGCTGCCGAGACCATTCTCAAAAGTACCTGTTGAGTCTGAAAGAGTCTTTGCGCCGTCTGCTAATTTCTTAGCACCGCTGTCAAGCTCCGCAGCACCGTTTTTCAGCTCCAAAGAGCCGTTCAGGAGCTTATCTATGCCGCCTGTCAGGTCGCCTGCACCGCCGGAAAGCTTCTTTATGCCGTCATAAAGTGAAGCTGTACCGTTTGTGAGCTTTTCTGCACCGTCACTGAGCTCCTTGAGCTTTTCCTTCAGATCGCCGAAATCGGCAGCATTGTCTATATCAAGCTGTGAGAATATCTCGTTTGAAACTACAGTTACGGAGGTATTCATCTCGAAATTGGTAACATCTGCGGATATCTCAAAGCTTTCCGGAAGCTCGATGTTCATGCCCTCTATTTTGCCAAGGTCAAGGCTTTCGCCAAGTCCCGGGAAAGCCATGCCCACAACTATGAGTCTTTCACCGTCCGAAATGACCTTGCCGTTTTTTACCTCAACATTCACATAATTGTCTGTGCTGAGGACTGCCGCACTTGCAGCAAGGAATGGTACATACATCTCCTTGCTCTTGCCGTTTACGGTCTTTGTGACCTTCTGATTGTTCTTGTATGTCCAGCGGATAACAAGATGTCCGCTCTTGCCCTTGATGCTCTCGGGAGTTACTGTCTTGCCGTCAAGGATATACTCCATATCAACATCAACAGGAAGGTCTTTATCAGTATTGCCCTTATAATAAATATCGCTGCCGTCAGCCTGCCAGCTTATGCTCTCGCCGTTTACGGTGAACTCCTCATCGCCCTTGACATTCACGATATCGCTGAGGTCTGAGATATCGGAGATATTACTGAGTGCGGGCGCATTTTTCAGCCAGTCGCTTACTACTACGTTCTTTATGCTTGAGTCACTGTTGCAGAGGACATATACTGTCTCGTCCTTGTACGCACTTTCGCCGTTATCCTTTCTTGATGAGACTGCCTCAGCTGTATCTGTTTCATTTGTTTTTTCAGCGGTTTTCTGTACCTTTCCGCTGCTTTTTGCATATGCGATAGAGCCTGTTGCACCTGCGGAAACTGCTGTAGCAAGCAGGGCTGCCATAACTTTACTTACCTTTTTCATATCTATCTCTCCTTTATATGAAACCTTTGGCTGTTTTATGCGTTCTTATATCTGTATTCGTATTTGTTTTCCTTTGGAAGAAAGCCTGCACTTGTCCTGCATATGATCTTGTCAAAGACCATGAACATGGACGGGAGCACGGCAATAACTATCACCATTGAGATAAGTGCGCCTCTTGCAAGAAGCATACACAGCTCTGAGATAAGTCCGATATTGGAATAAAGAGCAACACCTACTGTTGCTGCGAAAAATCCGAGTGCAGATGTGATAATTGACTTTATTGAAGCTGCAAGTGCAATGCCGACAGACTCCTTTTTGTTCTTGCCGCTGCTGCGCTCTGTGCGGTATCTTGTTGTCATAAGTATAGCATAATCGACCGTAGCACCAAGCTGTATAGTACCTATTACTATAGGAGCTATGAACGAGAGCGTTGAGCCCAGATAGTAAGCTAAACCGAGGTTTATCATTATTGCGAGCTCTATTACGGCTACCAGTATCACAGGAAGCGTTAAAGAGCGGAATGTAACTGCGATTATAAGGAATATAGCTGCTATCGAAAGGATATTCACTATCTTGAAGTCTCTGTCGGTGATCGTGATAAGATCCTTTGTTGCGGGAGCTTCACCTATAAGCATTCCGTCCGGATCATATTTCTTAACTATCTTATTTATAGTTGAGACCTGCTGATTTACATCATCGGAAGCCACTTCATATTCAGAGCCTATGAGTATGAGCTGCCATTCATCGCTTTTTAGTACGCTTCTTATCTCATCGGGAACTGCTTCCTCCGGGATAGCCGAGCCTACAAGTGAATTGAAGCCTAATGTGAACTGAACGCCGTCAACGCTCTTTATCTTGTTCATCATCTTGTTTTCGTCCTTAGCACTCATATCCGATCTCACCATAAGGATATGTGTGCTGTTCATATTGTACTCCTCGGCAAGCTTTGTATTTGCAATAACACTGTCGAGGTCCTTCGGGAAAGTGCTGTCTATCTTATAGTAGACTCCGTAATTGCTGTTGCCGAATACCGCAGGTATAAGAAGAACTATAGCTCCTGTAAGGAATACCCATGAATGTTTTACGATAAACGAAGAAGTACGCTTGAATGAGGGAAGAAAGTCTCTGTGCGAGGTCTTTGATATTGCCTTATCAAACATGAGGATAAGTGAAGGAAGTACGGTTATACAAGCTATAACACCGCATACAACGCCCTTTGCCATTACGATGCCAAGGTCAAGACCGAGTGTAAAGGTCATAAAGCACATTGCAAGGAAGCCTGCAACAGTTGTGAAGGAGCTTCCTACTACAGAGGTTATGGTCGCTGCGATAGCGTGTGCCATTGCGTCCTGCTTACTGTCGGGGTAGTATTTCTGCTGCTCCTTGTAGCTGTGCCAGAGGAATATGGAGTAATCCATAGTAACACCAAGCTGTAATACCATTGCAAGTGCCTGTGTAATGAATGATATCTCGCCAAGGACGATATTGGAGCCTAAATTCCATACCACCGCAAAGCCTATGCTGAGCATGAAGAATACGGGGATGAGGAATGAATCCATTGTTATCATAAGCACGATGCCTGTGAGTACAGCCGCAATAAGTGCATAAATAAGCATTTCGCTCTCGGTGATCTTTTTCATATCAAGTGTGATCGCCGACATACCGCTGATAAAGCACTGCTTTGAGGTTATCTTTCGCATAGTCTCGACAGCTTCAAGAGTTCCTTCGCCTGAGGTGGTATCATCAAAGAATACCGCCATGAGGTTTGTATCGTCCTTGCTGAAGAACTCTGAAATATTATCGGGGAGTATCTCCTTGGGGATATTGCAGTCTGTAAGCGACTGATAGCATATTACGTTTGAAACATGATCGACAGCCGCTATCTTATCGGCGGTCGCCGCCACATCTTTATCGCTCATGCCCTCCACCATTACAAGTGAAAAGCCTCCTTGTCCGAACTGATCCATCAGGATATCCTGTCCGACCATTGTATTGATATTCTTTGGCAGATAGGAAAGTATATCGTAATTTACCTTTGTATTTACGTATCCTACTGCCGAAGGGATAAGCAATATCACTGAGAAAACAAGTATGAGCACTCTGTGCTTTGCTATCCATTCACCGAGCTTTAGCATCTTATCATATCCTTTCTGTTATATTACAGGCACAAATTGAATGTCCGCAAGCCTATACACTTAGGAAAAAAGCTTTTTAATGGGAAATTTGAAAGCTGAAGACCTCACGGACATTCAGACTGCGCCTGTTATTTTTTGTTATTTTATAGTATATTACAAAAATGACCGATAGTCAACTCTGTTTGGCAGTAAAAATGACTTTTGGTCACATTTTTGTATACCTGCACAAAACGGCTTGTCACAAAGCCTGACCATTGGTCAATTTAATATACTTGACAGAATATTTTTAAAGAGATATAATAAATATAACAGTAGAGAATGCTGCGGACGGCGTTCTCTACAAAGCCTGAAGGCTGAATAAGAGAGGGGCGTCTTAATGGGTAAGGTAGATGCAAATAAAAAAATGAAGGAAAGCTCTCTGTTGAAAACTGCTTTTGAGTTTTTCACAACAAAGGGCTTCAGCAAGACCTCTATCACCGATATCGTAAGCAAGGCAGGTGTGGCAAAGGGTACATTCTACCTGTATTTCAAGGACAAATACGACATAAGAAACAAGCTCATATCACACAAGTCGAGCCAGCTTTTTCTGACTGCCATAAACGAACTCGGGGACGATCTGAAGGGAATTACCTTTGAGGACAAGCTCATAAGGATAATCGACAATATAATCAATCAGCTCAATAATGATCAGTCGCTCCTGACATTCATATCCAAAAATCTAAGCTGGGGAATATTCAAAAATGCCCTTACCTCTCCGACCTCAGATAAAGATGTTGATTTTTCAACTGTATACTACAATATGCTGAATGAAGCGCCCTATGAATTTCGTGACCCTGAGATAATGCTCTTTATGATAATCGAGCTTATGAGCTCTACCTGCTATTCTGTAATACTCTACAACGAGCCCTGCACCATAGCAGAATTAAAGCCTTATCTTTACAATTCCATTAGGCTTATAATTTCTCAGCATAAAAAGTAACCAATATGTATAAAAAGCTCCCATTCTAATATATTTAGAACGGGAGTTCTTATGTCCTGAATGTATAAAAGGCAGTCCGTTACGGACTGCCTTTTGCTTCATTATATACATTTTGTCGTATCATCGTGTAATGTTCTTTGCCCACTTATACTTCATGTAATGCTTGTATACAGCAGGTATTTTCACGAATTCGTCCAGAGTCAGTATAAAGGCTACCGCAAGCACGGGAAGCTTCAGTACAAAAGCTGCTATAGCCCCCATTGGTACTACCACGCACCACAGCGTTACGATATCGCATATCATACCGAATTTCGTATCTCCTCCCGCAGGGAATATTCCGCCGATTATGTTTGAATTCAGCGAATTGCCGATAATATAATAAGCTGCCATGAACATCATGAACTTCAGATAGTAATTTGCTTTTTCATTGAGAGAAACAAAATTCATCAGCAGCGGAGTAAGTGCAAGTATAACAACTCCCGAGGCTGCACCTATCCACAGAGAAAGCCGCACGAATTTTCCACCGGCCTTCTTTGCTTCTTCTATCTCGTTTCTTCCCAGCATACCGCCGATTATAATTCCTACACCCGAGGCTATGCCCCAGCAGAGGCTTGCTATCATGCTCCTGACTATGCTTGCAATGGAATTCGCTGCAACAGCATCAGTGCCGAGATGTCCCATAATTACCGAATACATGGTAACTCCTCCGCCCCAGCCAAGCTGGTTCAGCAAAAGAGGGAGTGAATATCTGATATAGTCTCTGTGTATAACATGTCTTTCCGTATGAAAAACCGATCTTATGCGAAGTACGGGGCATTTTTCTCTTAAAACGACCACCAGTATGAACGCACATTCAAAGGCTCTTGCAATGACTGTTGCAATTGCCGCGCCCGATATGCCCATTTCGGGAAATGGGCCAAGACCGAATATAAGACAGGCATTAAGAGCAATGTTCAGTACAACGGAAAGACTGCCGATAAGAGAACTGAGCCCTGCACGGTCACAAACCTTCATTATGCCGAAATAAGCTTGTGAAAAGCCTGCAAGAAAGTATGAAAGAGCAACATACCGCAGATAAACTCCTCCGAGGTGTACAAGGTGTGCATCGGAAGTAAATGCCCTCATTATCAGCTCAGGTATAAACAGTGCGGCAAGAGTAAATGCAGCTCCTACGAGGAGGGAGTAGCGCATAGTTACCGCAAGGACCTCCTCAACGGTGCGTTTGTCCTTTTTACCCCAGTATTGTGCCGCAATAACGTTGCAGCCCGACACGAATGCCCCAAAGAACAGACTGTTCACAAAGGCGACCTGTCCTGCCAGCGATGATGCCGAAAGGGAGTCCTGATCGAGAAATCCCAGCATAAATGCGTCCGAAGCCGATACCAGCGACATCATAAGATACTGGAAGGCTATGGGCGTTACTATGGTGAATAATTTTTTATATAATCCTTTATCCTTCATAAACCACCTTTTTTAGCCGTTAGCCTGTAGGGAGTTACCGTCCCGTACATTCAATCACTTGTTTGTTTCGTAAGAATCGGGCGCACAATGTGCGCCCATACTACTTTCTATTTACTAATCACTAAGAATTAAAAAGCTGCCGCACATATGTGCAGCAGCAGTTTTTGTTTTATCAGACCGCAGCTCTTGTTCCATCAGTCTTTGTTTCCTCGGCTTTATCGGGAACGCTTACCTTTTCGATGTCTGCACCGATAGCTCTTAGCTTGCCCTCCATGCAGTCATAACCTCTTTCGATGTGATAGATATCCTCGATCTCGGTAACGCCGCTTGCAGCAAGTCCGGCAATGATAAGTGCTGCGCCTGCTCTCAGGTCACAAGCCTTTACAGGAGCACCCATAAGCTTGCCTGTACCCTCTATAAGAGCTACCTTGCCGTTTACTGTGATATCTGCGCCCATTCTTCTCAGCTCATCCACATAACGGAAACGCTGCTCCCAGATATTCTCGGTAATGATACTTGTACCCTCTGCAAGACACAGAAGAGTAGCTATCTGAGACTGCATATCTGTAGGAAATCCGGGGTGTGGAGCTGTCTTGACATTAGTCTTTACCAGCGGTCCGTCTACCCAGACTCTTATACTGTCATCGAACTGCTCGATATTAACGCCGATCTTTTCAAGCTTTTTGGTAATGGATTCAAGATGCTTGGGGATAACGTTCTTAATAAGAACATCACCCTTTGTTGCGGCAACTGCCACCATAAAAGTACCTGCTTCTATCTGATCGGGGATAACTGCATAAGTAGTACCGTGAAGATGCTCAACGCCTCTGATCTTGATAACATCTGTACCTGCGCCCATGATATTTGCGCCCATGGAGTTGAGGAAGTTCGCAAGATCAACGATATGAGGCTCTTTAGCCGCATTTTCAATTATTGTAAGTCCCTCAGCCTTTACAGCAGCAAGCATTGCATTCATTGTAGCTCCGACTGTAACAACATCGAAGAATATCTGATTTCCGCTAAGCTTGTCCGCAGTAAGGTCGATCATGCCCTGACTGAGAGTATGCTTTGCACCGAGGGCTGTGAAAGCCTTTAAGTGCTGATCTATAGGACGGTCTCCAAGGGGACATCCGCCCGGCATGGAAACCCTTGCTTTATTGAATTTGCCCAGAAGAGCACCGAGGAAATAATAGGAAGCACGCATTTTTCTTGCATACTCATAAGGAACACAGAATTTGCTGATGGTAGTAGGATCTATTCTGTAGGTGTCCTTGGCGATATTGGTCACTTCCGCGCCCATTTCCTCAAGGATATGGATACATATCCTTACATCGCTGATATAAGGAACATTTTCTATAACACATGGCTCATCTGAAAGAATAACAGCAGGAAGAATGGCTACAGCTGCATTTTTAGCACCGCTGATAGTTACCTCGCCGTGGAGACGTCTTCCGCCCTTTACAACAAACTTATCCAATTAAATTCTCTCCTTAATTTTTCGGGGTATTTTTTTCTGTTCCCGAATTTCTTTCTTTTGTTCATCGGCACATCGCCGGGATCTGTTCAATAAGCCCAAAGCTTATATGATCATTTATAATCGGAAATATTCCAGCGTACTTCGCCGTCCTTATATTCCGTTACGGTCATAGACTCGATAACGACATCTTCCTTGGGCTTATCGTTTTCGCCGACCTCTACGTCCTGAACCTTGAAAACGATATCAAGGCCGTCAAATACCTGACCAAATACAGTATATCCTCCGTCAAGCCACGGTGTACCGCCGTAGGAAGCATATACCTCTTTTTCGTTATCGGTCAGCGCATAGCCGTATGACGCAAGTTCTTCAAAATCACTGTCGCTATAGGTCTCGCCTGTAACTATATAAAACTGACTGCCGTCATCAGCTGTAGAGCCGCTGTTTGCATAAGCAACTGCTCCTGCTGCATGGATAAGATGTGGGTCTGTACCGCCGTCGAAGCCCTTTTCATATATGGACTCGCCGCCTGTACCATCACCTTTAGGGTCGCCTCCCTGTATCATAAAGTCCTTGATGACTCTGTGGAAGGTGAGACCGTCATAATAGCCCTTTTTAGCAAGCTCTATGAAGTTCTCAACACCCTTGTCCGTATATTCAGGGAAGAGCTTTATCTTTACTTCTCCGTCATAGCCCTTGAGCTTCATGCTGACGATAGTTTCGCCCTCCTTGGGAGGAGTAAAGTTTGCTACATTTACATTTTCTCTGCCTGTGGAATTTGCGATCTCATCTGCATCGAATTTCTCATATTCATCAAGATACCAGTGTATATCCTCGCCGTTATACTCATCAACGGTAACGGATTCCATGATAACGTCCTTATATGGCATAGATGAACTCTGCTCGACAGACACGTTCTGAACCTTGAATATTACATCAAGACCGTCAATGACCTGTCCGAATACTGTATAGTTTCCGTCAAGCCAGGGTGCGCCTCCGACCTTTTTGTACTGCTCTTTGGCATTTTCAGAGAATTCCAGTCCCTTCTGGCTGTAATACTCGAAATCATCGTCTGTAGGAACAGTTCCGGTAACCACATAGAACTGGCTTCCGTCTGTATTTGTGCCGCCGCTGTTTGCATAAGCAAGAGCACCTGCAACGTGGATAAGGTGGGGATCAGTACCGCCGTCGAACTTTCCGCCCCAAGTGGACTCGCCGCCCATACCTGTACCCATCGGGTCGCCGCCCTGTATCATAAAGTCCTTGATGACTCTGTGGAACTTCAGCCCGTCATAGTAGCCCTTTTTAGCAAGCTCTACGAAGTTCTCAACGCCCTTGTCCGCATATTCGGGGAAGAGCTTGAACTTTACGGTGCCGTAGTCCTTTATCTTCATTGTGATTATAGTATCGCCCTTTTCGGGGGGAGTAAAGTTTGCGATATCAACATTTTCTACCTCTGCTGCCTTTGAAGTGGCAGCAGTCTCTGTCTTATCGCTCTGAGTTGTATTGCTTGATGAAGTTCCCGAAGTTTCTGCACTCTTATCGCCGCATGAAGCAAGTGTGCCTGCAGCCATAAGCATACACATAAGTCCTGCCAGAACCTTTTTTAACATAAAATTCCACTCCTCAGATATATGAGATCATGTTTCTGTTATTAGTAATTATACTTCAACTTATATATTATACATCATAAAATCCGTTTTGTAAATAGTTTCCGCAATTTTTTAGTGTTTTCGGACAAAGCATTAAGTTTAAAAAGTAAGATTTACCTAAAAAATAACGACTTGTCAAACCATTTATTTCGTTGTGGATTCGGTTGTTTCTTCCTTGTTTTCGTCCTCTGAATAGGTGCTTATAGTGACAGAATTTATCATAACGTCCTCAACAGGAAATTTATAGCTGCCCTTATTCTCTGTTTTGAGGTTTGCAAGTTTTTCCACAACATCAAGACCGCTGTAGGTCTGACCGATAACGGTCATCTGCTGCGAAAAATTGGGGACTCCGCCCTTTTCAATAAAAGCGTCCGCAAGCTTCTGGCTTTCCGATACTTCTTTCAGTTCCTTTATGAACTCATCATTGAATTCGACTGTATTCAGCACCATGAAGCGGCTTCCGTTATAATAAGTACCGCCGCCCAGCAGCTTTTCCTTGAAGGTCTTGTCAAGAGTGGTATTCATAGCGAGTACAGCTCCCTTGAATGGCCATAAGTCCTGATGAAGCTCTCTTTTTACCAGCTCATGGGAATTATCCCTGGCAGAGCCGTCCTTATTTGGCGCACCTGCGGCTGAATATACCCCGTCCTCGGAATGAAAGACATAGGTGCCGTTATAATAGCCCTCCCTTGCAAGGCTCATGAAATTCTCCACAGCATTCGGGGACTGTTCAGGATAAAGCACAAATCTGTATTCGCCGAGGGTGGTATCAACTATAGCGATAGGGTCGCCCTCTTTAGGACCGTCAAGCTGTATGAGCTTTATTGTGTTCGGGTCAACGGTTATATATGCAGTCTGTCGTGCTGCAAGGGTATTGCTCAGCATTATTACAAGAGACGAAACACCCATTATAAGAGTAAATATCAGCACAAGTCTGACAACATGGTTCTTTTTTATCATGTATATATCCTTTCCATAGCATACTACTTTTATTATACATACATTGTTAATATTTGTCAAGCACAGCATATCGCGCAGCTTGAGCCGGAATTTTTTGCCGAAGGTGTTGATTTATTAATAATTACGTGCTATAATAATATCGCTGTGTTATCACAGTCAAGTTAATATAGGGAGGATTTAGAAATGAAAAGAACTACTTTAAAGCTTACACTTGCTTTACTGCTTTCAGTATGCACATTAGCAGGCTGCGGAGACTCTTCTTCAAGCAAGAAGTCGGAAAAGAAGAGCAAGCCTGAGACTACAACTGTTGCAGAAGAAAAAACCGAAGAACAAAAGACTACTGTCAAGGATAACGGCGGCAGCAACGCATCTAACGTTGCTGAAGGCACTGACTTCAAGAGAGGCGTTGTAGAAAACAATGTCTACACAAACGAATTCGCAGGTTTCAAGCTCTCTGTTCCCGATGAATGGAAATTCTTAGATGACGATACTATCCAGAAAATGATGAATATGGGTGCAGATGCCACTTACAGCAGTAATGCCGATGCTGTAAAGGATATTGTCAACCAGACCACCATCAACGATGCAGTATGCATGAACTCCAAAACAAACCAGAGTGTTACTATCACATTTGAAAACCTCAATAAGAGCATCGTTCTTTCAACTGATACTACTGCTGAGGACTACTTCAAGATAGCTGACAGACAGTTCGCAGTCGTTCCTAATGTAAAGTATACCAAGGAGGAAGGTCCCGAGACTGTAACATTAGGCGGCAAAGAGTATATAAGAGCTATCTATTCCGTTGAATACAGCGGAGTATCCTACAAGCAGTCATATTATATCGCCCGCGTAGGCGACTTCATGAACGTTGTCGCAGTTACATCCTATGATCCAGATGAGGATATAGCTGCATTCGAGAGCTATTTCTCTGCTATCGACTGATAATATACAAAAGCTGTTCGAGGGTATGCCGCAAGGTATGCCCTCTTTATTATTGTGCTGTCAGAATAACGATATGCAATGAGTTTCTTTTGCAGAAAAAAATTCTTGACAAAGCTGCCGTTTTGTGATATCATAGTAAAAGAGCAATGTCTGCTCATATTATCCGTTATTGAAATTCCGAAATATAGATGTGTGGGCCCTGTGCAACAAGACCCCGTGAACCATGTCAGGCGGGAGACCGAGCAGCATTAAGCGGTGCGTGTTGTGTGCCGCAGCAAGCCTGCACATCTATGTTCCGGAATTTTTCTTTGATAGGGGTGATATGTATGTTCCTTCAGTTGATCGCAAGGCGTACAAGGCGCGTAATAACCTTTATTATACGTTCTGTGCCGAAAGCTCTTGCGGCTTCGGCTCTGTTTACTGCTGCCTTCTGCACATACAAAATGATCTCTGACCCCGAAGGTTCAGAACCTGTTTCGGATATATTGATGTATATGAGCGTTTGCTTTGTGCTGCCTCTTATGGGATTTATGGCAGACGAAATGCTGAAATACAAGACAAATCTCTTTCACAAGTACGATGATGAGCTTATCGGAAACGCCTTTACAGGCATAAACCACAGATCGGCAGTATTTGAAAAGGGACTGGAGCTGTTCCACAGCGGCGATTTCAGAAATGCTCTTGAGGTATTCACAGATCTCGGCAAGGACGAAAAGAATATGTCCGTTGAGGAAAATGGCGTGAACGAGTTTTACCGCGGACGCTGCTATCATATCCTCGAAGCCTGTCCCAATGCGGTGATATGCTATGAAAAGGCGATGGAGGACGGCTTTTATATCCCCGAGCTTCCTATATTCATTGCCCGCTGTTACGCAGAAAACGGCTATACTCAAAAGGCAATGGAGCTGTATAAGGAGCTTCTTATCCGCAAGGATTACCAGTACAGCAACAGGATACGCTGTGAGATAGGGGATATGTACCTCAAACTCAACGAGGGAAAAACTGCGCTGAAATGGTTCGAGGAGGCTATAGAACGCCGCGAAAGCTATGCAAATGCGCTTGGCGGTGCTGCAATAGCACAGACCATGCTCCATAACATAAAGGAGGGCGAGGCTCTGTACAGACAGGCTCTCCTCAATCATATAGAAGATTCTATCGGATTTACACGTTATTATAAAGAAGTACAGGCAGCCGTACTGCTTGAACACACAAGAGACTAAAAGAAGGAGGAAAGGCTGTGTATAAGGCTCTTTACCGCAAATGGCGTCCTATGACATTTGATGATGTCATATCTCAGGAATATACCACAGAGGCTCTGAAAAATCAGATAATCAGCGGCAAGACTGCCCATGCATACCTTTTCACCGGCTCACGCGGTACAGGTAAGACCACCTGCGCACGTATCCTCGCAAAGGCAGTAAACTGCCGCAATATGAAAAACGGCAATCCCTGCCTTGAATGTGACATCTGCCGCGATGCGGATAGCGGAGCACTTACCGATATAGTTGAAATAGATGCCGCTTCAAACAACGGCGTTGACAATATACGTGATCTGCGTGATGCCGCAGTATATACTCCCGAACGCGGAGCCTACAAGATATATATCATTGACGAGGTGCATATGCTCTCCGCAGGTGCTTTCAATGCTCTGCTGAAGATCATGGAAGAGCCTCCACCGTATGTGAAATTCATTCTCGCCACCACCGAGATACACAAAGTTCCGGCGACTATCGTTTCACGCTGTCAGCGTTACGATTTCCGCAGGATAAAGGCTGAGGACATTGCCAAGCGCATAAGCTACATCGCTCAGCAGGAGGATCTGCAGCTTACCGATGACGGTGCAGCTATGATAGCAAAGCTTGCGGACGGCGGTATGCGTGATGCAGTATCCCTTCTTGACCAGTGCTCGGTATGTGCCGAGGTCATAAACGCAGAGGCTGTTTCAAATGCCGCAGGTATCGCCGGAAGGGACTATCTTTACGATATACTTGATGCTGTTTCCGACGCTGATACACCAAAAGCTCTTTCGCTTACTGCTTCTCTTTATGATATGTCCAAAGACCTTACAAGGCTTTGTGAGGAACTTATAACTCAGCTCCGAAACGTCATGCTGATAAAGGCTTCTCCAGAAACTGCGGACAAGCTCATAGTATGTATGCCCGATGAGCTTGAAAGGCTCAGGGCTATTTCAGAAAAGACTGACCTTGTTACTGTTATGGACAGGCTTTCAGTCTTGCAGGAGTGCCGTGAGCATATGCAGAGAGCTATGAACAAGCGCGTTGAATTCGAGATGTCCCTTATAAAACTTTGCGGAAATGTAAAGAATACACCTGAAAGTATTGACAATTCCGAAATTTATGATAAAATAAAACAGTTGGAGAATAAAATCAACTCCGTTCCGAGAGCTATCCCTGCAGAAGGTCGGCAGATGCCCGAACAGCCAGAAGTGCTTGAAGCAAGTGCTGCTCCTGCGGACGAGAAGATAGTCCCTACCATAGATATCAAAAAGCTAAAGCCCGAGGATATTATCCCCTGTGAACGCTGGAACGAGGTCCTTGACGAATTCAAGAATATCAATCCTGCCGTTGCAGGAAGCCTTGACGGCTCAGTAGCAGGTACAGCAGGAAATTATATCTTTATAACCGCTCAGAACCGCTTCTTCATGGAGCTTTTCAAGGTGAAGGAAAATGCTGCCGCACTGGGTACGGCTATCTCAAATGTACTCGGTATGCGCTTCATAATCAAGGCAAGATGCGCAACTACCGTTACCGAGCAGAAAAACCTTGCAGAGCAGCTTATCAAAAAGGCTATGGAGAACAAGATAGAAACTGCGGTAGAAAACCAGTAAAGCTTTAAAAGCAAATATTTTTGCTTGATATAAAACATAAGAATTTTTATTTTCAAAGGAGAATTTTAAAATGAAAGCAAGAATACCAAAGAACGTAAACGGCGGCGGCGCACAGAATATGAACCAGATGATCAAACAGGCTCAGAAGATGCAGGATCAGATCACAGAGCTTCAGGAGGATATCGAAGCAAGAGAATTCTCTGCAACTGCCGGCGGCGGTGCTGTTGAAGTAACTATAACAGGAAAGAAGACTATCAAGTCTCTCACTCTCAAGCCTGAGGTAGTTGACCCGGAGGATATAGATATGCTCCAGGATCTCATCATCAGTGCTGTAAACGAGGCTATCAACAACGTTGAGGCTACAACAGAGACTGAAATGAGCAAGATCACAGGCGGCGTTTCTCTCCCGGGACTTTTCTGATAGATAATGGCTGACCATAATGCGCTCCCGCTGGTGATACTGGCGGAAAAATTCGCATCTCTCCCCGGTATAGGCATGAAATCCGCCCAGCGTCTGGCATACCACGTTATGTCAATGGACGAGGGCGCAGTCGAGGATTTCGCAAAGGCACTCATGGACGCAAAGAAGAACGTTCATTGCTGCAAGTGC
>Ga0310786_10000893_pt1 | contig 47328 bp, 74 predicted proteins | sample AusTroGonzalo_MG_FD_203881 | JGI IMG/M metagenome (GOLD analysis project Ga0310786, IMG submission 203881) | Bovine rumen microbial communities from tropical cattle in Woodstock, Queensland, Australia - Gonzalo_03 (v2) (version 2) | ecosystem: Host-associated > Mammals > Digestive system >...
TCTGAATTTTCACATCCAAACTTGCCACAATTTGAGCATTTAGCTGCATCAGCATCAATCAATCTGCCGTGACCTGCCGGAAGTGTAGTTCCTTTCCTAAAAGCATTTATCAATTCACATAAATGCGTTATCCAACCAGTATCGTTCATACAGTTGTTACTATCAAAAAATTCTTTTGTTTTTTCTGAAATATTAATTACTACCTGCATTTTTCATCACCCCCTTCTGTTCCACATCCAAATCGCCTTATCTTTATCCCACGAATACCCCGTACTTGCACCACAACCACCTTTCAAGACATTACATACGATACGAACCCCAGTACATTCATCCATTTCATAAGCAGGACAGCGATCATCCTCAAAATGCTTACATTCTTCCAACTCTTTCATTGTTACAAACTCTGCAACGCTTTTTCCACAAAACGGACAAGGTTTCAAAATTTCCATATCATATCTCCTTTCAATCATCATTTTTACGGCAACTTATAACAAGAGTCCTTTTCAAATCTTTGATCCTATAAACATACCCACATCCACACACAACATCATAGTATTTATCAGATTCCAAATGCTTACGATCAATGCGTGTCGGATAATGTCTAGCATTACATTTCGGACAACGGATCACAGATTTATATATTCCCCTGTAATGCGACAAATATTCCATAACTCAATCCCTTCTCTTTTGCCATAGCATTTATCCTGTCTATTTCTTGACTTGATTTTTTGTCTTTTAACATTTTATTTTCTATACGATTGCGTTCCTGTTTTTGTTTTATCTGCATATTTTTACGCAATCTGCAATCGCTACAAGTTGTCATGCCATCATCTAAAGGCTTACCGCATCTGCCACATAAACCTGCTACTTTTCTGCGCATTCGCAGATCTCTTGCATATTCAGTTGAAGTCGCAAATTTTCTCATATCATCCCTCACATTCAACCCAAACGATCATCACATAGTCCCCGTACTCGCCTATCCAGTCATACGCACGATCCAGAGTATCACGGAAAACATCAATCGCCGTTCCGTTACGCAATTTTCGATTGCCGCCAATATCCCGACATTCAAACAATCCGATATACTCACCATCAAGCGTATAAAGCAAAGCACAATCACCCAAATGATCACGATTACTGGCAATCACTCCCTCATATGGAACAGTACCATCTGCTGTTTTATGCCCAGTTGGGATATAACAAGTACAACGTACTTTTTGAGCATGTAATTCCAGTAAATCGAAATTGATTTTAGGCGGTACTATTGAAAGATACAGACCTGTCAAAAATCCTAACATAACTTACTCCTTATCAATTCATTCAGATCGCATTTACCATCACGTTTTAATACAGTATAACTGACAAAATACACGCCATCATTATATTTTACTGCAATAACAGGATCTTCATTACCACAATCTATCCATTTTTGAAATGCGAATATTTGATTTTCTTCCAAGCGTGAAATTCTGAAAATATGGTCAGATGATGTTTTGCAATCAATAGCAATAGCCTTTCCATCTTTTACTGCTATTACATCAAATGGCTGTGCGCCAACAGAATTTGGGGTGATGAAATGCACCCACCACCCCATTTCTGATAACGCCTTGACCAGTTCACGCTCAAACTCTGTGCCAAGTCGTTTATTATTCATACTAGAATGGCACCTCTTCATCTGCTCCTGCCGGAACATTTACATTCGGCTGTGATCCAGATGCGCCATCACCAAGCATCGGCTCTTTCCAAGGCGGCAGATCTCCCTGTTTATCAGCATTGATGAAATACTTCACCTTCGGAGAAATGTTACCATTATACTCATCATGCTTAACAGCACAAGCACCTACTTTGCCGATCCAGTTCTGCATATTGAAATCCCCATCGGGAATATCTTTGAATGCATCAAAGAACTGTGTCAACATTCTGTTTGTGATCTCAGGCTTATCATTCATAAACACAATATAGTGATACAGAATGCTGTTGAAACCGCTGATCTCAAACTGCAGAGCAAGCATATCATTTCCCTTACTGCTTACTGCCTTTTCCGCAGACTTGATGCGGATTCTGTGATTACCCTCTGGAACATTAGTATTGAACTTGCTTTCCTCTCTCTTAAATTCCCATGCCATTTTTGAAATCTCCTTTCTTATACCTCTTTGAATTTGATGTAAAGTATCTGCTCCATATTGTAGACCGCTACTATCTGCTCATTCTTATAAATAAAGAAACACAGGTTCTGCGAATCTACTTCATAATCCGTGAAGTCCGTGACCGTATCCATACCGCCACGGATAAATGCAATCTCAAGCATTATTCACCCTCCTTTCTTCTGCGTTCGATCTCTTTAATAAGAGAATCCAACATTTTTTTCTTTTCATCATTCGATGCATCATCAGCATTAGGATCAAGTCCATATCTTACATTCTCACTATCTGTAAAGAATTCACGATATATCATCGCCGCTGTTGAATCTTTTTCTTTTAAGCCTTGATATACCAAATGCATCAAATATAAAGAATCAGTAATAAGATCATCAAGTTTACCGCGTACTGCAAGCCGTATTTGTCTACCATCATTAATATACTCCATCATTTCGTAATCCCCCAATTTGTAAAATCTTCCACAAGACAACCCTTGCGAGTGTCAATCTGATTCTTTGCGTAAATATTCTGTGTCGCTTCAAGAATGATCCCGTGTCGTGTTTTGCCATCTTTCGCAGTAGTCATGATCTTGCCTACCACATCACACAAACCGCAGATATTATCAACAATCTTTGTGCTGATTTTCGGAACACATCTGTTATACTGTGTGCCATCGGGATAAGTGAACGGTTCTACGGATTCCCACGCTGTCCAGACAATGTTGATACCCCACGATTTCATTAAACGCAAACTGTTCACCAACTGAAATTGCATGTATTGGTAGTCAGCCATAGCAGGAACGCCCTTATTCTTACCCTGTGAACCTAAATCTGCAAGTATGCAACGCTCAAGTTCGCTGATATTATCAACTGCTACTGTTCCGATATTGTTCTCCTGCAAAAACTGCGGAGTAATATCATTTTTCAATAGGTTCTTCCAACTTTCAAAAGTACCGCTGATACCTGCTTCTGCATTCTTGCCACGATTTTCAACCTCTGCCACAAGAATTTTGCTTGTATCTTTGACAACCTCACCTTTAGCAAGAGTCCTGCTGATCGTCCGATCCACATCAAGAACAAGCGTATTCTTCTCACTATGCTCTGCAATCAAACCGATTGCAGTTGATTTACCAACGCCAGGAGCACAGTAGAGCAATGCAGTAAATGGCGCATCATTCATCTGTTCAATCTTCTTAATCTGCATTATTATCACCACCCTTTCTCATATTCCAGTTTGAAATGAGCATACCTAATCCCATCCAATAGTTATTATTCGGGATGTCAAACAACTGTTTCTCTGCATTACATACCCTGCATTGCAACCGTAACATCGATGCCCCATGTTCTGCACAAAGTTCATTGTAAGTATCTTCTTCTGTAACGATAAGAGTATCATTTCCACAGAACGGACACGGCTTCAAAATAACATTTTTGATCTCTTTTCCAGAATACAACATTTTTAATTTCATAAATCAGCCCTCCTTTTTCTTGAACTCAACATATTCCTGCTCTGGATCATAATGCAAACATATACTTGAATACTCGCATCTTTTACCCCACATATTGCAATGGCAGGTATTTCGATACACATTCAACGGATTATTTGATAAATTATACTTCACAGCATCCATAGTATCGCAGATGTTTATGAATTCTTCTTCGAACTGTTTGACTTCATCATCTGTTCTTTCAACTACAAACATACGAATTTTCTGATCTGTATCTTCGTCATACCATTCCAGAATACGATTATGGAATTCTTCTTCCGTTTCATTCTTTTTAATACGAATCGTAGGCTTACGACAAACGGTATAATATACCTTCCGTAATCCTGTTAGGCTCATATACGCAAGAACCTGTTCATTCCATAATAAATCATACTCATAAGAACCGCCTTCCGATACGTCAGAACTTGTGGTCTTGTGTTCCACAATGTATCCATCCTCGGACAGACCATCAACTTTTCCTACAAGTAGATGTTCACCTATTTTCTTTTCGAGCCAATATTCAGCGTGAATTACTTTGAATTTGTTGAAGATATGCTTTTTGTACGCCTTTGCCATAGCCGCTTCTTTTGAAAAACCCCACGATTCAGTATCACAATCTGGATCGTTTTCCAGTTCTTCCAAAAAAGCATGATATGTTTTCCCAGTTTCAAGGGATTCTGGCTGATTTACTGGTACAAGAAGTTCATTATATCTCAAGTACCATTTACGACGACAAGCCTTAAAAGAACTTATTTGAGAGATTGATGCCCTCATTTGCTGTCACTCCTTTCTTATACTTATACTTACTGCTTACTCCGTGGGTTGAACTACAAGTTTGATCTGCATATATGTTCTTGCCGTAGGAATACTGACTCCATTTTCAACTGTCTGGATCGTAGTTTTGGCAAGACCACAACGCTCTGCTAACTCTGTCTGCGTAATATGTTCTCTGGCTCTGTATTCGACCATCGCAGACCGTAACAATTCTACTTTCTCTTTAGTAACTAAAGACATCCCGTATCATCTCCTTTCCTTGCATATTTTATTCCCATAATCATTATACGTCATAGTTCATTATTTTCAAGACTTTTTTCATTTTTTTCATTATATTTTTAGCACTATCGGACTTTATCCTGCATTTTGTCGTATTTTTGTCTTTTTCTTCCTTATTATATACTTTTTTGTGTGCGGTTATGTGTACGAAAAAGGTTCATTGTATAAAAGTATTATAAGAAAAAGAAGTGCATGTAAAAGTTTATGAAAATGAACAAAAATCATACATCATAAAACCAAAAAAGCACGAAAAAGCATTGTTTTATAGATGTTTCACGGGAAACATATTTGAAAACTTTGATTGATTTGACAAATTTTTGACAAAAAAAGTCGAGGGGCCTGCATCATAATCAGACCCCCCGATCGTTGAATGACAGCAAATTTCATTCAACCTTTGGAGTAAATAAATCATATCACGAAAATTAACTTTAGTCAACTTTTAGTCAACTTTAGTCAACTTTAGTCAACTTTCGTCAAGCACTCGGCGCATAACACTATCATAAAGTCTAGGATTCAGCACCGATAATGCTGTCATAAGTTCGTCAAATACTGGCATCAGATCCGAAACGCTCCACCCTTTTACGGCTTGTGCAAAATCCGTTTTGCTATCGTATTCCTGCTCAACTGCTCCAGAGTAAGTCATTTTGCCAACATCAGCAAAATGATCTATTTCTTCCGTTTTTGGGAACAAATGATCTCGGATGGTATAAAACGCCGCTAATTTTATGCATGTGTTTGCGTTTGGATTACGTTGTCCTTCGCATTCGGCAATAGCCGCCTGCAGATCCTGTTCAGTTATCACAGACGGCTACCCCCTTACATATCAGACATAATACGTTGCATTTTCTGACGAATCTGATCGTTTGGTGCATCCTGCATCAGTTCCTGCAGTTCCATACGAAAATCATCTTCCGCACGGCTGTACCCCTCACTAGAATACCGCCCCATAGAATCACGCTTCGCATTTCTGCCACGACCACGAGCATACGATCCACGATAACTACGACCGCCACGATTACCACGAGCATAAGATCCACCTGCCATGCTCATATCGCCGGGCATCATATCGCCAGAATACTCGCCGCCATCCATATCATCACAGATATTACAGATATGATCGATTGCGCTTGAAATGTACTTGATCGCTTCTACATCGTCTTTGGAAAATTTACCATTCTGTGAATAGGCTTCCAGTTCGTCCATCAGTTTATCTTTCAGTTCATACAGTTTGTGCATACCCTATCACCTCCTATGCTATACGATTGATCACAAGGTTACTGTTCTGCACCTCGATTGATGTTGCGGAATCTTCTGTCGGATCAGCGGTCACATACCGCACGGACAGACTAAAGCAACACCCTCTAGGAACGGTCACAATCGCCGTACTGGTCACATTGCCGTATTCATCCACAGCGGCAGGCGTAAAGATCGCTCTGCTTGTCACCCTAGGCTCACCGTTCACCGCTATTGCAACTGCAATCGGCGTAACAGTTCCACCAGTAGGAATGGCAATGTTGCCGTTGTACGTTACTTGATACCGTGCAAAACAGTTATTTGTGATGCCACGCAGAATAAAAATCCCAGTTTCATCTTCGTGATAGATATAGCCTTTTGTGCAAGGGATAGATGCCGTAAACAGTATCGGATCATTTAATGCCACATCCTGCACCGCATTTGCAAGATATTCTGCCATAGTATCACCCCCTGTTAAAACGTGTTACCGCATCCGCACCCACAACCGCTATTCTGATTGCAGGTAAAAATCGGAGTGCGACCATATACAGGAGTGGTAGGTACAGGGCAATTATTCAGCCTATTGTAAAGAGCATCAACCTCATTGCTGAATCCCTGCTGAATGAAAGCATTCTGTGCAACCTGTGAAGCCGCAAGGTTAGCCATATTCAACTGTGTCTGCAGTTCTGCAATACGATCATTCTTTGCTTCTACCTGTGCCTTAACGCCATCCAGTTCCAACTGGCACAACTTGTCGATAATCGCCTGTGTTCCACGGGTCTGACTGTCGATGATGTCACGAGTGTTCTGCATTGCCTGCGTACGATCAGCACAGTTTTCCGTTGCTACGGTATATTTCAGATCAGCGATTCCTGCTCTGTTTTCACAGCAACAGTTCTGCAATCCCATAGCGAGATCATTCATTCCGCTTGTTACTGCAGTCTGTGCCGCAAACGCCTGTTGCATATTTGCAATCTGTCTTGCATTTGCCGCAGTTTCTGCATTTGCAAAACCGCTGTTCACCGTTGCGTTTACACCAGCAAAACCGTTACACAACTGCGTAGAAACTCCATTGATACCGTCACGAATGGATGTAATACCATCGTTGATCATCTGATCTCTGAATCCGTTGTTTGTGTTCGTCATGATGTTCTGCTGACCGTTAGCAAGCCACGGATATTCCTGTCCGAAACCGCCACCAAAACCACCATTGCCACCCCATCCGTTGTTACCCCATCCGAGTAACAGGAGCAGAATGATCCACGCCCAGTCACCGCCGAAACCGTTGCCGAAACTACCGTTTCCACCGCCGTACATCGGCTGAACAGGCATTACCATTCCGTTTTCATTTCCATCTGTAAGTGCCATAAAACTCTACCTCCTAATTTTTTGTGGTTAAGAATGCCGCACTATTGCGGCATCCGTTTATATCAAGGCTATGCGCACTCGCCCTAATATTTATCTGCCAAACATACCTTGCAATTTTCTTGCCATATTCACGGCATTGTTATATTGATCCTGTGTAATCTTGCCGGAATTAAGCAAGTTTTGGATATGCTGATTCGGATCACCACCCATCTGTTGTTTCAGTTGATTTACTCTCTGCATAAGACCATTCATGCCGTTGTTGTTCATCTGATTAAAAATCGGATTTGCCATCGTCATTTCCTCCCTTGATCATTTGCAATATTTTTTCTTCAAATGCTGATAACTCGTCTTTTGTAACGTATTCCGTATTACCATCCTGCATAAGCGTAGGCATGTTTTGCACATCATTCGCTTTTCGTATCGTGTAATCAAGGATCTTCATTGTCGGCATACCGCTTGCATCAGCGGATTTCAGATAGATTGTCTGTGATTCACTATCCCATAACTGAACTGTGTTATTCGGAGCAACAAGATAACTCTTTGCACCTGCTTCACCTTGCACCCATATAATGCCATTATTTGCCGTCTGCTGTGGCTGTGGTGGCGTTATTTGTTGCATAGGGTAGTATGGTGTATAGTTCATAGGAAAACTGCCGTTATAAGCCATTTCTCAATCTCTCCTTTCCCACACATAGACAGGGATCTCTTGACTACTATCCCAACTGTCATACAAATCGCCATTTACAACTGTGGCTACATGCCCACCGAAACCCAAAACATAAGTTCCTACAGGGTGATCCTCACAAAAATCTCGTGCTGTATAGCAATCTGGGCAAGTATTCGGAATTGCTCTACGATAAAATCCTTCTTGTCGCAATACAGCACCCCATACGCTGTCAGAACTAGGCATATCGCCCATTGCATATCCTGCTTTACATATCATTAAATATGCTGTTTCCCAGTCGATACGCAATGCCTTTGCAATCGCTCTTACAGCACAATCTCCTACTGTTCTGCCTGTTGGATTCGGATTGTATTTGATCCACATAAAGAATGCCCTCCGATAAGGAAAGCATAACGAAAAAATAGAACTGTTAAAATTTCATGAAAGTATCATTTTCAGATCATTTTCAGACAAAGAAAAAAGCGACCTCGGCAAAGATCGCTTTTTCCCGAAAGGAAATACATGACTGAAAGTTATGACATAATGCTCTAAATCAAATATCGAAAAATTTTGTCCTGTCCTTTGTATATTATACGCTTTATTTGCGGAACTGACAAGTCAAATTCTTCCGCAAGCGGTTCAAAACAGATCCCGTCAATCAACCGCCGTTTCAAAATCGCCCTGTCCCGTTCTGAATGTATATGTTCATCGATTAGCATATTTATTTGCGTGTTTGTGTACTCAATCACATAAATCACCTATGATGACTTGAACTATGCCCACTCGGTCTAGCATTGCCACCTTTTCTTACTCTGCCAGTACCATGACAACGCTGACATTGAACATATCCAGTATTGCCGCCTGTTTTCTTACGTCTACCAGTTACCGTCTGTCTTGCCATAACTTATATCTCCATCATTCCCAATATAATTGTTTGTGCCAGTTTCACTTTCCTGTGTTACCGTGAAATATTCAAACTGTGATTCATACCATAACCACAGCGAATTAGTTACCACAAGCAGTACAATCAGTATAATTGTGGTAATCCACAGCCGCCGGATCGTGCGCTCCATCATCGCAACCGTACTTTCATGTACAATAAATTGGACTGTTTTCTGCTCATCATTATTCATCGCATAAATTCCCCACGCTGACCATTTGCTATTTCTTCTTTACCGCAGATCAGATAGTGCTTGTAATAGGCTTCCCAATCATCCCCTAAAGCATCATTCAGATCCTTATTGGCTACTCTGTATCTAACAGGATCAAACGATACACACGCCTGCCTTGCTTCATCCATTCCACACTGTGTAAAGTGCAAAAATAACTGTTCTTTGGTTCGTAATCCTGCCGCCGGAATATCGGGGTATCTCTTGATGTAATAGTCGGGATTGAACACAGGCTCAAAATCAAGACCATCAATCGCAAATCCGCTATTATAGACAACGCCACCGTCAATCCGTGCGTTAATATCCTTTGCTATCTGCCCATTCTTCAGCAGATTGTGGATATAATTGCCGGGGCAGGCTGTCGGAGCAAACATACGATGTTCCGTTAATACCGCCGCAGGCGATCCATCATAATATACCGTCTGAATGTTGTTGCGTTTACAAATATCCACACACAGATCAATCAACGCTTTGTATGATGCATCGCTGATCGGATAATCACCGCTTGCCTTGCTATTGCTGACTTCGATAGTGATTGCGGTATCGTCATTTGCTCTATTACTGGATGTCCACGCCCTGTATTCTTCCGGCACAGATAACGCAATATCACCATAAACGCCTATGCAATAATTCGCACTTGCGGCTTTACCACTATTCGCAAAGAATGTAGCGATTTCTTCCGCAGTATTCACACTTGCACTATGATGTATGGTGATTTTTGTGATCCTGCTTTTTCGTGTACTGTATTTTTTTGTGAGTTTGATAATGCTTGCCAATTTAGAAAAGATCATATCATCACTCCTGTACGCCGTGGGCGATGGCGGCACACAAGAAGCCGCCACCCACGACTATTCAGTTTTGAAAAAGAAAAGAGATCCTCCTTCCCTTTTTCTTACATTGTATCAATGACATTTTAACTTGATTTTAACACAATGTAAATATCATTAAAACTGCCCTACCTTTACCCGTAAAATTATTATTTATTTCGTTATCGGTTTACGTTTCATAAAATCACCTGCCTGTTAAGTATCAGCTACCCAACTGCCCTTTAATTGATTAAAGTCTGCCCTTCTTTTTCATGTTATCACCTGCCCTTTAATTAACTATTACTTATAATATACGACACACGCAATGAGATTATTGCGTTTGCGTTAAAACTTGTATTTGATGCTAAAATAAGCAACTTCTTTTTGTCACTTTCAGCCTGTGAGAACATAAAGATATTATCAGCTTTGATATCACTAAATCCATACATAATGCATCCCATTAAATCTGCATTGGCTGGTATCACATCATCAATAGTAGCATAAAACATGCCGCCACTTGATGCTGTAAAAGTCAATTGCGACAATTCGATGTTTCTTAGATTGACGTGATAAATACGCCCTAACTCCACCGCTTCAAGTCGTTCCTCTACACTAGGCACATACGGCGTATATGCAACGTCAAACGGGGAAAGGATTAAATCCTCAATAACCAAAACATTTGATGCTGCCGTTGATTGTGTGGTTAAAATCGAGAAATAGCAAGCCTCTGTTGTTTCTAAAATGCCCTCAAAATCCCCAGCCTCGTTGATTCTCATACTTGATTTAATCGTGCTATTACTGTCGCGCAACGTAATATTACCATATCCAAGAGTATTAGATATGACTTTACATTTAACATAATATTTACCTGCTTTGTATTTGGTTACACTGGGTGATCCGCTATTATATGCGCCATATGCCTTATTTGTAGTAGTTATTGTAATTGTGTCACCGTCAATAACGCCTACTGTATCGGATGATGCGCCACCCATTTTGGCAGGATTCAATAGATTAGTCCTTGTTGGTATTTCCAAGTTAAGATTATTATGCTTTTGATAATCGGATGTGCTATTACCTAAACTCGTTAAGTTGCTATTTACTTCGTTAATAGCTCCGACCACCGTCTTGCTGGTTGTGTCCAGATTGTTGTCCGTTGCATTCTGTTTTGTTCCAACAGCACCATTTACCTCATTGATTGCCGCTACCGCATCTGTCTTTGCCGTTGTCGTAAGGTTCGCAAGATTGCCAACCTTATCCAACGGATCACCAGCGGTCTGTATTCTATCGCCCGTGCTTTTATCTACAATTCCTACACTCATGTTGTTCTCCTTTCTTATGCTTTGGTGTAATATACAATCACCTTATTGATCGTTGCCGCCGCCACACGGACATTTAATACTTCCAATGTCCCACTTGTGAATCCACCACCCATCGGGAACACATTTCCAGTGCTATTATTTTCCAACAAACCATACACTTGCAATGCGCACTTACCGCCGATATCTTCTGTCGATAGCCATTGATTTGAGCCAACACTTGTCTCGGATTGCAACTCGATAACTCTGAAATATATATCACTACCATCAATCCACTTCTGCCCCGTTTTCTGCTCTGTGGTTGAATAGTCAGGCAGACTACCGCCACCGCCAGTATAATCATCCGTGATCTGATACGTGTCGTATGCCTTTTTCTGCGCAGTAGTAAGAGCATTCCATTGTGCTGTAGTTCCGATAAACTCATTCTTTACGGATGATTTATCGGCTTTATCAGCAAGAGCAGTCTCTACATCTGCAAAACTGTCAATATCTGTACCATTAAGAATGTTATCCACGGTGGTCTTATCAGCCAAACCAAAATCTTCCGCAGACTTATTTCCTTTCAAGGTAACATCGTTTATTTTTGGCAGATTCAAAAGTTCTTCATAATCATTTGTTCCACCGCCACCACCCCCGCCGTGCTTTGCGATGTAATCAAGATACGCTTCTTCTCTTGTGATCGGTTCAGCCGGAATCTCTACCGCCTGCCCTGCTATCTTCGCAAGATACTGCTCCTGTCTGTTAATCGGCTTGCTCGGATATTCTACGCCCATTATTTCTGCACCTCCTTATTATACATTTTCGTGCTGATCCCCAGGATAGCACCTAAAAAAGCATCAATCGCCGTGATCGTGCCTACAACCTGTTCACCATAGGGAAAACCCCAAATCCCGGCTAAAGCAAAATACAGAGTACCGATAGCAGGGAGAACAATTTGAGCAATATACTTTAGCACATCGTAAACTGAATTTTTTAATACCATACTCTTTTACCATCCTCCATTTTCCAATGTCTGCCTTTTAGACTATTCGGATAACTTAACCCAGTATGCGCTTCTCTTAATTTTTGTTTATGTTCCTCTGATAACTTTTTACCTTTTCGCTGTTCGCTTAACTTTCTTTTTGTTTCTTCCGAATGATGTTTCAAGTAGCATTTATGCCCTTTTTTAGATTCGGAATTATGTATTCTCGTTAATGGATTCATACAGTTTTCTTGCACCGTTGCCCATCGTAGATTTCCAACATTGTTATTTGCAGGATTCGTATCTATGTGATCTACAACTGGCTTATTCTCTGGATTCGGTATGAAAGCATCAGCAACAAGCCTGTGGATTGTTCTAGGATATGTTTTCCCATCTTTACACAGGACAACAAGCAAATGTCCATTTTTCTGCGTATGTGGTTTTAATATTCGTTCTTTTCTATGTTGCATACCGCCATTGTTTAGAATATATCTATCCAATGCCTTTACATTTCCGAAATTGCTTACTTCATAAAATCCTTCAAAACCATCAATCGCACGCCATTCCTCGTTCATAAAAACCTCCGTTTTTATTTTATTTTACACGAAAAATGGCAAAAAGTAAAGCCGTTTATGCACTGCCATAAGTCTTATTGCTTATCAACATCCTCAATCCTCCTTTTCAACTCTTTTACCTCTACTTCCAGTACAGTAATACGATCCGCAAAACTGTTATGCTTCCGCACTTCATCGGTCAACTGTTCCAGTTTTACATCCGTCACCGCCTGCGCATTCATCAGTTGCAATTCTATCTTTTTATTCGCAGAAATATTAGTGATGATAACGCCCAATAACGACAAACCGCCCGTGATGATCGCAGTTACAATATACTCCATATCCTACCCCTCCTTGCCCTTAAAATACCACAAAACGCCCTATTTTACAAGCAGAACCCGAACGGAGATGCCGACCGCCTATCACTTTGATTATAGTTGACACACGAACCGTTATTTACCACATAATGAACAGCGGCTTGTGAATTTGCTTGATAAAGTGATGCTTGTGATATATCCCTAACAGAAAAGCCATTTGCGTATAATGGCATATAGATTGCAGCATAATTGACAGCAGGAAGATCACCATAAACAGTATTAAATTGACTTGCCGCATCAGCATCATCATTGATTGTAACAAATTGACTATTATTATCAATACGATAAAACCTCTGCCATGTATTCCCTGCTGAAAATCTTGAACAAAAATAAGACTTTAATTCATGTAAAGATGGCACCCAAATTTTATCAAGTGATGATTTTGTTACAATTTGTTTTGACACATTATCCGTCAAAGGAAAAGCAGATATAAAATACTTGCTTACTTCTTTGATTGTATCTTGTAAGCACGGCAGTAACTGTGTAAAAAATCCCTCATTCAGTTCCACACGTTTCCCTGAAGATAACCAATCAGACATAATATCAAAATTGCTAAACGGTTTCCAAATATCACCAGCAGAAACACTACCCCAGTTATATAAACCAGTGCTTAACCAGGTTGATGTTGTATTATCTTCACCTTCCGCTACCTTTACCATGTGTAATGCTATATTTTGATTTCCTGTATGCGTTACATCTTGATAAGTTTCTCCATCAAGATCATAATACCGATGCACAAAACTAAAATTATTTGTAAGAACTAATTGCTTATAAGCACCTAACGGATAATTTGCGCCACAGTTTGCACAAATCGTTTCCCAACTATCCTGTATTTCATGTTCATCAATGTTATACTCCCCACGAACAGGATAACAGTTTAAGTTTTCTTTTACGTTAGTAGGCACAGGATTCCACCCCTTAAAATACAATCCGCCTACCGTAGTGCCATCCAACAAAGTACAAGAAGCAGAACCACCATAAGGCACATTAGCATCCGTTTTCAAGATTGTCTGCCGATCATCATCAAAAAACCGAACCGTAAAAGGACCACCGCCACCACCACCCGGCACGGCAACTGTTACCTTGCTATATCCTAAGCATTCATCATCAGCGGCGTTATATTCACCATTTGCCGTGATCGTTTTTTCTTTCACATCTGCAGGAATATCAATCTTTACCTGTCTAAAACCATCACAATTAAACTGGCTCGGCAAAAATGTGCCTGCCTGATTAAACGTATGATCTTTCAGATCCACATAATCAACCGCTTCATCCTCTGGGATCCAATCACAAGTACCGCCGCCTACAAGATTAGTTTTAATCTTATCAGCCGTGAACTGTTTGGAAGTATCTCCCTCACGCAAGGTTATGTTTTTTCCCATTTCGCCCTCCTAAACTATCGTTACCACGCTATCACTTTCAGTTGCACTACTCACGATCAATAATAGCACTTCCCGTTCTTCTGATTCAACCGCAATCTCATATTCTTCTTCATCCGTAACACCACCCGAAACGACCGTGCCAGTCGCATACTCATTCACAGGGCGATATATCCTGCGTACCGCATCTGGCATAAGGTCAAGATACGGATTCTGAATACTATACGCATAGCCAATCGGTAACAGATATTCCTTGCGCCCCAGTTCATCCGTGTCGCACATATATACAACAGCAAGTGTGTCCGCTTCAATCGCATTCGCCGCCTGTATTTTTAACGATGCCCTTGAATGATGCCCAAACTTAAAATTTGCACTCTTGATATATCCAGATGTCAGATACTCGTTATTGCTTACGATCACCTTATCAGCAGGCAAAAACTCCGCATCATCGATTACATCAGCACTCACGGTATAGCGATTGAAATAATACGATGCAAGATCATTCAAAATGCCCTGTACGTTATTCTGATTAACAAGCGTGTTTTTGTTCAATTTCACAACATTATCAGCAACCGTAACAGGCACGCTAGGATTTTGCAAAGCGTACTCCTGCTCCGTTTGGATATATACATCATTCCAGATCTTCACATATTTGTCTGTGCGTGCCGGATCTGTCTGTGTGAGTGTGTATGTATATGCGACAATGCGTAACTCCGTTACATAGTCGCCCACTTCCATTTTTGGCTTGTAAAAAGTCTTTTCCGCAGGGATCAGCGTTTCCGTGCGATCTACTGGCAGGATCTCAACATACTGATTGAAAAACGATTTGACATACGCCCTTGCACAAAAGCACACCCATAGCAGACGATCTCTTGCGTTCTGTTCTGGCGCATATCCATTGATAACTGTGCTTGCAAAACTGGCATCGACATTAACCACAGTCATACTCGGAAATGCCGTTTGGATGCTATCGAAAATCTCATCGATAACATCCGCAAAAGTATCTGTGCCATCATACATTTTTGCAGGCATAATGCACCGATCCAGTAAAATCATTGTAGACTGTGCAACTATTTTCTGCCAGCCAGTCTCAATGAAATAGGAATCCGTGATCCAGTAATACGCCCAAGTATCAGCGTTATTGTCAAGCAAATATGCAAAGTCATTCGGCTGTATGGGCGTACTGGATTTGATCTCCACCGTAAACCGATTTATAGGAACTGTTTTCCCTATAACATCGGTTTCGGGAGCAAATGATAGATTTTTGATTTCACTATAATCGACATTGTTAATTCGGATAATCATGCAGGCAACCTCACAGGATCATTTACAATCACGGTAAACTGTGTACCACGCCAAACAGCCGTGCCGCCCTTCTTGAAATACCGATCCGACACGGTTTCTACTCTTGCATCAAACCCTATAAACGTATTATTGTACGGCAACACGAAACGATGCGAAGCCACAGGATCAATAAGCACATCATAAAGTTCCGCATAATTATCCATCTCTGTGACTGGCACAGCCATTGTAATTGTGTAGGTCAGATATGTTGCAAGCGGATCATTAAAATACCGCTTATTCAGCAACATACCCGACACCTCGCTTGCCTTTATTTCTGCCTGCCGTTCAATATCACAGAAAACATTGTATTCAACGCCATCCACGGAAAACATTATTCAAACACCGCCTTTCCAAGATCAACGCCCACTCTCTGATTTTCGTTGTTATACAGACGGAACGTAGTCTTTCCCAACTGTTCCTCGTCTAACTGCAGAATAACGGTCACATCCCTGCCCGCTGTGGGTGCTATAATGCCGCTAGGAGCCGCTGTAACGCCAGAAACATTATCGGATGATGAAATTATGGCATCATTAAAATTAAACGCCTTCTCGACCGCATTATACACCAAATCCTCGTTCTCGCTGATACCCTCTGCAAACAGTTTCATCATATCTGGCATCCAAGTGTAATCGTCAGCAAGCACGCCCTCTGTAGGATGTGAATGTCCGAGCCGTGATTTTATTCCTTTTCCGAACTCACTAACGGCATCTAATGCACCGCCAACAGCGCCCTTTACACCTTCACCGAAACTATTGATCATATCTTTGCCCCATTCAAGTGCTTTTTCAGGCAATTCCTCGAAATACTTTGCGATTTCTTCAATGATCTTCGGAATTTCTTCTGTCGCCCAGTCGATCATATCGCTTACCCAAGTGCCAAGATCCGTTAAAATCTGCTTGAAAAACTCATAAATATTTTCGGGCAAATCATCAAACCAGTCAATGATCCCATCAATGATTTTCGGCAGGTCTGTTTTGATCCAATCAAGCACATCATCCTTCCATTCAAGGAATTTTTTGATCATATCGCCACAGATCACACCCAAATTATACGGCAAATCTTCAAGCCATTTTTTGAAATCATCAATAAACAGGTCGATTGCGCCGGAAATATCGGATTTTAAGCCATCCCACCAGTTCTTGAGTGCTGTTGTAACCTGTGTAAAGATACCGCTTGCCGCTGTTACGACTGTTCCTGCGATTGTTCCAAAAATTCTTACGATACCCGATGTTAAAATCGGCACATCCGTTGTCAATTCAGAAACCGCCGTATTCAAAATTTTCGGGATTGCGTCAATCAGCGCAGACATAATTTCTGGCAAATGTTCCCACAATGCCATCTGCATATCTACAACACCCTGTATCAGTATCGGCAGGTTTTCCATCAGAGTATCGATGATCATTGTCAGAACTTGCGGAGCAATTTCAGCAAAGATCTGCATAATTTCTGGCAATGCTTCTGTCACACCAACTACCAACTGAACGAAACCATCAACCAAAACAGGCAGTAACGAAACTAATGCCTGTACAACACCAGAAATAATCTGCGGTAACGCTTCAACAAGTGCTTTTATGATCTCTGGTAATGCCTGCACAATGCCATTTATCAATTCGATTGCGGCATTTATTAACTGCGGTAACGCCTTTGTGATACCCTCCACAATCGACTTCATCATTTGCGGTAATTTCTCACCGATCCTACGGATGATATTCGGCAACGCCGTAGCAAGCGCATTTATTAACTGTGTTACACCATTTATAATAATCGGCAACGCATCAACAATGGCTGTGATCAGATTATCAAAAATAGTAGGTAACGCATCAATGATGATAGGCAAGGAATCGATGATACCCTGTATCAATGCAAGCACAATATCAACGCCTGCCTGCAAAATGCCAGTAAGATTATTAGGATCTGTTAAAACAGTTGCAAGATTTACAAGCATCTGCGCAATCTGTGTAGCAAGCGTAGGAAGTGCTTCTGCGATTCCAGTTCCTAACTGTATAATGATATCAAAACCTGCCTGCACAATAGCAGGTAACGCATCCACAATATATCCTGCAAGCATTGTAATGATTTCAACTGCCGCAGTTGTAAGCGTAGGAAGATTGTCGATCAATCCCTGCCCTAAAGCACCTATTAACTGCATCCCTGCATCTACAACCATAGGCAATTTATTTATGATCATCGTCAAACCTTCCGACAACAAATCACCAAATACAGCAATAGCACTTTCAAGACCACCTTCTCTAAAAGCAGTAGTCAGTTTTGAAAGACCTTCCGATCCAAACCGAACAAAATCTCTTAAACTAGGTGTTAATTCATCAGAAATAGCAATTTGAAAACCTTCAAATGCAGATTGTAAAAGCGTTACATCACCTGCAAGGTTATCCAACTGTGTTTTTGCCATTTTTTCTGCCGCACCATCGGCGTTATCAATATATCCTGTTAATTCATCCCATCGTTCTGCAGTTGTACCTAATAATGCGTTTACTGATGCTAAATCAGCCTTATTAAACACACCAGATACAATAGCATCTTTTGATGCTTGATCCATGCCCTCCATACGCTGTTGCATTTCAAGGAAAATCTCTGGCAACGCACGCATATTCCCTGCCGAATCATACATATCCTCATATGTCATGCCAAGTTTTGCAAGTGCCGCAGTCCCCGATGTGGTAGGTGTCTGCAGACTTAACAGGGCATTACGCAAATGCGTACCGCCCTCTGCTCCCTTTATACCATTATCTGCCAAAACTCCGAGAACTGCTGATAATTCAGTAGTACCACCTGCCATATTTCTTGCAGTAGCACCGATTGTAAGAAATGCTTCACCTAATTGCGCAACGCTTGTATTGCTTTTAGATGATGCCATAGCCATCTTATCTACCATTTCAGACGTTTCTTCAAGCGAAAGACCCAATGCAGACTGTGCATCAGTAACCATATCAGAAGCATTTGCAAGTGAAATATCACCTGCCGCCGCAAGATCCAATACAGTAGGTAGCATAGACATTGACGTTTCAGCATCATAACCTGCTAATGCCATATAATTCAATGCGTCAGCCGCTTGCGATGCGGAGAATGAAGTTGTGGCACCCATTTCCTGCGCAAAATCACGCAATTCACCGATTTCATCAACAGTCATTCCCATTGTGGCGGCAACTTGCGACATAGATTTATCAAAACTTTCACCAGTTTTAACTGCCGCCATACCAAAACCTGCGACAGCGGTACTAGCACCGACAATGGCTTCTCCTGCTAATTTGAAACCTTTGCCGACAGCATTACCAATCCCACCGCCCCTTTTTTCTGCATCTTCAACTGCAACATCTAATCCTGCATCGTATTCGCTACTATCCAGAATCAGTTTTGCAACAAGTTCCATTACACTATCCATACGATTACCCCAACATACTCAATTTGTATCGGATGTTTTCAATAATTTCATCCGCAGTTTTTTCATCTTCCTGCGGTTTACTCCTGTCTATTATATCACAATACCGCATTGTAAGCATTGAACCGCTCACATTTTTAGCAGTATTCTCCGTGATTATTTTCAGCGCATCTGTTACATAGTTCTTATATGCCTTTTCATCTTGTCTTTTTAGAAAAGCGGATATGCAATGTTCACTTACATATCCGCTCCCACATAATTCTACAAGATTAAAATTCAGCGTTTCAAGACCTTTTAGCCATTCTTCTGGTTCAGTTGCGCCAATAAAGTAAAAAAATTGACCACACTCTTACTCTGAAACAGTTCAAAAATACACTCCATGTACTCATCCATCGTGTGATCATCCACATTCTCTGGCTCAACAAAACAGCACAGCGCAAGTACATTCAGCGTTTCCTGCGGATGCTCGACAAGCATTTTGTCTACGATCTCTGACAAATTCTGCATAGTCTGATCCTGCTTCTTTGCGGCATTTCGTTTGATAACTTCTGCACGTTCTTCTGCAGTTGCATCAGCAGGTGCTTTCTCATACTCCGGCAGTTTTCTACGGATGGACATGATTTCCGTCACATCCATCCAATTCTTTACTGCTTCTTTGATCTTTGCGGTCTGTGCAATAAACTCCGTAGGTTTGCAATTTGCCAAGTTCTTCATACGCTACTTTTCACTCCTTTTGATTTGTATTAGGTCGTACTTGCAGATGCTGTAATGATTACGTTGCCACTTACAGATGTGATTGTTACCTTGCTTGTAGAATCATCCCAAGCGGTACTGGAAACGTCCACACCACCCATAAATACCAGTACGGTATCGATGGTATAATCTTCATCAGCAGTCAGCGTTACTTCCAGTTCTGTACTTTCCTTGATTACGCTTTCGGTATAGTCAGATGTAACGTGTGCAAGGTTCTGTGTTACGCTGTAGTAGGTATCACCAGACGGATCAATGGAATAGATTTCCATCGGCATGTTTGTCTGATCAGCCAGAGCAACGTGTCCTGTCAATTCCATTGTGTTCTGTCCCTTGCCGTTCTTTGTGGTTTTCAGAGAGAAACCGCCAGTAGACAGAGCATTTTTCAACTTAACAGCAACGCAACCGCCATCGGCACGATCACCTACCCACCACAGGTCCGAAAAATCGGTCTGCGCAAGATCACGACGAGGAGCGATCTTTCCAGTCTGTGCGGTATAATCAGCCGCACCGAGAGAAAGTTTGATGCTTTCTGCGCTTGTGCCCAGAGATGTAAAGGAAATCTTGCACTCCCAAGAATCCAGATGCTTCAATTCCTTCATATTCACAGGGCAGTTATCAACATCCGATCCAAGATCCGAGTATGTCGGCTTACAAGAAATCGTAATACCGCCAGTTGTTGCACACACAATGTCACTATCAGCAGGAGCAACAGGCGTAGCAGGATCGAAACTTTTCAGAATAACACCTGCATCCATCTGCAATCCGTCAAAAGTATCGGACGGAATAACTGTAAATTTTGCCATTTCTAAACCCTCCTTTTTTGGTTTATGTTTCTGTTAGATACTCAACGCCTATATTCATTAAGATCCTTCGAACACCATTATCCGTGGCATCCACCATTCGTGTACCCCACGGAGTATCTTTCGTTATGTATATTCTACCACCGTCAATACGAATAGTGCAAGGATCTTGTTTCACAATGTATTCAGCGATTTGAGCGACTTTCTTTTCCGCATCTGCCCATGATGTACTGCGATACCAAACGGATGCAGATAACAGCAATCGATTTTCAAAACTATCTGTCTTTGTTTCGTATGTTATATACGGCAAAACCGCATCATCTGGCACCGTCAATTCATCGTATGCCGTCAATCCGAAACTATTCCAGAAACTGTTAAGTGCTTGTGCTTTGTCCATCTGTTAATTCCCATTCTTCCGCAGTTACCTGCCGCATATTCAAATTTGCACTTGCAGGCGTTTTCTTATCATCGCCATCGCTTGTTACTCGAAAGATTTTTCCATCTTCCACACGCCTAAACACATCATGATACTGCAAATTCAATGCTTTTGTTGTAGTCACAGTATAAAGTGCTGTAACTCCCTGCTTTTCAGCGATCCTAGCCTGCATTGAACTGTCAAGAACGATTGCCGCCAAAAACTCTGCGCCATCTTTCCAAGAGATCACATAGCCACCATATCCGTCTGACGAAGTAGTTTTATCAAGCATTACGCATCCTGTCATTGCTTCGGATAATAAACTCATATTCTGATCCTCCGATAAATGTTCAGACGCTTTGCGAATGTTGATTGCCACGAAATGCCGCCAGAATTGCCCTGTGCGCTACTTGACGCACCACTCTTGGAGTATGAATAACCTCCAAAACTTTCGCTGTTATACGGCGACATAGCCTGCGAATCCACCCCACCATATTTTTTCTGCCAGTCCTCAATTTCTTTTACAAGTGCAAGAAATTCAGCAGGTGGTGACATTACCCAGATAGCACCATGGAATTTTCCCTCATCAACAAGACCGAACTCGTTCGTACCTTTCTTGTGAACACCATCGTTTTTACGACTACCCACAATACGAATATAGTCTGTCGATATAACAATAGGCGGCGTAATAACACCGCCCACAATAGAGAAATCCCCAATGTGCTTATCTACTTCGTATGTAAAAAAATTTTTGATCTCCGCACAGATTTCAGTCAGCATCTTTTCTCCTGCGTCCTCTTTTCTTTTCAGCAGGTTTTTCCGAAAGATCTGATTCTTCACCAGTTTTCGTCACATCATCGTCAAGATCCCCAACGATATTTACCGCATCTAACTCAACAATTTCTGGCTTTTCATACGGTATTTTTTCTGTGACCTGCGTAATTTTCTCGATTACAGGCTTGCCAATTTTGTTTTTCCCACTTGCCAGATCTGCAATACGATCCTCATTAACAACAATACCGTCTCTGGGGAACTTATCCCCAGAGCGGTAAATGTAATGCTTATCAGACAGATCTACAAATGTATGGATCACCCTGTATTCTGCCATCATACGCCCTCAACTACGCTTGCAATAAACAGGCTGTTCGGATTATACAGCACCGGCATAAACAGCGAACTTGCCTTTGTCCACAGCACAGAAGGATCCTTCTCCATCCACTGCATGATGTAAACATACGGAGATACAGATCCCTCTTTGCTTACATCGTAGAAACGGCTTGCATCTACTTCGGGAGAATCGCCCCACAGACCAGTACCCAGTCTGCCGTTCGGATTTCCTGCGAAGAACGTAACCTTATTCTGCGGAAAATACTTGTTCTGCACGATAGTCGGTCTGCCATCAGAGCCGATAGATGCAGATGATCCATAAGACAGATCATTCGTGATGATCGTGTCGATGCCGAACTCGTCAGACAGATATGCGTTCAACTGTGCGTTAGAAAGCAATGCTCCCTGCCCCATAGTACCGTTGATTGCAGTCTGCAGGTACTTGTTGTTACGCATCTTTGTGAGGTTTTTCTTACTGGTCACCATACCAGTGATGGTCACACCGATCTCTGTTGCGTAGTCGATGATCGCCTGAATCTGGCTTGCAACATCTGCATCCTGTGTAAGATCCAGAGTGAAAGCTGTCTGTTCTTCCGGCACACCGTAGTCTACGGTCAGATTCAGATTATTCTCTTTGATCGTAACCTTACCAGTTGCAAGCAACTCGTTCTTTGCAACCTTTGTACGAGTGATAACTTGATCTGCAAGTCTGATACCATCCTGCAGAACGTAGTCATACAGAGCAGAATCACCCTGCACACCTGCACGAGTAAGCGCACGCAAACGCTCGGACTGATTGATCTTAACCTTGATCAGACCTTTCTCGATGTTGTGTGTATCGATCGGGATACGGAATGTTTTCTGCGACTCGGTATCAAAACCGTGGAACTGTGCCATCACAGGAATGCTGTACTGGCTTGCGATGCTTTCCCAGTATGCAACCAGATTGTCGGTCTTTTCATCACCGAAAAGAGTATCGATCGGATCATTCTGTCTGGTCGGCACCTGCGTACCAACATCGATCCAGTCCTGCTGTGCGACTTTACCAAAAATATTATCTTCCCACTTTGCCATTTTTCACTACCTCCCCTTAATACGGTCTTGTGACTGCAGGTGCAGATGCGATAAACTTGAATCCAAGAGCCGCAAGTGCGGTCTTTGCTTCACTAGACAGACGAACATCAGACTTCTCGTAGTAGGTCTTAGTCTTATCGCCCTCGGTATCGGTAGACGGAGTATAACCGCCTGCTCCATCACTTTCATACCAACCCTCTGCAGACGGATTCAGAACTGCCGCATAGTCAGAAACTGCGCTGTATTCATCGCCGTCCTTCTCGTAGTAGGTCTTGGATGTATTCACAGTTTCATCCGTAGACAGAGTATAGGTCGGCTCTAACTGTCCATCACTCTCATACCATCCCTGTGCCTTCGGGGAAACAAGATTCTTCAGCGTAACGGAACTGTAATTTGCTCCAGTAATCGCCAGACGATCCTCGTAAACTTCAACCGTACCACCAGTCACAACAGAGCCCGGCATATTGCCGACAGTTACATCAACATCTTCATAAGTGATACCGATCGCACTACTATCGTTTGTCGGATATGCAGTACCCATCGGAATATACTTGCCATCTTCTGTAGTCACAACAAGTGCGGAACTTGCAGAAAATTCTTTTGTTTCTCTGGTCACGTTCTCGTCATTGTATGCGAGAAAATAGCCAGGCGCATAAATCTGTCCTTTTTTTACAGCACCGATAAAAGCCATTTCTTAATCCTCCTTTGCTTTACCGTAATGTTCTGCTTGATACTGTGCGACCAACTGTGCCGCACGGCTTGGCTGTTTCAACTCACCACCGTTATTTGTCGGGGGATTCGGGGTATTGGCACCCTGTTTACCGTCCGTAGTGATAAAATCGCTCCACTCTGACTTTATTCCCTCGGTGAGTTTTTCAGCATCTTTCACAACTCCTGCATTATCCAGTTCAATGCTGTTGAGATCAGTTACTTTCAAGATTGCATCAAACCTTTTTTCGGAAACTCCTGCATCTTTCAGCAGTTTCTTGTATGCCGCAGTTTTGTTTGCAGTAGTTTCTTTTGTTTTCACATCCTGCTTGTAACCATCGTACTCAGTTTTCAGATCCGTGTACTTTTTCTCCCAATCGCCAGACTTGAATTTCTCAAGTTCAGCATTCGCAGTTTCAAGATCCTTTTCCACAGCCTTCAACTTCTCGGCATCTGCCTTGTAAGTATCACGCTCCTCTTTGATCGCTGAAACAGTTTCGGAATGCGCAGAAATGATTTCATCAATCTTTTCTGATTCGATCCCCATCGCTACCAACATTTTTCTGGAAAGTGCCATAGATATAATCTCCTTTGCTTCGGTGGCGTTTCTTCGCCATTAGATTTTTGTGACAGAGGTATTGCTTTACCCCTTTGGGGTTAATCATATCACTCTTTGTTTTTTTTGTCAAAAAAATATTTTTGAAAATAGTGTATTATTTTCATTCATTTCTATAAACTTTTCCATGTAATTTTTTTTACATGGGAACTTTTCATGAATGAATGAAAATCATACATAAAATACATAAAATATATAATATAATAATAGAAAAGACGAACATAAGTTTGTCTTTTTGCATTTTATCAAACTCATGTTCGTCTTTTATTTTTTTTGAAAAAAAATTACATTTTTCCATCCAAAATGTCTTTTGCTATCCCGATATATTCTTTTTCATGATCCTGCAAGGCATCCCTTAAAAAATGATTCGGCTTCATTCCTGCCGTAATAAATACCTTTCCTGCCCATTTACCACCGGCATTTTTAGGAACTTTTACAAGCCACGGCGTGCTCCTGCCACCGCCATCTGCGTATTTTCCAGTACCATATTCAACATACGGAGCATATTCCACATTTGTTCCTGCATATACTGCATCTTCATCCATTTCAACCCTATGCGTAAGACTGTTTTTCAATCTGCCAGTATCAACACGCCTAGGACTTCGCTCCAGATTTTCTGCGGCATAATCAGCCATTTTCGTGCCAATAACATGAAGTGCAATTTCCACAAGTTGATCTTTTTCAAGAATAATTTTTTTTGTGTTATCTAATACCTTAAACTCTACGCCTGCCATTTTTCCAATCCTCATAACTTTCTCCGAGTGCTTCTGTACTACGGGTGAATGTACTCGGCCATCTTTTGAATTGTGTTACATAACGACAACGACAGTTATATACTTCTTCTGGTTTTATGTGTGCCATATTAGGATCGCCTGGGTACATCAAACCATTTGAAAACGGCTGATCCATATCAGCCATTTCTTCGTCTAATGCCCTATGCGAATCACGGGTTCTTTTATCAAGCGTAGCCATCCATTGTTTCTGCTGTTCTACGCCTGCCGCTTCTAATCGCTTGGAACAGTTAAAACGTCCACCATTTTCTGCTCCAGTTGTAAGAGTACGAGCATTTCGTATAGCGGAAGACTGGTTCATATTCTTTACAGACTGCAATCTGTTAGCAATATTTGAAATACTATCACCCTGCAAAATCCCTTGTGCTATTGCGCTTGTAATTTTCTGTTCATTCCAACGCATATTTTTAGGGATATTTACTTGTGCTGTTGCTATCAGATCTGGCGTTTCCTGCAAAGCGTGTATTACGGCATCTTTATCATACAAAGCAAACCCAGTATCGATCCTACCATTTCTTTCAGCAAGATATATCTGATAATTGTAGTTATTTGCATAGGTCTGGAATAGGCTGTCATTTATCATACCTGCAGATCGTTGATTAGTCATAACATAATCCCTTGCCAGATTGTCCCTTAAAGCAACCCAACGATTACCAGACATCATCCTGCCCATACGCCATTGCTTGTATTCGCTTTCCGTGATAACTCCATCACGTAATTTTTGTAACATGATCTTATCACGCTCTTGAAATTCATTGAAATATGCAATGGCTCGTTCTTCCACTTCTTTTTCTGCTTTTTTGTATTCTTTTTTCAAGCGTTTTTCAAGTTCTTCCAGATCCTTATCTGTTTGCCGTTGCATTTTATCCATAGGTGCTCCTATTTACTTCGATCCTTTAATTTTCTCGTATGCTTCGTCAAGATCCTTTTCGTGTTTCTCTTTTGCCGCTGATCTTGCTTCTGCTACTTGATCTTTCAGATCCTGTTTTGCCGCCTTTCCTGCTTCTGAAACAGATGCTTTTGCATCTTTCAGTTTATCACGCAACCCAGAAATTGCTTCTTTGATCTTTTCTTTCATCTGCGCACGCTGTTCTTTCGGCATACTCTTTAACTGCTGACGCAAATTCTCAATTTTTGATTTCGTTTGATCGGATAACTGCTGTTTTTGTTCTTTGATACGTTCGGAAATAGCCAGATTAAGAGCATTTTTGTTCTCTGTAATCTGATCCTTTTCCTGCTTGTACTGCTCCGATAACTGACTACGGGCATATGCCCATTTTTCTTTTGCAGAATCAGACATTCCTTTTGTGGAATGCCTGCCTTTCAGTTTTCTATGCTTCATGTAATACTCATGCGCTTTTATCGGATCATAATCTACACTTGCCATATCATAACTCCTCCAAAAGTTTCTCTAATTCTGCAAGGACTTCATTTCCATAGTCACCAAGAGCATTATTTACTTCTGTATTTTCCTGCTCTGCAGTATCTTCTGTTTCTTCACCGCCATTATCGTAAGAATACATTTGCGACATTTCTTCATTCTGCATATTTTCAAGCACTTCATCTGCCTTGTCACCATCACCTAACAGATTAAGCAGTTTTTCAGTCACATACTCCTGCGATAAATATTCTGCACTCTGCAGGACCATGCCTATCTGTTCTGATGCATTTACAATCGTTGAGCGTGTGAATGTAGGTTGATCGTCTACTCCTGCCAACGGCAATAGCCTGCTTAAAAAATCCAAAATACAATACTCGTATTCATTTGCCTTGCTGTCAATCGGTTCATATGCCGCTTTGATCTGTGTAGCAGTAACAGCACCATCAGCAATCGCTTTTGTATCGAGTGCCATATAATCATCATACATATCATTCCGCAGGCGTTCCAAAATCGCTTCTCTTGCATTATACGGAACATCAATCGTATGACTTTCTGCCTTTGCTCCGTCTTCTTCCACAACTGCCGCCTTGACAGTTTTCAACTGCTTTAAGAATTTCGCAAGATCCACATCATCCATACCGCCAGCGTTCTGAACAATCCAGTAAATCTGACTTGCATCATCGAGATCATTCGCAAATCCCGATTTAATAAGGTCGTAAGCATCTATGTTTTCTCTAATACCAACGATCTCACTCTGCTTACGAGGGCTACCCCATAACGGCACAATCGGGAAATTCGGATAATTCTCACCGTCATAGATAACAGTACCATCAGCGACACTTGTCTGTGTCTTTATGATGTATTTCTGCTTCGGTTTGATCATTTCGCCCTTATCAGAACTCGTCCACATATAATTTGTATATCCATCGAGTTCGTAAAGCGTAGCACGGAGCGGTTTTGTGCTATCTACCTGCCAGAAACGTACTCCTGCCATCAGCGCACCGTTTTCTTCGTCATAAAGCGGTGCAAATTCACGCACAGAGAACGGCTCCATGTGATCCAGATTCCAAAAACCGAAAGCAACACCACCCACAAGTGCTTCACGCCCTAGTTTCTGCAATTCGTAATCGAAATCTTTCCCAAGTTTTTCTTCTGTATCATCATTTTCCCAAACCGCACCGTTTGATAACAGGTACTGGTTCTGCTGTGTCACAAAACGGTTGAAAAAGTTTGAGCATAACTTATAGTTTGCAGAATAATTATCTGGCACAGCTTCTCCTGTAAGCGTGTAAAGCAATTTCTGATAATTCACGATTGTCCTGTTTCTCTGCTTGTCATATTCATCAGCAATAACAGCAGTCTGATATAAATTCGTCATTTTATGCTGGCTGATAACGCTGAAAACAAAAGCCATTCGCTTTGTTTCATCTTCACCTACTTTTTGTAAGTCTTGATATGTAAGCATTTATTCTGACCCTCCGTTTCTTTTTAAGATTTCAGCAACAACATCTTTTCTACCTTCGTGACGTGTGATCCTAGGGTAGAACAACCTAGCCAAACAAGCCGCACTATCTGGTGCATCATCGTGTGCCGCATCTTCCGTATAATCCTCTATCTGTTCGATGTATGCAGGATCCGTTCCTTCCACAAATATAACATCATTCCAGATTGCTTTCAAGTATGTGGCTATTTTGATGTGCTTATTCATTGTTTCATCATACGGAACTACTCGTAATCCAAGGTTTTTCATTTCTCTTGCTACCATACCCTTGTCAGAGTTCTTTTCGTTGTATATTTTATCGACAAGGTATTTTGTGAAAAATTCTATTATGTCAGCATAGCAGTTTTCTATATGCTTTCTCCAAACCTTGCCAAAAATATAATAATGCCCATCGTGATATTTCATTATCGTGAAAGCAGTATAATCTTCTCCGTAGAATGCGGCATCCACATGCCCTGTTCCGTTCATTATGTTGCTTATATCAGCACCAGTTTTAGCGTTAGGAAACAGAACATTATCCCCTGCTATGTGCTTCAATTCATAGTTCGCCGCAAATAAAGATGCAGACATACGATATTTCATTTCATCGATGTCTTCATCTGTCATAAGACCAGTAGAATAGCAATCATATTTTTGCGGATTTGGCATAAGCGTAAAACAATCATCTTTATGCCAAGGCGTGCCTGTGTTCACAAAACGACCGCCACGATTCTTTATGTTTTGTAACTCTTGATATGCAATCTTCGTTCTTTCTCGTTCCGCAGATGATATACGGTCCTTGATATTCACTATATCATCCGTTACGACAATATCTGCGTGCTTACCAGTGATACTTGTTCCTAGACCAAGACCTACAATCTGTGATTGTCCTTTAATTGTGTTTGACAGATTAGTTGTTATCTCGGAGTTCTTATCAACTGGCAACATAAGACATTTTCCGTATAAAGTAAAGACCATTTTCTGAATACAACCAGAATGCATTACATTACTTGTCTGTCTTATGATTTCATTCACATCCGATCCTGTTTTACGAAAGAACAAAAGCGTTTCATTCGGTTTTATAATAGCGTGTATAGCAAAGAACAAAGAAAGGGTAGTCGTTTTATAACTACCCCTGTGTCCTTGAAGCGTTTGATCATCCTTTCTGTATAAAAAATCACGCAACCAGTTATTATGCATATCAGTTAAATCTTTGAATCCAACCCAATGCCCTATTTCTACGGGTCGATACCATAGTAAATCAAGAATTTCTTGTTTTGATATCATATCAATAACCCCAGAAACTATTCTTCATTCATTTTTTTATCAAAATATCGCTCCATCTCTTTCAGAGATTCATCTGAATTAACGGACATTTCAATTTCCTGCTGATCCTTTTGACCAAGCCATTGTTTACCAAGCCAAATCTGCATTGTAACATTTCCATTTTCTGCAGATTTCCATTGCGCACGGCGAAGCGACATATTGCCACCATTCTGATGCTGTTTTATATACTCCGAAATATACATATCTTTCTGCTCTTTGCATATCCTGTTCAGAGTATCATAGTCCATACGTAGAACGCCTGCAATTTCTTCACCAGTACAATGGATCATACACATATAATCAACGCTTGACCATTGTTCTTTTGTAAGATTTTTTTTCGGTCTACCCATATCACACTTCTCCTATGATATACGCTTCTGAAAATTGGCTATGTCCTTCTGTAAGCATACGCAAAAAATCTTCTCTTGTAAAGTCTGAAAGACGAAAGACTTCTTCTGGCTTCATACCCAACTGTTTTGAAATATCCTGCACACTCTTGCCATCATCGATAAGTTCTTTTACGATTTTCTTCATCGGCTCAAGCAAATGAGTACCACGAGCTCTGTTATGCGTGATTGTGCCATAGACATCTTCATCGTGGTCTTTATGATCCACAATAACAATAGGCACTTTCCCCTGCAATTTTGTTTTCAACGGTTCTCTGCCGGACACAGTCCATCTGTGAAAACCATCGATAATCGTATAATCTGGACGTACAACGATAGGCAGAGTCCATCCGTTTGTAAGAATAGACTGCATAAGCAGTTTCAGATTATCTTCCGTGACTTTATTAGGGTTATAATCATTTGGTTTTAACAACTCCCTGTCAACGATTTTAACATTTGCGACAGGGGTTAATAATTCGATATCATTCATTTTCTTGTGTTATCCTTTCCGTATATTCCGATAATGATTGCCCTGCATTGCCTTTTCTTCGGATCACCAGTTTGAAGGACTTGATATATATTTCTCCAATCACGCTCATTCATAAATGATTCGCCACGGAGAATATGCGGTTTCAATTTCCAGACCACATCTGGATGCTCTGGATTTTTAGAACGCATAATATCAATAACAAGTTTTCTGTAATCCTTTTTTTCTTCGTCTTTCTCGATTACCTTTCTTTTATGCGAATTACGCCCGAACATTTCCGTATCCCAATACATAGCACAGATATACGCATTCGGTTCTCTCTTGCTTACACGCTCCATCAGATCTGGGTATATTTCTGCCAACGGAACAAGCGCCCTTGCAGAATCAATGGAGAAAAACTGCGATATTCTCAAATGATTTGTAGGCGTTCCCACACGATAGAGATATTCGTATGTAATCGGATATTCTACATTGTATTTTCGTATATATAGCCAAATATCCTTGTCTGTCATATCATATATAGGCAGAACAATACGATTATCTTTTGATTTTGCTATGTTTTTGAACCTCTGAATGCTTTCTGATACACGAACCCCACGCATAGATATCATATCATATGCTTTTTCTTTTCTTTCAAGAAAAGACTGATAGTTGTCTTTATACGGGATGAAAAACGGATCATCCGTTATAGCGAATTTAGGCATTTTCCGCATCCAAACATCCTTTTTCGTATTATCCCATAGGATATAAGACTCTTCATCTGAAAGACTATGTAAGCAGGAATAATGCTTTACTTGCAGGCAATACCAGTCAAATTTCACACCGATATGCATAAATTTTGTTCTCCAGTTTTTCACGATCTGGATCACATCATCATACATACCTTCTTCGTCAATGAATGTAACGGTAAGCAGAGCGGGGTTTATCGCCCCACTCTGCAAAAGATTGTAAACAATATCAGCCATAACAAGGCTGTCCTTTCCACCGCTGAAAGACATATTGATCTTCTTTCCACGGGAGAACGCTTCAATTATTCTGTTTTTAGCGGCAGTAAGAACATCAATGCCGATAGGTCTTTTTACAACCATATTCTTTCCCCACAATTCGGGCAGATAACAAACTTTCTGTCACCTGCTTCTTCTCTTGCTTTTTCTACTGCTTTCGATGGCTTCGGATCTTCGGTATCTTTCACTTCCGCATCATCCTTTTTATCATCGCCTGTCGTAGCCATACCTTCAAGTGCCTTGCTAACAGGTGTTCCGTTTTCCGCTACCTCCTGCTCTACGCCTTTTATTCCGTATAATTCTTCAAGTGTGTCAGAATCATAGCCGGGGATATCGAAATCAGATTTTTCACCTAATTCAGTAAGAATGCTTTCGATTACGCCGTAATCATCGATACCGAGGGAAAAAATCTTGTTATCAGCAAGCAAAAGTTTCTTTTTGTCGTTTTCTGATAACCCTTTCTTTACGATAACATCCGCTTCTTCACGCCCCATAGCCTTGAGTGCTTCGCAAAGTCCGTGTCCTGCAAGGATCACATTGTTTTCATCGATAACAATAGGTCTTATCGTATCAAACTTTTCAATGGACTTCACAAACTCCTTTATCTGGGATGCATTGTGTTTGCGGACATTATTCTGATTTGGAATAAGTTCCAATACTTTTCTTTTCTCGTATTCCATTATTTAACCCTCGCATTGTATTCATTTGTGGCAATCTTATCAACGGTCAGACTGCTTGATACGCCTTCATTCTCCTGCATATATTTCAGCCAGTATGAATGATCATCCATAATAACAGCCGCATCATTCTGGAAACGATAATCATCGATCAAGCCAGCATCAATACCAGTATGTGCTTCGATGATAGTCTTTGCTTCTGCCTGATTGTCCTTGATCCAATCACAAGCCTTCGCAATACCTTCCACATATGCTTTTGCGGCTTCTGGATTTTTAGCAAGCCATTCTGTATTCATAAAAATATCAGAGAACTGTCTTGCACCAAATGCATCACAAGCATTATACAACTGACGAAGTTCGGGATTACGTCTTGCCTTGCCAGAATACGGCTGTAATACACCGATAGCATCAACCGTACCATTCATAAGTGCTTCTTCCTGCTCTGCAAAAGACAAAGTAATGAATGTGACATCTTCCTCTGTCATTCCTGCATTCTTAAGAGCGATAAGCCAAGTATAATGGAAAGATGATTTCACAAGATTGATCGCAATCTTTTTTCCACGCAGATCTTCAACGGAATGAATATCGCTATCATCCCTAACATAGAACTCTTCCAGAGGAACATCAGAGAATGCGCTCTGCACATCCGTAACACCGATAACAGGCATTCCTGCATCTACTGCGTTCGTGATCGCCATGATAGAACTTACAGCACTATGCGCTTCACCAGTTGCGACCATTTCAATCGCACTCGGACCGCCTGCTACTGTGTCTACCAACTGCACATCGATAACGCTATCATCAAAGAACCCCTTATCGATAGCAACATATACAGGATCATAAATCTTGAAACCGATATGCTTAACCACAGTAGGACTCTTTGTTTCTGTTGCAGGAGTCGTTACTTCTGTTTTCGCTGATGCCGTAGGAGCAGGATCGTTCGCCCCCCCTTTCGCACTCTGGCAACCCATCATCGACAATGCAGTTATCGATGCCAACACCGTTGCCAATAGACCTCTTGTTCTTGCTTTCATAAAAAACCCTCCTTTTTGTAAAAATGATAATTTTTTCTAATGCAAAATTGGTCACAAGACCAATAAATGCCACAATCAAGATGTATATATACATTTCAGCATAATGAAATATATTCGCACTCCATACAATCATATAGCCTAAGCCTTTTGTCGCACCTAGCATATCTGCGGCAACAACTGCTATAAATGAATTCGCTACACAGATACGCAAGCCATTCAGTATTTCCACGGAAGAAACAGGCATAACTATTTTTGTCAGAAGCCTTATCTTATTCGCACCATCGATCTTTGCGGCTTCAATAATACTGCTGTCTGTATTATTGAATGAAAAAAGCGTGGAAACGAGCATCGGTGAAAATCCTGTCCACACAACTACCGCTATTCTAGGTTCATCATCTATTCCAAACAATGCGATAAACAATGGAAATAGTGCCAATGCAGGAATGTTTTTTATGAAATTGAATATAGGTGATAGCAGATCATTTATGAAATCACTGATCCAACATAATGATGCTATCAATATTCCGAAAGTAAATGATATTGATATTGCTATGAAAGTGATTCTTATCGAATATAATGCGTTTTCTTTTAGCGTATCTGTTTTCAAAATAGACAATGCGCTTTCTAATATTTTCCCGAATTTTGGAAATGCAGGAACTGGTTTTATGTATCGCATCGATAAGCAAATAAATAAAAACAGAATAACGCTAAAAATTCCATTTTTATTCATTTTTTTGATTATTTTTTTCATTTTTCACCTCTTTTTGAGTGCATTCTATCAAAAAAAACACCATATGTCAAACTATAAAAAAACAGGTTCGAGAACCCCTCAAAAATGCCCCAGAACCACCCATTTTTATCATCCGTGGGTATACCCTTATGAACCATTCAGAACCCCGTCCAGAACCCCAAAATTGGTCAAAATTGACCGATTTAGTCAAAAACAGGGTGTCTGGAACCACTCTAGCAGGCTCAAGAAGCCGTTTTTTGGTAAAAACCCTATAATTTACCCACGATTTGTCAAAAATGCCCTTCTTGGGGCTTCCAGAAGCCAAAAAAATGACATTATCGCATATATTATAGTAAAAACGGACATCCCAGAACAAATTATAAACAAAATATAAAAAACCCCTGCTCCGTGGTCAAATACCACTTTGCAGGGGGATCAAAACGCTGATTATTTGATTCAGTTTTCAGACTCGATTTCGTTTATGTAAAATGTCATGAAGTCTGGTTGCGTTTTATACAGATGTCGCATTACAGATTTTGCAATCGCCATCGTTTCATACTCACCATACAGACCATCTGTATAATATCCAAAATCATCATCGAGATAATTATGAAACATCACCATATACTTTATTGTCATATCATCCACCATTCCTTTCTTAATTTTCTGATTCCGAAATTGCCATCGCTTCATCTGAAAGTTCATAATCAATTTCTTCTCCATCCAGAAAATCTTCTGCATCACTCAAGTTATAAAATGTCTGATCCGTCCAGTAATCATCATAATAATGATTGTCACATCGATCTAATTCAAAAGTGAAACGCCCTGTTTCTTCATCATACATTATCACTAAAAACTCTGGCTTGTTGCCCTGCCGTTCTGCATCTTCTGTAATATCATAATCAATGCCTTTTTCTTCACACCAGTTTATAGCATCATCCAGATCATCGAACCATTCCATACAGCAATCATATCCGTCTTCGTCTGTTGTGATAACAAATGTTCCGTCATAATCGATCTCAACATAATCGGGATAGCCGGGATGTTCTGAATATTCAAACGGTCCATCGCAATTATATACGGAACCTTCTTTCAATCTGGATGCAAACTTGCCTTTCAGTATAAAATCAATATCGAGACAAGTGTCTGCAAGATCCTTGAGAAGTTCCTCATACTGCTCGTCACAATACAGACCATTTATACCTTCCAGAATGTTCTGCACTTCATCCCCACAATACTTGTGCAACCAGTTAGCATAACTCGTGAGATCATTCGCCCATCCTTTCAGATCGCTATGAACATTATCAAACACATCACCATCGTTATACCACTTGTAAACCAGTTTGTTCACGGCAGTAAAAATCTGATTCGCCATTGTCAATCCCTCTCCTGTCGCAGGAAGTAAAAACTTATTCATCTGCTCAAACTTATTGAAATAATTCCATTCTACGTTCATCATAATCGTGATCTCCTTTCGTGATTAAAAATTGTTATCAAGAAACATATTTACTGCATCTGCAACCTGTTCATCAAATGTGCGACCATCATCATCACACGGATCATAGAAAAATCTCATTTCTTTCTCCAGTTTTGGGACGGGTCTATTGAACCCGCCTAACTTTCTGAAATAGTCGTGAAACAACTTTATACTGAAACAGTCGTTTCCCCACTCAAGATCGTCCAGATACAAATCGTGATCCCTTGCAATAGGAGCGATCATATCTGCCGCCTTTTCCATAGCCTTGAGAATTCTTTCTTCGCTCATAACCTTGATCCCCTTTCTTATTTGTTGTTACCCTTCAATGTGTCAATGATGTACTGCTGATCGTGAATGTTCGTTTCCATACCAGAAAGATATACCGCATTGTTTCCGAAAATTCTTCTGAATTCTTCCTGTAATAATTCCTTGTCATTGAATTCCCTTGCGAGCCAATGCCCATATCCGAATCTGAATTTCGCATCTGGAAATTTGCTATACCAGTCAAATCCTATCACCCTAAAAAATGCAGGATGCATAAGTGCGTAACTCATTCTTTTCAAATCAAATGGCTGATTACTGGATTTGATCTTGACGATCATCATATCGCAATCATCCGAGTCTGCATATGACTGCATTGCATATAAGTTGATTTTGTATCCAGACCGTTCCATAGCCATAATCGCTCCAAGAACTTTCTTGCCATCAGCAATCAGTTCCTCTGCATCGCAACTAGCAGAGTGTGTACATTCATAATACAAATCGATCACCTTGATCTTTGCAGGTTTCATTCTCATATCGATCATACAATTCGGAACGCCCTTTAATGCAAGAGGAACAACTGGTGCAAATCCCACGATGTTGTTGCTGAATGCAATCCGCTTTCCCCCACCCCTTGCAATACGATCCAGTTCCATCATTGTGATCTGCGGTTCATATCCGTTATGCATCAGATTGATTGCTTCATCATAAGTGTCCACACCGTGCCAACTGCGGAGACTTTCTTTTCTCATATTGTGGAACTCGTTGCTTGTCATTTCTCTGGTATCGCACTTGTCAGCGACTTCCATAACGGAATCAAATCGTTCCATATGAATTGCGATCTTCCTTTCCTTGTTCGTACCTCTTGCACCAGATCTATTTGCTACGATTTCTTTGTTCATAATGATGCTCATTTTTCTCACCGTCCTTTCTGTTATGCCGCCTTGATAATCGCATCCAATGCTTCGGTGTACTTGCTGACCGTATGCATTTCAGTTCTGATCATGTTGATTGAATCTTTTCCAAGTCCCTTGAGTAAGCAGGTCTGCAACGCTTCGGTGATCGACAGCAACTGCAACATCTTTGCAAGTCGTCCAATCGCTCTGTAAGAGATAATGATCTGAACTCCTGCCTTGTTTGCCGCATTTCTGAAATCCTCGCAGAAAGTCACGAGATCCAGATCACCGTTCGCAACGTTTTTCTCAATCTCTTCACAGTAGTCAATCTCGATCAATGCAAAACGGTCAAGGCTTGCGGCATCCAACTGATTTCTGCCAACATATTCGAAGTCCGCTCCGTGACCAATCGTATTGCCTGCCGCAATAACTCTGAAATCGGGATGTGCTTCAACGTATCCAATCGGAGCAGGGAAGTCGAAGTAACGATTTGCGATTGCCGCATTCAGAATTACGAGTACCTCTGGAATACTTGCATCCATTTCATCCAACATAAAGACACCGCCTTCGGTAAACGCCTTGTAGAACTGTGTAGGCTGGTAGTTACCCATCGCATCTGTAAAACCTGTCAACTTGTATTCCTGTGTCACGGCATTTGTGAAGTAGAAATTCAGACCGAGTGCTTCTGCAACCTGCTTACACAAAACGTTCTTTCCAGAACCTGCAGGACCAGTCAAAAATACAGGCTCGTTATTTGCAACGAATTTCATTACGGTATCAAACTTATCGTGAAGCACTCCATTTGCAGGACGCTCAACTCCGTTCACGACCGTAATGATTTTCTTTTCGATATGACCGTATTCCTTTTTCACAAAATCACGAACTTCTTCCTGCGCTTTATTTGTGATCGCCATACCAATCTGTTCTGCAGAAATCTTTGTCACGAGTTCCGTAACGATCTGTTCTAAAAGACCAAGGCTATTAGTTGCATTCGCCTGTGTCGCAACAGGAGCAGGTGTAGTTGCAGGAGCAGGTGTTTCTTCTTTTGTAACTTCTGCTTCAACTTCGGGTTCTGCTTCGGGAACATCGTCCTTTACTTCAACATCTTCTGTCTTTGCATACCCACGATACTGTCTGAAACATTCCAACATCTTTCGATCGCTCTCTTTCGTGTTCTTGACATATTCCTTGATCCAGTTTTTCAGATCTGCAATATCACCACGATCCAATGCGTCCAGAACGGTCTGCATCCTGCTAGGATTATCACCGAGTCTGTTTGCAGAACCTGCCTGCATATTGTAGAACTTCACCAACATAAGTGCCATATCCTTGTGTGAGTTATTCTGCTGTGCCATAATTTTGATCTCCTTTTCTTTTGTTGTTTGATTTGATTTGATTTTCTGTTCCATATTCAGTTGTCTTTCTGCAGCGATTTCATTTAATCGTTCCTGCACTCCATTCAATCGCTCCTGCAATGCCCGGCAGTATGATGAATGTAATTACGAACATCACGAACGCCATAATCATTTCTTTCCAGTTTTCTTCTTGCATCTTTTCGTCCTCTCTTTCTGGGATCTGTGTAGGTGTTTTCACACCGTTGTCAATGTGTCCGAAGCGGTATTCCGCTCCGTGGGATTTACCCTATGTCAGAATACACCCTTTAATTAGAAAAAACAAGCTTTTTTGTGCTTTTTTGGCATATTTTGTGACTGAATTTCGTCAGTATGTATAATGTCGTCCATAATAGGTCTTCCTGCCCCGTCAAGAAACAGAACAATATTTCGTGGGTAAATAACCGTCGAACCCATTTTGAACCGTTCTGGGGCATTCTGGACGGTTCAGACCATAAAAATATCGAACGAGCGTTCGTTTTTTTGACCGAACTGGTCAAATTTACTTAAAAAACTCATGAAACAAACGGATGTTCGGTATAATATCAAAAGTACAATAAATCGGACACAAAAAACCTGTCCAAAAAATCGGACAGGCTATTTTTGACAAAAAAAATGATGATGCGAAATCACATCACCATTTTTTTTGACATCAGATATTTATCATTTTGCAGGAGTGACATTTGATTTCAATTTCGCACATCCGAAGTTTTGAAATCTGATCTTTTCTTATTCCGTATTTTGTTTTCATTAAAATCCTTTTGCATTTTCCACATCGTATCGCACCAGATTCGTCAATCCACATTTTGTATTTTTTGTTTTCTTCTTTTTCTGACATACATATATCACCTCACTTAAAATCATCGAAACGATACTGCCTTGTTCCTATTGAAAGTTCAGTACCATAATCCGTCATTCTTATACTAGGAAAGAATATCCCTTGCGCACTACGACCTTTCTCCGGCAGACGTTTTGCTATCTCTCTGAAAAACTTGTTGCTACTCATTTCAAATTCATTATTCGCTTTCGCCCATTTCATATAAAGACTAAACAACTCTTGTGCAGAAATCCTTATCTTTGCTTCATAATCAATCACAAGACATTGTTCAATAAATGTAGCAAGCAGATCCATTTCCTGCTTATATTCCTTTACGGCATCCAATACACAAGCAGGTTCTTGCATTCCCTCTTTCTGCCATTTCATACACCCTTCAATCGCCCAAGCCAGGATCTGTGGTGCTTCTTTACGCAGTTTATATTTCATATTCTTGTCTACCTTTTCAGCAGGGATGTTCACTTCAAACGGAATCAGTTTGATCCTTCGCCAAATACCAACATCCGTACCACGAATAACTGGTTTATGATTTGTAGCAACCCAGATTTTGAACTCAGGCGTGTATTCAAATTCATCGCCATACAGAAAACGGCATGTAATCTTTGATCCACCTGTTAATTGTTTCAGCAGACCTTCATTTAATCTTACACCTTCTGTCGGTTCTTCGCAGGTCACAAATCTGGAAGACTTCAATCTTGCAATATCACTATTTGCAGTATCATTCCCGAACCTTTTAAGCATAATGCTTTCTGGCTGTGTATTAGCAGAATAAGTTCCTAAAATATCTGATATAGTATCAAGGAAAGTTGATTTACCATTATTCCCCATACCATATAAGAAATATGCACATTGTTCCCTATTACTGCCAGACAAACTATATCCAACACATTTCTGAATATACTTTTGTAATTCCTTGTCACCATTTGTCACTTCATCTAAAAACTTCAACCACAATACAGGCTTGTTCCAATCACGATCATATTCTGATAAACAAATCTTTGACATCATAAAATTGCTATCGTGTGGTAACAACTCACCATTACGCAGATTAACAATACCATTCTGACAATTCAAAAAATCCGTATATGAATCAAATTCATCTGATGATGCAGGAACTGTTTCAAGGTGCTGACACTCTTTTATCATGGCTTCTTTGTTTTTACTGGATGCAGTACGGTTCGCCCATTTCAACTTTATAGCCTGTTCTTCTTCATCCTGTTCCAGAAACGCTTCTTTTTTCAGATTTTCACAAATAATATCTGCGAGTTTTTTCACTTCACCGCTTTCATCCAAACGCCAAGACTTTCCATCCCAGTAATACCACTTCTTTCTGTTATAGGAATACCGTATGATATTTCCGAATTCATCATACAACCTATGAGCATTACCAGTATCTGTCATATCATAGTTTTTCTTTGGCGTGTCCACACCAACATCACCATTTTTGAATAATGCAAATGCAAGTTCCGTACCATCACTATGTTTTTTAACATCATATACTTCATTACAATTCGCTATTGCCTTGCCTATTGTTATCTGTCCGTATGTTGTTTGACCACGCTTCTGGTCCCACTTGTCACGCATAAGACCACTTGTTCTGAAAATACGATCCATCTGTTCTGCATTTTTCTGTGTCCAGAATGCCAACTGATTACATAATGTTAGATCTGCTTCGGATTGTGACGGATAAACGCCCTGCCAACAGCCATCATATAATGCCGCAAACAAATAACCACTCTTACAGTTCCGTGCCTTATCGATTATTTCCGTATCATCCAAATCAATAGGCGTAAACGGTTTTGCTTCAACTTTCGGCGTATCAGCAGGAAGATATTTGCTATGTAATATCTTTATGGAATCCGTACAATCCTTTATATTCAAATATTTTTCATTGTAAATATTCCCAGTACAAGCAAAATATCTCCCCTGTGAATACATCTCAACACCGCCCTTGCGTCTTGCACCTGCAGGCAACGTACCCTTGCAGATAATATGCAGACCACTTCCCGACATCGAAATTTCAGAATACGACTGCAATGTTTCCACAAATTCATCACAGAAATCAACCTTGTCAATACAATGATCCAGATCAACTCCAAAATACGGCGGTGCGAACATAAAACCAATACCATCAAACCCGAAGGTATCGCAGGCTTTTACAGCCTGCGAAAAAGTACCCCACGTCTTCGAGTTATTAGATTGAGCGTTCTTACCAGTAGCAGGATTTTTCGGGATCTTATCAGTTTTGATCCAACATACCCATTGTGAAACATTTTTCAATTCTTCTGGAATATTTTCCGCTTTTGTAATCATAAACTCGCTCCTTTTTATCAATAATCACATAATACGCATTTCAGCATATTGCCTTTCAAATCAAATGCCATAACCGTAGAATTCATTATGTTTTCTACATCATCATCTGACAAACTCGTTGTGTTTCCAAGATCATCATGATTTGCAAAAATGATGTTGCCTACCAACATTACATTACCGTTCAAATCTATTGCAGTAGGAAGAATATCTTCTCTGAAAAGTCCGATATCATCCACGAACATATCATAATAAGTACCATTTATTCTTCTTCTTGCAATATCAAAAGTATCACACCCAAGATGCTTATAATAATCATCCAGATTACCGCAAGTTACTTTAGTAAAATCTTTCCCATCAAAAAGAAGCAAATTTGCTTTTTCCATAATCATTCACCGTCCTTTCTCACATAATCTCAAAGAAATCACCATTGAAATAATAGATATTATCCGAAAGTCTATCTGCAACAGGAACTTCATTATGATTTATAGTACATACCATAGACTTCAAATCGCTAATAGACGCATTATCTCCACCTGCCATACTAGCAGGAATAACGATCAGTTCATGTACGGAACTAGGCAGGACATAGCACTTTTCCTTAAAAATATCAGTCAAAAGAATAACAGCAGAACCATAATACTTATCTTCCGTACTGTAAACGAGAATATCAGATGTTTCATCATCCAAACCAAAAATTTCATTGAACATTTCATCGTCCATCTTGAAACAATCCAACCCTAATTCATTTCTCGCCATATCCAAAATAATATTGCGCAATGGCTTTACTTCCATTTTATTTCTCAAATTACAAAATGCGGCTACTTTCAACTCATTCACAGACAAATTGAGTTTATCCAACATATCATATCTGATTTTGAATGAAGCATATCCATCCTGCGTTTTTATGTTTGCACAAAACAGGATAGCCAAATCCAGATACTCTTTCACGACGTAGTTGTTCTCATTGATCATTTCAATGTTTCTTTTATAGTTTATCACTCTCGGCATTACTGAACTCAACAACTTTTCCTTGCTGTCCATAATAGACTTGAATTCAGACATAATATCAGCGGAATTCTTATTTGCCAGATATCTGGAACAAATCTCTCTGGTTATACGCTCAACATTCTTTTCAGTTACTTCATCAGCATCATAATAAATAATAGGCGTTATCTTCACAGAATCCTTATCGTTCTCGTCATAAATAGACACACCATCCAGAACAATGCCATTCTTTTTCTTAATCTGCTTAAACAAAACACCCATGTTTGTTCCCAACTGCTTCTTGATAATTGCTGTCATTCTTTCTTTCATCATAACGATGCTCCTTTTCTCCCCGTAATCAGATAGGACAATATAATATTGAATTGTTTTTTGTTGGGAAACCACGAAAAAGATTTTTCAGAAATAGTCCTCTTGTGGGATCCACTATAATTATAATACCATGACGCTGATTTATATCAATAAATATTTCAAGTATTTCATTTGTTTTCCTGCATTTTCATAAGTGCCTTTATTGATAAATCATAAGCACTCATAAGATCATTTTTGGGAACGTGCAAATTGCATTTTTCACACTTTTTATCGCAACCCCTTGATGATCTGATAATACATTTGACTTCATTTTTGATTATTCTGATCGCTGTTTTATCATCCATCATCATTTACCTCTCTTTCACACGGTAACGGTTCATTACAGTCTACTACTGGCCAGCATTCCATAGCAGAACATACATTATCTTCTGCATCAAAATACTGACAACCTTCACAGGTTTGATCATTCATTTTACATCACCTCCGCATCTATTTTTTTGTAATATCCCTGTCTTTTTTTGCTCCACTTTTGATACATACCGAAATCATCTACAAAATCAATTACTGTTCCTAACTCTTTCCCATCTGCTTTCCTGCCAACACGCCCTACGGATTGAATTACTGTTGTTTCATCCTGTTCTGGTGTAGCAAATACCACATATCGCAGACTAGGCACATCCAGACCTTCTTTTGCTAGTTGATATGTAGCGAAAATACAATCCAATTCGCCGTTATTCAGTTTTTCAAGTGCTATTTTACGCTCTGATTTCGCCTTTTTGCTTTTTCCCTGTCCAGATAAACATATACACCTTTTTTCATATCGTTCTGCAGTTTGACATAATCTTTGCAGATAATCAACCCTGTTAGCAAGCACTATCATTGATTGCTTTATGTCCACAACATACTGAATAACCACACCAAATCTTTCATCATCGTGTATCATACAATCGATTACTTTCATATAATCAATAGTACCATCACTTTGTAATATTTCATAAGGATCTGGAATCCATCCAGTATTCACTTGCATTACTTTTACTGGACATGTATTTTGTGCTACATCATCACGGCTCACTTCATAAACTTTACGTCCTAATAATGCAAACATAGCACGTTCCAAACCATCAGCACGCTTCGGCGTAGCGGTTAATCCTATCTTGTAACGAGCAGATAAACTGGAAACTACCTTGTAAAACTGTGTTACTTTTGTCGGTGATCCTGCACAATGTTGTGCTTCATCCACAATGATCACATCCCACATATCACGATAACTTTCAAGATGCAATTTTGACATAGTTTGAACAGTTGCAAAAGTGATATGCGTACCAATATTCACTTTCCCTGCCGTGATAGCACCATAACCGCCTTGTTCCAATACGCTTTCTGCACGCTGTTTGCTTTGATTTAATAGATCCTGTGTGTGTGTCAACCATAATGCCCTGCCGCCTATTCTTGCTATTATCTCCAAACCGCATTGTGTCTTTCCAGATCCACACGGCATCACCAGAACACCATTTTTACCATTTATCATAGCAGTAACAGCATTTTCTTGATACGGATACAAATTTATACGGCTTTGATATTCAGTATGTATCTGATCATGAATAGCAACTGAATAATCTTCTTTGAACGGATGTAATTTCCACACATTTTGCAGACAACCAAACGGCAATCGCATATCATATCCTACACATTCATAAAGGCTGATAGTCATAGGTATATTTCCAGTCCATTTCCCAATCCGTTCTTTTTTGTAATAGTCTGGATTATCAAGCGTAAGATTTTCAAACGCCCAATCCTTTATTTCTTTTGTTGGATCAATAATTTTCAAATTATTGCTGATTATTATTTTCATTCGCTGTTTTCCTCGCTACTGCCGGTGCAAGACCTAACCCCATATCAACAATAAATGAAACAACCGCAGGATCATCACCATACTTTTTATATAAGTCTGCAAAACAAGCATTAAAAGTTTGCGCTCCTGCTCTGTATGATTTCCAAATAGTATTCATACAATAATGTAATGCAGTATCCATTTCATCACAATTCATAGCCATCACTATATCTCCTTTTGTATCTCTGATCTACGGTTTTTGTAATCTTCCTGTTTCTTTTCTGCATAAATATCACATTCTGCTTTATGTGGACATAACTCACATTCTGCCCCAAAATATGTTGCAAAATTATAGCACCACTCATATTGCTCAATCATTTTCAGCATTTTCTTTTACCTCATCACGTAAATCCAGAAATTCTTCCAACGTGCGGATAAACAACTTTGCCGCATCTTCGTTCTGAAAACTTGCTACCTTAACAACGCTATTCTTTGAACCGATAACCAAAATCGGCTTTTTCCCTGCAAACTTCAACGTCATAATTTCGATTGTATCATCACCCTTTTTGAAAATCATTCTATCACCTCCGTAATCTTTTCCATCAACAACTCAAATTCTGGATCGTTCTTGTACTCGTTCCATTCTTCTTCCGAATACTGAAATGCCCACTTGTTACCGTACTTTTTGCACATCTTCTCTCTGGCTTCTTCATATGTTCCTGCAATCTTTACAGCCGTACCTGCACCTTTTTGTCCACATCCAAACGTGAATATCCAATATTGTTTCGTTCCGAAATTACATTCCTCTGGTTTGTACTCTGCTATGATTTTCTTCACATCAAAATTCCTTATATAAAATTCACCGTCACCATGTATCTCTGTATGCTTATCTACTTCTGATACTACATTCATCCACGCTTCTCTGTGGGCTTGTAGTTCTTTCAGCCACATAGCGACTTGTTCATGGTGTTCTGCCTTTTCTCTGTGATATGCTTCTTCTCTTCCGTATACACCTTCATCCGTGTGATACGAATTTACCAAGTCATATTCTAGCATTGCTATATCTTCAAAAAACTCTATCCCTTCTTCAATCGTCATTCCTTATCCTCACTTTCTGCTATGCTGATACCACCAATAGCATTTAATGCATTGATAGTCATGTCTGTTGATATATCTTTTTTTGTGAATAATGTTAGTAATATTTCTGCCACCATGCACTTTGCTTTCGCTTCACTTGGGCTTTTTCCACTGCATATAATTTCTATCATATATCTGTTTCCTCACTTTCTGTCTTGTATTAGTACCACATTGGGAATGGTGGTAATTTGTCTATTCGACCACAATAGTAGTCAATTTTTCTTTTATCATATAACCTCCACAAGTAATTAAAATAATCCATATTTATTCCTCACTTTCTGCCTTATACTTGTCGATAATCTCTAATGCTTCTTCAAGTCCATCTTTGCTCATAATCTCGGCTCTTATCTTGTCAAGCACATTCGGCATTCTGTTAGTTGCTTTCATTGCCTTAATACATTGCTCTGTGACTTCATATTTATCATTCCCATCAATAATATAAATGCAATCCGTAATCTCACTATGCGCTAAAAATGGTTTTGATTTCTTACTCATTCCTTATCGCTCCCTTCCTGTGGCTCACTTTCTGTACCTCTCATACCTACGCATATATTTAACTGTCTCTTCTTCCAACATTATCAAAAAGTGTTTCCATAACTTTATAGGGTGTCTGTCACTGCATGATAAGTTCGGAGCGTTTATCAAAAATGTGAAAATATAATTCCTGTTCAATACTAAGTAGAAATTGACATATAGTTCGGCTTCTTCTCCCTCAATACTTTTTGTCGCTTTAGTTGAAAATAGACATATCTTTTTCATTCATTATCCTCACTTTCCTGTGGCTCATACTCCTTGCAAGTATCTAACCGCTTAAACTGTCTGTGATCAACAAAATCTATGATTAAATCATGCTTATCACATATTGCTCTACCCAAATCCCATTTTTTGCCATTTGATTTCAATGGTTCATATAGGATTTTGAAATATTTGCATTTATCGCAAGTCATTCCTTGTCGCTCCCTTCTGCCATGTAATTGTCGATAATACTCAATGCTTTTTGCAATCCTGTTGCTATATCGTATTCGTCTAGCAATCTTCGGAATGACCATTCTCTTTTTATCTCTGCTCGTATCTTGTCAAGCACAGGCTCTTGCTCTAATGATTTGATAACAACTTCGATAGCCTCTGCCATTGTGTAAAAGTCCGGCACATCTGGATTATCATAGTCTACATATTGCTTTAGTATATTGATTGCTTCATCAAGTGTCATTCTGTACCTCCTTCCCTACTGCTGGACACATACTACAAGGTTTACCATCTGTACTGCTAGGCGGATTGTATGCGCATAAGTCGCAAGGTGTTTTAGGAATATGTTCCTTAATCTTCTTTTCAGCTCTCACACAATAGTCATTAGGTTTAGGATCAGGCAACATTTCTATAGAACAGTTATATGCTTGACCAAATCTAGCGAGTGCTTCTCCTTTTCTCCCCCACGACTGAAAATACCTGCATTCAGAGCATGTTATTATGTCTATTTTCATCTACATCACCATCTTTCTTCGGTCTCTCTACTTTATTACTTTCTTTTCCTAAAATACAATCCATCGCTTTCTTTTCTGATAAACAGCATATGCTATGCCTACCATTTTCGGATAGTATCGTTCTGGCATTCAAACAATTATCACAAGTCATTCCGCACCTCCGCTTTTATCCTCTAACAAAATACAAATAAATATATTTGTAATTGCTATAGCAGGATACCATTCAAAAATATCATGCACCAAATACGGATCTATCCCTTTTGACGTGCTTCTTGTCTCGCAAATAAACTTATTATTCCTATCCCTAAATTCGATATCAACTGCTCTACCCAACCGTCCAATCAGTTCTGCTACTTTCATTCTGCACCTCCGTCT
>Ga0310786_10000894_pt1 | contig 47323 bp, 78 predicted proteins | sample AusTroGonzalo_MG_FD_203881 | JGI IMG/M metagenome (GOLD analysis project Ga0310786, IMG submission 203881) | Bovine rumen microbial communities from tropical cattle in Woodstock, Queensland, Australia - Gonzalo_03 (v2) (version 2) | ecosystem: Host-associated > Mammals > Digestive system >...
ATGTTCTAAATTATAAATTACAAAAGCTAATTCCCAAGAACTATCACAATAATATCCTTTATACCAGCCATGTTTTGATTTTACGGAACCATAACGATAACCTCCAACTTTATTACTTGCTTTTAGTGCAAGTGACAAATTTGTTCTATATTCTTCTGTATTTCTAAAACAATTTATACAATATCCGCTTTTATTATTCGGTGATAATTCTTTACCGCATTCTTTACAATATTTAGGAATATACTCTTTATTATTATCTTTATAATATTTTAATATACTTTTTCTAATCTTTTCTTTAGTTTCATTATTATGTTTATGTCTATTAGCACAAGATCTTGAACAATTAAAAAATTTAAGATGTTTAAATTCTGATTCAGTCAATGTTTTTGTATAATGCTTACCGCATACATCACATGTTAAATCATAATTAATTCTTTTAACTAACTGTTTACCTTTATTTTTTCCACAACTTGCTTTAAAACGTTTTAATCTTTCTTCATAATCTGGTCTTTGTTTACATAGACGTTCATGACAACTACATTTTCTAATTGTTTCAAATTCTTGATTACAATATTGACATTTTACCATATAAATACCTTTTATATTATTTATATAATACTACTATTATAAATCGAACCTAAATTTTCATAGTACCCATATCCGGTGCTGCCCCGGATTCTCTACCGTGAAAGGGTAGTGACTTAGCGAACGTGGTCGATATGGGCATGTAGTAGTCGCACCCGGACTCGAACCGGGAAAATCTCTACAGTGAGATTGTAGCGTCCTAGCCAATTAGACGATACGACCATATTTTAGTGGAGGCAGCCGGATAGAGAGGAACATTCTATACAAAGACTGTGAAAAGTAACCATTACCCCCATTAGTGGACCTACAGGTATTCGAAACCTGGCTTGAACCTTGCAAGGGTTCTGTGCTACCATTACACCATAAGCCCAAAAATAAAACTGACCTTACTAATCTCAACGCGTCTTATTGACTTTCAGTTAGCGCATACAGGATTCGAACCTGTGACCAGCGGCTTTTTGACCGCCTGTTCTACCACCGAACAAAATGCATTATCAGTTTTAATGGATACATATCGGAGTCGAACCGATATCACCGGCTTGCGGAGCCAGGGTTCTACCATTGAACTAATGACCCAAATTTTAGTGGACACATACGGAGTTCGAATCCGTAACCTCCTGTCTGCCAGACAGGCGCTCTACCAGTTGAGCTAATGGCCCATAATGTTTTCGTGCCGTCCCTCAGAATCGGACTGAGCTGCTCCGGGCTTCAACCGGGTCCAATCACCAGATTTGGATTGAACGGCATATAAAAGAAAAGTTCCTGTTGTGCACAGGAACCGTAAATTCTTCATACTCTTTGGTAATCGCTTTACTTGAACCTGTGCACCGAATCGGTAATCGCAAATACACGTTCTGCAAACTCTGCAATACGTTCGGCTGCGACCGCGATAAATTCGATGTTGAAGTTCTTGTTCATTCTTTTACCTTTTATATTATATATAAAAAATTTTTTCCTATTCTCGCAAAAGTTTGATTCGGCCAATGGACTCCATCCAAAGTTTTATGTCAGCGCTGCACCGAATCATCTGATGCATCAGTTTTATATTATAAAATATAGTAAAAAGTTTTTACTTTGTAAACCCTATATTTAAAAAATTTTTAAGCCGTACCTAGTTTCTTGATATTTTCCATATAGCGTTTGTCTACTGCCGTACGGATTTTCTCGACTTCCTTATCTGTCAGAATTTTAGGTTCATGCGCGACTTCGGAAATCGTCTCGAGCTTGCTATCCTCGGTCATAAATTCAAAATATCCTTCAGAAAGGTTTACATGGTAAACACGATCGACCTCCACGTCTATCATGTATTTTACAGGATCGTCCTGATGATATGCGTTATTTACGCGTTTAATCTTTACGAGGCAGAAACAGTTATCCGGATTCTCAGACCATGTTTCCCTGTACTTGACCCAATGTCCATCATACTTCTTCCGGAACTTACGGACGATCTTATTGTAATATTCCCAGGTTTCCGCCGTCTTGAGCGCCTTCTCGGCCTTGGTTATCACCTTGCGGATTTGCTTCGGCGACATGCCAGCAAAATCCAGATTATACTCGTTTGCCATTACGTTTCTCCATTCGTTATCGGTTTCGCTGTGTCGAATATGACTCCCTCGCGGTTGACTACCGTGCTGAAAATCGGCATTTCGATAATGTCGATCGAAGTCCGGGTAAAAGTCATATCCGGATTCTTACGCGCCTCGTGCATCGGCGGAAGTTCCGACAGTTCTACATCCGTCAATTTACGTTCTATCACGTTACGGCGGGCATATACACCCCGTTTGAAAAATACGGGATAGTCGTTCCAGTTGACACCTTTCTCCATGAGCATGTCCTGTTTCTGCGAAGAGTTCTTGCCGAACAGTTGCTTGTCGGAATAGTACGCCCTCGCGGCCCTTCGTCGCGTCGAACTCGCGCCAGAGAATCGTATTGGCCGCCTCGGTACGGTTCGGTACGTTCCATACGCGGCAGTCGAACTCGGCGAGCGGCTTGTCCGGATACTGTACGTGGATTGCGGAATTGAACATCGCGGTGGCCATGGACGCGATAATTGAAGTCAGTTTCTGGATCCTGCCGTTAAACAGCGAATCCTTGCCATCGGGCAACACGAGGCTTATCTCGTCAGACTGTACGTATCCGATACACGCGTTGGTCTTCTCGACAAGGTACTTCATCGTCGTAATCATCGCGCCGCTCATAGCCGTGTCATACGGCCGTTCCATTCCGCGGGTAAACGTATGGAAAGCCCTGCCGTCGACACGGACACATATCGGCAGTCCGGGAATCAGGACACGTCCGGCCTCGATTCCCTCGTAAAGTTTCATCCTGTCACCCATCTTGTCAATCATAGTATTTCTCATTTAGTATGTTCTTTTTACAATATAGCAAATCGATTGTCGTTTGTAAACCCCTTGATTATATCTTCACAACTAACATGTTCATGTTAAACTCTGCCACTTGCTATAAAATTTTTCGTACCGGCAGCCGGATTCGGACCGGCGATCTTGTCCGTATGAAGGACCTGCATAACCAGCCATGCTCTGCCGGAATGTTCTAGCGGTCTCAACGGGTCACGATCCCGTACCTCCGGCGTGACAAGCCGGTATCCATCCATTAAACGATGAGACCGAATAAATCCTGGCCACTCTTATTTTTAACGTCCGCTGTGACCCGCGGATTACTGCCTACTCGGTATTGTTACGTAACTGCCTTTCGACAAACTTTCCTCTTTACCTGCCTTTTCAAACACGACCGCTGTTTTAAGGCCGCAGCCTTTTTCGCACAGCGTCACTGCGAACTAATTGGTGGCAGATTGCCCTCTCCTCGGCCATTCCTAGGAAACCTTGGAGGACAAGACGGAGCCAATGATGATCAGTCATTATCTGCCTTTTATGACAGCTGTAGGACTCGAACCTACGAAAGCCCGTTGGGGCGGGAGGGTTACAGCCTCCAGGAATTGCCGCTATCCGAAACTGCCGAATATGTGATACCGGATTTTCACCGGCCGTTTGCCGGACCGATCCCGTACAACTTGCGTCTCAGGGGATCCGGCAATCATATAAAATAAAAACAGGCGCCGCTCTTTCGCGACGCCATAAGGTTCAGTAAGTACTTATAACCTTATACGCCGCTTCCCACGGTATCATAATACATATCAAAATCACGAGCGCTTGCGCGTTCAATAATCTCGAATGATGTATATACGTGGTTAAGCATTTTCCTGTTTCCTTTTATATTATATATAAAAACTTTTTCTCGTTTTTCGTTTTACATAAGTAAATATAGTAAATATTTTTTCTTTTGTAAACCCTAAAAATAAATTATTTTTCTTCCCCGTACGTCACGACGTATTTTCCCATGAGGTTCGTGGAACCGTCGAGGAATTTCAGCGTGGCGATACGTGCCGGCATCTTCTGCTTCTCGTCGCAGACGACCTTGGCGTAGTATTTCCAGTCGGCGCCGCTCTCGTACGTGTCCGTTTTCCATACCTCGACGGAACAGCCGTACTTCTCGACTACCTGCCTGAAGTCGTCGCCTGTGTCCGCGAACAGCGTACCGGCGACAACCAGCGTCATAATAAAGAACTTCTTCATTCCCCTTCCTCCCTAGACCAGCTTACGCCAGACCATGTGGTTATCTTCTTCTTCCGTAAAACCGAGCTTCTCGTAGAAAATCTTGGATTCCGGCAGTGTCGTGAGGTCGACATACTTGTACTTCGTCTTGAACTGGTTCACGAGATCGCGACCGTTCTTCAGAAGCTGGCATTTCGGGTGTACCTCGAGCGAATAGATATGTACGCTGTCGAGGGTCTTTTCCTCGAAAACGACGACCGCGACCGGATGGTCGAGTTCCTGTTCCTTTGCCATCCTGAAAGTTACGGATTCGCCGTCGAACGTGTCGGTACAGACCTTGTGGGTCAGCGGGAAATCCTTTGGATCAAGCGCGTCGACCAGTTTCCTGGAATACGGCAGGTCTTCAATAGTACGCATATCATGCCTCCTGTTTTTCGATACCAAATATAGCAAAAAGAACGTATTCCGTAAACGCCTGTACGGAAAATAGTTCCGAATTTTCCATATAATAAAAATACCCGTCGTCCAAGACGGGTATTCTAGTCGGCAGGGGAGGGCTCGAACCTCCAAATCCTTGCGGATACCGGCTTCCCATCATTAATAGGAACTGCCTATGCCTGATGGCGGGCGGTAATTTTGCCGGCGCGTCTTCCATGTTCCGCCACCTGCCGTCTGTAAAAACAATAATATCCCTGTTACGATTCACGTAACTTTGTACGAACTTCGGGAGTCAAAGCCCGGGGCGAACACATAACGTCTGACGCCCATAGTCGGCCGCATTACGCCTCGGCTGCGCCATACACTCATATATAGCCATTTGCGCAAAACTATATACTTTTACGGTTGAAGACTCCGTATTGGCATGGATTCTTTTAAAAGTCGGCGGGAAGTAAGAACTGTAAAAACTATCAATTATAGGAACTTCCTATGCCGAAAACCTGTATTACCTGTCGCCGCAACGCGTCTTGACAAGATTGTAAATCGATTCCTGGTTCATCATGATGGCCTTGATGTCGGGCGCTATGTCGGAACGCTGTGTTTCCGTCCTTACGATAATGCTCCGGATCGGGTGGTACAGTTCAGCGCCCATGACCATGCACACGATTACGCCTAGTATAAATCCGATAAGTAACTGTTTCATCTGTATTTCCGAAAATTCGTAGCGGGGGCGAGACTTGAACTCGCGTCTAAGGGGTATGAACCCTTCAAGGAAACCACTCCTCCACCCCGCGGTAAACTCACAAACAATTTGGTCGGCGCCTTTCAAGACACGCATTCAATTCCCTGTGCACCGGGCAGAACTCTGATCTTTACTCCGCGCCGACCTTATGGCGCATTGGTGAACCACCAGACATTTTCAATTTGAAGTAGAACGAAAACGTAATGGAAAAACAAACTCAGTTGCTTTGAAGTAGAAGAACATGAAATAACTCAGTTGCTTTGAAGTAGAAGAACATGAAATAACTCGGTTGCTTTAAAGTAGAAGAACGTTGAAATAACTCAGTTTTTTATGGAAACTTTGAAAAACCGTTTTCAAACATTATACTCCCCGTACTCCGCCTGATACGGGTTCGGCACTCGACATAACCTCAATAGGAGCTACCTATATAAACGACAAGCGCTTATTCCGCGTAGCTGTATACGCCAGAGATATCGGTTATGCTTCACGGCGTTATCGGTATGGAATACACACGCACCTGTATTTCCAAACCTCGAGGTACTTTCTAAACACGATGCGTCCGTTTTCGATTTCCCTCGTGCCTGAGTACAAATACATTATAGTCCATACGCTTACAGGTGCCCTAATTACAAGGACCGATTAAGGAGTACAACTGGCGGTTAACCCAGAATTTCTCTCCGCTCGCTCTTATTTCAAGCGGCCTCACGTGGCATATTTATAAAGCCGATACTACACCTCTGTGACCATCATTCTGGTATTCATCTAATTCGCAGAGACAGATTCCTCATCCCAGAGTTTTCCCCATCTGGGTTAGCCCGTTAGCATGAAATCAAGAATGATGCGACACGGGTTCTACTCACATATAGACTATATTCAAACTTTCAATCTACTGAAACACTCGGCGGTGTTTCAATTATTTACGTCATATAATATAGCAAACTTTATACAATCCGTAAACCCTATTTTTATACCTTGAAAAACATACGAAGTTTTTCCGTCCATGTCGGGATAGTCCAGTGCTTTTCTACGGCATAGCCGTCCTGTCGGGTTTCCTTTATCTCATATGTCTTATATATGCCGTTTGACCCGTGGTCGGCTATAGAGATTTTACCGCCGTTCTCGTCATACCGATAATACGTATCGTCGGTATATCTGCCGTAACCCTGATGCAGTTTATTATAGTTACAGTCGACATGGATATGCGTACAACGGTTTTTGTCGTCAAATGACCGAACGGTAATCGACATATGCTCGTTTTTACCGTAATCGGTCTTATCAAAGCTTGTCTGTTTTATAAGGTTATTGTTACTGTCGTATTTGTTAATTTCACGGGAAATACTTTCTATTTCATCTCCGGTTTTTACCGTGAAGAGATTGGTCAATAAATTGCCGTGCTCGTCAAACGTATTCACGGTATATTCCGTACGGTTTCTTTCCGGGTAAAAAATCGTAGATTCCGTGACATTGCCGCGTTCGTCCTTGACTTCCGTTACTGTATCGTCAGGATAGTCCGTTCTAACTCCGTCCTCAATGACCGTACGTGTTTTGTCATTATTAAAAATAATAAGCCGTTCAGTTTCCAATATACGTTCTTTCCCGATAATCTTGAATCTTCTATCGTGAATCCTGGAATACTGGTTCGACTCGTTGTACTCGTATGTGACACAATCTGTTATTTTCCCTTTATATGCGTAAATATAACAACTCTGCCGCCCGTTTTCGTTAAACGAGATTCTTGATTGACTATTCATTAAATAGTTAATCGTACGGAAATGTTTACCATTAGGCAGATATAGTTCAACACTGTTGGGTTTTTTGTTCTTTATCGTACGGGCGATAATATATCGTTCAATCCAGTTGATAATTTTACTGACCATTGTTTACTCCTTGCGGTTTATACGGTAAAATATAAAAAAGGACTGACATCTTGTCAACCCTTTTCATAATTTAGCGCTGGAGGAGGGATCCGAACCCCCGACCGGTGCATTACAAGTGCACTGCTCTACCTGCTGAGCTACTCCAGCATTTAGCGCCCGGTGAGAGATTCGAACTCCCGACCCTTGCTTTACGAAAGCACTGCTCTGAACCAGCTGAGCCAACCGGGCATATTTCGTCAGAATGAGAGGTTACGATCCTCCGGCCTCACCGCCCCGAACGGTGCGCTCTGCCAGCTGAGCTACATTCTGAAATGATGTAGAGGACTTTCACCTCACTTCCCGGCTCCACGCCGGTGACGCTTTCGCCTTTCGTGGGAGCTACCCCTAGTCAGCATAGGCCTTTGTTTGAGACTTCTTCCTTCCATCCTCTAGTTTCTGCCTCGCACGGCCTTACGTCCATACATCTTTTATCGGAGTGGTAGGATTCGAACCTACGACTTTTTGCTTCCAAAGCAAACACGCTGACCAGACTGCGCTACACTCCGTTATTCAAACACGTTTATCAAATTTTTATTTGGTAAAAAATGTTTACGTTTTAGCTCATTATGTTTACTATAGATTGGAATATATTTTTTAAATTTATTATGTAAAGCAATTTTAGATATTCCAAGTTCAATAGCCATATCTTCTAATTTTTTATAATTACCAGAATGATATTGATTCCATAACTTTTTAGCATTTTTTATACCCTCATTATGTATATTATCTAAATAATTTTTTCTAATTATTGTTATTTCCGCTTCTTTACCATTTTGTTGATAAACTTTTATTCGTTTAGTATTTTTATAAGGTTTATTTAATTTTTTCAATTTTATCTTAATAGATAATGTTTGACCATTAAATAGTCTCCTACCTTCAATCCATTTGTCATTCGGTTTTTCAAAAAATGATTTACTTTCTCCAGTATCTCTATTTGTATACCATTTTTTTCCAAATTGTGAATTTCTTTTTCCAGATTGACTTATACTTGTTAATTTACCTATTGCTTCGGCAAATTCAATTCTTAATTTTTCATAAACATGTGAATTAATATATCGTTGATGATTTTCATTAATACATTGCATTCGCCAAAGTGCACATAACATTTTATTTCTTTCAGTAGTTCCTTTATCATACATTTTGACAAGTAACCAATGACAGATAAAATGCTCACGTGCAGTAAGTTTTACAAGGTTTTCTTTTTTATTAGTTCCTCCTAATGATTTAGGTATAATATGATGTTTTTCATAATAACCTACATATCTGTTCCCATTTTCTGTTTCCTTTTTTGCTTTTTCAATTATCTTATAATATATAGCTTTATAATCCATATATTATATATAATTTTTCGTTTTCCGAACTTATAATTACTCGGTTAACAATAAATTATAGCTGTCTTGGTAGGCATCGAACCTACAAACCGAAGTGCTGCATTAACAGTGCAGTGCGTTTACCAATTCCGCCACAAGACAATATTTAGCTGGGAAGGAGGGATTCGAACCCCCAACATGATGAGTAACAATCATCCGTTCTGCCGATTGGAACTACAACCCAATGTATAAAAAAGAAATCCTGTATGGTTTCATTCATACAGGACTTACTCAAAAAATCTATATATGAAGAAACCTAATCCAAGGGTACTCCCGGATTCGTGGGGTTGGTATTATTTGTATTCTTCATAAAGATCATTTTTGTCTCTCTTTTATAATTATATATAAAAACTTTTTCCCGTTTTTCGCAAATAATATCGGGCGGGGTGTAAATTTTTGCAGTAAATGATAGGAACACCCTATGCCGTTTTATTATTTATGTATAATATAGCAAACTTTTTGTGTTTTGTAAACCCTAAAAATAAAAAAAATTAACCGGACCGTACTTTCTGCGCTGCAGACTCAGATTTCCGTTGGGACGTGGACGATTCGAACACCCGCGTGCGGCCCCCATAACGGCGGCCGTTGCTCTACCGCTGAGCTAACGCCTTATCCGGTTGTTTATATAATATAGCAAAGTTCGCTTCCGCCGTAAACCCCTATTCCTCGTCGAGTATCAGGGAAAGGTTCAGCGTGATGTCCTTCGTATCGTCGTCGATGCTTACGCTGCAGATTTCGCTGATCCTCTCGTTGATCGGGTAGCGGGAAACGCTATACGTCGTACCGCAACGGTCGTGCCCGTCCGGGACGGAAATCCTGCCCGACAGGTTGATGTCGTAGTCGTCGGGAATATCCTTGAGAAGTTCCCTGAGATCCTTTATTTTCATCTTGACCATGATGTTGTCTCCTGTTTTGATGTTCAATCACTCGTCCATTAGTATCGTCGATAATTGTTAATATCGCTTCTACCATTCGTATCGTTTACATGTGTGGGGTATCCACAGGCGTATTTTCCTGTTTCTACTTCGGGTTAAGGAGTTCTTTGTTGTGGCGTCCGCCGTATTTCCTTGTACGGTTTCTGCCGGCTGTCGGAACATGTTCATGCGAGATATCCGTAATATTTCCTTTATTACTTCTACCGTTTCTATTTTTCTATACTTCATGTGGTATTCACGGCACTTATTTTATAACCGTTTCTACCGCATCTGCTTTACGGAAAGTTCAGACTGTTGGTATCCGCGGCACTTATTTTATAACCGTTTCTACCTTATTTAAATCTTATACCTTCACATAATAGTTTTTCCCCAGGACAGTCTTCAACAGGATATTCTTGGCGGCGTTCCCGTCCGCGTCCTGCACCTTGCCATGCATCGTGCAGTCCGGGTTGCCACACACGAACACCCTGTCCTGCCTGTAGTTCATCGGTTTCGCGAGGGTCTTCTCGAGGGAAAGCTTGTTGGACTTTTCCGCCTTGAACTTCTTGACGCGGCAAGCGCTGCATACGCTCGACGTGTATTCCGGCTTTACCGTCGCGAAATGGATTGCCCGTTTCCTGCACAGCGTCTCGACGGTATGCTTTATCGACGACAGGTGCAGGGCCTTGTTCGTGTAGTGGTCGGCCCAGTCCTGGAAAGAACGCTCGATGTTCTTTTCTGTCGGCTCGACGGACACCTCGATATGGCCGTGTTCCGGACCGTGCTTTATGGCCCGGACGTCCCAGTATTCGTTCCCGGAAATACACGAGGAATCATACGTGCCGGAATAGTCGAACGACACGATATCGCCGTTAACGGCCAGTTTCCCGCCGGTCATTCCCCAGTTCCGCTTCGCCATGACGTACGCCGGGACGACGCGCCTGGTTATGCGGATTTCATTGAGGTTTATGTCTTCCATGGATACGTACGAGAGCCTTTCGGGTTTCTTGCAGGCGTTGAACATCCCGTTGACGAGCAGGTGGCTCAGCGTGATGTCGATATTCCCGGAAATGGCGGCGCGTTCTTCCATCAGTTTCTTGGCGGTCGCGGTATCGGCGAACGCCTCGTCCTTGCCGTGCGCCTTGTCCCATTTGGACTGTTCGGCGAAATATCGGTACCTGTTGGCCGTCTCCTTCCTTACGTACTTGCGGAACAGTTTCGTATACCCGATAATGATACGCTGGTTCTCGCCGTAGAAATATTTCTTCCCGGATTTCCTGTCGAGCATCCACTTGAACAGGTGGGCGAGCGGATCCGCTGACGGTTCCCAGTCATGCTTTTCGGAAATAAGCTTGTAGTCGCGGAGGCCGACGAGGAGGCCGATATTCAACGTGTCGCTCCTGCCCTTGTCGGCGAGCTCGTTCATCTTCGTTACCACCCTGGACGGTGCGTTCGTGAATACGAAATCGTCCGGGTGTTCCTCGCGGAACGCATGGATGGCCTCGGTCCAGTCGACCGCGCCGGCAGTTTCCGCGAACGGCAAAGTCGTATTCATCAGGTACGTGGACACGTTGAGATCGATGCCGATACCGTCGTTTTCCTTAAGCGTTTCCGCCAGCGTTGTTTCCGTGATTTCGCGGGTGACGGGCATGGTCGCGAACAGGCCGGTATTTACCGGCTTGTCGACCGGGCAGTTACGGATATCGCCCGCGAACGACACTTGCAGTTTCGGTTCCTTCTTCAGCGCGGCCTGGATGTCGTCCGGGTAGTAATCGAATGAATGCCCGGATACCGTATGCATGAAAAATTCAATCTTGGACTTTTCGCCCTTGACCGACGGGACGTTCGTCAACGTACCCGGTGTATCGTAATAGTTGTGCAAGTTTCTGTGTTTCAGGTCGAGGACCGACGACGGAAGCGGCAATACCGTAATCTTTTTCATCGTCGGGAACTTGTCGACGAACTTCTCGATAAACAGACCGACCGCGTCAAAATAGCATTTACGGAATTTCCTGGACGTATAGTCCGGTGCGTGTACGGGGAACGATTCGCCGGCGACCTTGCACGTATCCTTCGCCGACCACTTGTACGCCGTCTCGATTTTCCCGTTGACATAGCCGTTGATATTTACCCCGGTACGTACCAGCTGGGCGGTCAGTACGGCTTTCTCGATATCGTTGCCAGTATTCCTGTCGGCAATCTCGCGGCAGCTCTCGAACCATGTCTTGTCCTTTCCGCCGGAAATACGCCCTAGCTTCCTCATCACGTACGACGTCATAATCCCGTCGACCTTCGTAAATACCGTCTCGTTTACGAAATACGACGGGACGACGGTATACTTTCCGGTATACCTGTCGAGCGTATCCTTGAACTGCGCGATAACGTCGTCTTTCGTGACGCCGGCCAGCGGGCACTTGTTGTTGAAAATTTCCCGGCACGGGTAAAGACGCAGGCTCTTGTTGCACTCGGCGCCCTTGTACGTGAACGGGAGGTCGACCTTGAATTTCTTGTCGAAGATGTCGAAAAGCGTCAGCTTGACGGATTTCCCGTCGGACGTCTTTACGGTAAACGGTTCGAAAAAACATTCCTTGAGTTTCCCGAGGACGAAATTGACGTTGTCGACATAAACCGCGTGCAATGACTTGAGCCAGTCGATATCCTTCTTTACCTTGAACGTTATCGGGAACTTGACGGAAACGGTTTCGGTAATCGGCTTGCCGGTCTCGTCCACTTTTCTCTTGATTACGGATCTACCCATTTATCGCTCCTCGTGTCGGTTAGCCTGTATAATATAACAAAAAGGCCGACTCGCGTCAGCCCCTTTTCCGAATATTACAGGATAACCCTATTCCGATTCTTTAATATTCTTTATCTTTCGCCTGGTTCGCGAAATATTCTGACAATACGTGAGCTGCCCGCTGGGAATCGACTGGATAATTCTTTGCCCAGTTAGTGAACACGTTCTTGAACATGGTTACGAACCAGCTACTGTCGCTATATTCGACATTGGTTAGGTAAGAAATCATCTCCGTAATATTTTTCCTGGCGGAACCGAGTTCCTTCGTAATATCGCCGTAAATCTTGAACATTTTCTGACGAACGGTGTTATTGAGTTTTTTATATTTCTTCAGACGCAATTTCAAAGTAAATACGTGTTTCATGTCTGAACATTTGCCTGGACCGAAATAAACAGTGGCATATGTTTTCACGAAATCCCTGAGGACGTGCAGACATGCAATTTCCTTGCCGGCGAGCATGCACTTCACGTAATAGTCGCCAGGGTACGCCCCGGCGGGAATCGACCAGTTTGTCGCGCATTCCTTGAACTCGCATTCCTTGCCGAAAATCTCGGTACATACCGTTCTGAAAGTATCCGGTGTAATCATCGTTAATTCTCCTTATCTAGACTTCCCCGATTAAATTCACGTAATCGGACGAGATATTGTTTTTTACATATACGGCATAGTCTTTACTTTGCGCGGTATCCTGGTATATAGGGAATTTCTGCGGCAATTTGACGGCGTATATATAATAATTGTTATTTTCACGTTTAATCGTATTGAACCGTTTCGCGATTTCGGTGGCTTTGTTCTTTACCATATCATATATGCTCTCTTCGTCGTTACAAATTAACGCAAAAAACAGATAAAGATAAATACGCGGTTCATATTTTTCAAAACTGTTCAGGTCCTTACCCTTTACCTTGATTCCTGTTTTACCCAAATTTTCCTGTGGCGAAAGGTGAAAATACCAATTAGTAAATTTTTGTTGATAATTATTAATCGGTCGCAATATGATATAGTCGCCGCTAATCTTGGATACCGTATACGAATATTTCGATATAATATTGTCTAGTTCATTCTGAGTATATGAATCCAATACCATTTTAAAGAGGCAAACGACATCCTTGTTCATCGAAAACGGTGAACTTATCAAATATTTCGAAATTTCAGGATAATTTATCTTCAATTCTTTGACGAATATGTCTTTACCGTGAAATATCAAATATTCTGAGACAATATTATTAAATGTCTGCTCGTAGATCATATCATCCGTATCATGAGCATAATCTATATTTTCATACAGCTTGAGATTTTTAATATCGTGTAGCATAATCAATTTTTATAAAGCTGGTATTTTTTACTTAACTTATAGCTGATTTCATCGCTTAATGGCTTAAACCATATACCTACACGGCAACGCCCTTCGCCATTTTCATCGATAAATTCAGGTTTAAGCTCTGTTTTGCAACAGTCATCAATAAAACCGTAATCGATACCTTCTTTGAGACCAAGTTCATTTGCAGTATCGATGACTTTCATTAACTGATTAAGGTTCTTTGCTTCACAAATAGTCTTTGTAAAAATATCTGTGATATAATCATTCCAAACATCTTTTGGAATTTCCATGGTAACAGTCATCGTAGGTCTCGGGTGTTCCGCCTTATAGACAAATGTCTTTTCCCCGCGGTTATGAGCTTCTTCTGCGGCTTTACGTATATCCGGATGCCTATACATCTCCCAAAAATCGGGAAATTCTTTTGTTTCTACCGGTAAGATATCAACTTCGTTATCTTTGACACGGCTATGCGTGAACAGATTAAGCCAATATGCTTCCGCGCAATGACTGACCATGGCTGCGAGCTTACCCGCAGACAAATGTAAATCTTTTCGAATAATAAACAAACGCCTCATTCAGAACCTTCTATCTTTTAATGTCCGCACCAATATGGGTTTTCACATCCATCTTCTGTTTCTGGACATTTCCAAAAATCATTACTTTCGCAAGAACCGGCAAGCAGCTCGGCCTTGCAATCCATGTCTACGGTCTTCATTTCCGGGCTTTCGTATTTCTTCTTCATTTAGTTTCCTTTTTCTTTTCTTTTTCGACGGTTTTTTCGTATTCCTGATAGAGATCACAGGCGACATCCCATATGTCGTCATGACGGAAAAACTCGTATGTCAGCCCTATATTGGACGCGATACCGGTCTGGTACTTGTCGAATACGGAATCCCAGAACTTGCCTTGCTTGTTCCAGTCCTTTTCCTCTTCTTTTGAATCGAATTCGCAATCCGCGCTGTCCATATAGGAAAAATCGTTCTTCTTGAGCCGTTTGATTATTTCGTTCTGCTTCATGAAGTCTTCGAACCTGTATCCCGGGAAGAACCACAGAACTATTTTCTTGTTGTGCCTGACGACAACACAACTGGCGCTGAAATCGGCCGGGTTACCGCGCTGCATGTCGTACATCCCCTTCTCGATAACACGTATCGCCTTATCGAGCGTCCTGTCGTTGCGTTTCGCCCACCGTTTGTACATATGGTCGCCGAAATTGATAAACCATTTCGGATCCTTCTTGACGGCTTTCTTCGCGAATTCGATATAGTCTGTTCGGATCGAATTCAGTTCTTCCATCAGTTCGTCGTCTGTCTTGTCGTAAACGTATGCATTGAATACACGGTATGACATATCCTATATTCCTTTTTGCGAAATATAGCAAAAAGGCTGACTTTCGTCAACCCAAATTTATTTTCATAATTAATCTATTAATAAATTCTATTTTTTCTTTTTTACTATATTTTTGATAATTTGCCCAACGTATTCGTTCAATACACCGCCATCCATCCATATTTAATTTTTTGGTTCGTATTTTATCATGATTTACTATACGTGAATCTGTATAATGTTGTTCACCATCAACTTCAAAATATATTTTATGTTCTGGCCATGCAAAATCAAGAAAATAACCAGATTGATAATAATTTTGTTTAAACGGAATATTATTTAAATTTAAAATATGTTTAAAATATCTTTCTGGATAACTATCACCTTTAGAATGATGATTCAATATATAAGGTACTTTATCCGGATGTTCTAATAAATATTGCTTTCTTGATTCTGAAATTAATTTTTTTTGATTTTTTGTAAGTATTTTACCTTTTTGCGATGGTATAATACGTCCAGATCTATAACCTTCTTTTAAAGTTTCTTTCGATTTTGCAACTCTTATATCTGTTTCTGCTGTTAAACCTTTATTCCATGCAGTTCTTTTTCCATTATGAATATAAGAATGATAATTATGAAATTGTTTTATATGCTTATATAATTCGTTTCTAGTTTCAAAAATTATTATTGGATTACATGAATTACATTTCCATGTTCCATATGGTGCTTTTTTTGCAATATTTTTAATATTTGGATTACCATTATTTAATAATGGTTTTCTATTTGGATTTAGTTTACAGGTACGCTCATGTATACCTAAAGCACAAGCACGTTTTAATTCTTTTTTACAATATTGACAAATATATTTTAATTTCATAGTAAAATAAAAATTCCAGTGAGGTCGAATTCACTGGAATCAGTAATGTAGTTTCCTACAATTACTAAACTTATGAAAATCAGTTCGACCTCAGATTTTCTGTTTTATTTATAAAGAACTGATTTACATTTTCGTGAAACCGAGGAGATTTGAACTCCCAGCCCATTGATTAAAAGTCAATTGCGCTACCAATTGCGCCACGGTTTCATTTAATTTTAAATAATTGAGGTAGAGAGATTCGAACTCCCGAAATAAAGGCTTCAAGGGCCCCTGCCTTAAACCTGACTTGGCGATACCTCAATAATCTCGTACTCCTGCCCGGACTTGAACCGGGAACCTGCCGTTTAGGAAACGACCACTCTAATCCATTTGAGCTACAAGAGCATTAGTACCCGGGGCGAGACTCGAACTCGCAGGTGCGGTTTAGAAGGCCGCTCGTTTAATCCTATTAACGGACTCGGGTAAAATATTGGCATACAAGGAGTCGAACCTTCCCGGACCGCCCTGGTGTTTGCTACGGGCCGGCTTATAAGACCGGTCCAAGGGAGTATGCCAATGTAGTTTGTTTAAAGTGAGTAGCTCTCTCACTGTTCGTGGACCTACCCTGGTTCGAACAGGGGACCGCGGATTAAGAGTCCGCTCGTTTTCCAACTAGCATATAGATCCATTTAGTTGAGGTAGAAGAACTCGAATCTCCAATCTTCCGGTTCAGAGCCGGACGCTTTGCCAGTTAAGCTATACCTCAGTATATAAAAAGGGGTTCCCGTATCGCTACGGGAACCTATAAAATCGCAAGATAAAAAATTCAGACTTTATTTGTCGCCCATAGCAGAACACCAGCATATTTGCTGTTTCCTTATCTGCTTTATCTGTTTGACAAATCTAGTCATTTCTTTTTCAATCCTTTAATATTATATATAACAGTTTCCTGTCATTTTTCGCTATATAATATAGCAAATAATTTTATTTTCGTAAACCCCTAAAATAAAATTTTTTAGTGGTTGTCATTGTCGATGACGATTCTCGAGTCCCTGCTGAAGATAAAATTGAACAGCGCCTCTGGATTCTCGATGAACTTGGCGAGCATCGCGCAAGCGTCGTCCTCGTTCGGCCCGGACTGGTGATCGATATATCCCGTCATCTCCTTGAGCTTTTCCGGAATTTTCAACTCGACATTCCTGCTCGCGAAATATTTGATTGCCTTGCTGCGGGCCGTCCTGTATTTCGGCTGGGTCATATGACTTTCCTTGGCTGCAACGAGGCAGTAGTCGAGAAGCTCGCTAGGCGTCTCACAGGGATAGCCGCTCCACCCGTAGTCGCCTTCGCCGACGGCAATTACGCTGGACGGAATCGTAGCCATCGGGCTGCTCCTGCTGGGGAACGTGATGACATGCGAAGAAGAACTGTTCGTCTCGAACATTCCGATTCTTATGCTTTTCATTCTGGACTCCTTTTATAATATCCTGTTTTCAATTTCCCACCCGACGGTCGAAAGCCTCAGGAGGTCCGATACCGTCTCGTAACCGGTAAACTGTCTCCTCATGGTCACGGGACAGGACGACATCCTGGCCACGAGCATGTTGGGCAGGTCGACAAACATCGTGGAACACGTTATGTTGCCATCGGAATCCTTTACGTCGGTATCGGATCCCTGGTACAGGGTTCCCCATTTTTCAAGCGACACACCCAGCGCTTCCTGCGGGTTCAGCTGGCGTACCGCGAGGTCGTCAAAAGACACGTGACTGAACATGAACACGGCGAACGGCAGGACGTTCTTTAGCCATTCCGTGTTCCTCTTGATCGTACCGTCGTCGTGCGCCAGCGCGACGTGGCCGCGACGTATGTCCTTGTAACCGAGGATGAGTACTTTCTTGTTCGCGAGGGCGTCGGCGGCCTTCTTGTCGAAGATACCGGCGATGACATGGTAGACGACGTTCGGCCCGAGCGAGTCGGCGAACTCGATACTGTCCCTGTCGGACGGATCGGTCAACGATACCCCGATACCGTTGACGAGACCGCCGGCGACAATCTTCTCGATATCGGTACGGTACTTGAGAAGGTGCTTCTGGTTGACGGTAATGCTCGCTATTACGCCTTTCTCCTTGAGCTTCACGAGAAAACCGTACAGCCCTGGGTGTTCGAGGATATTGCCGCCCCCGACGGCAACTTCCGTTCCGGCCGTAAGCGTATCTACAATCCCGTCGAGCCTGGAAAGGTCGCCGTGGATACCGTCTGGTGAAGAATTCTCGTGGCAGTACGGGCAGTCGGCGCCGGTACACCTGTCGGTAATCTTCAGGTCGAAACTTTCTGGGAAGTCGAACGTGTAGTGATCCTCGTCGGTGTCAACCCATTCGCCGTCCTTGAAATATCCGGTCTTCCTTTCCTTCGTACCGTCCTCGTACAGGACGGTATAGTGGTTACCGTTTACGTACCGGCCCAGGATTTTCTTTCCTTCCGTATTCTCTATGATAAACTTTTCTTTATCCATATCGTAATTATAGCAATTTATTGTACCGTTGTCAACCCGGCAACGTATCGATTGTCGCCTCGATATATGCCGTACGAAGTAACTTATGAATATTCGGGTATTTCTCTAAAAATTTGTCAAATCCTCCGGCGTCGAAGATTTCCTGGAGACTGAACAGCTTCTTGCCGTCCTGCATGCCTATATACCAATATACGGAATCGCGTGAATTGTTCCAGCACGACCATGTCGTATAGAATGCATTATTTTCCACATATTCATGTTTACCGGTAACAGTAAGCAAGTATCTGAGAACTGTCTGGTATTTGAAAGTCTTCTTTAAATCTTCGAACAATACGAGCTGGCATATAAGCCCCGTTTCGGCGTCGAACATCGCCAGCTTATCCGATACTATGCCGTTACGTTCTATATTCTTGGAAAAATCTGTAATCATCTCAGTCAAGGCTTTCTAGCGGTTCCAATATAATTTTCGTACGCAGCTCTACGAGCTTTCTATATTTTTCTGGATAGTTTTCCTTGAATTTCTTGAACCCGCCGTTAAACATAAGTTCATACATTGTAAACAGTTTCTCCCCGTGAAATACGATAGATCTACCCATGTACACCTTTTCACCTGGCAAGACTGTCCACGTGGACAGCATATTGGACCGGCTCACATATATACATCCATACCCTTCAATTTTTATCAATTTTTCGACTGGCTCTCCAAACCACGTATATCCTGGCACAGGTATGAACATAGACATGAAATCCGGACGATCCAAAGCGATATAACATATCTTACGTCCCCTTTCGTCTACCATGAAAAAATTCGGGTCGTACATAAGCTATCCGAATATATCCGGATGACTGTCCTTCAGCTTGCCGTACTGGCACATCATCTTTACGTACTGGCGCGACGCCCTGTCGAGCTGTTCTGTCCTTGCGACGAGCGCATCAAACGAGGAGGGTCTGCCCATGGCGGAATCGAAGTCGACAAGTGCGAAACCGTTATCGAAATAGTCCGGATGGTCGCGGTAGATATCGTTGAGCTTGCCGTATACGTTATTGAAATGTTCCTTGAGGGTCATCGTACGATTGTGTACGGTTTCGAGATCCGCCTTGCGGCGTTCCATGCTTTCGTTTAGCGATTCGTTCATTTCCTGCCTCTCTGTTGTTTTTCTTCATGCAACTTGCGATAGACTGTCGCACGGCTGAGACCTATCTTGCCGGCTGCGGCCGTTATATTGCCGTTACATTCCCTAAGCGCCGAATTGATTTGCAGCAATTCGACATCCTTGCGGCTCATGTTCTTGATATCTTCCGGGGCGTGCTGTTCCAGGATCTTGCTTTCAATCGAGTCGAGCTCCGTATTCAGCGACGTGAGAATCTGTCCGAGTGTCGCCTGGCAGCCGTATGCAGTGATCAGGTCGAGTACCTTGCTTTTTTTCGCTTCGGCGGCCGTATAGATCGATAGGTTGTTCAACAATTCGTATTTACTGTTTTTCGACATCTTGCTATTCTCCTTAAAGTTCGTCGATTGCCGACAATACGGTCCTGTTCTCGTATTTCAGGTATTCCTTATAGATATCCATCGACTTGATATCTGATACATACCGTTTCAACGACCTGGGCGTCAGGAATTTCTTCCCTATCCTTTTCCAGCATTTTCTGGAATCCCGTACATAGAATACCGTCGTGATACCGGGAAATGTACTGGCTGCACATGTCATTCGCACGTCGATATACATAGACGGAATATTCATTTCCCTCGCCCAGGCGCAAAGCTTGTTATATTCTTTCCTCGTATACCATTCGAGCCATAACTGGTAAAACCATACAAGACCCAGTATTGCCGGAATAAGTAAGGGAACAATAATTAATATAAAAATACCTTCATTCATGGCTACAATACATCCATCATGTTCTCGATGTACGAATTATAGCATTTTTTACAGACTTTGTCAATATCTATCGAGGACAGTTTCTTCAGGAAACGCCTATTTTGCCAGTCGAAAAAATGGAACTTACCGGTCCTGGCGATTTCTACCCTGACAATATCGGGCGCATTGTCGTATTCCACGTATACCGATATATATTTGTATTTTTTCTTATCCAGGCATCCGGTAAATATCAAATCTTTTCTAACGTAGAACTCGTCCGGAAGCCCCGGCCACAGCTTGTACGCGTCGATTTTCTCATTCAGGTTCCTCAGCCTGATATTGCGCTCGAGGATACCTATCTGGTACCACCAGTATACTACCAACCATATCGGCGACGATAAGATTAACGTGAGCACGATTAAATACAGATATTCGAGCATGTTACCGTCCTTATAGGTTGTTGTCCAGGATTTCGTTCATGTACGCGTTATATCCGGTCTTGCATTCGTTTACCAGGTCGATATTACGGGTTTCTTCCAAAAACTTCTCGAGCCCGAAATAAGTGATTTTCATCTTCCTGGACTTGAACGTACGTACTGGAACCTGGTTATAGAAAATTTCCAGCTTGACAAAATACGACGTGAACAGTTTCTTTTCCCCCTCGGCGCACCTGCTGGCTGTAATTACGAAACCGTCGGGCAGTACGTTCCTGTTGTGCATGACGTCAAATGTCCAAGAGTCCAGCTTGGCGTAGCATTCGCCGGTCTTGTTGGAAACGTCGCGCTGCAATATGACCAATATCGTACGGGATATTAGCAGCATGTTCCACCCGAAGAACAGGACGAGATAGAGTATGTCCAACCAGAATCCTTCGTACATGTCAGTTCAGCTCCCCGAATAGTTTTTCCATATACAGGTTGTTCAGTTTCTTTACCAGTTCATTGATATCGGTACCCATTATATTCTTCCGTACTTTCCTTATCTTGAACATTGAAGACAGCTTTGTCTCTGTAGACAGGATTTCGCGCCCGTCGTACAGGACTCTTATATGTAAAGTGTTGTTTTCTTCGTCCATCTGGAAGAAAAAATTTATCTGCGGCGGGATAAGGCCCCTGTCCTGCATATCGTAATTCCACTTCAGAAGATTCTGCCATAATTCGATACGCGACATCTTCAAATGGTTACGTAAACAACTTATCAGCGTAGGCAGGAGACTGATTGTCCCGAATACGATGACTACAAGATGGCTTATGTCAACGAAAAGTTCGGGATACATGTCAGCATGCCTCCTCGATAACTGATTCCATGTACTTGTTGTAACATTTCTGGCAGACCTCGCCGAAATCTGTCTCCTGGAACGCCTTGTAGAACCTGTCGTGCTGCCTTTTCGTGAATTCCCAGGGCTTCGTGCTCATGAACTTGTAACTGTACGTATCGAGGCCGGCCGTATATTCCATGTAGCAGTCGATAACGGAAAACATGGGAATACCGAGAATAGGGTTCTCGAGTTCCACCCTCTCTACATAAATCTCGTACCCGTCTGGCAACGTCATGCCGATATTGAATTTTGCGTATGTCAGGAGCTTACCTTTCAAATCACGTGTACGGCTATCGATCAGCGGCATGATTACGAATATATAGACCAGCAGCAGGAACATGCAGGTCATGAACGTGCAAAATACTATGTCTTCCCCGTTCATACTATACTCCATGGTCCTTCTCGTAATCCGCGGCAGTATTGTAGTGTTTCCAGTACGTGATGTGGTGCTTGCCCGACCACGTGCCCTGGCATACCAGGTTGTCTTTGATGCGGTTCAGTACCTTTTCCTTGTCCTGTTTCTCGTCGAGCTCGATATAGGCGAGGTCCCACCTCGGGAATTCCTTCCAGACCTTCCAGGAGAGCTTTTCCCTGGCAGATTCCGACTTTTTCTGTTCGACGGCGTCCGGGGTATGCTTCACTTCTGCTTCCGTAATCTGCACCTTACGACCTCCTGTCTATCGCGACGTTGATCGCGAATATGACCGCGCCGACAATTATCGTCATGGCGGAAATCCATTTATAGCCGGAATCGAACATTACGGCGCCGGCAAGCCCGAAAACCAGGAGTATGATTGGCAAGATATAGTTAATCATATCATAAATTTAACAAAAAACCGGGTCGGCGTAAGCCCCCGGTTCATGGAAAAATTGGATACCGATTCCTATTCGATGGCGAACTTCACCGGTTTCGCCTCCTCGGCGAGAGGGATCCTGACAGTGAGCAGGCCGTCCTTGACGACGGGCTTGCAGTTGTCGACGTCGTGGGTATTCGGAATCCTGAAACTGAAGTGCTTCACGTTCTTGATCTTGTGTTCAAGCCATTCGCGCTTCTTCGCGGCTTCCTTTTCCTCGTCGGTGGGTTCCTTCTCGATACGGTCGAAAACGAGATAGTTGATTCCGTTCTCGTTCTTCTTGGTAAGCTCGATATCGTCCTTTGTCAGGCCGGGGATGGCAAGTTCGAGGACGGCCGTACCGTCTTCTTCCTTGTACACGTTTATCGGGACGTTTACCTGTACCGTGAGTTTGGGGTTGGGGGTAATGCCCATAATATAAGGCATCATGAGAGAATCGATAACATTATTGAACATTTCGTCCATGATTTTGTTTCCTTCGGGACCGTTTCGTATCCCTTTCGCCCTGTAGTTTGTTTCCGGATCGCAATTCGCTGGTCTGGAATATTCGCCCGTCAGGACATCCGAGCAAAACTCTTCGTTATCATTCTGATGTATTTATAAACGTTATTTCCGGATTTTCGCCGAAATGTCGAATTTATTGTCTGAATATAGTAAATTTTTACAGTACCGTCAACCCGTCAGGCCTGTCTGTGTACAGTATTCCATATTTTATTTTCACAGTAACTTGATCTCTTCTTTTAGACAATGCGAGGGAGGAGAACAAAGCCTAGGAGGAAATCCAGGCTCTCGAGTCCCTTTTAGCATAACGCTTCGGTCGTCGAACTGGGGGACTTACTCTGCGGCTTACGGATCGGTCATCCTGTATTCCGGCTATATCCACAGATGCCATGGCGGCTGTATGTACGGCGCGCCCGCCGTACTTCGATGTTCGTGTTTGCCGATATGCTATATCCGAAAACGCCGTGTCCCGAACCCGGACACGGGGCAAGCTCGCCCTCTACCGATAACGCCATTGGATTGGTCTTCGTTCCGAGGAACGAGGCTTGTATGTCGTCTCAAATATAGTAAAAAATAAAAACGCTAATTTTCGTTAGCGTTTTTATTCCGGATTTTCCGTTTATGCTATTCGCCGGGTTGGGTATCGCCGATAAGGGATATCCCTCCCTGGGAATTCTGGTAGCTCACCACCGCTCCGCCGCGGTGTACCATGATTACGTGGTTGGTCACGTTTTCCGCCTTCATGAGTTCGATGATGACATTATTGTACTTCGCCGGGTTTTCCTGTTCGGCGGCCAGCTTGAGCAGCATGGCAATCAGAGAATCGAGTTTCTTTTCGTTCATGGTATGTTCCTTCTGTTAAATTCCGTAGTTTTCCAGGAAGTAGTCCGGAAGCTTCGGGTCGAAGTGCGGGACGCGGACGATTTCCAGCTTGAACTTGTTCTTCTTGTACATGTCGATAATCTTGGTCGCGTTCGGCCCCATGATACCCTTGCGGACAAGCTCGCCGACTTCACGGTACGTAAACCCGAGCTTTTCCTCATCTGTCAACGGCTGGAGGCCGTCGATCGGCGTCTTGTGTACGAGTTCTGTCGGGAGACCGAGGTCTTCGCCGATTTCGATAACTTCATCCTTGGTCAACATGGCGATAGGGGCAAACGAACCCATGTTGTCGCCGCCGATCGTACAATAACCTATACAGTCTTCCACCCTGTTACAAGTATTGGCCATCAGCCAGCCGTTTGTCTGGGCGTTGACCATGATTTGCACGAAACGCATGCGGGCCGGGACGTTGGTCTTCGCGTCGTACGACTTGTCGGCGCCGGGAACCAGCGCGAGGGATTCCTTGACGAGCGCCTCTATGTCCTGTACGTCGTAGTCGATTCCGAGATGGTCGACGAGCTTGTAAGAATCGGAAATATCCTTCTGGATTCCGCACGGGAGCAGGATGCCGTGTACGTGTTCCTTGCCGAGCGCCTTCACGCCGATTCCCGCCACGACGGAACTGTCTACGCCTCCGGAAATACCTAGAACCATGTCGGTCATGCCGAGCTTGTCAAAAGTTTCCTTAGTCCAATTAATCACATTCTGTGTAAGTTCTTTCATTTCTATTTTTCCTTGCTTTGTTTTAAACTTGTATAAACAAAGATAGAAAAGATTCCTATTCCCAGATGCAACTTAATTTTTACGTGGCTTGTCGGTACCGCACCAGCGTACTTCGAACAGTCGCTTGCGCAGGTCGTTCAGCGTGTTTCTTTCCTTGACGATTACGCCGCTTACCAGGGTGACGCCCAGGACAGCCAGCAATGTTTTAGTTATCTTGTTCATATGTTTTCCTTTTTGAGTTACGAGGGCAAATATAGCAAATTTTTCCCGATTCGTAAACTCATTTAATCAGCGCAGTAAATTTATCCGCCAAAGCCCTGGCATACAAATGCCCGATGGCGGGCCCACTGTCTTTTTGTTCCGCGGCTGGATGCTTGCCGACGAGCTCGTTTACGGATTTCCCTATTTCGTCGACGGCTTCCCCGATCGTGTTGATTTTTTCTTGAAGGCTCAGGAACCGGTTTTCTTCGGTCGCCTGCGTCCAGCCGTAAGCATTCATGTATTGCCTGCAATGTACCGAATATTCCATGATATATCCCCTTACAGCGTATCGATTAGTTTCCGCATCTTGTAGTTGTGTATAATCTGGTCGAAATTGAGGCCGGATACGACGTCTTCGTATACGGACTTTACCATCGGGATGACGATCGGCAATTCAATTTCCATTTTCGCCTTTTCTATATGGGTAAGGAAGAAAGTCCCGCCGGTCTTAATATTCTCGACGAATATGTTGAACTTGTTGTTGGTCTCGTTCACGCCAAGGTATATCTTGCCGTTGTTCAGAATCCTGTAAAGACAGGCTTCGGACAGGACGATAGGTATATCGTATTCCCTGAAAGTGTCAAAGAGCGGTATCGTATATTTGTACATGTCGGTTTTCCGTTAGAGCGATTCGAAAGTCTCGTACATCTTGAAGTTATGGTACATGGTTTCTATATTTGGTTCCCGTGTAGTTCTCAAATCGGCGGCGAGTTTCTTCGCGGCGATACAGGCATTGCGTAATCTGGTTAATCTGGTATTGTTGTAATAGCCGTAAAAGCTGTAAACCCCGCAGAGTCTACATTCGTTAGCGGTTTCGACGTGTATATCGAATACGGGGTCGCTTGGCGATATTGTAAACACTATCCTGCTGGAATTACCGCAGTCGACATAATATAGTTGCTTATTGAGCTTTTTCAGATCCACAAAACGTTTAATGTATGAAATTATACCTTTTCTGAACTTATTTTCCGGGTCGTCTGCCGGATAATCTATCTTTTTAAAGAAATCGTTGTCAGTTACGACGATTCTTGGTTGAAGCGTCTGATACTGTAATTTCTTGATATCGGTATCGTCGTTACGTTTGAGGTATTCCATATAAGATATGGGCATCGTCATTCCAGCGTGTTAAGCAGTTTAGCCATATTGAAATTATAAAGGATTGTTTCGGGATTTAGGCCGTTATCGATTTCGGTAAGGATTATGTCTATATCGCCGACGAATTTCTTGAACCAGTAATCTTTACCGAGTTTTGTAGTATCGTAGTATTTTATCCTTAAAGATGCATTGTCCGATTTATGCTTGTCGAATATATCAAGATCAAGGCGCGGATAGCTCGCGTTGAAATGTATATTCAAAAATCTGGTACGATATGTATTATTTTTCTCCTTACTTACGGAATAGACATTCCTGATACGCCGTTCGATTTTATAACCGATTCTGGCAAGTTTTTCGAGGATTTTCCTGTCAGCATAGCTCAACCCCTCGGCAAGGCTGGACATTATCCATTCGTCGTTGTAATATACGTTAAACTTCTTTTCCATGACAGACTTTTCCGGTTTTTCCGGTACCGGTTGCACCAAATATTTGGCGATAGTTGCCCAGGCACACGGCCCGTCCAGTCCGGAAGGACGCCGCTTTTTGCTCAGCGCGTTAAAATAGTCATTTGCTTTCATTTTTGTCCCCGACAAGGTCGTCGAATTCGTCTATGAGGTCACGAATATGCTTCTTCGAAACCGCTGCTTCGAAACAGACAGCCTTTTTGAGTTTTTCCTGTTCGTCGACGTTGCTGTACCGGTAAAGGATACAGATTACCGTGGCGACGACGGTCCAGAATACCAACGTAAGTATACCTTCCATGAACCATGTCAATATCATACCCTAGTCCTCGAAAACAGATTTGAATACCTGGTAATTCGTATCGTCGCGACCGCAATATACGGCGAACTCGATATGCTTGAACGTATGCGTGAAGTTCTCATCGATAACCTTCTTGTATGCGCTCGCCACGATTTCGGGCGGGTTCTTGAAAGCGCCGCACCCGAACGCGCCCAGAATGACAGTGTCGTTCATATGAAAAGCTGCGCACGAGAGGATCTTGAGCGCACGGGACTCGTGGAGTTTCTGGAGCTCCTCGTTCGAAATCTTGACACCCTCTCCGTTCTCGTGGTTATACGCGTTTGCCGGGGTTTCCCGCAGGTTCGGGGCCGCGCACGTAATTACGTTGACGTCCTTGTACGAGAAGAGGTTATTGTAGTTGTCGGACTTGATGATTTTGACTTTCGGGGTATAGATAATATCGTCGTTGTGTAAAGCTGTCCCGTTCGCGCGATGGGGCGCGTAGAAGACGTTTTTTACTCCGTCTATACTGAGACAAGGGTAAAGCGTGGAACAGCGACACAGGCACTCTTCTTGCGCGTTAGCGCCCTTGTCCACGCCTCCACCCGGATTGGTCGCCGACGCGAAGTTAAGGACACAGACGGAACCGGAATACCTGCGGGCCGCGTCGAACGAGCCGCGCTGGCTGACTTCTATAGTGGCGGGTTCCGGGAAATACGCGGTCTTGCCGCTCTTGAAATATTCCATGGAACTTCCGTCGGAATAGAACACCTGGTTCTTTATCGAATGCTTGACCGATTCGGTAAGCATTGGGCTGTTCTTGATTTGACGCATCGTGTCATTGAACACGTCGATATTTCGTTGCCTGATATCCATAATTACTCCGTTTTTATAGAATATAGAAAAGGGATTGACATTCGTCAACCCCTTCATAAAATAAGGCGTAAGGGATGCCTTGTTTATGTTATCGATTCTGATATTCCTTGACGGCGTCCTCGAATTCCTGGTCGATAGCGGTCGCGGCGAGGGATTCCTTGCGCGGGGACACGAGCTGGGAAATTTCCTGCTTGGCTTCGATACGGAACTGGGTATTCTGGACTTCCTTTTCGACTTCGGCGATCATCTCGTTGCAGTCGATACCGAAATCGCCGAGGTTGGAACAGTCGCAGACGTTGAGCGAGTCGATCTGGACGTTGAGGGTCATGAGCTTGGCGTCCATGAGGGCCTTGTTCGTGTCGATGTTCTTGAGGGTGTCGCGAACCTTGACACACTGCTTTTCGGTGTTCTGCCAGGCGTTTTCGACGGTGTCGCGAGCGTTCTTCAAACCCTTGTAAGTGATGAACTTGATCTTGGCCTCGTCGAGCTTCGACTTGTCAGACTTGCTTGCGTCGACAAGCGTTTCGAAAGCACGCTTGGCGGCGGTGGTCTGGGTGTCGAGTTCGTCGAACTTCGTCTTGAGCTGACGGGCGTTGACGAGCATGTTTTCGGCGGACTTGATGTACTTGGCAGCCTTCTTGTTGTACTGCCTGCGGATTTCCTCAATCTTGTCCTTGGTGGAGATGAGGCTTTCGATGCCGCGCTGTGCCTTACCGGCGAAGATGCTGAAGATATTGAACTTCATGGTTGTTTTTCCTTTTGTTTGAGGTTTATGTTTTATTATGCGATTAAATATAGTAAAACTCTTTTCGGTCGTAAACCCTTTTCTGAAATAAATATTTGAACTCGGTAAACTGGATTTTATGCCTATGTATTTTATTATAGTCGTTGACCATGTCTTTCCACTTTTCGGCAAACCATCGCGAATAATTGCTTAACGACCCGTTGCCAATCAGACGTTGACACATATCTATGTCCTGTTGCATACGATATACCATAGTTTCGATATGGCGTTTTTCCTCGTCGGTCGTATACGGTATGGATTCACCTAAAAAGTCGACAGTACCGATGACAGGGTAGTCATGGTCGAACAGCAGCTCGTCGTAACGGCGGATAACGTTTTTCAACGGGTTTTCGTCTTCGTCGGATTCCGTCAGAAGAAACGGCTGCTCGTCGTGGTCGTATGTATGTTTATCCGTTAACATTTCGGCTTCTTTTGCAAAAGGTTGTCGTATTTCTCGGTCAGGTCGGACGATTTTTCTGCTTTGTCCTTAATTTCGCGTTCTATCATATGATTGACAGAAAATTCGATCAGGTTCGAAGCGGTATGGAAAGCCACCTGTATGGCGTATATGATAAACAGTATGACCAGGTTCGGCAAGATGGACAAGGAAAATAATAGTGTCGCCCAGAAAAGACAATTCAGTTTCAGTTTCGCGACAAGGCCCTCTTTTATGACAGTTTTATCGTCTGGACACGAATATGTCTGCTGGAGCCGGGCGCTGGCGTGTATATATTTGTTGCTGTAGTCGTCATAATAATAAAGCCATGTGAACAGGCATATTACGGAAATGACGGTAGAAATTATCACGAGGATATAGACAGCCGGATTCGTCGTTATGCTTGCCACAAACGATAAGCATTTGTCGGAGGCGATTTTATGCGAAGACGCATCCAGCATGATACAGGAACCGACAAAAAACACTACATCGGATAAAATCACGATTACAATCATCATTAGGCAATAGGGACTAGCCGTAACGTCTATTGCCGCTTCGTTATTGATTTTCTTCAAGAGCTTTAACATATGAACATTCCTCCGTTTATACCGGGTTATTCCATGTAGTGGTTACTGGTTCGGCCTTTCCACATATTGTTAAAAGACAGGAACCGCCTGTACTTGGGACCCAGGTTCGCCAGCAGCCGGTCGTATTCCTCGATCAGTTCTTCCAGGGTCAGTTTATTCTCGCAGGAATAATATGATGAATATGCCATAGTCTTACTTCTTGCTCGTGAATTTTGATTTGATAAGGTCCATTACGGTATTGATGTTCTTCTCGTTTATCGGTTTTCCTAAATCTTCTAGCATGTGGATAGCCACGTCGTATAATACACGGTCGTCATGTATATCCTCCAGGTCGTAAATCGTATTCCAAGTATCGGTGAGCTTGTCGAGCCCGTTCTTGTTGTAGATTTGCGGAATCTTCACGACTATCCTCGCTTTCGCTTTCTCGACGCCGTCGTGGCGGGCACGGAATTCTTGTCTTCGTCGGCGGAACCGTTGACCAGGCAGTTATATTCCGCGGCCAGGTTCTTCGCGGTCTTGCCGTCCCGAGTACTGGACTGGTATACGATTTCTTCCCCATTATCTTCGACATAATTATGCTTGTTCTTGAACGTGTCGAGAAGCTGCCAGGCCAATTTATATGTCGGAATCAGGTATCCGGGTTTCCAACACGAACAACAATAAGCTGATACTAGTTTCGGTTTGGTTATCGAAGGATATCGTAGATGTTCTTCCTGGTTATATATCAGTTTTTTCCATCTCGGAGACCATAAATTCCAGATTGACGGATCATTACGGTATTGTACGATAAACCAATCCGCACCGTCATATTTTGACGACCAGTGATGTTTCGGTCGAGCCTTTGTCTTTACGATTCTAAATTCCATATACCAAATATAAAAAATAAGCCGTTACTTGTCAACCCTCAAGATCCGCCTTGTCGAACGTGTGGTAGTTATTGAACAGTTTCTTGAACTCGTTCTCTCGGTCCATCTCGTCGCAATGGGTAATTTCCAGAATTTGCGAAGAAATACCGGGAACCGGGGAAAGCTTGAAGTCGTTGTCGACGCGTTTCTTGAGTTTCTCGATATCGAGGTACCCGTACTTGAAATCGCCCTGGAACTTGTTACGGTGGTTCATCAGGTCGTCCTTGATATCTCCGGAAATTTCGTTACGTTTCACATCGTCAAACCTTCCGGCACCGTGCCTGGTCATGTACGGACGCGTGACGTAATGGACCGACAGGTCGTCGATAAAGTACAAGTCTTCCGAGAGGACCGCCTTGATGCCCGTATTGGACGGCGTCGTATGTACGTTGTCCGGATCGTCGTTCAGCAGGAGGCCCTGACCGTTTTCGAATATGTACTCGTCGTATGTACCGGGAACGTTGGTCGTGAAATTCACGTGATCGAACATGAACTTGCAGTCCTCGATGAAGTGTTCCATCAGACCGTCGCTTTCCCAGATTTCTTTCTCTTCCTTGGTCATTTCGAACTTGGGAGCGTTTCCCAAGAAAGAATCGAAATATTTGGTATTGAAATACCCGCGAACATACTTGAGGTATGTTTTCTGGTTTGTCGGGAACGTCCTCGCGAATTCCTCGAAACCGAGGATGTAATTCTTGGAACAGCGTAGAACTGTTTCCCAGATACCCATCCCGCACGAGCCGTGTTCCTGGTTGTACTTTTGACGGTTCTCCTCGATAATCTGGTTGGCCATCATGTCGTACGGTGTGGTCCAGCGGCAGAACCGGTGCATGTATATTTTGCCCATAGGCAGCTTCTGGGACAGTTCTTTGTATTCCTTGACAAACTGCATGGGGTTGACGATAAAGTCTTTAGAGAAGTACGTATCGGCCCCGTAGCACGTACCGGACCCGAAGTGCTTGAAAGTGAATACGTCGCTTCCCTTCACGACCGTATGGCCGCGCTGTGGCCCGCCGTTGGTAAGGATATTCAAAACCTTGCCGCTGGCATTCTTCGTATAGTGGGCAACTACGGTACCTTTCCCCTCGTCGCCATATGAGGCTCCTATGATAATTCTACCCTTGCTCATTTCCGTCAAGTCCTCCTATAGACAGGATTGTCTGGATATATTCGAACGCCGAATATATGATATTCCGATTATCGTTGAAATTATTGAAATCTTTCCCGTTTACCGTAATGCATTTCGGCGTTCTGTTAGAAATGTACGACATATATGATCTTAATTCCAATGAATTATCATTAGTCAGATAACCGATAATATATTCATCGCCTCCGGTCTCGCAATAGATTACGTGTTTCATTTCCCGTACACTTTCGAAGTCGTGCTCCCAGATACAGACGGTAAGGCCCAGTTTGGCCAGACGGGGCAATATGTCGGCGTGTTCTTTCGCCCAGTTGGCGACCATCGCATGTCCTATGTTATAAAGTTCGTCAAACATTGTCAGACAACCCCTCCAGCGACAGGACGACCGTAAGGTAGTTTAACGCTATCCTGACTTTGTCGGCCGAATCGGTCTTGAACGTCTTTCCGTCGATGACCATGTATTCCGGCTGGCAGAAAAACATATAGTCCTTAAATATCCTGAAATCGCCGGTCTTCTTCTCGAAATAACCGATCAGCACCTCGCCCTCGTCGCGGCCGACGGCTATGACGTTTGTAATCCTTCTGTATTTCTTTTTAGAAATACCGATGGTCACCTCTATCGAGCGTTTCATCCTATTCCTTATCTCGGGTACGTCAATCCCGAAATTGTGCTGTATCGCCGCAATAGTTAGGTTCGTAAACGTCATTCCAATCCCCCGATTGACATCAGTGTATTCAAGTATTCGTATGCCATGTATATCGTTTCGTCGCCGAATATCTGGAATTTCTTTTCATTAATCTTTATGTAACTCGGCTTGTCGTAGAACGGGTAATATGTAGTGCTGCATATTCGTCCCTTTGTTATGTCGGTATCGCTTGCATAATCTTGGATAGAACCGATTTTCAACGTAAAGGCGTCGAGCTTACAGTATATTACGTCGCTGACATAGCTGGTTCTCGTCGCATAACCGACTACGAGCCGGCAATGCTGCTTGAGCCGGTTCAGTACGGTTTCTTCCGATATGACTATATTCGTAAAATTGCGCATATGCCATAATATAAGAAAAAGGCCGACTTTCGTCAACCCTTTGGAATAATATAAAAATTCGGTTTTTAATATTCGTCAATATTGGGAATTTACGACATTTTGCCAAAAAGAGACTGTATTACCCGTTTCGCGTTCGTCGTATTCCAAATATTCTGCGATATCGTTTTCTGTCTGTTCCGTCAAATTTTTCTGTGTTTTTGCAGGCGCATACGGAGAATCCCAGCTTATTCCCTCGTCAGACTTCTTCGGCTGTGCCGTTTCGACAAATGTTTCCCGGTCCACCGGTTTGCCCACGTCCCATGAAACTATATATTGGTCGTGGTTTTCGTTATCCGCGAACATGGCGTTGTACATTTCGTCAGACATGATTATGAATTTACCGCTCGGCAGCTTGACAAGCCATTGGCCTGCGAGCAGTTCTTCTTCCGTACCTAAAGCGGTTTTAATTTTAAAAACCCACTCCATAGTACCCCAGCGATGCCCTGGACGAGGTACTTCTCGTTGAACCATCGTATAATTATCTTCTCCAATCCATTTTGCAAGATCAGAATAAGAAAATTTCGATTCAAATCCTTCAAAAAGAATGGCCTCGACATGCAAGGCCACTTCTTTCCGATGTTCAGGCATTAACCATTTCGGTTTTTGTTGAACCATCATAGACTAACCTACCAGGTAATCGTTCCATACGGATTACCAGCTTACTTCGCCACTGTTCGTCTCGTTGAGCACAGTTCCGCCGTTCCTTTCGGTAATGGTTTCGCTAATGCAGGATTCGATGACAGTCGGGAGACTGTTAATCGTCGCGACCTTGGAACGCGTACCCAGCAACTGGCCGAACGTTTTTTCGATGCGTCCCTTGTAGCTGCTGTAGCTCGTATCGTCGTCGTCGATGGAGATATGATAGATATCGAACTTCTTCGACGCTTCGGAATAAAGCTTCTTGGTATCGACGTCACACTGGATCTTGCATTCCTCGCCGAGGAAGTTCTCGCAAGCGGAACGCGGGAGCGTCGGGTTCAAAGGTTCGTCACCCATGGTGATGATAATACCCTTCTTGCCCTGCTTGTCGAAACAGTCCAGCTTGGTCTGCTTGAGACCGAAGAGCCACGCCGCGGAATAGGATTCGTAAGAATTGCCGCCACCGCCGTGTTCCATGTAGATTTTGTCGAGCGCCTTCGCGATACGGACATCGGATTCGAACTGCGAGGCCTGCACGGGGGCAGCATCGCATTCCATGTCGCCGATACCCATGACCATGAACTCGATATCGTCGTTCTTGTGTTCCTCGAGGAGGTTGCACATGATAGTACCGAGAGCTTCCGCCGTGCGCTTGCATGCGGAACCCATGGATCCGGTAACGTCGAGAGCGAGAATCACCGGAAGTGTATTCGGATGTTCCGCGCTGTTCGCGCATTCGCGAATAACGTTCTTCGGAGAAAGCGATTCGTCGAGCTTGTAACTTTTGAAAGTCTGACCACTCGTAACATAACCGCGAGAATCAACCATCTTTCCGACGCTACAGGAATAGCTACGGAAAGAACTCATATCGAAGCTTCCGCCACCCATTGGCTGCCTCCTTACTTAGACTTCTTGTTAGATTTCTTCTTCGGAGCCGGCTTCTCGTCTTCTTCGTCAACTTCGTCGCCTTCTTCTTCGTTGCCGCCCCAACTGGCGTCGGTACCGAAGTCGAGGTTGAACATGTTGGTAAAGTCGAGGCCGTTGCCGGCGTTGCCGTTACCGAGGAGCTGCTGCATCATGAGCATCTGGCCGAGACCGCCCATGTTGTCGCTGTTACCGTTGCCCATGAAGCTCTTCATGACCATGAGCTGGAGCATCTTACCCATGAGGCCCTTGCCCTTGAGGCCGGAACCACCGAGGAGGGAAACGATTTTGCCGTAGAAGAATGTGCTGCCCATGAACACATGGCGTTCCGGAACGATTTCACGGATTTCGCTGTTTTCATAGTCGATGACCTTGATGGACGTGTCGTCGGGGTTGATACCGATGACGCACTTCGGCTTGGATTCGCCGTTGCTGCCCTTGACGAGGATGACATCGCCGACCTTGACCTTGCTCGTCGGCATGACGAAGAAGAGGTCGGAAGCATCCATGCAGAAGTTCGAGACGTTCGTCAAGCGCTTCTTGGAAAGGTTGTAGGTCTTGTAGCCGTTGGTTGTCTTGATGGCGATATCGCCGCTCATAGACATGGCGCACAGACCCTGCTTGATCTTACCGAACATGCCGTTAAACATGTCGCCCATATTGAAATCCAAGTTAAACATATTATGCTTTCCTTTTTTGTTTGTGGTTTTTGTTTTGGTTAATTGATAAATTCGTTACCAGCCGATTTCCGGAGAGGGTTCAGCCTCTTCGACTTTTTCGTAAAGCTGCCGGAATGTCTTATCTGGCATCGCGTAAAATTGCCCATCGACACCCTTGACAATCCAGTCCCCGGAAAATGCATCATGTGTCCCGGTAGATGTATTAATTGTAACAGTACAAAATTCATGATATGACGTAAACCCGGATGAATCAAAGGCTGTACTATAATCAATAGAACCCTTACCCCATGAGATAATTTCTGGCAGGGTATCTTGTGAAATCTGTATCGCTTCGACGACAATGGGTTTCTTGCGGTATTTATTCATAATCTACTCCGGGCTCTCCCCATTTACGAACCTGTCGAGCAATTCGAGAAATTTATCGTCTTCGATGTAGAAAGGATCTTTCTTGTACCAGTCAAGGAAATTGAAGATAAACTGACCGAATCGCCAATCCGGGAACTGTTCCATATGGACAGTTCTCAGACGGTCGTATAGGGAGTAAAGTCTGTTAGGATCTCGCATCGTTAATCCGGTTTAGTGGTTGACACGCCAGTCGATTGCCTTAGCGAGGAACTGCGCGAAAGTCTTGTCCTTGCCCATGAACTTGCTCGGGAGACCAGTAGCTGGATCCTTCGCGGCGTCGGACAGCTTGCAGACCGGGATGCCGTTGACTTCCGTAAGCTTGATTACCTGGTTCATGATGGGCAGGCCGTTATCGGACGAGAAATTCGTACCGATACCGAACGCGACATTGCACCTCGTACTGAAGCGTTCCCAGAGGCGTGCCGCCTTTTCGAGATTCAGAGAATCGCTGAACAGGAGAGTCTTCTTGCGGGTGTCGATGCCGAGCTTAGTATAATGAGCGAGCATCTTTTCACCCCATTCGAACGGGTCGCCGGAATCGTGGCGCAGGCCGGTGAACAAGGAAGCTTCGGTCTTCGTGAAATCCTTGAGGAAGCAGTCTGTCGTAATGCAGTCGGTCAGATAGATACCGAGGTCGAGCTCGTATTCCTTATGCCATGCCTCCATCGCGAACTTGTTGGAATAAGCCGGGTTACGTTCCGGATAACCTTGACCGACAAGCTCGATGAACTCATGCGCCATGGTACCGACCGGCGTCCCGCCGTACTTATAGGCGAGATACACGTTGGATGTACCAACGAAATTGCTCTTCGGGAACTTCCACTGGGACAGTGTCTTCACGAGATAGTCCTGGAATTCGATAGAGAACGTACGGCGCAGACCAAATTCGGAGAAATTGCCGATATTGTATTCGCCCTTGTTGAGCCAGTCGATTTTCTCATCGAGGCGGCGCTTAGCTTCTGCAATGGCCTTTTCTTGTTCCTCGGCGGTATAGTTCATCTGGAAATAGACGCCAGCGACGATAGCCATGACAGGTACCTCGTAATAGGAAGTCTGTACGATGGGGCCATGGAACTGGATTGCGGGCTGCTGCTTTTCCTCGTCGAACGTACATGTAATCTGTTCGCGACGGGGATGCCAGAAATAAAGGTAGTCGATATAGTCAGATTTCAGGTAACGAATCTTGCGGAGATATTCGAGCTCCGGCGCCGTAAACCTCAGCTGACAATAAAGATCAATTTGGTAATTAATCTCGTCAATCATTTCCCTCGTGAAATGCGTATTCGGGTCGCGGTTCTTGTAGGTCCATTCGACGACCGCACCCGGGAACTGGTGCAGGAATACTTGACCCATTGAAAATTTATATGCGTCGTTACATAAAAGAGACGGGATAATCTGCTTGAGATGCTTTGCCATTTATAATCTCCGGTTACTTGTTGATTACGTCAATCTGTTGGCGTTCGAGACAGAGGATTGCCGCCTTCTGGCCTTCGTCGTCGAGGTCCGCGATGCAGCTCGCGTCGACGGTAATCTTCATGTTCGGGTATGTCGCACGGAGAATGACCGCGTTTGCCAGTACGCAGATGGTACTTACGAAACCCCAGATTTCGATTTCGTCGAATTCAATACCGAGATTCTCCAGGTATCCCGGGAAGTCAATCTTGCCGAACGTATACTTGTCGACGGAGAAGAACTTGTGCTGGCCGTTCTCGTTTTTCTTCTGGAGCTCGGCAAGGATGTCCTTCTGAATTTCCCAACCTTCGGTAAGCTTGATACAGTGCGGTACGGGGAGTTTCTGACCTTCGAGCGTTTCCTCGTACGGCTTGCCTCCCATCGGGGGCCATGCGGATTCTACCTGGATCTTGTTGAAGTGGGTATCGTGCGTCGCGATAATCGCGCCGTCCCAGTGTTTGATCTTTTCGACAATGTTCTGTACTTTCGCCATTGCCGCCGGATTCGCGAGCGCGCCGTCGATGAAGTCGTTCTGCGCGTCGATGAGAACACCTAGTTTCGCCATATGTTAAGTTAACTCCGTTTGTTATTCGATGTTACGGTAAATATAGTATAGATGGACGGGTTCGTAAATAGTTTCAGGGCAAAATAATATAAATAATACATGAATTTTAGAGAATATCTGGAAAGTCTGACGGAACGTTCCGAAATTAACGAAGCGCAGATGAATCTGCAGAATCTTATCGACAATTTCAGGAAGGTGTTCCCGTATTCCGACAAGGAAGCGAGAGTTCTGAATTTCCGGGTCGACGGGAAAGATACGGAAGATATGAGGTGTACAGGTATCGTCGCGTCGGAGTCCGAACCCGGGAAAAGATACGAGGTAACGGCGGAATTCCACAGGGACAACGTCGACAACCCGTTCTCGATAAAGAATATCGGAAAGGTAAACTGCACGTGCAGGGCCTACAGGTATAACGTGAGCCACCCGAACCGCAAGAATACGGTACAGGCCGAACCTATCCAGGGTTACAGCAGCATACCTAACAGGATCAGGAACCCGAAAAAGGAAAGCACGGTCTGCAAGCACCTCTATTCTTTCCTGATTTTCCTCTACAACAAGAATATTATAAGGAATAACTAGAATGCCCAGATACGATTTCGCGCATCCGAAGTTCAGGAACGGCATGGTCACGTTCGATGTGAAAAAGCCGGATCTGTTATACGAATTCAGGCAGGCCGCTATACGCCGCCGTTATGTACTCCGCCCAGATATGTACCTCTATTCGCCCTCCGGCGAGCGTGTCGCGAAAGTAGAGAACTATTTCGACGTCCTCGTAATAACGAAGCCGGACGATATCGGTTCGACCAAGATACGTTCCAAGCAGAATATCGAGGAATTCTTCAACTCTCTCGACGAATGTGTCGACTACAGGGGAGGATACGGGATGAAGCTCGACGAGGCAAAACGAATATTAAAGGAAAACGGGTTTATTTGCGAAGGCTAAACTGTGCCTGATACGAAAAAGGATTGGTTCTGACCAATCCTTTTCTTTTATTTCTTGACCTTTATCGTCTTGCCGTCAGCGTATATATCGAGCAGTTTCCATTTGTCGTAGAAATAGACCCTGACGTATTTTCGTCCGTTGAAGTCGTGGATATATTCCCATTTCTTCGCGTCCGGTATTACCTGCGTATAACAGAAACTGGGACTGCAGATTTCGAAGACGAGCGGCTTGGCGAAGCCGAAACCGATTAGAAGCAATAAGCAAAATAGAATCTTTTTCATGTATTATTTATTTCAGGTCCAGGAATTTCTTGTAACACTTGTAGGCGCTCTCGATGTCGTCGACATGGGCGAGCTCCATGGGCGAGTGCATGTTGAGGACCGGTACGCCGGCGTCGATGACGTTGAGGTTGAACCTGCAGTAGATGCTGGCGATCGTGCCGCCGCCGCCCTGGTCGACCTTGCCCATCTCGTCGAACTGGTACATTTCGCCGTCGAACGCGTTACGGAGCTTGGCGATATATTCCGGTGTCGCGTCGTTGGAACCGGACTTTCCGCCGGAGCCGTTGTACTTGCTGAGCATCATGCCGTAACCGAGTTTTGCGGACGTATGCTTGGAATAGGCGTCGGCGTAAAGCGGGTCGTAGGCCGCGGTGACGTCGGAGGACAGCATGTTGGAATTCGAGAGAATATTCCTGAACTGTTCGAAAGCGCTCTGGTCGGTATAGATGCTGTGCGTCATGACCTTGTAAAGGCAGGACTCGAACCATGAAGATTCGGCGCCGGTGATGCTGCACGAACCGATTTCTTCCTTGTCCACGAGAATGACGCATGCAGTGTTTTCCGGGATACCCTCGTAGTCCATGACCGCCATGAAGGAAGTAAAGGCGCATACGCGGTCGTCCTGGCCGTAACCGGCGACGAGGGACTTGTCGAGGCCACACAGCGAGGCCTTCGCGGCGGGTACCAGTTCCAGTTCGGCGGAATAGAAATCGTCTTCCTCGATACCGTACTGCGAACGGATCAGCTTGAGCAGCTTTTCCTTAACGACGCTCTTGTCCTTGTCCTTGTTCTCGTCGTTTTCAAACATTTCTTTATCAGTCTTGCCCGCGACGGCGGCGATGACGTCCATGTTCTCGCCTTTGACGAAATCCTCGGCTTTCTGACCGGCCATGCGCTTGTAGTCGAGATGTGGCAGGAGGTCGGTGATGCAGAATACCGGGTCGTTCTTGCCTTCGCCGATACTGACGTTCACTGACGAACCGTCCTTCTTGCAGACGATACCGTGGAGGGCGAGAGGAGTAGTGACCCACTGGTATTTCTTGATGCCGCCGTAATAGTGGGTATCGAAATACGCGACGTCGTCCCTTTCCGTGATTGCCGCCTGCTTGATATCGATCCTCGGTGAATCTATGTGGGCGCCCAGGATATTGTACTCCGGGTTCTTGCCGATAATGAATGCGGCGAAGTTCTTGCGCCTGTTGATAAAGTAGACCTTGTCGCCCGGGTTATATGTGGTATCCGGGGTGAACAGCTTGAAATTATGCTTTAACGCGGTCTTTTCAGCGAAATCCACCCATTCGCGTTCTGTCTTGTATTCAGAAAGGGCGGAAATATAGTTATCGATCAGTTTTGTCATCCGTCTGAATCCTTTGTTACGAAATTCACGTTGGCGTCGAGTTTGTACTTGAACACGTGCATTTCTGTATCCCAGACTTCGAGGTACGTGATCCCGTTGTCCCTGTACTTGTCGACTTTTTCTTTTTTCTTTGCCATCTTTGCCTAGTCGAGATTGTTTAGAATGATTTCTGTATTTTTGTTGGCGATATCCGTCGACCATGCGTTCAGGTCCGAGCCGTGCTTGCGGTACAGTTCCTTGCATTTCGATACGAGGAACTTGTACGAGGACTTGTCTACTCCGGCCCTGGCCAAAAAATTGTCGGCTTCGGCGAAAATCCTGCCATGACAAAATACAGGATAAATAATAGCAAATATCAGGAAATCTATGCCCGTATTCGGAGAATATCTGAGTATTTCAAAAGTAGATCTGCCGCCCATATATTCCAATAGGGCGGCAGAAAGGTCTTTGAATTCCTTGGATGTCGGGCTTATAAGCTTATTCATATATTATGTCAGCTCTTTTGAACACATCGGGCAAAATTTGACAGTATCGGAAAAACAGCCGTGATATACGTCTTCGTCCGAATAATTCGACGCGACAAAGTCCTTGATACTCGTATATAAACGCCAACCGTGCTCGGCGTCATAGGTCAGCCTTATATTGGTACCGGCAGAATCCGCGATTAGGGACTTGAATTTGGTCTTATCACAGTACGGACAAATTTTCGCCATATTCCCGCCTACCAGATTAAAGATTTTTCCTTATGAGCATGTCGAGCTCGCAGAAAGAATCGACGTTGGTGATTTTCGTGCCGATCGGATCGAAGAGGTAATAGCTCGGCTTGTTCATCATGAGGTTGTATTCCTCGATACGGAACTGTTTCTTTCCGATGTTCACGCCGACGACCTTGCCTATTTCGTTACGGACATATTCGATTTTCTTCTTGAACATTGTATTCCTGTTGGTTTGCCGTTGAAAGTTAGCCGTTGCACATTTTCACGAAGTCTTCTTCGGAAATAAGCGCCGTGCCCTGCTTGCGGGCCTTTACCGCCTTGCTGGACGTAGAATTCGGGTCGGCGAGCACGAGGAACGAGGTATCCTTCTTCATAGTCTCGTGGACGATACCGCCGTTCTTCTCGACCAGTTCCCATAGTTCCTTGCGGGGACGGGAAGCTGCGCCGGTGAAACAGAAAGACTTCCCGCCGAGGTTTCCGGCCACCGGGGCCTTCGGGGCGAGGATAGTGACGTATTTGAGGGTTTCCCTCATGTCGTTTTCGAAAATGTCGATGCCCTTCCTGAGCTTTTCCGCCGTAATCTGGCCTACGCCCTCGCAGGTATAGTCGGTACAGGCGACGAAATCGTCGAACGTATCCAGTTTCTTCGCGTCGGCTATCTTCTGGACGATTTTTTCGCCGAGCCCTGGTATGTTATAGCCCGAGATAAACTGGGCCAACGTGGCTTGTTTATGGGCCTCTATTTGGGTCTTTATGATATCGGCAGAACGTTTGCCGAAACCGTCGAGGTTTTCGATTTTCTTGTAGTCGATCTTGTAGAGGTCGGAAATGGTCGAGAACACGCCGGCGTCATACAGTGTCTCGATGGTCGTGAGGCCAAGTTCCATAATCTGGAGTTTTTCCGCCCATTTAGAAATTCTGCCAGAGAACCTGCTCTTGCAGAAGTCGTTCGAACAGGTCAGTTGCTTGTGGTTGTCGGAAATTACCAGATCCGCGCCGCAGCAGGGGCAGACGGTAGGCATGTTCCAGTTATGTTTGACGGCGAGCTCTTGTACTGTCATATATCCTCTCTATATTCGACAATATAGGAAAATTCCGCGATTCCGTAAATACTTTTTACGGGACAAAAAGCACTGTGGGGTTGTCCTTGTGGATATCGGGACATTTCAGCCAGAAACCGGTATCCATGCAGTAATTCGTCCAGTCGGCATTGAAACTGTCGAAATTGTCGATTTTCGCGTGTACGATCGTCTTGTTCTTGCAAGGCGTGTCAGTTTCCACATCCCTGGAATGTTTCTTGCAGATTTTTACGAAATCCTTAGTTTTGGAAAGATATACGCCGTATAGACTGAAATGTATGATGTCCGGTTCGAATACGCATTTCGGCAAGGGCTGGATAATCTGGTTTTCCGCGGCGTACATGTTCCAGTCCTCGGTGAACCGCTTGGTGTCGAACTTCCGCGTCACGAGGTGTATGCCGGACTTGGTCGGAATTTGCGGGATTTTCTCCATCTCGGTATCCAGGAGGACCTTGTACAGGTCGTCTTTTTCGTTCGGCGCCCCGAGACGGTCCGCCGCGGCCTTCAGTTCCGCGTCGTACGGGTTGCAACCGCAGACGAATTCCAGGATCTGGTCCTTGTAATCGAGATATTCGGAATCGATGTCGACAATCCACGTCTTGCCCGTGCCGGCGCAGTTGGCCTTGCCCGCTGCGGAAGAGACGAGCCTATTCGGCGAACTGAAATTTTTGCTTTCCGCGCAAATCTGTTCCGTGACGTGCTTGAGGATATTCGTCGAGATTTTTTTAAAATTGCGCTTGTTCAACCTGATATAGGCCCTCACGTTGCACGCCTTGCAGAGCGTAACGATTTCGTCCTTTATTTGATTGAACTCGTCAAGCGACCTGACGAAATAGTCCTTCAGGCTGCGGTTGCACATGTTGCCGTGATAATTCGGATTCGGGACGCCGCCAGCCATGGGATCATCGCCTTGACGGTACAGGAGCTGCAGGTAATAGCAGTCGCCTGGTTCCTCGAATACGAGCATGTCTCGGATTTGCTTGAAATTGTCTACCATGTCCATATCTCCTTACCAGTCAAATATAGCAAAGAGAACGGGAACCGTAAATAGTTTTAATACCAGGTATCAGAAATCTTGGAAGTGAGCCCGCCGTCGAGGAGGACTATCTCGCCGTCTACTATACCGTAATTCGAATTGATATGGTCGATATCGTGGGTGATATATTCCTTGTTCTTCGACAGCTTCCGGAGATTCTTGAAGAATGGTTTGTCCTTTACCTTCTCGAAGGATTTCTTTTCCATGGCGGAAGCGTCTTCCCAGCGCCTGAGGGTAAGACACGATTTCCATACCTGCGGCCCGTAGAGGGTCCTCGCTACGGCGCGGCTGAACATCAGTTTCGTTATGCCGTATTTGTCGTGTATGTACTGGCAGGTAATGGATTTCGCCTTTCTTGCGATAATCCAATAATACGATTTCGAACGGCATGCGATCTTGTTGACGATGGGGTTGCCGGTACCGTAGAGCCTGTATTCCGCCCTGTTCTGTTCCTGACCCTTTATGTCGACAGCTACCTTTATCACGTAGTCCGAGTCGAGCGAATACACCATTCTGGACGAACCAAGTCCCATATATTTCGCGCCGATCCTGACAAGGAACGATTCGATACAGTCTGTCCTGCAGATGTCCCTCTCGCTACCCGGAAAATTTGTTAGGGGTCTTTTACGGAACTGTTTGTTAATTTCCGTCGTAATCTTGTCGTACATCTGCTATACCTATTCCCGATAACAGAGTACGTACATCGCCGCGGAAAGCGCGAAAACATAACCGAGAGAAAACTCGAGATCGAACAGCTTACAGAAAATAAGCAGCGAGAAAAAACAGTTTATGAATATATTGATGAACTGCAGGATTATCCGTTCCATGATATTTTTACCGTGTCCTTCAACTCGATCTTTTCATGGATTTCGAGACATTCCCCCGCGGTTACGCCGTTAAGCTCGAACGAATGGACTTTTACGTCTTCTTCGAGATCGTCACGGGAAAGATACTTCTTCGCTGACTTGATATTCGGCGTACAGCTCCATCCGGTCCAGTAACCGTTTTCGAGCCTGAGAACATAATATACCTTGCTTACCAACGTATCCATAGTATTACCTGTTCCAATAACATTCGGCATCATGATCTTTCACGACGGTATTGTCTATCGATATTTCCGTCTTCGTCGGTACAAGGAACCAGCCGTACTTGCCGCACTTGTCCGTTGCGAACTCTTCGGCGCGTGTCTTGTCGGTCCATGTCATCACGTGCTCGTTCATTTCCGACTGGAAACCGTTGACCTTGTTCGGATACATGGAGTTATACGGGAAATCGAACAATATCGTCCATTCAATATCTTTAACGTCTTTATTCATGAATATACCCTAAAGGTTCTGCTCGATTATCTCATCAGAAACCTTCTCGACCTCGTTATTCAGCTTTTCGATTTTCAGATCCTCGTCGTCGACGACTTCGGTATCGTACCTGTCGATATGCAGGATCATTCGTTTCAACTGTTCTGCCGGAAATAATTCCATCATTGTTTTCGGCTTGTCATTTTCCATAACTTATTTATGTCCTTAATTGTCGAGCTTCATCGCGTCGCCGATTATCATACCGTGGTGGAACCCGAGCTTCGGCAGTTCGGAAAGGTTGAACCAGCCCACGTCAGCCGCGTCGTCGCCCGCGGCGGCCTTCTTCTTGTCCTTCCCGGGAACATGCACGAGGAATGCCGTGTCGATAATGCGGAGTCTCGGATCGAACATGTGGCTATATGTCTTAATCTGTTTGAACTTTTCAACCGGGATATCCAATCCGGTCTCCTCGCGGAATTCACGCTGTGCAGCATGCTCGAGATCTGCATCCGGCATTTCCATTTTGCCGGTTTCTTTATTCTTGAATTCGGAATGATTGAAAAATCCCCCAGGGCAACACCAAAAATTTCTGTAGGGCGGTTTCTTCCTGCGGATAAGGAGTACCTCGTCGCCGGAAATCGCGCAGATGTCGACCGTATTGGCGAACTTGCCCCAACCCTGCTTCTTGTAGTTCTCGACCCATTTCTTCGACAGGTCGGCATAATTCGTCGGGTTCTGGTTGTACAGGCAGTCCGTAACTATTTCGTTCTTGGCATTAATCACGCCGTCATGGCGTATGAAATTGAATACGACCTTACTGATATATTTCTGGACGTCCTTGTAATGGCATTCCGGGTTGGTCCTGAAGATTTCCCTTACGGCACTGCTGGAAACATCCTTGAGGTCGACCGTATCGACGGACGGGCAAGGTGTTTTACGGGAATAAGTAACGAGCTCGTCTCTTGCGAAGACAAGAAAATTGAACGTGGTCAACAGCTGATTGCTGCGAAACCATTTGCCGGCCTGCAGGTTTTTCCATTCGTCGCCGCCGATAACGATGGTAATATCTTTCGGATCGTAATCCCTGAAATAGAGCCAGAGATATTCGTACATCCGGACTTTCTGTATGTCCAGTTCGTATCTGATATTCTTGGCCGCGAGTGCGGTCTTGACCATTTCCTTGCGTATTTCGGCAGGCGTACGTCCGGATTTCTCGTCGTTGTCTGTCACGAGTATGTAGAGTTTGTCGTTGGCGTGCATCTTTTTCTTGACGGCCTTGATGATCGCCTCGTGCGCATGGGTGAAGGGGTCGAACCAGCTTCCGAAAATATAATTCATAGAATTACCTCGGCATTAAATATAGAAAAAAGGTTGACAATCGTCAACCTTAAGGGTTTTAATCCGTATATATTTTTACTTTACGGAATCGCCGAACAGGCCGATAAGCGTATCCTTACTGATTTGCGACAGGTCGAGATCCGCATCTTCGTTTTCGTCGGTAACTTCCGTAAATCCCGCGAATTCGAGAATCGGCTTGAGGTCGATGAATGTACGGCACTTGTTCTTGAGCTTGTCGACGTACACGCTCGAATACTTATGGGTCGGGACACGGCCGGCACCTGCGGAAAGGTCCATCAGGTAAATCCTGTTGTCGACGATTATCGCGCACTGCTTGTTAGCGGCGTTTTCGACCGGGATCATGAATTCCGCGACGACGGAGTTCGGGTTGCACATCGCGTTGTAGAGCTTGGACGTGTCCATGTCCTCGCACGCGACGAACAGCTTGAACTGGGACTTGGGATTACCGCTATACTGGGACACGGAAATCTTTCCGTCCGGGCAGGCCCTGTCGATATAGAACAGTTCCGTCGCTTCCGGTTCGGCGTTGGTCATGTCGCCGGAGAACACGATCGTGTTATCTGTATTGTAGTAGTTGCTGTTCCAGCCGTATGTACGGCCTTCGAGGTCGACCATGTGGAGGTCGAAATCGCGGGTTCCCCATTCGTTGCGCCAGTAAATACCGACGATATTGTGCGAATCGCCCATATTTACAGACGTTCCGAACGGATAGTTGCCGATAAAGTTCTTCTCCGAGGACGGAACCGTGAGATTGACGTTCTTCGGGTAGCGCACCTTGCACGCCTTGCCCTTGACGGAATCGACAAGCGACTTCTCGAGAGCGGAATACACGGACATGTAATACTGGGTCATCTTCCTGCCCGGGGCCTTCGCGTTCACGTCAACCCACATCTTGCCGTTACGGATGACGTAGAGCTTGCCAGACGCCTTCTGTATGCGGTCGAGACAGGTCTGCATGAGGGTGACCTTCTTGAAGTTCGTGATTTCGTTGTTCGCGAGCCTCGTCGTGATTTCGACGAGATCCTTCTTTTCGGAAAGCACGGTTTCCCAGAAACCGGCCCTGAACGGCTTATGGTTCATGGCGGCCAGCTTGCGGATCTCGTTAATCACTGCGGCGTTGCCCTTCATGTACTTGTCGGCGAAGCTCTTCTTGAGAGCCTCGTTCTTGAACACGTAACCGGTGCTTACGGTCCCCATATGCTTGAAGGCGCAGAACAACGGCTTGAAACGGTAGAAGATCGATGACAGAGCTACGCGCTGTTCCTTGGTCAGCACGGTCAAGTCATGCGCGTTCGCCTGCTTGATTTGCTGGATGCAGTCCTTGCTCTTGATGAGGAGTGTGCTGCCGGTAGACTTGTAGACAAGGTAACGGAGCAACATGAACGGATCTGTACCGAGCTCGCCCGTGACGTCCATGATGCGGACTACAGCTTCCTTGTTCTTGACAGTCGTCAGGTCGAGACCGTAAGTCAGATAACGCTTGTTTTCCCCGATAAAGTCAATTACGGCCTTGAGCGACTCTTCGCCCATGGCGATACCGGACTGGATCATCTTGACGCATCGGCCGTAGATTTCTTTGTCCGTCGCTGGCATGATGATCTTGAACGACTTGAACGGTATTTCGAAACCGGTTTGCTGGTTCGGAATATATGTATCGCCGAGGAAACCCGTCCCGTACGTGGATGCGTAATGGCGGAGCTGGTCCACCAGGAGTTCGAAACGGGTCTTGGACGTGATGTCTGCCCACTTCTCGTAGAATGTCTTGTTGTAGTTTACGGTCGCTTCCTTCTTGACCCAGTCGAGCGCTTCCTTGGAGCAGCAGTTCGGGTGTATGATCCAACCGTATTTCGTGGACAAAGCGTTCACCTGTTCGAACGGGAGTGCGTCAGGGGAAGTCGGGGCGACTTCCGGCATGACGTTGAGCATAGTAATCAGCTTAATGTTCATTGTAAACCTCTTGTGGCGGGGCGTAATATGTTTTATAAAATAATAGGAACGCCGTTTGCCGTTAAGTGAATATTAGAGTATAGTAATTATTTATGAATTTGTCAACCCCTATTTTGACAAAATCGCTATGAAAATGAGGTTTAATGCGTAAAATTTTATAAACGACCATAAAAAATCACCCCCGGTGGGCTGATTTTTGACATCCGTTCTGAACATGGCGATTACTATGAATACCAGTTCCGCCA